>ERZ1026878.451-NODE-451-length-32143-cov-47.125031_pt1 | contig 32143 bp, 27 predicted proteins | sample MGYA00380169_ERZ1026878 | MGnify/ENA primary metagenome ERZ1026878 (study PRJEB33269, sample SAMEA4719805) | human gut metagenome | biome: human-associated habitat; feature: organic feature; material: feces | place: Cameroon | collected 2013-10 ...
TGTTGGATGTGCTAACTGCTGAAAATCAGTAGTTACGTTCTAACGGTGATTTACTTACGATTGTCGCTTAACAATCCAAACAATCGTACTGCTTCTACATTTATAATACTCAATCAAACTATGATTAATTTAAGAATCACTGGTCTTTACAACAGAGACCAGCAAGATGAGTACGTCGAATTGGAAGCAGCGGCACGTTGCGACCTCGAAGGACTCATGCTCGTACGTTATCTCTACAATGCGGAAGGCTTCCCTATTTATAGTCAAGCCCGCCTCTATGAGTTTCCCGATACGAATCTTCGCAAGGGAAACCGAGTCCGTCTCTATTTAGGTTTTACCAAAGAGAAGAAAGTCCGTACTCCAGAAGGAGTCACCTGAGGAGCGAGGCACCTTCCTACCATTAGGAGAGAAGCTGGGTATATCATTAGCCAAAGCCATTGTCGAAGGCAATGTGCAGGTACATGACGAAAACCTAGGTTTTGTACCACTGAAAGTAACCGGTGTTCCCGAAGACGAGCAAGTCTTTTTCGAGAATGGCGACTTCGAAGGTCTCCTCAAGCACATGCAGGAAAAGGGCGAGATAGGAACCGCCAAGCCTTCGAAGAAGGCGAAGAAAAGCAAGAAGAGTAAGTAACGTATCGCTCACCTCCCTGCGCCGAAGGCGTGGGGAGGTACTTGAAGTCTTCTTTAACGACGATTTTCAAGTGACTGATATGCGTAACTATTTCTAATATAGCAGGAACGCAGTATTGGTTATATACATGTTAAACAACAAACTTAATTTTCTAGAAATACTAAGTATTTCCAATAATAGTTTGGGATAAAGTTGTATAGTCATAGAAGATGGATGTTTTAAAATAAAACGATAGTATAATGATACAAGAGATAATGGTAACTGCTTCAATCAAGTCTTTAGTTGATAATATTACTAAAGAGCTAGTCATCCCTAAAATCAAGCAGTTTTGTGAAAGGCTATCTTTAGAGTATGACAAGAAGTTAATACCAACTGCTGAGCATTTTACAGAATATATGCTTCGTGCTTATGAAAAATATAGCACTGTAAATACGTTGGTATTGCGAAATCGGATAAAACAGTTAAAAAACATATATGTTCCTTTAACTTTAGAAAGTCAGGAAAATGTAGAGAATACGGAACGTATAAAACTATGTGGATACCCAAAAGAGTTTTTCCAGAAGAACAAGAAACTTCTAATAATGGATACTGCTGGTATGGGTAAATCAACAATAGTAAAGCGTTTGTTCTTAGATGTTATTGATCAGGGGTATGGTATTCCTATATTCATAGAATTGCGTAGAATTAATGAAAGTCATGATTTGATTTCTGAGATAGAATCACAAATTAGTTCTCTAGCTCAAAATTTTAATCATCAATTATTGTTGGAGCTGATCATGTCTGGAGGGTTTATATTCTTCTTTGATGGTTGTGATGAAATTCCAATGGTTGATCGTGCCTTTGCCATGCATTGCGTTGAAGATTTTATTAGCAAAGCTAGTGCCAATACATATATTATAACTTCTCGTCCAGATGAAGTCCTTAATTGTTTTGGAAATTTTAAACGTATGTCAATAAAAGGTTTAACAAAAAAAGAGTCATTTCAACTTCTACGAAGATATGACGAGAATGGTATCGTTTCTAAAACTTTGATAGAAAAATTACAAGATCATAAGTATGAAATGATTACTGAATTTTTGGAAAATCCATTATTGGTTTCTTTATTATTTACAGCATTTGACTATAAGCCAACGATACCTATAAATAAACAGGCTTTTTATCGTCAAGTTTTTGATGCGTTATTTGAAGCTCATGATTTATCTAAAGGTGATAGTTATTGTCACGAAAAACGTTCAAAATTGAATAGTGATGATTTCGCGAAAATTTTGCGAAGAGTTGGCTATGAATGTCAAAAGAGGCAACAAGTTGAATTTTTAAAGACAGATATTCTCAATATTATCGATAAAGCTAAGGGAACTTATGTTAATATGAACTTTGCTAGTTCTGATTTATTAAAGGATTTATTGACTTCTGTTCCTCTCTTTTGTAAGGATGGTAATTATTATAAATGGGCACATAAATCTCTTCAGGAATATTTTGCAGCGTTATTTATAAGTTTTGACTCAAAGAATAGTCAAGAGAAAATATTAACCTCAATATATGAGAGTGATAATATTCAGCGATATATTAATCTCTTGGATCTATACATTGATATAGATCCTACAGGTTTTCAAAAATATATTCTGATACCTTTGTTGGATAATTTTGTGTCATATTATAATTCTTTAAGGTATATAAAGCCAAATCTGCCTAAGTTATCTGTAGATGTTAGATTAGGTTACTTGTTTGGACATTCTTTTGTGATAGGAAAACAAGAGAATGGTGATCATCTTTTCGAAGAGAATTTTGGTGAATGTTTTAAGAAAAAATATGGTATAAAAGTTAAAACTGTAACTTTATTCCATCCAATGTATTATGTAGCAGATTGTTATCACAAAGAGGCTTATATCCTGAATTTACTAAAAGATAAAGAACCGGAATTATTTTCGCATCATAAAGGAGCAGTTAAAGACTCATTTTTTGTAAAAGACGGTTTTTTGGTTGATGATATAAAAAGTAATTCAAATTCGGTTGATGATTTTGATAGTTTAAATAATTTCATAGGTAATGCTGCACACTTCTTATACTTAGATATAGATAAAGTTATACCTTTCTTGGATAAATTAAGGTCAACTTTGTCTAATGGATATGATTTGGAAGATTTGTGTGATGGATTATAAAAAAAACAAATACAAAACTCGTGTTGGCATCAACGTGGTAGTGAAAGTGATTTCGTTGAAAGAACAAGATCAGGAGTTCTTGACGAATAAAACCATTTTATCCTATCTCGGTGGTGTAAGCAAGGATTTTGTGAAAGATTTGCGTGAAAGTGGTGAGCTACCATATTATAAAATTCGTAATACCATATTCTATAAAATCTCTGATGTCAGAAAAATGGTAGAGAGGCATCGAATAGTCTAATTGTGTAAGCTTATAGCAAGGCGGTCCCATCCCGCACAATATGGCGAGACCTTTGATGGTCCGCCAACCTTAGAGCGTAGCGGTTCCGAGCACCGAGTAGGGCGGTTACATCCCCGCTTCCTGAGGAAGAGGGGCTTGGGGAGAAAGTGGAGCTCTCCTTGCAGGAGAGACGGAGAGGTAGAAAAAACTCCTTCTTTAACGGTAAGGAAGGACGGGTAGGTTTTCGAACAATGTTATTGATCAATAAATAATAATATGACAGGAATAGTATTAGCAGGTGGAAGCGGTACTCGCTTGTACCCCATCACAAAGGGTATCAGCAAGCAGCTGATACCAATCTTTGATAAACCGATGATATATTACCCAATATCAGTATTGATGTTGGCAGGTATCCGTGAAATACTCATTATTTCAACACCATTTGATTTGCCAGGTTTCAAGCGCCTCTTAGGCGATGGAAGCCAGTTCGGTGTGAAGTTCGAGTATGCTGAGCAGCCATCACCAGATGGCTTAGCCCAAGCCTTCATTATCGGAGAGAAATTCATTGGTAATGATTCCGCTTGCCTCGTATTAGGCGATAATATCTTCTATGGTGCAGGATTAAATCAGATGCTGCATCAAGCAGTAGTAGATGCTGAACAGAATAACAAGGCTACCGTTTTTGGCTATCGTGTAAGTGATCCGGAGCGATATGGAGTTGCTGAGTTTGATGAGCAAGGCAATTGCCTGAGCATTGAAGAGAAGCCTGAGCATCCAAAGAGCAACTATGCAGTGGTAGGTTTATACTTCTATCCTAACAAGGTGGTAGAAGTAGCCAAGCATATCAAGCCATCCGCTCGTGGTGAGTTGGAAATCACCACCGTAAACCAGGAGTTCCTGAAGGATAAGCAGCTGAAGGTACAGACCATGGCAAGAGGATTTGCCTGGCTCGATACCGGAACCCATGATTCCCTTTCTGAAGCATCCACCTTTATTGAGGTCCTGGAGAAGCGCCAGGGCTTGAAGGTTGCTTGTTTGGAAGGTATCGCATACCGCCAGGGTTGGATTACCGCAGAACAGTTGAGAGAAAATGCTCAGCCTATGCTGAAGAATGACTATGGCAAGTATCTCCTTTCAATTCTTGAAGAGAAAGATCAAACATTAAAAAAGAATTTGGAATTTTAAGTAGAAAATAATTATGGCAGGTGAAATGCCTGGGGCTTATTTTATAAGCTACTTTTCGGCTCTTGGTATGGAGCCTGCCTTTCTTAAAATATAAAACAATGAATATAATCAAAACCGATATAGATGGCGTACTCATTATAGAGCCACGCCTCTTCCGTGATGCTCGTGGCTACTTCTTCGAGAGCTTCAGCGAGCGAGAGTTTGAAGAGAAGGTTGCCCCAATCCTGGGACACAGTGTTCACTTCTGCCAAGACAACGAGTCTATGAGCAGCTATGGTGTAATGCGAGGCTTGCACTTCCAGCGTCCACCATATACTCAGAGCAAGCTGGTACGCTGCGTAAAGGGTAGAGTACTCGATGTTGCTGTGGATATTCGTAAGGGTTCGTCAACCTATGGTAAACATGTGGCTGTAGAGCTGACAGAAGATAATCATGTCCAGTTCTTCATTCCTAAGGGCTTTGCTCATGGTTTCGCTGTTCTTTCAGAAACAGCAGTCTTCCAGTATAAGTGTGATAACTTCTATCATCCAGAAGCTGATGGTGGTATCAGCATCCTTGATGATTCCCTCGGTATCGATTGGAAGATCCCAACAGAACATGCCAATCTCTCAGAGAAGGATACGAAGCATGCCATGCTGAAAGACTTTGATAGTCCATTCGACATCAATATTGATTTATATAAATAATCCTTCCAAAGGTATAAGATGGATTGAAAATAAAGGTCGAAATAATAAAACTTCATGTTTTCACTCTATCTTAATATTATTTTAACCTATTTTATAATCGAAATTGCGGGAAATATAGTAAATTTGCACCAATTTTTCACATAATTATGAATCATGCCAACTAATAAAAGGCAGAATAGTAGTTTTCTTCAAGACTACAAGACCCTAGATTGCTTATTGCAAAACTGGGGTGAAAGGTATTTTGAGAAGAAAGACTTTCTGCATATAGCCATATCGCGTAAGGCACCTAGACTTCTCGAATGGGTACGTCTTAATGGTGTCGGGAGTAACGGCATTCCTGTCGTTACAGAGTTAGCTCTGCCTTTTTTGAATTGGCAACACATCAACAAGGTTTTGGTTGCAGACGAAGCTATCTATCATGGAACAACCTTTGAAAAGGTGCTGGATATGGTTGCTAATGTCAAGGGAGATACTGCTGGAATAGAAGCTGCACCAGTTGTGTCAACCACAGAAGCGTTGAACTCAGATATGATAGCTAATGCCTTGATAGAAGGTACAAAAATCATCAACCAGTCAACGATACCTTTCTATGTAGATACCATTATCTCGAAGTTTTTTGACTTGGGCAAACCGTATGATGTGGAATATCCGTTGTTTTATATCGATTTTAAAGAAGATATTAAAGATGAACAAATAGATTCTATTCTCAAAAGGCTTGCCCGGTTGGAAGCAAATGCACATTCAATCTCTGAGGATGTTATTGATTCCTATTCTGTGAGCAATTACTATCGTGAGAAAAATATAAAGAATAAGTCTTTTACATATATCACGAAGTATCTTACCAGTAACAGTGCTTATGGTTTGGCAGTGCCAGATTTCTCTAAGTTGCGTTTCTTCAAGAAGGGTAGGCGACTTTGTGTCGCTTCCATATCTCCTTATACCATACCAGAGCATTACATCACCGAAGATGCTCAGATGTTTGTTGGTGATATCCTGAATGTATGGAACATTCTATATAGGAAGGCACATGAAAATAAAGAAGCATTTGGTGAACATAAACTCCAATGGTATAAGTCGATGGCGATGACAGCTAACTATTTGTTGTCATTCGCTCATTTCTTGCAGTTGCGTCAGAATCTTCTGCTTGCTCTTCAGGATGAAGTGGTGGATAAGCAGTTCTATCTGAGATTGGAAGATATACAATATCTTTTTGGCTCAGATATGGCTCAGCAGGTCTTGTCTCTATTGGAATCGATAGACAGGCTGGATAGCAATAGAAAGTTCTTTAGTATATCTAATGGACCAGATGCCATTATTCCTTCTGATTATGCACCGCAGTACAACTATCAGATAGCATTAGACAATCTTAGAAAAGGACAGACCAAGAGTGTCTCCCTTATGATTTCAAGTATATTTAGTGCTATGCACTGGCAGGTTGAGGTGGAATCTCGCAATAGGAGTCGTAGTGATTATGAAAGATTGAGCTTTGGTGAAAGTTATAACTCGATGATTCATCGGTTAAGCACCAGTAGCACTTTCTCTGAACTGGAATTGAATCAACGTGTTCATCGTTGCATAGATGAGCGAATAGATAAGGGAACTGTCGTTCCTGGTTATGTGAGAAACCAGCAAGGAGTTTACAGCGAATGGGTACGACTTTTCCGTTCCGGCGAGAATGAAGATGTTTATAGAGATCAGCTGTTCCGTACATTACTCAGCATCGTTTCCAGGTGTTTTGATATTGCCGAAACACAATTTATCTCAAGAGCAACATTGGAGTATATTCTCACTGTCATTTACCTGATACAAAGAGATAAAGACAAAGAAGGCAATCATTTAGATACCTTATTGGATAAGGATATATTTGGCATTCCATTGGTTCCGGTTTTCGATAGAGAAACCAATATGTATGCTATATCTATAGAAATAGATGATCAGCCTTTTGGCATCATTGATTATGCGCTGGCTTCACAAGTACTCAAGTTGGATGAGTTTGGAAATCTATCCTTCTCGTCATCTACTTATGCGCAGCGTTTGAGTAATGGATGTGACCTGGAAGAGGAAACGTTGGATAAGTTAAATAACATCATATCATTTGTCATTGCTTACGACAAGAAGGTATTTGGTGATTCTGATGATATTAGAGAACTGCTCAACTACTTTTTCTATCAGGATGAGAAACTGAATTTAACAACGCTGGTGAGTGCAGGGAAGGATGAACTGTTGCAGATGATAGAAGAAGAGGATGGAAATATATTCCAATTGAAGCAACTGTCAAAGAGGTTCTCTGAGATGTTTCTTCGTTTCCCTGATCCTGGCTTGATGTTTGATTATCAAGAAACAGACAATCGGGAGTTATACCATTATCTATATAATGTATATAAGCAGATAAACGAAAAGCTTCAAGATGGAACAAGCTTTTATGCGGTTTCCTTTTTGGATATCCCTCTTAACCTTTGGGCATATTATAAGAATCAGGTCACTTTGGATGATTTTGATGAAGATAGTTATGCAGATTATATAAGTTGGATAGAAAGTGGCAGATCTCCATTTAATGTAGAAATAAGTACTTTCTGGTTGAATATGCATTCTTATCAGGAAATACTTAATTATTCAGTCGAAGAAGTTCGGCAGCGGTTGTTTGAACTATTAAAGAATTTGTTCTATGAACGAATATAAAGATAAACTTCTAAAAGACGCTTTGCAGGAAAATAAAGAATTTCCTCTGCGTCTTTTAGATGTATTGAAGATATTGCCAGATTCGGCGAAGTTGATAGATAGAGTAGTGGAGTTGTTCAAATATTCATTTGTTATCAAACTGCATGATACTCAAACTCAGATTCGAGATTATCGGTTTAAATATCTTTTTCTCAACAACTATCGTAAGTTTAGTCCGTTGACAGGAGATGTTCACTACTATGGTCTTCCTTTTTGCTCCAAAGAAGGCTATATACATAGTCTGTTTCTTCTCGGTGATAATGGCTCAGGTAAAAGTTCACTTTTTAACTCCATGGAATACGTGATGACTGGTAAGATTGGAGAAGCCAGTTATCGAAACATCCAGGATTTAACCTGGTATGTAAATCGAACTTGGGGGAAGGATCCTGAGATTCGCCTTCAGACGCAAACCAGGGAATTTGCCTTGTCTGATGAAAGAAGTTTTTTTGAAGATACAGGCTTAAACGTTGAAAGGTTTTTCTTCTCAGAGAATAGTATTTATGAACTGTCACGTTGTATGGTCCGAATAGATGTCAATACGCAGGTTATCGATTGGGTTCCTTTCTTCTGTTATGCTTTAGGAATTAATGACATCATGGACTTTGTGCTAGGTTCTGGTTTATATGCTGAAATCAAGCAGAAGTTAGAGCAGTTGAAAACTGTGATGCCAGAAAACCTTGAAAGTGAGGAAAAGGAAATAGAAGAACTGATTCTCGATAGTTCCTTGACACTTAGCAATTCAGCTAGGGATGAAGTTATAAGTTTAGATGCAAAACTGAAAAACTATCTGGAAGACATGAATGGCAAAGAAAGTTTGTTGAAAATTGTCGAAGAGTTGCAGGAACAATTACCTCAAGATATTACATACATTGATTCCATCAACCGTTTCAGGAATCAGTTGGATGTATTCAAACAGAATTTGCAAAAGCAGGAAGCCGAAGTTGAACATGCGGAGGAGCCATTTAAGAAAAAGGCCAAGAAAACAGTTGCCGGTTCTGATGTAAATATAGAAATAACCCAAGAGACGATACGCGCAGAAGTAGTTAACTTGTCCACATCACTGGAAAGGACCTTAAAATTCAATATCAGTCATACTCTTCCCTTGAAGGAGATATTTGCCAAGGTACAGGATTATTTTCCCAAGAAGCAGATACTTGATTCCAAGCAAGATGGAATTGTTATCGATGACTTGATACATCAACTGGATAAAGTTCATAATGCGTTAAAAAGTTCTTTGTCTGTATTATTGCAAGAGTATTTGGACACCGATTTTAAGAAGTTGATAGAAGACACCTTGAAACCTTTCATCGAAGATACCGAGAGTTTAAAGATTGAAAAGGTGGAAAGTGGTGCTGTTCTTTCCGATTTTGGTATTCAGATTTCGGTGAACGACGTTTCTGTAAACAAGTATTTTAATACATTTCGATTCAGATTATTCTCACTTTGTCTATTGGCAGCATTTAATTTTAAGGCGATGAAACAGGGTAAGTTCCTGTTTCCATTTGTCTTTGATGATATATTCTATGCCAATGACTATAAGAACAAGACTCTTCTTTACCGCTTTTTCGAGGTGTTGTCGCAAGGAGCTAGGACCTTTTTGGGTAATGAGAACAGTCTTCAACTTATATTCTTTACCCATGATGAGCAATTCATGAACACATTGTTCTTGAAAAAAGCTCCATTTGCTTCTGCAACGATGGCAAGATTGTTAGATTGTAGATATGTAAAATCATGGTTTAATGGAAGCTATTCAGATGATGGAGGAATCAGATATTATCCAGTGTTAGGTGAATTTAAACGCAACAAAAGATGAAGGGTTCTAAATATTTATTGAGATGGATGATAGGTATTTCTGTCCTTTTTGCGGCAGCACTATTTTACACCTCTTATCATATTTCGCAAGTAAAAGAGATACCGGTTGGTAGCGGAGATGTTGGTACAGCCATGAGTTTAATCGATCAAAATCTCTCAATATGGATAGGTATTATTGCTGCTATTTGTACCATATTACCAGTTGCTTTAAGTATTGGTCAAAGTGTGAACTTTCAAGAGCATTTGAAGCAGGCTCGGGAAGATATGCAAGAAAGTACAAGGAAGATTAAAAATGAAATGGAAGAGATGAGAAAACGGCAAATAGTATATAATTTGCAGTCTTTCGTCAATACTCTCTCCATGAATATAAAAATATTGAGTGACTGGGAGGAATTGGAGGTTGCCCAAAATCCATTTTTGACCTCACGCCCTCTTCTCGAATATCAATTATTCAAGATGGTTGAGTATTCAACAAAATGTGTGAATGAGTACGAGAAGATAGATGATAAACTCATCAAAACAACGACAGATGAATATAATAGAATACGAAAGAATATAAAAGATAATGCGTTAGATTTGCTTTTGTTGATGAATAACTTGCTCAAAAAATATGAAGTGTTTTTTGGTAAGGAATCGCTATTTGAACTTCATACGTTGATGGATGGAATTTGGTACGATGTCGAGACTATTATGTCAGATAGTACATATACATATATTCAGGTGGGTACTTATATCCGCACCGCACGTAATTACTGTAAGGCTATACAAACATTGTTCTTAAAACAGTTTGCAAAAGAATAGAATTCTTTCTTTAAATTTTCGATTATTGAATTTACTGACCATGAAAAGGAGGATTTTCTGAAGGAATGGTTTAAAAAGGAAAAGGACTTTTATAGCCGTATAATTCCTCGGTTTGCGTATAATGGAATGATAAAAGAAAGCGTAATATAAATGGAGAAGTAATGTGGTACGTTGACAAGAACCCATGTTTTGCATTAGTGTTATGAACATTAATAACTTGATAAGTAATGAATGATATTGTAGATATAAGAAAGCCTTTAGATATTCTAAAGAATGCTTTGTTGGATAGTTGCCCTGGCAACCACCTTGATGTGTTGGAGAAATGGTTCGTTAATTTGGATCAGCGTTTGTTGGTTGCCCAAACAGATATAACTAACATAGCCTATCTGAAAAACGAATGTGCTAAGGAAATCAATGAAGTGATACATTCACGAAGGGATGTTAGGGAGATTTCAAATATAGTTTCAGTTTATTCTTTTGCTATCAATGAACTTAAGAAGTTGTCTGGAGTAGGATTTGAGAATTTAGCCCCTGATTGGGCTACAGCTTTCTATGATTCTGCAAAAGACTCATCTGATGAAGAAATACAAGTGTTGTGGGGAAAAATTCTTGCTGGTGAAATCGCTCATCATGGTAAGTTTTACAAAAGAACTTTATCCATATTGAAGAATATGGAGTCTATAGAGGCTAAGCATTTTGTAGAATTGGTTCCATTGTTAATTGCAAAAGAAACTGTTCCTGTCTTTATTTTTCAGAACAATGAGTTCTTTCAATATAATGATTTACGGACATTGATGGATTGTGGAATCGTAAATTCTAGTGAAGGAACATCTACATATAAGTTGGACGATATGAAAATATCTGGTTTCAATTTAGTGGCATTGAATAATGATGTAAATGAAATTAGTATAGATAGCTTTTCATTGACAGATGCTGGTTTGCAGTTATGTCAGTTGATAGATTGTAACCATGCAGATGAAAACTACGTGAAGCAATTAGCTGAGCGTTTGTCAAGGAGTCAAGGGAAAGTAATCGGATATAAGAAATTTGAATGACTATTTAGGAAGAGAATATGTATCAGATAAGGATAGATTGTTTTGATGAAACGTTAAAGGGGATACGGACTCTGTTTGAGTACGATTTCCAATCAAAAGATCAAGTTTTGGGAAATGTAATTTTACCATACTTAAAAGGAGATTTGTTCATTTTTGCAGGCGCAAAGATAGGTGATCAAAATATCAGGAAAGTAGAGATCTATGAAACAGAGAAGTCGATAAAGCAAACTGTTGATGAGGCGAATCAGGCAAACCAAATGTTTATTCCATATACTGGGAAAAACATTTTGTGCGATAATGAATTGTCTAATGTCACCCGACTGCTTATTCAAGAAGGATCGAAAATCTTACGACAGCAAGAAAAGAATGAGAAGAAAGAAGAAAAGCTGCAAGCAAAGAAGCCAATGCTCTTTATAAGTCATTCTTCTGAAGATGAAGCAATAGCTTCTTCTTTAGTTACTATGTTGCGAACATTAGGATTCAATAAGAAAAACCTGTTTTGTAGTTCTGTTCCTGGATACGATATTCCAGAGGGTGAAGATATTTATGATACTCTTGCAACAAAGTTCCTGGAGTATGATATTTACGTAATCCTCTTGTTGTCGAAGAACTATTATGATAGTGTAGCCTGCTTGAATGAGATGGGAGCAACGTGGGTATTGAAAGCAAAGTATTCAACCATTGTTTGCCCAGGCTTTACTGTACCAGAGATAAAAGGAGCTGTTAATCCTAGAAAGATGGCAGTTGTGCTAGATGATTCAAAGCGAGTAAACGGTAAGTTGAATCAGCTGAAGGATCATTTGATAGAGTTCTTTCATTTACCAGAGGTTGAGGATGATACCATTTGGGAGAATGATAGAAACGAGTTTTTAAAATCAATAGAAAAGAAAAAGTAAATGTCAAATCAAGCATCAGATAATAATAAACGAATAGCGAAGAATACTTTGCTGTTGTATGTGCGAATGCTCTTTTCAATGGCAGTAAGCCTTTTTACATCACGCGTGATATTAAATACACTTGGTGTTGAGGATTATGGTATCAATAATGTGGTAGGAGGAATTGTAACCATGTTCTCTGTACTTAGTGGCTCTCTCTCTGCTTCAATCAGCCGCTTTATAACATTCGAATTAGGAAAAGGCAATCTTGAACGACTCAAAACAGTATTCTCTACTGGTGTGAATATCCAGTTAGGAATGTCTTTATTGGTTGTTGTTGTTGCCGAATTAGTTGGCGTCTGGTTCTTGAATACCAAAATGAATATACCATCAGATAGAATGGTAGCTGCCAATTGGGTTTTCCAATGCGCTATTCTTACTTTTGTGCTCAACCTCTTGAGTGTACCTTACAATGCGGCAATTATAGCCCATGAAAAAATGTCAGCGTTTGCATACATCAGTGTGGTGGAAGTCACTTTGAAGCTGATCATAGTTTATATGCTGACTATTTCTCCATTTGATAGGTTGAAGACATACGCTGTACTTTTACTATGTATCGGCGCTATTATTCGATTCATTTATGGCTACTATTGCAAGCGCCATTTTGAAGAATGTGTCTATCACTTTGTAATTGATAAACCTATATTGAAAGAAATGACAGGTTTTGCAGGATGGAATTTCTTTGGTAATGGTGCTTACATGCTTAATACGCAAGGTGTTAATATTCTCATGAACCTGTATTTTGGCGTAGCTGTAAACGCTGCACGTGGTGTGGCTACTCAGGTTGATGCAGCATTAAAACAGTTTGTTAATAACTTTACCACAGCTGTCAATCCTCAGATAACTAAGTCGTATGCACAAGGTGATTTAGACTATATGCATAAGCTTGTGTGTAGAAGTGCTAAGTTCTCAGCTTTTTTGATGATGTTTTTTGCCGTTCCAATTATTTTGGAGGCAAGTTCAATCTTGAAGATATGGTTGAAAACAGTTCCAGATTATGCTGCAATATTTTTGCAGTTGATTATAATATCGTCTTTTGTGGATACTGTGTTAGCTAACTCGTTGGTAACTTCTATGTTCGCCACAGGTAAAATTAAAAGATATCAAATTATAGTAACAACAGTTGGCTGCTTGGTGTTTCCTTTATCTTGGATAAGTTTCGAACTAGGTATGCAACCACAGGCAGGATATATTATTTACTTTATCATTTATACAATACTTCTCGGAGTTCGATTATACCTATTAAAGGATATGGTAAAACTTCCAGTTATGATGTATGTTCGGGAGGTTTTATTTAAGGTGTTGCCGGTAATTGTGATTAGTTTTGTAATCTTAGGAATGGTTGTTTATTTGATGAATCCTAGCTTTATTAGATTATTGATAGTTTGTGTAACAAGTGTTTTGACCATATCTATTGTGGAGTTTTTTATAGGTTTGACAAAACAAGAGCAGGCTTTTGTTTTAGATAAGATTAAAGTCGTAATTAATAAAATTTAGAAATAATGGGAATAAAAACAAAGTTGAAGCATGCGATTTCTTTCTTATTGCATGGTGAGCCAAAACAAGTTATTGCAAATGTTGTAACATTGGCACCTTCCGAGTTGTTAAAACAGCGTTGTGCATTAATTACAGGAGGTACTAGTGGTATCGGGTATTCTATTGCTGAAGCATATTTAAAGGCAGGCATAAAGGCAGTAGTAATAACAGGAAGAAGTCAAGAAAAAATTGATGTTGCATGTCAAAAGCTAAGTAAGTATGGACTTTGTCTCGGTTTTGTGATGGATAATACTCAAGTTGATAAGTTTTCTGGTATATTTAAAAGAATTTTACAGGAATTAACTCAATATGAGATACATAATGTTGATATTTTAGTAAATAATGCTGGAGTGCTTGGTGCTAGTATTCCAAATGCCAAAGAGGAAGATTATGATAAAATATTAGATACAAATCTAAAAGGGGTATTCTTCTTGACACAGTTTTTTTGCAATTATATGGTTAAGAATAATATTAAAGGTAATGTTCTTAATATAGCGTCATCTTCAAGTTTGCGACCTGCTATTTCTGCTTATACAATTAGCAAGTGGGGGCTACGTGGTCTAACTTTAGGGTTCGCTCGTGCTTATGCAAAGTATGGTATAACTATAAATGGTTTAGCACCAGGACCAACTGCAACACCAATGCTTATCCATAATGATAATAAAAACTTATTAAACACTTTGATTCCGCTTGGTCGCTTTGCTCTACCAGAAGAAATAGCAAATATGGCTGTTTTTCTGGTTTCAGATATGGGCCATGCTATTATTGGAGATATTATCTATATGACAGGTGGGGCAGGATTAGTAAGTTTTGAAGATATTAATTATAATTTAGATATAGAATTGAATTCTAATAGAAATAGCGACTTAGATATTTAGACTATTTGCAGAGACAAGTATTTATATAGTTTCTTTGCAAAATATTTTACGCTTATGAATTCGTGAAATTCAGCATTACTTAATGTAAAATAATAAAAAATAGAAATATGGAAGGAAAGTTTTATACAGCGGAAAAGAGTCAGCAAATTGTAATTTCTTTGCTAAAGGCTCATGGAATAAAAAAGGTAATAGCATCTCCAGGAACAACAAATTATACATTGGTTGCAAGTATGCAACAAGATCCTTGGTTTGAAATGTACTCTTCCGTAGATGAGCGTTCTGCAGCGTATCTTGCCTGTGGAATGGCATGTGAATCAGGTGAACCTGTTGTGATAACCTGTACTGGTGCTACTGCTTCTCGTAATTATATGCCAGGTCTTACAGAAGCATTCTATCGTAAATTACCAGTTCTTGCAATTACAGCTTCACAAGGTGATGCAAAGATAGGTCATCATATTGCGCAAGTAATCGACAGACGAGTGCACCCAAATGATTTGGTCAAATTAAGTGTTAGTGTACCTATATGTAAGGATTCTACAGATGAATGGAGTGCTGTTGTTAAAGTAAATGAAGCGATACTTGAATTAACTCGTGACGGAGGTGGTCCTGTTCATATTAATCTTGATACTAATTATAGTCGTGATTTTTCAATTAAAGAATTACCTCCTGTTAGAGTAATTAAAAGATATACTATTCATGACAAAATGCCTTCTCTTCCCAAAGGTAGAATTGGAATTTTTGTAGGTGCTCATCCAAAAATGTCAGATGCGCTTAGTAATGCTATTGATGGTTTCTGTCAACATACTGGAGCTGTAGTCTTTTGCGACCACACTAGCGGCTATTATGGAAAATATCGTGTGGATTATTCTTTAGTTTGTAGTCAAGATAAATATTTCTCAGAATTAAAAGATTTATCATTGCTTATTCATATAGGTGAAGTTTCTGGTGAATATTATGGCTTGGGCCGATTGAATCCTAAGAACGAATGGCGAGTAAATCCTGATGGTAAGCTAAGAGATCGTTGGCATAAATTGACAAGCATATTTGAAATGAATGAAGAAGATTTTTTCAATCATTACCTGTCAGTTGATTATACTGACAAGAATTCTATGTTGCAAGATTATATTAAAGAATGTGATGAATTCTATTCAAATATTCCAGAATTGCCTTTTTCAAATATTTGGATTGCCAGTCAATTGGCCGATTTGATACCTTCAAATTCTTGTATTCATTTTGGAATATTGGGTTCTTTAAGAGCTTGGAACTTTTTTAGATTGCCTGAAGGTGTAGAATCTTCGTCAAATGTTGGTGGGTTTGGAATTGATGGTGGCGTATCAACACTCATTGGAGCTTCTCTAGTTAATTCTTCTAAGCTCTATTTTGGAGTTTTCGGTGATTTGGCATTTTTCTATGATATGAATTCATTAGGAAATCGTCATATAGCAAATAATCTTCGAATAATGCTTGTAAATAATGGCAAAGGTGCTGAGTTTAGATTGTATTGGCATCCTGCAGCGGCTTTCAAGGAAGATGCTGATGCCTTTATGGCTGCTGGTGGTCATTTTGGTAATAAGTCTGCGAATCTGGTCAAGCATTATGCTGAAGATTTAGGTTTTGAATATATAAGTGCTTCTTCAAAAGAAGAATTCACGAATGTTTATTCTCGTTTTGTTAGTCCTGAGTTAACAGCAAAGCCGATTTTGTTTGAGGTGTTTACCAATAGTTCAGAAGAGAATGAAGCATTATTTACAATACGTAATATGGCAGAGAATTCAGCTTATAAAAAGCAACAAATTAAAAAATCAATAATTAAGTTTGTTGGTCCAAAACTTATCAAAACTGTAAAAAAGATAATTAAATAATGAATATTATAAAAAAAGTATTTAATAAGATTACTTATATTAAAACGGATCGTTATGTAAAGTTTAAACAACGAGAATTGCAAAAGGTATTATTACGTGAGCCAAATAAGCCACGAATCTATTTCTTTTGCACTCCGACTCATAGCAATCTGGGTGATCAAGCTCAGTTGTTCTGTTGGCTTCGTTTGTTAAAAGAATGGCATCCTGGGCATGAGGTAGTTTGTGTGCCAACTCGTTATCGCAGTTTTGCAACTATTAGAACAATCCATAAAAATCTTCAGAAAAATGATATTATTTATGTGCACAGTGGTTATTTGATTTTTGACCCTCATCCAGAGTTACCATTCATTTTAGATATTGTCAGAGGTTTTTATGATACCAAAATTACTATTTTTCCACAAACTGTAAATCTTGTGGGAGAATGGTATAAGCATATTGTTGCACAGGTTTTCAATTCTCACCCAAATTTGACTCTTTACTGTCGTGATGAGGTCTCTTTAGAAAATGCGAAGAAGCTGTTCCCGAAAGTTGAGAAGAAGTTGATGCCAGATGTTGTTACTTCCTTGATAGGCAATGCTGAGTTCCAATATCCTAATTCAACAAGAAAAGGAGTAATGCTTTGTGTTCGCAATGATGGAGAAAAATTATATAGTGATGAGCAAATTAACAGTTTGCGTAAACGTTTTGATGGTATAAAGACAGATATTTGTGATACAACCATAGATGCTCCTATTTGGGAATGGGAAAATAATAGAAGTGGCTTGATTCGTAACATATTGGAGCTTTTCTCAAAATATCAGGTTATTATCACAGATAGATACCATGGTACTATATTCTCTCAAATAGTGAATACGCCGGTTATCGTAATATCATCTACAGATCATAAATTAAGTAGTGGTGTAAAATGGTTCCCGAAAGATCAGTTTGAAGGAAATATTACCTTTGCTTTAGATTTAGACGAAGCTTATAATAAGGCAACAGAGATTCTTGCAAGAAATGGAAAACAGAAGAAGAATCCTGCATGGTTTAAAAACACCTATTACAATAAGGCTTTATAATTATGGATTATCCTTATATTTTAAATTATTTTATATTGCTTATATTGGCATATCTCTATTGGAAGAAGCCCGATCCAAAGTTAGTTAAGTGGGCTTTCTTTTTAGAGTTTGTTTTTATAGCCTTTAGAGCTCCAGTTGTTGGAGCTGATACATGGAATTATGTGAGGTATTTGGATGGTGAACGTAATTTTTATAACTACGATCCACGCCCATTGGAAGCTGGTTTCGTGATTTACAGGCAGGTATTGTTGGCTTTGCATCCTAACCGCTTTGTGGTTATGCTTGTTAATAGCTTCTTATCGTGTTATCCACTTTATTTAATAATAAAAAGATACTCTAATAATGTACCTCTTACATTAGCGATGTTGTCTATATTTAATTTTTATTACGTATATTTTTGTGGTCTCCGACAAATATTAGGCTTCGCCATTCTTTTGATGGGTTTGATCTATGTGTTGGATGAAAAAAAGAAAAAGTGGCTAGTTTTCGTTATATGTGCAGCTCTAGGATATAGTTTTCATACTACGATTGTTGTTTATGCCGCTATATTCCTTGCTGCTTATTTCTTGCGCTTTAAGAGTAGAACAATCCTTATATCAAGTGTTGTCATTAGTGCTGTATTTGGTATCGTTTTACAATCATTCAGTATTATGGATGCATTTAATTTTTTCTTGAGCATGAATGTTGAAGCTACTGAAAGAATTGAAGGTTATATGCAAGATAATGGTGATGTAAATGAAATTACTTCTATATTTATGAGCCTGAGACCAACCATTATTGCTGTTTTTATATATTCTTTGATGGATAAAGATAAAATAAATCATTGGTTTTCTGTAATTTATGCTTTAGGTATAATTATAGGTAATTTGTTTATATCAGTGCCGATGATTGGACGTTTGACAGGTTGTTTCACAATTTTTGGTGTAGTTTCGTTCTCATGGATATTAGGAAAAGATTATTTGGCTTCTTTCAAAAAAAGAAAAGAAACAAATTTAGCGTTAGTGATTTTTTTGCTTTATTTCTCGCAAATGTATATTAAAATAAATCAAAACTCTGCTATAGACTTGACATCATCAGCTCGAATGCACCCATATCAATTTATTTGGGAGGACTATAGTAACCATCCTTCTATTAAATACTTTAAATAAATATATACAATGAAAGTACTTTGGTTTGAGATATCTACTCCTTCACGGTATCGCAATACAGGGCAAGTGACATTAGGTTGGCAAGATGCATTGGAAGATATCGTTGTAAATTGTAAAGACGTTGAACTATATATAGCCTTTGAAAGTCAAGTTCCTGCAGAAGTGAAAGTAATAAATGGAATTACCTATATTCCGATGATTACTCATTATTCTTTTTTAGAAAAAAAGATTGGACGGCATACTTGGAGTATCAATGAGAGGAAAGTAATAGAACTGGGAAGAAAAGTGATAGAACAATACAAGCCTGATGTGATTCACGTATTCGGAAATGAGTGGCCTTTTGGTTTGTTGGCTCAATATACAGATATTCCACTAGTTGTTCATATTCAGGGTAGTATTATTCCTTATGATAATGCGCTTTATCCTCCCAAGTATAATGGATATACTATGGTGAAAGCTGCTGGTCTAAACTTACGTAAAGATTGGCATCGTTTTACGGGATTCAATAAGGATAAATCGCGTCTTGAGATGGAACGTCGAATTTGGAAAACAGTTCACCATTTCATGGGCAGGACATGTTGGGATAAAGCTTTAGTTAATATGCTCACTAAGCATGCAACCTATCATCATGTAGAAGAAGCGTTGCGTCCAGATTTTCTTCATTCCAAGAAATTGTGGAAAGTTCCGCCTGCTAATGCGAAATTAAGATTGCTAACTACTGGGTGCTCCTCTTTTTGGAAAGGAGTTGATGTGATGCTTAAGACTGCTCATGTATTGAAGGAGGCTGGTGTTGATTTCGAATGGCATGTAGCTGGCAGCTTGGGTGAGGAACTAAAGCAAATAGTAGAGTCTAAAGAGAAGTTGAAGTATGTAGAGAATAACATTCAGTTTCTTGGTTTCTGTTCTCCTGAGAGATTAATTAATGAAATGTGTCAATCTACCATGTATGTTCATACTGCGTATATTGAGAATAGTCCAAATTCCATTTGTGAAGCGCAGATGATTGGTATGCCTATCATATCTACGATGGTAGGAGGTATTGCTACTTTGGTTCGAAATGGTGTTGAAGGCGATTTGCTTCCAGCTAATGATCCTTGGCAGCTTGCCAATGCTATCGTTGAATTGGCAAAAGATCAAAGTAGAATGAAATCTTATTCAGAGCATTCTCGTCAGCATGCATTAGAGAGACATAATCCTGATCATATTCTTGAGCAGTTGTTAGAATGCTATGAGGACTTAATCAGAAAATGATATAGTAGTTAAAAATTATTATAGTTGATAATATTTTAATATAAGTTATAAAAAAATGAAAGCAAGAGTAATTGCAATGTATTTACCACAGTATCATCCTGTACCTGAGAATGATGCTGTATGGGGTAAGGGATTTACTGAGTGGACTAATGTAGGAAGAGCTAAGCCTTTATTTAAGGGGCATTATCAACCAAGAGTACCTGCAGATTTGGGCTACTATGATTTAAGAATGCCAGAAGTGAGAGAAGCTCAAGCAGAATTAGCTAAAGAAGCAGGAGTTGAAGGCTTTATGTATTGGCATTATTGGTTTGGGAATGGAAAACAGGTTTTAGAGCGTCCTTTTAATGAAGTTGTAGCAACAGGTTCTCCTGATTTTCCTTTTTGCTTGGGATGGGCAAATCATTCTTGGAGAACGGATCATTGGCAAGATGCTAAAACAAGAATAAATAAAAGTCCATTTATTTTCGAACAGCTTTATCCAGGAAAAGAAGATGATATTGCACATTTCAATGCATTTTTGCCAGCATTTAAGGATAAAAGATATATAAAAGTAGATGGTAAGCTGCTTTTTGTTATTTGGGATCCATTAGCAATACCACATCTTAAAGAATTCATTAAGACTTGGAATGAATTGGCTATAGCAAACGGACTGAATGGTTTCCATTTTGTAGGAATGGCTGGTGGGAGTATAGAAAAGCAGAAAACTGTCTTTAAATCTGGGTGTGATGCTATCAATACCTCGAATGCATGGATTGCGGAATCAATGGTTAAAGGAGAATTATGGAGAATATTGCTTGCCAAATTAGGAAAATATTTTCCTAAGATTACCCCTCTGTCTAAATTTGAATATAAAAAAATAATTAAATATTTAATCAGTGATGTAGATAGAGAAGAAAATGTATATCCAACCATTATACCAAATTGGGATAGATCTCCAAGAAGTGGAAGACGTGCTGTAATATATACAAATTCGACTCCTGAGCTTTTTAAGCAACATGTTAAAGATGCTTTAAATGCAGTAAGAGATAAAGAAGATGAACATAAAATTATTTTTCTTCGTTCTTGGAATGAGTGGGCAGAAGGTAATTATATGGAGCCAGACCTTGTCTTTGGTCATGGGTATATCAAGGCTTTAAGAGAAGCGTTAGAGGACAAATAATCTACAGAATTTTTTAGTTCTGTTCTGTTAGGATATTAAAGATTATATTATGTCGATTCAAAGAGAAATTATTGTTATAGGTGGCAACCACCATAATACTTTGGGGGTGATTCGAGGACTTGGATTTGGAGGAGTGAAACCAATTGTTATTCTTCATGTTGGAGAAGAACAAGATCCATATGTCTCACATAGTCGCTTTATTAAAGAAATAAAGTTAGTTTCTTCTGTAGATAATGTACTTCAAGCACTTAGAGACTATTCTAAAAAGCTTGATGATAAGGCTGTGGTTATAGCTTGTAGTGATGGTACTTCAAGTTTACTTGATATGCATAGTGATGAATTATCAAAACACTATATTCTACCAGGATCGCCAAAACAAGGATTACTTACCACGATTATGGACAAAGAAAAAATGGCAGAATTAGGGCGTTCTGTTGGATTCAATGTTCCCAAATCGTGGGTTGTTGAAAGTGAGAAAGATATAGATGGGATAGAATACCCATGTATCACTAAGCCAATTCTCAGTAAAGATGGTCATAAATCTGATATAAAAGTATGCCAGAATAAAAACGAACTTCTTGAAGTTTTGGAAGATGGTTCCTGTTATCGCTATCAAGTACAAAAGTTCGTTGAAAAAGATTTCGAATATCAGCTGATAGGACTGTCGTTGAACAAAGGGCAAGAAATTATCATTCCTGGATTCTCTAGATGTATTCGTCCTTGTCCTGGTACGAATACAGGATTCCTTCGTTATCAATCTTTGAATACGATGGAATTGCCTTTAGACAAGTGTAAGGACTTTATAACACAGATAGGATATTCTGGTTTGTTTAGTATTGAATTTTTAAGAGACAAAGTTGGTACAGACTATTTCTTGGAAATGAATTTTAGAAATGATGGAAATTCTATTTGTGTAACTAAAGCAGGATATAACTTACCTTATTTGTGGTATGCTTATAATACAGGTTTTGATTATAAGGCTATATTGAACAAATGTAATTTTAAAGAGGTTTTAGTGATGCCGGAACTGGATGATTTCAATTCCTTTGTTCGAAAAAGAAAGATTAGTATCTGGAAGTGGATCAAAGATGTATCTGCAACTGATGCTTTTATGGAATTTGACAGAAAAGATCCTATGCCTTTTTGGGTAGCATTGAAGCAATATATTGGTAGGGGAATAAAGAAAGTAATATAATGAAGAATATAATCTGTACTTGAAAGATTATCTTATATCAATATACGATGACATATATGAAACTACAAATATCACAGCGTGGCATCGAAATGCCTGAGTCGCCTATCAGAAAATTGGCACCTTTGGCTTATAAAGCCGAGGATAAAGGCGTAAAGATTTATCGCCTGAATATCGGACAACCAGATTTGCCGACTCCACAGAAGGCGCTTGATATCCTGAAAAATATAGATAGAACTACCTTGGAGTATAGTCCGTCACAGGGATATGGTTCTTTGCGACAGGCGCTTGTGGGTTATTATGAGCGTTATCAGATTAAGCTCAACGCAGATGAAATCATCATTACTTCAGGTGGCTCGGAGGCTGTGCTTTTCGCTTTTATGAGTTGTTTGAATCCTGGTGATGAAATTATCGTTCCAGAGCCGGCTTATGCAAACTATATGAGTTTTGCCGTCTCGGCTGGTGCTGTGATTCGCACAGTGGCAACTACCATAGAGGAGGGCTTTTGTCTTCCAAAGGTTGAGAAGTTTGAGGAACTTATCAACGAGCGTACCAAGGCTATACTGATATGCAATCCGAATAATCCTACGGGTTATCTCTATACCCAGAGGGAGATGAATCAGATTAGAGATCTGGTAAAGAAGTATAATCTCTATCTCTTCTCTGATGAGGTGTATCGTGAATTCATTTATACAGGTTCGCCTTACATTTCTGCTATGCATCTTGAAGGAATTGATCAGAATGTAGTATTGATAGATTCCGTATCTAAGCGATATTCTGAATGTGGAATCCGTATAGGAGCATTGATTACCAAGAATGAGAGTGTTCGCAAGACGGTGATGAAGTTCTGTCAGGCAAGATTAAGTCCTCCTTTGATAGGACAATTGGTTGCAGAAGCCTCTATCGAGGGAACCGAGCAATATTCTCGTGATGTATATGATGAGTATGTTGAGCGTCGCAAATGTCTTATTGATGGTGTCAATCGCATTCCTGGTTGTTATACGCCAGTGCCAATGGGTGCTTTCTATACTGTTGCCAAACTCCCTGTAGATAATGCTGAGGATTTTTGTGCATGGTGTCTTACTGATTTCGTTTACAAGGATGCAGAGACGCCAGAGGGTTGTAGTGGTGAAACGGTGATGATGGCGCCAGCTGCCGGTTTCTATTCTAATCCTGATTTAGGAAAAGACCAGGTCCGCCTAGCCTATGTGTTGAAAAAGAAGGATCTTCAAAGAGCTTTACATATATTAAGTGAGGCATTGGTGAAGTATAGGGAGGAAAAGGTTTAAGATTTAACATTTTTGGAGATGAAATGTGTAAACAAATAAAATAGACTAAATTATGTTCTTTTTGAAGAAGATTTATAGAAAGTTCACAAACTGGCGTTGGGAGATAGGATTTGTAGATAATTCTTTCGCCGGTTTGGTTGATGGAGAACCTTTAAAGGTTCATTGGGTAGAGTTACCTTTTAGAGATAGATGGTTTGCTGATCCATATATCTTGGATTATAATGAAGAGGAAATCATAGTTCTTGGCGAGGAATATTCTGATGAATTGCTTCGTGGTAGAATCGCTAAACTTGTTGTTGATAGAAAGACCTACAAGTTAAAGTCGTGGAAAATCATACTTGATCTACCTACTCATCTTAGTTTTCCACGTGTGGTTAGAAAGAATGGAGAAATCTTTATCCATCCAGAAAATAGCCAGAGTGGCTGTCACACGTTGTATCGTTATGATAGTAAGAAAGATACTTTGGTGGATGGTAAGGTTATTGCAGATTCTCCTCTGACCGACTCTGTGATGTTGAACTATAAAGGACATGACTTGTTGTTTTCAACTTTCATTCCAGATTCGAATGGTAATACTCTTTCTGTTTACGAGCGTAAAGGTGACAATTTAAAATATAATAAGGTAGATGAGGTTACCTTTGATAGCAGAATAGCCAGAATGGCTGGCGATTTTTTTGAAGTCAATGGTAAGTTATATCGACCTGCGCAAGATTGTAATAAAGAATATGGAAATGCAGTGATTATTCAGGAAGCATCTTGTGATGAAAATGACAAGTGGCATTTTAAATCTGTTAGACGAATGACAAGTCCGCATCTGATTTTAAAGAGGGGTTTTCATACTCTGAATCATTATAGTGACATGATAGTTATAGATGTCAAGGGGTATCGTTATCCAAAGATTGGTAAAATGTTGGAGTCAATAAGAAGTTTATTTTAATTCGATTTTAATGAAGATTTTACAATTAACGTATTCTTTAACTTCTGGAGGTGGTGAGCGTTTTGTTGTAGACTTGTCTAACGAGTTGAGTAAGAATAATGAGGTTATATTAGTTCAAATTCTATCAAATAATAATAAATTGAACGCTCATTATCTGCCTGATGTTTCAAAGAGAATTAAATATGTAAATTTAGAAAGTAGCAAGGGATTATCTCTTGAGGTTCTGTGGAAAGTATATAGAACGATAGTTAAGTATAAGCCAGACGTTGTACATGCACATTGTTCCCTTTTGGCTTTAGCTTTAGCTGCTATAATATACCCTAAGGCGAAATACTTCCATACATTACATAGTTTGGCTCATCGTTGTTTGGATAAAAAATGGTTGAAACCTATTTATGAATTTCTTTATAAATATAGGGTACTTCCGGTAACTATTAGTAAAACTTGTCTAGAATCTTATAAAGAATTTTACCATTTAGGAAATGGTGCTTTGATTACTAATGGACGCTCACCAGTTTATCCAACAAGTGATGAAAATAGTGTAAAAACTGAAATAGGAAAATTTAAATTACATCCGGATGATAAGGTTTTTCTACATGTAGCACGAGTACATCCAGTTAAGAATCAGCAGTTATTGTTTGATACATTTGACAGATTGATTAATGAAGGTGAGCACGTACTTCTAGTGGTGATAGGAAAAGGATATGATAAGGAACCTTTTGTTAAATATAATGCGCATCCAGGAATCCATCTTTTGGGTGAAAAAAGAAATGTTGGTGACTATTTAGCTTCTTCTGACTATTTTATAATGTCATCAAAGATGGAGGGGCTTCCTATTTCTTTATTGGAGGCTATGTCTATGGGGGTAATTCCTGTATCTACTCCTGCTGGTGGTGTATGTGATGTTATTAGAAATGGTGAAAATGGTTACTTGTCTGTTTCGCATACAGCGAATGATTATTATCATACAGTAAAGGATGCCATAGCTAATAGTAAAAAAGTGTCATCTATTGCTATTAAGCAGGAGTACCAGGAACATTATTCGATGGTGGCATGTGCAAAAAAGTATTTTCAATTATTTGGAGGTATTGCATGCCGTGTTAATGGACTTCAAGGTACTTGATGCATCAACAAGTTAGATTTTGAATATTTACTTCTTGTATAATATATGGTATATTAATTTTGAGGCTTATGCCCTATAATAAGAAGAATTTTTGATATTTTATGTAATAAGTTTCAAATAATTAATAAATCCTTATTTGGGTTGCTCTATTTAACTTGATATAATGATATGTTTGTAATAAAAGTAATCTATTAGTCCACAAGAAAAAGTCATGTTAATGAGACTCTTATATAAGACTTCTCATAATTGCCTTCATGAAGACTAAGGCTATATAGCTTTTATGGGCTAGTTGCCTGGATTGCAATACGTTGAAACTCGTTTTTGTTTTCAACGCTTCGTTCACATCATTTAATGTAGGTGAACATTAGAAGGGCATATTCAATGTCTTTATTCAAATAACTGATAACTGTTATTAGTGAAAAGTTTTTTAAGCATGGGGGCTTATTTAATTAGCAAGTATTTCAAAGAATCTCTCGTGCTTACTGCGTGTGGTTGTTTAGCAAATTATTGAATTATTAACGAATTATTGAATTAATGGAATATAGTAAAAAAAATATAGCAGTTTTTGTAAAAAATCTTACGAGCGGTGGTGCAGAAAAGCAAGCTGTTTTGTTGGCTAAAACATTACGATATGATTATAATGTAAGTTTTGTCATTTTTCATGCAGACAAGATTCATCAAAAATATTTGGATATGTTAGCTGCTTCACCTGAAGTAAATGTTGTGAAGTTTTATGGATCTAAGATAACGAGATTCTGTCAATTTGTAGATTTCGTAAGACGAAATAAAATTGAAGCAATATTTTCTTATTTGACAGTTGCAAGTCTATTGGGATCTTTTGTATGTACACTTTGTCATGTTCGAGGAAATTTCCCAGGTATTAGAGGTGCCTTTTTACCAAAAAACAAAGCTAGAGCAGCCAAATTCTTCACAAATTTTATGGCAACACAAACTGTTATTAATAGTGTCTCTGGTAAAGAGTATTTTGTAAAATATGGCTGTAAGAAAGAAAAGCTAGAGGTTATTCTCAACTGTTTTGAAAATATTAGTCCATACAAAGAAAAGCATCATGAAGGTGTTGTGAGATACATAACTGTTGGTAGATTTATGCCTCAAAAGGATTATCTTACTGCTATAAAAACAATGGAATATATCCGTAATCTAGGTGTTGATTTTAAATATACTATTGTTGGATATGGCCAAGAAGAGGATAATATTAGAAAGTGGATTGAAGATTATAAACTTTCTGATAAAGTAGAAATCAAGATAAATCCTGATAATATATCAGAATTGTTAGATGAAGCTGATGCGTATTTATGTACTTCTCTTTATGAGGGGACAAGCAATGCTATTATGGAAGCTATGAATGCAAATTTGCCAATTGTAGCTACTGATGCTGGGGATAATTTCCTGTTGGTGAAGAATAAAGAAAATGGTTATATTGCGGATATTGGGGATTATAAGAAACTTGGAGACGCTCTGGTCCGGTTAAACGATGAAAAATTGAGACTTCAAATGGGTAAAATGAGTAAGCAGATATTACTCGATAATTATTCTGTTGAAACATTTAAAACAAGTTATCTTAATTTGTTGAAAAGATATGGTATTTAATAAAAAAATGTTTTGATATGAAAATAGGTATTTTAACACATCATTTTATTGCAAATTTTGGCGCATTTCTTCAGGCATATGCACTTCAGGAATGTTTGAAAAGAGAGTTTCCAAATGATGAAGTTTATGTGATAAATTATATTCATTTGAAACATTGTATTGTCAATAATGGAGGATGGTTCAGATATTATTGGGGAAGGGAAAATTTTTCTGCTTGGTGGCAAAAAATTCATTTGCCATTTACCTTTTATAAGGCAAGAAAGACATATCTCAACATGACAAAACGTTGTTATGATGCAAATGATGTAAATGAACTAGGATTAGATGTTATTGTTGTGGGAAGTGATGAGGTTTGGAATTACAGTGATTCTAAAAGTGATGCAAAGATAAAATTTGGAGATGGTCTTACTTGCAAAAATATTATTTCTTATGCTCCAAGTGTTGGCAATTCTGAATATAATGAAAACACACCAGACTATGTAAAGGAAGGTATTAAGAAATTCAAAGCAATCTCCGTGAGAGATAGTTTAGGATGTGACTTAGTTGAGAAAATTAAAAATGAAAGACCTCCAATTGTTCTCGATCCAACCTTTTTATCTGATTTTCCCGATGATAAAGTGCAAGGCATACAAAAAGATTATATTTTGTTTTATTATGCAGAACATATACCTCAGAAAATTAAAGAGCAAATATTTGAATATTCGAGATTGCATAATTTGGCTGTTTACGGTGCTGGAGAGTGTGATAAGGGATATACAGATGTGACGGTTAACTTGACACCTTTTCAATGGGTCAGTATGTTTAAGAATGCACGATTTGTAATTACTGGTACTTTTCATGGTGTGGCCTTTTCTATTGAAAATAAAAAACAGTTTAAGGTTTACGTTACACAAAAAAATCGTATAAAGAAGGTCAATGACCTACTGACAAAATTTGGTATAGCAAATCGTTCCATTACAGATGATTTTGTTTTTGATATGGATGCCATGTCTCATGAGATAGATTATGATTCAGTATATAAAACAATAGATGTTGAAACAAAGAAAAGTATTGAATATTTAAAGCAATCGATACGAAATGATTAGACTGTTTGAAAGTAAAAAAGGTTGTTGTGGTTGTGGTGCCTGTATGAATATTTGTCCTAGACAGGCTATAACAATGAAGCGTGATGAGGATGGTTTCTTGTATCCTAATGTTGATAAAGATAAATGTATCGAATGTAGAGCTTGTATAAATGTTTGCGGGTATCAAAAAGGAACTTCCTTGAATCTGCCAAGTAAGGTTTATGCAGCCGCTTCGAAAAACACCTCTTTGATTTTGAAATCGGCTTCGGGTGGAGTATTCTCAACAATAGCCAAATTTATAATAGAGCATGGCGGTGTCGTTTTTGGTGCTTCCATGAAAAGAGAATCCACTAAATTTGTTATAAAACATAAATATGTAGAAACCTTAAAGGATTTGCCTAGTCTTTTAGGTTCTAAATATGTACAAAGTGAAATCGGGACATCTTATAAAGATGTGAAAAGCTTCTTGCTGCAAGGAAAGCGCGTACTTTTTTCTGGTACACCTTGTCAATGTGCTGGACTACGCTCTTTTTTGAGAAAATCTTACGACAATTTAATAGTGATAGATATTATTTGTCATGGTGTTCCAAACCAGAAGTTTTTTAATGATTATATTAATTATAATTATGGAGTCTTAAATGGAATAAAGGATTTTAAATTTAGGGATAAAACCAAAGGATGGGAAATGACTGCTTGTTTGGATTATGAGAATGGTCACAAGTTGATACCTGGACGAACAAGCTCATACTTTACTTTATTTTTAGATGGACATATTTATAGGGAAAATTGTTATTCTTGTAAATATGCTCAAAAAGAAAGAGTTGGAGATTTGACTATAGGGGATTTTTGGGGAGTTCAAAAAGAACATCCTGAAATTATAGATGGTAAGAATTTCACAACTCGAAAAGGTATTTCATGTATTCTTGTCAATACTAGTGTTGGAGAAAACCTTATAGAAGAGGTCGCTACATATTTTGAATTGCGGGAATCTACTTTTGGGAAAGTAGCTAGAAGAAATGAACAACTGAGGTTTCCATCAAAGGATAGTATTTACCGGTCAACAATTTTCGAGATTTACGGCAAAGACGGATATGGTGCAGTGGAGAAATGGTATCAGCAAACTTTTAGGCAACAGATAATTATCCAACGATTTTTTAACTCTATGCCACGATTTATTAAGGAATTTGTAAGAAAGAAGAAGTAGAATTCTATGCTAAAAAAATGTTTGATTTTTAAATAAATTATTATGCAAAAATATACATTGAAGAGAATTGTAAGGATATTGTTCCTACAGGTCGCTAGATGTCAAATGCCGGGACATTTGCGAGCTAAGTTTCTGAAATATGGGGGGATGTATTCCTAATCATGAGAATGTTTCTATCGGAGAAGGTGTTATCATCGATAGACTCCATCCTGAAGATCTGACTATAGGACATCATGTTCGTATTACTATGAATTGTATCATTTTGACACATTATTTTGATGTAAGTAAAACTATAGCTTTTAAGCGTGGTAAAGTAAATATCGGAAATTATGTGTTCATGGGAGCTGGTGCTATAATATGTAACTCTGTGAAAATTGGTGATTATGCAGTAATTGGCGCAGGTTCTGTAGTTACTAAGGATATACCACCTTATGAAGTATGGGTAGGAAGTCCTGCAAGGTTCTTAAAAATAAGACCAGGTTATGAAAAGCAACATAAAGAATGTATGCGTAATAAATAGATTTATATTTAACGCAGGCAAGACAGCTCTATAGATGTGAGGTGTAAGATTTTATAGTTAGTTTGCTTGAATATAATAGCATGTAATTGGAACATGAAACAGTTAGGTTGGAGGAGATTGCTATTTACATAATCCTTGATAAAATAGGGGAAAAATGCAGTACAGGCAAATCTATTTTTGATAATTAGATGTAGAAGTATGAAAGTATAAACACTTATTATCTTCTCTGATAAATGTTTTCTATATATCAATTCTCTTTTTGTATAAGCAGATTTTTTACACAATACATTTTTATTAATAAATAAAGACAGTAATATCTTTATTGTATTTGCTGAATTTTGTGCAAAGGGTAAATAAAGGTCTGAAGGTCCAAAAACTTCAAGCACTAGGCATGCAGTTTATTTGCAAAAGTTCAGGTATTAATTTGTTTATCGTTTTATGAAAATAGTTGTAACAGGAACTCGTGGTATCCCTAATATCATGGGTGGAGTAGAGACGCATTGTGAGGAATTGTTTCCTCGCATAGTGTCTCGTGGTTTTGACGTAACGCTTATCCGTCGCTCGAACTACGTGAAGGATGACTTACATGAATGGAAGGGTGTGAAACTGGTAACGATTCCTTCGCCTAAGAAGAAGAGTTTCGAGGCCATCATCCATACTTTCCGTGCCATCAATGAGGCAAAGAAGTTGGGTGCTGATGTATTGCATATCCATGCCATCGGTCCTGCCTTGCTGGTGCCATACGCCAAATTGCTGGGCATGAAGGTGGTGTTTACGCATCATGGTCCTGACTATGACAGGGACAAGTGGGGATTTGCTGCCAAGACAATCCTGAAGATGGGTGAGCGTATGGGCTGCATGTTTGCCGATGATGTCATCGTGATTTCTAATGTCATCAAGAATCTCATTGCCCGCAAATATGGAAGGACGAAGAATGTTCACCTTATATATAATGGTGTATCTGAGCCTGAAATCTGCGATTATCCAGAATATTTCAAGGAATTGGGGATAGAGAAAGGAAAGTATATCCTGGGAATGTGCAGATTTGTGCCAGAGAAGAACCTGCATCATCTGGTGGAAGCAATGATAAAAATGAAGAATGAAGAACGAAGAGTGAAGAATTCTAATGGCGATGAGATTAAGTTGGTGCTGGCTGGCGATACTGACTTCGAAGACGCTTATTCGCTCGGTTTGAAGGAGATGGCAAGGGAGAATGGTGTGGTGCTTACTGGCTTTATCAAAGGTAGAAAGCTTCATTCTCTGTTGTCGAATTGCCGTTGCTATTGTCTTCCTTCTTCGCACGAAGGTTTGCCGATTGCCCTGTTGGAGGCGATGAGCTATGGTGTAAAGGTGGTAGTGAGCGATATTCCTGCGAATCTGGAGGTAGGCTTACCAAAGGATGATTACTTCCATTGCGGTAATGTGGGTGAACTTTCGGAAAAGCTCGGAAAGATTATCGAGGCTCCATTGCAGCATGTGGATTACGACATGAGCAAGTATGATTGGGATCAGATTGCTGATGAAGTAGGAGGAGTGTATCAAGGGTTGAAGAAATGATGGTCGTATCAAAGCAACATCAGATTTTCTTTGATTTCCTAAGATTCTGCATTGGCTCGGAGTCAGAGATTCCTTCTTCCTTGAAAGAGGCAGATTGGAAGGAGCTGTATGCTATTGCCAAGAAGCAATGCCTGGTGGGTGTTCTTTTTGATGGTATCAAGAAATTGCCAGCGGAACAATTGGGGATGAAGAAGGTGTTGCTGCTTCAATGGATGGCGGAAAGCCAAATGCTGGAGAAAGCGAATGTTCGGCTGAATGATGCTGCCATCCAGGTTTCTGAGTGGTTCCGGAAGAAGGGATTCAGAACCTGTATCCTGAAAGGGCAGGGGAATGCATTGATGTATCCGAATCCTTATTCCCGTACGCCTGGTGATATTGACATCTGGGTGGAAGGGGGAGATAAACGGGTTATCTCCTTTGTCCGCTCTATTTCGCCTCATGAAAAGGCGTGCTATCACCACATCGAGTTCCCATCGTATAAGGGAGTAGAGGTGGAAGTGCATTATCGGCCTAGCTTCCTGTTGTACTTCTGGCATAACAGAAAGCTTC
>ERZ1026878.453-NODE-453-length-31973-cov-14.116267_pt1 | contig 31973 bp, 37 predicted proteins | sample MGYA00380169_ERZ1026878 | MGnify/ENA primary metagenome ERZ1026878 (study PRJEB33269, sample SAMEA4719805) | human gut metagenome | biome: human-associated habitat; feature: organic feature; material: feces | place: Cameroon | collected 2013-10 ...
TCAGTCATACCTTTACCAGCGGTAAATTTGGCCAGATGGGCGAACTGGGCGGCGGCGGAACCGTCACCTTCAAAAACGACGTCTCGCTTTACGCGGAGGTGGATTATCGTAAGGAGTTTGACAGCAACGGTGCCAGGGGCTGGAACTATACGGGGGGTGTTCGCTGGCAGTTCTGATGGTTTGGGAAAATGTCGATCATGGCGAGTAATATTGCCTAAAACATAAAACTACTGTTACAAAAAGTCCCCGGCTATCAGCCGGGGACGGAAGTCTGCGGTTATTTGTCCTGTTTCTGGTCCTTATCCACTGTAAAGATTAGCTGGCCCCATTCACAGGGATAGGTGTTGTGACGCATGGCAAACAGGAATGTATGTTCGCCCTCCGACATATTGTTAATCTCCAGCTCCCAGTTAAACGGATTATCCGGGTCAGAGTATGTCACCTCACCTAGCGACCTGTCGCTGTCAGCGTCAATCACGTTAACAGGATGACTGCCGCCAAGGTAATTTTGCCCCCTGATAACAAACGACGGGGGGACCGATTTTCCCGCCTCAGGATAATGAATGTGGGGTTTGCGGAGAGAGGCATAACGTAAATCAACTTCCACATATTTTGATGGCAGATTCTGCTGACGTATATTAACACCGTAAATTTGGTATACGTCGATTCAACGACGTCAACATTGCGGACAATGTCTGGCTCTCCGGTCGCCGGGTTACTGGCAGTGATGGGTTTCTCATGTCGGTAATACCGGCAACCAGCCAGATTTTTGTCCCGGAAGGTAACGGGATCATCGCTTCAGTTCCTGTATCAGCAGAGTCAGAAGCTTTTCGCTGACAGAGCCGTTGAGGCGGAGCGTCCCGTGCCGGAACGTTACCTCACAGCTGATACTGAGGGTTTCCGGGTCCTCTTCGGGCGGTTCTGGCTGTACGGCAGCTGCATCGAGAGTCACAAGAAGTAGCTGATGGCTCTCTGAAGAAGGTAATGCCAGCTTTCCCTCGCGCCATTGTTGGCGCCATTTGAACAACAGATTGGCGTTGATGCCATTTTCGAGCGCCAGTTTTGAGATGGATATCCCGGGTTCGCATGAGGCGGCAACGAGCTGCAGCTTAAACTCAGGAGAATAATTAGGGCAGCCTTTACGCCTGCCGGGAGTCATATCTTTCTGCATATCTGACACTTTGGTTCCCATTACTTATTTGGTGGACACCACTTTGTCGGATGCTTCAGATTATGACGAGACGGCTTTCGCTGGACGCTTACTAAAATTTGGCAATTAAACAATTTTAATTACAGTTTCCCAATGAACGGTACCGAATCACGCAGTGACGGGTTAACTGTGCTGTTGTGATCCAAACTCTCGTAAATGCGAGAGTGCCCGGACTATAAGGGTCCGGGCAAACCTTGTTAAAGTTTTGAATTAACCTTTTGAAAATTTCACGTCACTGCAGCTAAAGAAGGTTTCGTGCGGGCCTTCATCACGCTCCCATACGACATACAGTAATGTCTGCTGGTCATTAACGCGAGCTTCAGGGATTTTTACTTTGATCTCATAAATACCTGGATATCGATAATTGTTCTTTTTATTTTTTGCTTGTTGCTCAGGAGGAACAATAACCTCAGGTTTATCCAGTTCATCCAGATCGGCCCATTTCAAAATATCCGTATGGGCATTAAACGTGGGTTTAGCCAGATAAATCTTCCAGAGACTTGGCTCATGTACCTGTGTTGCGTCATAGGTTAACGTTGCGAAACCATCCTTCACTTCAACAGTGCTGACATGCCAGTCTTTATGCGGTTGATCTATACCGGTAAAGTTCTGAGGATTACCCGTATCAGAGCCATCTTTACCCCCTGCACACAATGCGCCATCAGGCACTTTGTCTTTAGGATCAGCGCCGTTTAAGTTCTGAGAGTAGGCAGACCATTCATTAAACATCTGGTTGCGTTGCCAAGGTTCCAGGTTAGGGACGAATAAATAAGCGTTTTTACACGCTGCATTTGGAATTCCTGCGCCATCAGGGGGGAACTCGAAATGCCCATCATTTTTACATTGAAGTTGGCGGGCTATTGGGTTTAACGTCGCGCCGTGTTTGATTTCGTTACCCTTAGTGCTTTCCGCATGAACCGGTACAGATAAGGTAAACACCATTCCTGTCAGAAGTAAAATTTTTTTATTCATATACATACCTTATTTTCACGCATTGAAGGAGGATTTATCTCGCAGAACTTAATTACTTTCCACCGCATAAAAAATTGTAGACGAAGAAATAAATTATGAAATTATATTTTTTAATATCTGGAGGTATTGATAGTAAGGAGTATAATTCCAAAGAGTTATTATTTTAATTTAGTTTATTAATGGCGTAGGGTATTTCGAAATACGGCGTAAATATTGATGGTGGTCAATGTTATCATGCAACATGGAATGGTCTCACCCAGCAATAGTGGACACGTGACTAAGTGAGTAAACTCTCAACCAGAGGTGATTTACATGACAAAGCCTGTATCGACTCCCAAAAAGCCACGTAAGCAGCACACACCTGAATTTCGTCACGAAGCCTGAAACTGGCTGAACGCATTGGTGTGGCCGTAGCCGCCCGCGACCTTAGCACGTATGAATCACCGCTCTACAACTGGCGAAGCAAACAGCAAAATCAGCTATCCGAATGCTCGTCCTCGCAAAGGTGAGTTACCAAATTTTATGAAAACAGTCAGACCGTGGAATGACTTCCATTCAGGGATTGTCAGCATTGCCGGTACCAATGGTTCATATATCGATAAAGCAAAAGGTGGGAAATTACCTTATACGTAAATCACTAAAATTACTCACAGTGGTCGTTGTTCTGGTTGCAGCAGTGCTGATGTGGGCAAAAAATGGAGTTTGCTGGCAGCGCGCACTATACCGAGCAGGTATACCCGGGAATATGAATTTTATACACCTTATATTCTGAAAAAAAACCACGAATCTCCTCCCGGTATGAGTTACATGCATCAAAATGTCACATGTTTTTATATCCATTGATTTTATAACGAGTTACGTAATGATGTTGATTTGCAGTTATTGTGATTCCGGGGCAATGGAATGCAAGCCGGGGAGGATAAATGCAAGCACAGTTGCACGTAATGTGAGCAGAACATGCTTTTCATTTGCAGTTAATTCGAGCAGAAAAACGGGATAAATGCGATTTGGTGTGATTTCAAACGCGATTCGCTACAACTAATAATCATATCTGAACCATAAAGCTTGTGATGACAGTCCCCGGCTGACGGCCGGGAACTGAAAGTGCGGTTATTTATCCTGAATGATGATTTTCTCCGGAACAGTAATATTCCCTTTTGTGGCAGGAGCTGAGGTGCGGAACAGTGGTGTGCCTTTCTCCAGCGGGTCGATAACCGTCACCGAGGCCGTGTGCGAGCCTTGCGGCACGTCAGGAACGGACACGCTCCACGGGCGGCCACCCACCGGATTCGCGGGCAGAACAACACAGGCGGACTTCCCGCCCACCGTCGCTTCAATTTTCGCGCCAGAATGCACGGTGGTGCCACTCAGGGTCACAGTTCGATCAGAAACGATAGCATCGGTAATGATCGGCGATACCAGTTGCGCTGGCTGAGGGGTGATACTGGTTACAGCCGGGCTCATCTCCTGATTGTCCGCACGGCGGATAGCCATTCTGAGTGGGCCCAGGGCCAGGAAATAAGCCAGAGAAGCTCCATCCAGTGGAAGAGATACTACTTTACCGGCCTGCGACTGCGGTACGCGAGTCTTACTGATGGATACAAATGAGCCATCAGGGTTCAGCGCGCCAAGTTCAACGCCGCCGGGTCCCAGATCACCAGAAGCGACACATTCAACCGTTCCTTTTGGTCCTGTGTCTGAGCCAAAGTAGGATAACTTCAGCACAACGTTACTCAGGGATAATGCATGGGGGTTATTGCTCATAAATCATTTTCCTTCTTGATTGACGGACAGATTCTGCCGCTACTGCAGAAGCGGGGCTTCCGGTACAGCGGCAGGTGAATAAAATCCAGGGGTGTCAGGCAGAACTGCCAGCGACGGGTATAAAAAAGCCCGGCGAAATGCCGGGCAGTAGTGATTAAGCAATTGTCTCCTTATGGTTTTTGTGGGGGTCAGGTAACAGGACAAACATGGCCTGCAGCGTCAGGCGGGTTCGTTCCTCAAGGCCGTGAAGCCCGCCGTTAATCAGCCTGGTCAGACCGCTGACATCATCCCTGTCTGCCAGACCGCTGGCATTGTGGTGATGCCAGAACCATCCGGCGGCGCAGGCCGCATTCATGTCTTCCAGCAGCAGTTCCGGCTGGTTTTCCAGGTCCAGCCCCAGCGCGCGTCCGCAGGCCAGATAGTTATCCCGGAAGGTCAGCTGAATGAGGCCGCGTCCGCGGAATGTCCAGCCGTCGCCGGTTCGGTTATTACCGTACCGGCCACCGTACACCAGACAGGCAATTTCCTTCTGACGTTCTGGCGGTACAACCTTCTCTCCCGGCTGACGGCCCAGACGCTGACGCTGCTCCTCCGTCAGGCGGTGGCCGAAAATACGCAGCCCCTCCACGGAGTAGTTGAAGGATTCCTCAAGATGGCGGAAACCGCCCGACTCGGCGCCGGTCTGACCCAGAAAATGGGCCCTGCGCTCCGGGGTATCAATACCGCAGACTTCCATGGCCACCATCAGCGGGGAATGCCAGCGTCCGGCGGTCTCCTCTGACACGCCCGTGGCGCGCCTGAATTCCTCTTTTGTCATGACTTTTCTCCTGAAATAACCGGAGCCACCTCACGGCAGACACTGCTCTTTCACGTACTGCTGCAGGCCCTGAATCATCTGCCCTGTGCGGGCAATGTGGTGGCGGAGGGTGAAATAATCCTGTTGAGCACGTCGAGTAAGTCCGGGGGAGGCTGCATCATCCACGCCGGTGGGGCTGGCGGAGGCGGGCAACGTTCGGGGGCAGACGGCTGCCACGCGCAGCCGCTCATGACCAGACTCAATGCGGCCACGCAGGTCCGCAATGGTGTTTTCTGCATTCTGAAGACTCCGGGTATATTTCTCGTCGAGCGCGGCGGCACGCTGCAGTTTTTGCTGCTGCTGTTGTATCTGCGACCGGGCGGCAGACAATTCAGCCAGCGCATAACCGGCACGCGCCTTTTCCTTCTGCCACAGTGAGGCCGTCACGCCGGCTGACAACAGGGATAAAAAAAACGCCAGGACACAGAGTCGCTGGCGCATGTTAAACACATTTATCATGGTAAAATGCCCTTTCAGACAGGAAAGCCTTATGGGACGGAAAAGCTGCATGCAGCTGATTTATCTCGTTTTACAACTCCGACTCGCTGCAAATGAAAAGCGCGCTGCTCACATTGCGTGAAGGAGTACTCGTTTTTATCCTCTCCGGATTGCATTCCATTGCGCCGGATCCACAATAACGGCAAATCAACACCATCGTATTGGCAGTCTCTCCCCCCTCTATTACTTCCTTCAGTTATATGAAGACAGCGTTCAAGACGTTCATCCAGCCCAGAGGGTAACTCCAGTAGAAAAATCCAGATGCCGTATTTTGCCCCTGTTCTGTTCCTGCCAATAAAGGCATTTTTGTTGCCCGCCACAGAAATAACATGGAACGAGGCGTTTACCGGAGGGTAGAGACAAAGTACCGACGCCGAATATCCCCCTGCGTCGGTACTATTTTGACAAAAACGCTGGTCCGCCCCGGCAGGTAAGGGGTTATTCTACGTGAATGCGATGTGTTTTGATTTCTGTTTTAAACTGATTTTTGACGTCGATATCTTTGGAGAATGCCACCTCGACTGTTAAATCGTAGATATCTGGACGCAACATGCGCTGTGGAACTAAAGTCCAGGTACCATCCGGGGCAACTTCAGCTTGCCCCAGTTCATTGCCCAGGCCATCAGTCAGTACTACCGTTGGTTTTAACGTCTGATGATAAAAGGCCGTGCCCGTAAAGTCGGGGAGCTCTGGTGAAACGGTTTCACCATCGTACGGACTTTCTATCACTGGGGCAGCCCAGAGAAGATCCCTGGAATCTGTTGTCGGGGCAGCATCACGCTGCTCAGCGGTAAAGCTGACTCGCCGACGACCATCGGGGTAAGGTAATTCGTTTTTAATCCCGAATCTCGGGCGCGCGCCATCGTAGTGCCAGTACTTGCCGCTGGACGTTGCGATCTGTTCTCCCTGCCCGTTAGTTACCGCCCAGATGGTTCCGCCTGGCGTTCCCCAGCCTTCGGCTATAAACGTGGAACCCCCATTCCAGACTGCACGATCTATCCCCATAAAACCATCAATGGGCAGCGTAGATCCTTCTTTATACTCAAGGAGCACCTCAAAGCGCGTATTATCAACAGGTTTGATGGAGGCCTTGACCTGAACGTTTGTCAGACTACTGGATTTGATGTCTACAACACCACTTTTTTCGTTATAGCGGAAAATGACCTGACCATTTGCGACGAGGATATTCGTTTTACGGTGGAAAATGTTTATTGCACAGTTGATTTCACTGATATGCTCTTTGCCTTCTAATTGCCTGTACGTTTGTTCTCCTACAGGAACATCTGCAGGTTCAGATTCTGAGATCACAGTACCCAAACCAGCAACTGCGATATGGCTTCTGAAACGATCGTAATGATTCTCACTGTTGTCCACTGCATCGACAGTTCTGAAGGAGATGGCCCAGTCTCCATGACCGATCCAGAACTTGGACAATCCTCCCATAGCTGAAAGATCAGGATAGTCACCTTTTGTGTAGACTTTATAAATACCTGTACCATAAGAATGTTGATAACAATGGACTTTAACATCCCCATGTACTTTCAGTGATTTATACTTATCGTTATAGTTATCGCCTTCCCAAAACGTTACGTCAGCTCCTGAATCATAGGTTTCTGGCTGACCATCAAAGTTGACTGCGCGATAAAAAGCAGCTTCCGCAGCTTTTACACTCACCCCATGCTGCTCGTTGTAACGGCCCTGGAACAGAACGTCCCCATCATTCCCGTTTTTATCCAGTGCAACCAGTTTGACTTCGGTGTAGATATTTTTCCCTACTGATTCAAACCGGATGTGGATGGGAGCAAGGTCAATGGATGCTGTCGTAAAGGTATCTTCGTAATAAAGTTTATATCCGTCTGCAAATTCAGTTAAATCACCCTTGCGGAACATTATGCACGTTGATTTCGTGCCATGAAAAATAACGAAACCGTTTAACGGTTTATTCTCGGAGTCTTTTTCAAAAACGGGTACCGGCTTACCCCTGTCATTTAAACCAGAAAGAACGATACCTGCATTTTCATCAACCTTAACCGTAAGGTCAATGGCATTGTCAGTCACATTTTTGGGCAGATCACGATATTCCTCCTTATTAATTACGACCTGGTAGTTTTCGTAGCGCGTCACATTGCCTTCTTCAAACACGATTCGGGTGGTCGGTCCACTGTTATCGATTTTGCCGCCATACGGTCTGATTTCAGTACCATCGAAATAAACAACCTCACTTGGCAAAGAACCAACAGAACCATAAATACCAATCTTACTGTTCCAGGCGACATCTTCACTTGCCGGGATCATAATGATATTTTCACTGTCAATACGTTCAGGATTCTGAAACGTGATACCTTCGACAATGATATCATAATTCTCAAAGTAACTGAGACTCCCTGTCGGGAATTTCACAACCTTTCGCCAGACATTTTCATGCTGATAATCCGTCAGATAACCATCCGCAGGTTTTTCAATACGTTGATGCGTCATTTTAAATCTCCTGTGTTATATTACTTAACTGCTTCTTTGATAAAAAGAAGTGCATATTTTAAGAGTGAACATATATCCTCTGTGGGAATAGACGACAGTGAATATTTCTTGTTACGAATTATCCCGGGTATGATGGTTGGCAGGGAAATTCAAAATACACACAAATTCAGGCGATCGAGTTTAACCATCGCCAGATATTTCCTCATAGTTTTATCGTAGCGTGACGATGCGCCGATATTCGTTCAGGTGACCAAAGCAACGTTCAGTAACGTTGCGATTCGCTACAGCTTCTTTTCATTGCCTGCTTTCGTGTCGGACTTTAACCGCAGGAAATGCAGCACGGAGGCAATACCGACGTATCCCAGAAACACCGAGGCCGGAAACGCCAGCTCGGGTTGCCAGTCCATCGCCTCGAGTAATTCCCGGATGCCGAAGGAGGCCATGGCGCACATGCCGCCTTCCGCACAGGTGTTTTTGAATGATTCACCGTGATAAATACAGCGCAGTACGGCCATGGTGCCGCCGGACAGCGCATAGCCCACGGCGGCCCGGTTTTCTTTGAGCCACCGGACCAGCTCCGGCAACAGGAGCCCGTGTATGTCCATTGTTTCTCCCTTTACAGTTGTCATGAATCTCAGCCCAGGTACAGGATGAAGCGATCCCCGTATGCCCGGGTTACAGGGGAGTGTTGCGGAGCACCCGATCGGCACGGGACTCCTCCTGGTGGCAGTGGCTGACCAGCATGTTAAAAAACGGGCGAATATCCCGGTAAGCCAGCGTTTTGCCCGGCGACCAGGCGGGACTGAGCCGTCGGAGCACCAGTGAAAAGGCCATCCGGGAATAACCCCGGCCGCGGCACTGTCCGCAGGCCTTCATGACGGCAGCTCCATGCAGGGCGGTTGCCCGGCGATCCAGCACCTCTCCCCGGCCGAGGCAACGGCAGGCGCTTCTGAGTACCCCCTTTCCACCGCATTTGCTACAGCATACCCTGACGGTTTCCCTGATCTCCCGCCAGGTTTCACTGACGCCGGAATGCGTACTGCCCCGGTGGGGGGCAGATCCTGCCGGGCGCCGGCTGATCTGATTACTGAACACCTCTGCATCCGTAAAGCCGCTCCCGTTGCATGTCGTACACGGCGGTTTACTTGCCGCACTCCGGGCGTAGTCCTCAATGGCGCAGCCGCACAGGACAGACAACACGGTCCGCCGCACGCCGGCATCCAGCTTCAGCAGCGGGGGACAGTCTGAGACACGGTCTCTGGCGGTGTGATACAGCGGTTTAAGGGCGTCTTCGGGCCGGCAGACCCCCGTCCTGACAAGGTGCAGAAGCAGGCCGAAACGGCATTCTTTCCCGATCAGTCCCAGGGCGGCGAGAATATCCGCCCGGCTCAGACGGTCCGGGGAAGACGGCAGTGCCACATTTTCCAGGGACGGGGCCGCTGGTGAGAAATAACGGCTAATGTCATCAAGCTTCATCAACATCTCCTTTGTTTGTGTAAGGGGGCAGATACCGCGCTGCCGGCATTTTGCATAGCGGTGCCTGCATCCGTTCACCTAGGGGAAAAAAAGCCACCGGTGCCGGTTTTCTCCTGCAGGTGCTGACATCATTTTCTGTTCCGGAGGCACGCTCCGGACTGGCCAGGAGTTTCAACGGGGTCTTTTTTTGTCGGTATCATAGCCAGAGAAGCACAGGGATGAATGCAATTGTAATTTTAAATTACACATATGCGCAAATTTATGCAACCCGTGCATGACAGTCGTCATACCCGGTAATATTCTGTATTTAAAAGCGAAAATAAGAGACACTTATGACGGTATTTAGCGACAGACTGCAGCAGGCCATGCTGGAAAAACAACTTAACCAGAGTGAACTGGCAAAACAGATAAAGGTCAGATCACAGACCGTCAACGGATGGTGCCACGGGCGTATCTTTCCCCGCTGGGATATACTTGAACAGTTGCCCGAGATAACCGGCAAACCGCTGTACTGGTTTTTCATGACCGAGAACGAAGAACAGAACCCCCTCCCTTCTGGCACGCCAGCGGGCTCCCGTCAGGCCCGCATTCTGTCGGTTATTCGTCTGCTTCCCCGGCTTTCAGACGATATGCTGCAGCACCTCCTCCAGGAGGCAGCGGAATGGCTGGAAAAACATAAGCCATAGTCAGGCAGACAAAAATTGGGATTTGGGTGATGCAGGTGAGGCCATAAGAAGAACCAGGGGAAAAGGGATGTAAATATCCACTATGGAAGAAATGTTATCTGTATTTTCCGCCGCAATCAAGTGCCGGAACAATTTTTTTATGTCAGGCTCAGTGCATAAGGTACCGGACGGGTAACCATGCCCGGTTTACAGCCCCGGTAAGGCAAAGTGTTACCGGATGGCTGTCGGGCGAACTCCGGGCAGGACCAGGAAGCCAGCCACCACCAGATAAACGAGCGGTTGTTCACGCTTCGGAAAAAACCAGGTAGTGCCAGGTCACTGCCCCTCGGTTGACGATAAAGGATACAAAACCGGTGTTTTTTTGTACTATAAAACATAAAGTCGCAATAGTAGTATGGGATATCAGGAGGCCGAAAGATGTCCATCAAATTAATCATTCTCTTAATCAGTATAAATTTGTTTATCGCAGGTTGTTTATTTGCATATTGTCTGCATCTTGTTTGTGCTGATGAACATGACAACTGAACGGGGTCTAAATGACTCTTTTCTTCCTGCGGCTTTGACCTCGTGATAACAGTCATCAAAATTAACGAGTCCGGATATATCCGATTTCAGGACAATCAGGGGGATATCGCCCGGCCCGTCATTCAGACCCGCAATACAACTATGGACTGGCTGAAATACGGTACATAATGTATGCACATTATATCCTTCTGATGATGTTTTTTAACTCTGGTCAGTCCTGATAATTGATATCTGCGACGCAACACGTCATTTTTTGATTTTCTCTATAGAATTGAATAACCTGTGAGGTTTCAGGCCTGTCATGTGTAGTGGCACAGTAAATTTGGCCACCTGATTAAAGGTGATATTCTCACCTCAACACAAAACAGTTGACTTAATGAACAAGAAAACTAAGCGTACCTTCACCCCCGAGTTCAGGCTGGAATGTGCACAGCTGATTGTTGATAAGGGCTACTCATATCGACAAGCCAGTGAAGCGATGAATGTCGGTTCTACCACGCTTGAGAGCTGGGTGCGCCAGCTCAGGCGAGAGCGCCAGGGGATTACGCCCTCTGCAACCCACATTACCGCAGAGCAACAACGTATTCGCGAGCTGGAAAAACAAGTTCGCCGCCTGGAGGAACAGAATTCGATATTAAAAAAGGCTACCGCACTCTTGATGTCCGACTCACTGAACGGTTCACGATAGCCGCAAGACCGAGTGGCAGCCACACGGTTGTCAGTCTGTGTTCTGCTCTGGGAATACACCGTAGCAGTTACCGGTACTGGCTAAAACGACGCGATACTGTCAATCCGGCGCGAGTCAGGCTGTGTAGCGAAATACGTCGGGCGTGGAACCAGAGTCGGGGCTCTGCAGGGGCGCGCAATGCTGACCCAAAACGGCGTCCCGATGAACCTTTACCGTGCGGGGCGTCTGATGAAATATCTGAACCTGAGCAGTTGCCAGCCCGGAAAACATCGGTACAAAAATTCCCGTCAGGCGCATAGCTGCCTGCCGAATCTGCTCGAGCGTCAGTTCGCGGTACCGGAGCCTGACCGGGTATGGTGCGGAGATATTACGTATCTCTGGGCAGGAAATCGCTGGTGCTATCTGGCGGTCGTCATGGATCTTTTTGCCCGCAGAATTATCGGCTGGAGTCTGTCAGCAAATGCTGATACAGCGTTGGTAAGCAGTGCCCTGCGGATGGCCTATGAGACGCGTGGCCAACCCCGGGATGTTATGTTCCATAGCGACCAGGGAAGCCAGTCTACAGGCCTTAAATATCAAAAATTTCTCTGGCGTTGCAGAATAAATCAAAGCGTCAGTCGGCGGGGAAACTGCTGGGATAACAGCCCCATGGAACGCTTCTTCCGCAGTCTGAAAACAGAATGAATGCCAGCGAATGGTTACGCAGGCAAGGACGAGGCCCGGCAGCAAATGAATGCTTACATATTGAACTACTACAATAGCGTCAGGCCTCATCATTACAACGGAGGGCTGACGCCGGAAGAGTCAGAGAACAGATATCGTTTTTACTGTAAAACCGTGGCCAATATTACCTGACCACTACATGGTGCACGATTTCTGGTTCAGCGGATTAACAGTGCGCTGAACCAGTTTTACATTCAGGGTAACGCAAAGGCCGAGCCCGTTCTGCTTAGCACAACAGCAAAGATGAAAATGGGCTGAGGCCAGCCGGCTTCGGAAAGGTTAAAAAAACAACCTGTCGTACAATAATTTTCGATATCCAAACTGACCCCTCACTGCGTGATTCGGTACCGTTCATAGGGGACCACCTGGAAAACAGAAAATATCCTACGTTAATCCTGTTTTTTTTGAGCTGGCAGAAAGGTATTATAAATGAAATACAAATGTATTACATGTAGTGACCTGCATTTATAAAATGTTCAGACCGGCACTGTTGCAAAATTTCACCTCAATATTTTTCTCTGCCGTATTTTGTGTCTTACGCCAGGGAAAAGCACCAAAAATTTTAGAAGTCGTTCCGCATTTCCCTGAGAAATCCAACCTTGCAACAGTGCCCGGAACAATGATTAGCCAGACACTAGAGTTTCAGACACTTTCCTGTCAATATAATATAATGCCTCGTCAACATCTGGCCGGTATCCTATCTTATCCTCTAAAGCATCTTTCACACCCGTTTCCATAAGAATTGCCAACATCTCTTCCCTGTTAAAAAATATATTGTACTTCTCCATTGCGTAAGATTGGATTAATGCAAAGGAGGCTGCACATTGCGGTGTGGAAAATGATGTCCCACTAAGACTTCCTAATACATAACTATTTATGCCGTGAGATTCACCATAGCCATTGGCGACACTTGTCCCATAACCAGTAGACATTATAAAGCCAAAGCCAGCGTTAACATAAGATGAGTGATAATTATAATTAGATAAAGGATCTCTAGTCCCTTCTCTGGAATCACAACCGCCCGCTAAAAAAACACCGCAGTCTCCAAAGTCCTCAGCATCGCCATTGTCAAATGCATCGGAAATATTGGTGCCACCATTACCTGCTGCTAAAACAAATAATCCGCCTTTATTCGTCACTTCTCTAATGTCTTCCCACCAGCTTCTGTCAACAACAAGTGGAAGATCGATTTCTCCAGGCCATCCCAGGCTTACACTTATGACATCACCGGGTGAAACATCACGCAATACGTCTCCAAGACCATCTTTGAGGTTATAAAAATAGGTGCTGGCATTATGAGCTATTCCTGTCATTCCATAACCATTTTTTGTCGCGGCCATAATTCCACAACAGGCAGTAGCATGATTATTTTGTTTCTGCCAGTTATCAGCGTTCTTGACGACTATTACATTCCCTTCTAAATCCTCATGGTCCTCACGTAATCCTCCTTCAGCGAGTCTGATGGTCGCTGCGTGGCCGGTTGTTTTGCTCCATGCATTTATTACATTCAATCCCCTTAAGGTTGGCCTGGATTTTTTTAAATACCATTGTTTATCCTCAAAATCTGGAGTGTCAGTTGATTTTAAATCGATACTGAAGTTTTTTAGTTCTTCTGTTTCAACTGACTTTGGCAATTTAGGTTCATACCCCTCAAAATCTGGGGTTAAAACAGCAAAGATAACATCATCACGACTGGCCAGTTCTTCAGTGATATCGATCATCTCTTCTTTTGTTAAATCTCCTTTGATGGTGGCATGATAAGCGAATCGACCTAGATTATTATTACTGCGCTCTTTCTCGGTATAGGTTTCCTGTAATAGGACTCTTGGTTTTACCCTGTTGTAAGCAGCGAGAGTGGAGTCATTCTTGAAATTATCAAAGCCATTCTTTTTGAATAAAATACTTATGTAAACTTTCTCGACCCCTTTGTATTTGTCAATATCCTTTCTTCTGGTGACGTATGGCTTGTTGTCCACATTTGTTTCTGGGATTTTCTTTACATCAGGGTGATTAAAATTAAAATTAATGATTTCCATGCTGGTGGATTTTAATTCTGTTTCTTTTGTCGCATCGTGATAGTTTATTTTACAAGTCCCGTAATATTTTTCATTTCCCTTGTGTGAAATGTCAGTAAAAGAACAAGCCAGAAAGTTTGGTGCGTCCTTAGTAACAGTGCGCGCTGGTTTTTTTGATGACTCACCAATGAAAAGATTATATTCAACTGACTCTATTTTATGGAATGCACTATCTTTTAAACCTACTACTTTCAAATGAATCTGTTTATTAAACTGCGGGGCTCTGTATATGATCAATGTAGCCATGGAATATATCCTTTAGCATGAGGGAATCAGGTGGTTAGACTGAACATGGTAAAGATAGGATCTTACCTGGAATATTGTCAAACTTGCGGAGGAAATTTTTTATAAGCTTTTACTTTAAGTTTGTACGAAAAGAACAGTAGCGCCCTTTCAGGGCGAGCGTCGCCGCTTCGCGATTCCGATAGTTTGGCCCCGTTTTATACTCTGCGGCATGTACATCCCGCGTCCTACAAAGTTGCTCTTCACTATCGATGACGGCTGGAACAGGAATCTCGGTTCGAATGGCGACAGCGTCAGCCACTGGGCCCGCCTCTGTGTTGAGCGCACGCTCTCCTGCGGTACCGCCAGCATGGGCGTTCGCCGCTACTGCTGCGCATCACCAGACTGCCCCCATTCCAGCCTGCCAGAGCTGCAAGTCAAAGGGCTGCAGCGCCTGTGGCTTCAAAGCCACGGAGCAGCGGGTGCCGCAGCAGAGCCACATCCTCCCCGACTGCGACTGGCAGCATATAATCTTCACTATGCCGCATCTGTTGTGGCCGTTTTTAACAACAACTGGCCGTTACTGAATGCCCTGTTCCGGGCCGCCACCCGGGCCATGCTACGCTGGGCCCTGCACACCTACGGCCGCCAGTTCAGCCAGTATCCGCATATTCACCTATCCGTCACCCGCGGCAGACTCGACGTGAAACACGGCGTCTGGCGCGACCTCTTCTTTAAGAAGCAGCCCGTGAAGGAAATCTGACGCGGAGCGGTTACCCGCCTGCTGCGCCACTGTTATGACCTGATTAACCCCGGCAGCCTGCTGGGGCATCTCCGCGATAAAAAACAGTGGCAGCGGTCATCGCGCAGGACAGCGTGCCGCAGGGGATGACGCTGCACGAGCTGATGGCGTGATCCGGACACAGCTGCCCCCGTTCAACCCTGCACTATATCCGTATCCGTCCGCCCCGGCTGTCGCCGTATACCGTACCGGTCATCTTCAGCCTTCAGTACCGGGCCTTCAAAGCCGGCGCGGGACAGAGCCTTTTCAGTCGCCATCTACAGATCTCCGTACAGGCAGCGCAGCCCGGTCAGGGCCTCCGCCAGCGTGCCTTCAGCACATCGCGTGGTGAGCTCCCGGACCAGCGTCTCAAAGGCCTCTGACGGCATAAAAATCCGCAGCCCGTCGATCCCGAAGAATCCCTCTTTCGAGACGTGCCCGGGCGGGGAGAACATCACGCGCTCTCCCTGGTGACCGTGCGCCATAGCTTCCGGATGGCGGGCATACAGCGTGAACAGGCCCAGCAGTTCGGAGAAGGTCTCCCAGCCGTACGGCACCACGAAGTCCTGCCCGGTGATCAGCAGGTGCAGACGGGGCGTGGTGTACCAGGCCCCCGGGCGTTCTCCGGGGTGCTGGCCGTCGATGCGGATCTCCAGGCGCAGCGTGCCGGCCCCGATGGTTTCCGTTACGGCCGGGATCACCGGGCGCAGCGCCTGCGCCAGATCTCCGGCCTTCTCCCCGCTCCAGTCCAGTCCGCGCAGCATCAGGGGGAAAACGGCCTTCAGCCGCGGCAGGGTGAAAATCCCGGCGAGCGCACTGTCGGGAATACCGGCGAGGTGAAAGCAGTCGCTTTCCAGCGGACGCAGAAGGTGTTCGGCATACACCTGATCCACGACCAGGCGCAGCGCCGCCCGGAAGGCGTCAAACTCCTGCGTCCAGTTTTCCCCGGCCAGGCGGAAGATCCCCTTCAGGTAGTGACCGTCCACCGGACGGTCATGCGCCACCTGCCAGGCCAGCAGGTCACGGGTGATGTCGAGCAGCGTGCCCAGGGCCGGGAGCGTGGCCAGCCTGTTCCGGCCGCAAATAAAGGCCTCCCGGGCATAAGCCAGGATGAAGCGCAGCTCATCCCGGGAGACCGGAGCGGTGCCGAAGGTCTGGCCGAGAATGATATGCCGGTACAGCTGCCGGACGGTGGCCTCCGGATCGGCGACCAGCTGAAAATACCCGTCGCCGGGCGCGACCGTTTTCAGGCCGTCATCGAGGAAGCGTTCGGCCAGGGCGTTGACCGAAGTATTTTCGCGACCGGCACGCACTTTCAGCGCCTCGATCAGCTTTTTATGAAAACGCAGGTTAAGCTGGCTGAGCATCATCGATCCTTTCATGTTTGTTTTGCTCTTTATGCTAACCTAGCATTTTATTATTGGCTACCAATCCGTTTAATTTACTTCTGAAAGTCGTGATGATTTTGTGTTTACTGAATGTGATGAATGTAATGCTACTGCCACAACTGTCCCTTCTTATTTCCTCGCAGATCCGAAAACCCTGAGTTCCGGATCTGCTTTCCGGCGTCCGGGGCGCAGCGGCGCAGAAACACAAGATGTACCACACAATCAGCTGCGTTTTTTCAATATGTTGTGTTTCATCCTCTCACCGAGACCGCTCGCGCACCACCGGAAAAGGGCGGTGTGGTTATTCCCTAACCGTGGTATACTTCCGAAAATTTGTGATACGCCGGAAAATCGGATCTGCCGGAAACGGTCCTCCGGTAATTTAATGGCGTGGCTATATTCCTGCTTATTATCATCCTGCAAATGATGACGGCAAGGGAAAATCATCCGGGTGACAGACGCAAGGTTTTGCGCAGACAGATCTGCCGCCCGTCATAATTACTCTGAGTGACTATTAGCGAGATTGTGGTCTGATGAATGTTAACGAAAGCGTAAAAACCAGAATCAGCCTGCCGGCGATCCGTGCGGCACTTCTGGCACTGGGACATGAAAAACTGTGGCTCAGGGATTCGGGCCCCCTGGTACAAATCATCACCTGGGATGAGTTTGTGGCTGCTGAGCTGAACCGTTCAGGACAGGGCTGGGAAATCTGCCCGGAGGCGAACTTTATTTACAGCAACCCGGAAGACGCTGCGCCTGTCGATGCACAGGAGCTGACGGAGGAAAGTGTGGTGCGGCTTTCCGTCGCCTATCCCTGAAGGCCAGGGCTTTTTTATGCCGGATCGGTAACTGACGAGAGGCGGGATTTCCTGATTGTTAGTGGGAGGTATTGATGGGAAGAATGAAAGAGCTGCTGCATGAAATTCAGGAAGAACGAGCGCAGGAATGGATTGAAGAAAATTACCCTGAGGCAGAAGAAGGCACCGAAGAGTTTGATGCCGCTGCCCAGGCATACAGTCTGATGCTTGATGACCTTGCCGAACAGGCAGAACGGCAGTGGTTTCTGGAATCTCTTAATGATCTTGACGACCGTTACCGCCATGCCGTCAGTGAACTGAATGAGCTCAGTAGCCTAGTTTCTTCAGAAATACCAAGTATTGTGTTCCGGCTGGCTTACGTTCATACCGTGACGGTGATGGAAGCTTTTCTGATGTACTCCGCGAGGGCACTGCTGAATGAGCCGGCACATCTTGAACGATTTTACTCCCGGGTAGTCCCTGCTTTTAAAAAGAAAATAAAGCACTGTGAGGAAGAGGTTGCCCAACATTTGCAGAAACTGCCAGAAAAGATGCTATCTGATGAATCCTGGTTACAGCGTAGCAGCGCGCAGATGTTTATCAGCGAGCAGACCTTTCATAACCTGAAACACCTGCAGCACTACTTCTCGTTGGTACTGAAAACATCATTCGACTGGCCTACGGAGTCCCTGGAAAGCATTGTTGAGACCCGGCAGGATCTGGTTCACCGGAATGGCGTCAGTAAGGATGATGAACCTGTACGGATTGGCACATGGCATCTGACAAACGCCATCGCAGCGGTGCGCACCTTTATTGATGCTGTTGCTATGACCCTGCGCCGGGAAACCGGGCGGGATGCAATACTCCCCCATATATCTGACTTTTATGATAGAGATGAATTCTGACTCTCTTTAAGGAATATATGATACCTGTTAAACACGTAATACTTGCCGGGGGGCATCACACCCGGAAAGGCTATTCTGAACGCTGGCTGCCAACGACGCAGAACATTCTGGCACGACTTACCGGGGAATACCTGTCCACCGGGGACAACAAACTATGATGCCGGCGATCCCAGGCCAGGGTGTTTCCTCTTCGGCCACGCAGCTGCCGGTGGCCATCGACTACCCTGCCGCACTGGCCCTGCGCCAGATGGCTCTCGTTCAGGACGAACTGCCGAAATACCTGCTGGCGCCGGAAGTGAGCGCCCTGCTCCACTACGTGCCCGATCTTCACCGCAAGATGCTGCTGGCCACCCTGTGGAACACCGGCGCCCGTATTAACGAAGCACTGGCCCTGACCCGGAGTGATTTTTCTCTGGTGCCGCCCTACCCGTTTGTGCAACTGGCCACGCTCAAACAGCGTGCCGAGAAGGCAGCCAGAACGGCCGGCCGTGCTCCGGCCGGTAGCCTGCCTCATCGTATCGTTCCTCTTTCCGACCCGCAGTATGTCAGCCAGCTGGAAATGATGGTGGCCACCCTGAAAATTCCGCAGGAGCGCCGTAATAAACGCACCGGCAGAACCGAGAAGGCACGGATCTGGGAAATCACAGACAGGACGGTCAGGACCTGGATAAATGAAGCAGTTGATGCGGCTGCTGCCGACGGGGTGACATTTTCGGTACCGGTAACCCCGCACACGTTCCGTCACAGCTACGGGATGCACATGCTGTATGCCGGCATACCGATGAAGGTGCTGCAGAGCCTGATGGGACACAAGTCAGCCAGCTCGACGGAAGTCTATACGAAGGTATTTGCGCTCGATGTTGCTGCAAGGCATCGAGTGCAATTTTCAATGGCAGAGGCTGATGCTGTTGCAATGCTGAAAACCAGATAACTAAATTTGCCAACGTTTAAAGACAGTTGTAACGAAACCCACTTATTCGATAATAAATTAATCTTGCGTTACGTGAAAACTGACAGGGTACAAGGCCGGAATTCACGTAGCGCACTTTACCTCTTCTTCATTATTTACCTTCTCGTTCCGATCCTGTCCATCCTGGCATTACCCCATTTCACCAGAACGCATTTCACTGTTGCCGATAGCCCATGGGGTCGACTTTGCGACCGCGGTCTCACTCAGAAGGATGGCCACCTTAACCGGCGCCCCCTGGCGTTCCTCCTCGCCTCCAAAGTGAAAGCCCTGCTCTTCTATATATGCCGGATCTTCGCCATTACATGCTGTTCTCCATTTTCTGGAACACAGGTGTGCGGATCGGTGAATCCCGGACGCTGACCCCGGAATCCTTTGATCTCGACGGGTTAAGACCCTTTGTGAAAGTACCGGACTCAGGGCACCCGGCCTGACGCACAATATTGACTGAGTGATGAAGGGACACATATCGCAGTGAAGATGTTCAGTAGACTGCCCGCTATTCCACACACCGCAGTCAATAAAACTACCCCGGAAGGCGTATCCGCATATCGCAGTCAAGGCAGGCAAAACCTAAACGGGATGATGAATCAGTATAAATTGACTGTGGTATGCAGAGCGCATACCACAGTCAACACATCATAAAACAGCATACCTCAGTCATTTTCCGATTTCACGCTGCTGAGCGCTTTTGCCAGTTTCTGAGGGTCAATACCTGCAGCCTTCAGGGCTTTAATCACTTCGTCATAGTTCTGCTCAGGTACTTCCTCTTCCGGCTCACGGGGAACAACGACCTTGCTACTGATGAGTTTCGGATTACGGTAATGCACGCTGAAGTAGGTGGCCCGGCCGCGTTTGAATTCGGTGTAATCCAGATAGCCGATATCCTTCAACTGAGCCATAGCTTTGCGCACCGTGTGGTTCTGCGTGTAGATGTTAGACGTCAGGTTTAGTCTGTCTCGCATACGCTTCATGGAGATTGGGGCCGGATTCTGCGGCAGGCTTTCGATATAGGTATAGAGTGCCTGTGCGGACTCCTTGCGCTGCAGGGCATCGATGGCCTTCAGACGCAACAAGACCCGTCTATCCATCTGATAAAGCTCAAATAGCTTGGGCTCAGCCCTAATCTCCACGACATCAGCAGTGATGTCGTAATAGGCAGACTGAACTAGGTGCGTAGTCCACCCTTTCGTTTCACTCTGAAACTTGAGGGTTACGGATGCCAGCTTGAACAGGGAGTTGCTGATCCTGTCGCGCATTTTCTTGTTAGAGCGCCGGGAGTCAAAGCCACACATTTTAACGAACTCAACAAAAGACAGCTTGAGCGTGTCATCCTTGACGCCAAAATCATACATTGAACGGATGATCCCAAGCCAGACTTTGAAGTCAGTATCCATATCAAGGCGCGATCCGGTGATCCTGACATCGGTATACCCTTCACTGCGGGCAATAGACAGCTGTACGAGCTCCTCAGTCGCGTCCGTGACGTTTTTGCGGTTCGTCTTACTCCTGGAGGTCGATTTCAATGTAGGAACGAACAGACCAAGCCTCATGAGTGCAACAGGCTGAACAGTACTGGCGCTGTTGACATCCAGCTTAACAACTTCGCCCGTTGTCTTGTTGACCTCCTGAAGATTCAGGGGTAACTCATTATTTTCCATAGCCATTTTATTAACCCGCGGTTATCTACAAAGGAAAGTATATACGCATATCACAGTCAACGGAAATACATACCCCAGTTAATACAATTACATACCGCAATAGATGATCCTGCACACAACAGTCAACATACCGCACACCACAGTTAATGAAGACAGTCTCCGGGCTCAGGCGTAGCGGGGCGCTGCACGATCCGGGGATCTCTTTTTGATCTCACCATGATCTCCTTAAGGATCAATTACTGGATCGAAATATGGAATAACTGCCAGCATCCCGTACATATGGACAACTGACGTGACACAATATGAATCTTGGTACAACAACCCGGTAATACAACACCCTGAAAAGCAAAAACCTTGACTGTGATATGCAGAAAAATACATTTCATTACCCTTCTCTATTCCTGTTATGTTTCATACCGCAGTCAATAATCTGCATACTGTAGTCAATTCCTCACCATTCAGATCCATTCGTGGATCTTCGTTAGCTTCAGAGCGTCAGCCACCTCCTGTTAGTACGAAGTAATTCCGCTTCCTCGACGCATGCGCATGCGTGCGCACGCTTTCTGCGGCGAGCGGATAATATTGACTGAAGCATGCGGCAACCTTCAGGCGGATGCCAAACTGAATACGGCTACATTTTGATCAGCTTTGCGATTTTTAAGATGGTTTGCAATTTTAATGTTGCTTTGCGCCTTTCACCAAGATTTAATAGATTAATGCAAAGATGATAACAAGGAACAGAAAATGGGACTGATGGAAACGCTTGACCAGTGCATTACGGCCGGTCATGAAATGACGAAAGCTATCGCGATTGCACAGTTTAACGATGATAGCCCGGAAGCCAGGAAAATTACCCGTCGCTGGCGTGTGGGTGAGGCCGCCGATCTGATTGGTGTTTCTTCTCAGGCAATCCGTGATGCAGAAAAAGCAGGACGCCTTCCCCATCCTGATATGGAAATGCGTGGACGTGTGGAGCAGCGGGTGGGCTACACCATTGAACAAATTAACCATATGCGGGATGTATTTGGCACCCGTCTGCGCCGTCCTGATGACAGCGTTCCGCCCGTCATTGCGGTGGCAGCACATAAAGGGGGTGTCTATAAGACATCGGTATCTGTCCACCTGGCACAGGATCTGGCGCTGAAAGGGCTACGGGTACTGCTTGTCGAAGGGAACGATCCACAGGGCACAGCCTCCATGTACCACGGCTGGGTCCCTGATTTGCATATCCATGCCGAAGACACACTGCTACCATTTTATCTTGGTGAGCGCGATGATGCAGCCTATGCCGTCAAACCCACCTGCTGGCCGGGTCTCGACATCATTCCGTCATGCCTGGCCCTGCATCGCATTGAGACAGAGCTCATGGGAAGGTTTGACAACGGGAAACTGCCGACAGAACCTCATATGATGCTTCGTCTGGCCATCGAAACGGTGGCACATGATTATGATGTCATTGTTATCGACAGTGCACCGAACCTCGGTATTGGTACCATCAATGTCGTTTGTGCTGCTGATGTACTCATCGTGCCAACGCCAGCAGAGTTATTTGATTACACCTCTGCCCTTCAGTTTTTTGACATGCTGCGCGATCTGTTAAAAAACGTGGACCTGCAGGGTTTTGAACCTGACGTCAGAATTCTTCTGACCAAGTACAGCAATAACAATGGCTCACAGTCACCCTGGATGGAAGAACAGATCCGCGATGCCTGGGGAAGCATGGTACTGAAAAACGTTGTTCGCGAGACCGACGAAGTCGGTAAAGGTCAGATCCGTATGAGAACGGTATTTGAGCAGGCTATCGATCAGCGCTCATCTACAGGAGCCTGGCGAAATGCGCTGTCTATCTGGGAGCCTGTCTGTAATGAAATTTTTGATCGTCTGATTAAACCTCGTTGGGAGATCAGATAATGAAACGTGCACCAGTCATTCCAAAACATACCGTAAAAGATATCCGCCCCGAAACTGAACCGTCAGCTGCACCCGCTGCACCGATGGTTGATTCATTAATTGCACGGGTGGGAGCTATGGCCCGCGGGAATACCATTCTGCTTCCGGTTTGTGGCCGGGAAGTGAAATTTGTTCTAGAAGCCATCCCGGGTGAGAGTGTTGAAACGGCATCAAGAGTTTGGTCAGGTAATGAACGTGACCAGGAACTACTGACCGAAGACGCGCTTGATGATCTGATCCCCTCTTTTCTCCTGAGTGGTCAGCAGACGCCTGCGTTCGGACGACGGGTAGAAGGTGTAATTGAGATTGCAGATGGCAGTCGTCGCCGTAAAGCCGCCATAATGACATCATCGGATTATCGCGTTCTCGTGGGCGATCTCGATGACGAACAGATGATGTCGTTATCTAGGTTGGGTAATGATTACCGCCCAGTCAGTGCTTATGAACGGGGTAAGCGCTATGCACTACGGCTGGAAAATGAATTTAGCGGCAATGTCTCCGCCCTGGCAGAAGCCGAGAATATTTCCCGTAAAATTATCACGCGTTGCATAAACACGGCCCTGTTACCAAAATCCGTGGTTGCCCTCTTTACTCATCCCGGTGAACTTTCTGCCCGCTCTGGTGAGGCGCTGTACAAGGCATTCTCAGGAAAAGAAGCATTACTATTGCAACAGACACAGCAGCTTCATGAGCAAAAGACAGCGGGGGTTATATTTGAACCCGAGGAAGTTCTCGGTTTACTAACAGATGTACTTAAAGAGCCATCCGGTAAAAAAGTTAATCTCAGTACCCGTCATCAGTTTGTACCTGGAGCTACAGCTCTTTACAAAGGCGATAGGGTCATTTTTAACCTCGACAAATCACGCTTGCCTGCCGAATGTATCGAGAAGATAGAAAGCATACTTCGCGACTTACAAAAAGTTCAACCTGTTTAATGATACAAGCGAGCGTTATCATTAATTTCCAATATCCTTAATGCGTTACATGCTGCTTCGGAATATATACATCCGGAGCAGCTATTCTCTGCACTCTAGCCCAGTGTTGTTAAAAAGGTCTGTTTTCTTCTCTAAACCTGATTGTTACCATAATCTAAAATCTAGTTCCTGCTACTTTTTCTTAACTAGTTCCACGGTTCACCCCTCACCCTTGCATATCAGAACTCAGACGGTAACCCATCCCGGAATACTGATTCCATACACCAGATTAACTGGGACCATGGTCCCACCTCCTACTTGCGTGTCAGAACTCACCCGTCAACCCCGCCTGGAATGTCGATTCCACACACCGGATTTAACTGGGACCACGGTCCCACCTCCTACTTGCGTGGCAGAACTCACCCGTCAAACCCCACCGGGAATATCGATTCCACACGCCGGATTTAACTGGGACCATGGTCCCACTCTGTTCAGTTGTTTCTATCACAATACCGATTTTGAGATTGTTACAGTGATTCCTGTATTCGGTGCGTAAGAAGATTAAGTTCGTTTTGTTCCCCTGGTGCTTCCTCGCTCACTCACGGGCTTCGCCCTGTCGTTCGGCTGCGGCGAGCACTACTGGCTCTCTCTGAAAAGCAGAATTTATCTGATCCTCGCAACGGGAATATCTTTCCAGCGGGTGGTGTACGCAGGGGAGAGCATATTGCGTTTCATTTGCCATGCAGGCGCAATCCCTCGTCCGGCAAACCAGACCAGTCCCAGACCGGAATGATTAATGCCATCAAGAACCTTCATCAGCTCCGCGCTGTGAGGACGTGGCGGACGTTCGTCGAACAGCTGCAGCTGCGAAACGCCGGAGCAGGTGAAGTCATTCAGCATCACACCGGCTTTGGCATACCGGTGCCCGTCCTTCCAGATACGCTCCAGAGCCGTTGTGGCGGCCTCAATAATATCCCGGGTGTCCTGAGTAGGTGTAAGCAGTTTCTCCGTGGCCACGTTGCCGTAGTAAGGCTCTTTAACGGCGAACGGAGACGTTTTGATGAAAACGGAAATATGCCGGCAGTACTGGCGCTCTTTCCGCAGCTTTTCGGAGGCCCGCTCAGCGTACTGACAGACAGCCTGGCGGAGCGAATCGTATTCAGTGATCTTCTCACCGAAGCTACGGCTGCAGACGATCTGCTGCTTTGTTGGCGGTGCTTCCTCAAGCGACATGCAGCTTTCCCCGTTCAGTTCGCGTACTGTTCGCTGAGAACGACGGAGAAATTTTTGCGGATAAAGGTCGGGTTCGTCAGAGCCAGATCGAGCGCGGTTTTGATGCCCAGAACATTGAGCTTGCGTGCAATACGGTTTCCCACGCCCCAGATCTCTTCAACCGGCTGCAGTGAAAGCAGTTTCCTCGTTCGCTGAGGATTCCCCCGGGTCAGGGCGAGCACGCCATGAAACTGTTTCCACTCTTTTGAGGCCCACTGGGTTGATTTTGCCAGGGTTTTCGTCGGCCCGGCACCCACGCCGATGGTCAGACGGGTACAGTCATACACGTGCTGGCGCAGCTGCCGGCCGAAGTCCTCCAGGTCCATGCAGTGCTCAACGCCGGTCAGGTTGAGGAACATCTCGTCAATCGAATACTGTTCCACCCTGGGGGCCAGCTCCTCCAGGCAGTTCATGACGCGCGCTGACATCGAGGCATAAAGTTCATAGTTGCTTGAGAACGCGTATATTTTTTCCGGGTACCTTTCGTTTTTCATCTGAAATCACGGCATGCCCATTTTGATCCAGGGCTTTGCCTCGGCACTTCTTGCGATTACGCAGCCATCGTTATTACTGAGCACCACAACCGGCTTTCCTTTCAAATCCGGGCGGAAAACGCGTTCGCAGCTGGCATAAAAGCTGTTCACATCGGCCAGGGCAAACATCAGTACATCTCCCTCGGGCGGTGGATGATGTGCGTGACGACGCCAAAGATATCCAGATCGTCAGGGTCGGGATAAATCGGCGACCAGGCCGCGTTCATGGGTTGCAGCGTCAGTCGTGGCGTCAGCAGAAGTCGTTTAACCGTAAACTCCCCCTGCACGCTGGCCACAACAATATCGCCGTGCCGGGGCTTCTCTGCACTGTCCACAACCAGCAGATCGCCATTGTAAAGACTGCCGTCGGACATGCTGTCTCCGCTGGCGCGAAGGTAGTAAGTCGCGCTCGGATGCCGTATGCAGTAATCATGGAGATCCAGATCGGATTCGACATAGTCAGCGGCAGGGCTGGGAAAACCGCAGCAGGCGAGGTCTGCAAACAACGGATGGGCCTGTGGCGGGAGTGCTTTCCCGGTGCTGAAAAGCTGCAGTTTCATCTTTCCTCCTGACGTCTAAATATACTGGTTATACATACAGTATATTTAACAGCGTGAGGATAATCCAGATCGCCTGCGCCATGAACAGGGTGAGTAACATAAGTTACTCAGAATGCTAGATAATATCATTTTGAATCATTTAAATTGCTCATAATGAGATATAAGGCTTTTGTTTTTCCATTTTGCTCCTATAATGTGTATCAAATTGAGTGTAATTGACGGAGCATAATGATGAATATTTACTGCGATGATGGTTCAACTAATGTTAAGCTGGCATGGTTTGAAGGAAACGAGCTGCAGACCCGGGTTTCTGCTAACTCCTTCCGGCATGGCTGGAAAGTGGCGGAATTCAGTGCGGCAACGTTCAACTATCAGGTGGGCTCGCTGAAATACACCTGGGACAGCGTCAGCCGGGATGCCATCCCGACAACAAACGTGGAATATCAGTACGGTGATCTCAACCTGCTGGCCGTGCATCATGCGCTGCTGAACAGCGGACTTGAGCCGCAGCCGGTGAGCCTGACCGTGACGCTGCCCCTGAGCGAGTATTATGACGGGGACTGCCAGCGGAACGAGGAGAACATCCGACGCAAACGGGAAAACCTGATGCGTGAGCTGGTCCTGAATAAGGGCAGGACATTTACCGTGACGGACGTGAAGGTGATGCCGGAATCACTGCCGGCGGCGTTCTCCCGTCTCGCGGAGCTGAAGCCCGGACCCGCTGAGACCACCCTGATTATCGATCTCGGCGGAACCACGCTCGATGCCGGCGTGATTGTCGGACAGTTTGATGATATCAGTGCGGTACACGGCAATCCGTCTGTCGGCGTGTCACAGGTCACCCGCGCAGCTGCAGGCGCGCTGCGGGCTGCAGACAGCGAAACCAGCGCGCTTATTGCTGACACGGTCATCCGCAACCGCAATGATCGTCAGTATCTGCAGCGTGTGATCAACGATGCCGGGAAAATCGACGATGTTCTGAACAAAATTACAGAGGCAATCACTTCCCTGGGCGCGCGCGTCACCAGTGAGCTGACGGCCTTCAGGAACGTTAACCGGGTATTCCTGGTCGGGGGTGGGGCATCCCTGATTGAAGAGGCTATCCGTCAGGCCTGGCCTCTGGCTCCTGACCGTATCGAGGTTATAGGCGATCCGCAGCTGGCGCTGGCCAGAGAGATTGCCCTTTACAATAAAGAGGACTAAACGTGCCGGACGGCCAGTATTCTTTCTATCTGCACAGCGACGATCGCACCGACATCGCGGCGATGGCGACCATCAGTACCATCTCACAGCCCCTGCGCGGTGACTTCATCCGGACCGCTGCCACCGCCGGGGCGGTGATATACCAGACGGATGCCCGTTTACCGGCGCTGATCCCGGTGTTCTTTGACGGGCACCTGAGCGCCATCCGGCTTTGCGCCGTGATGGCCCTGGTCTCCGGCACCTGGTCTTCACTCTCAGGACTTCCTGATGAGCCTGATGGTGGCGTGGCGGCTCTGGCCATGTCACCGGAGACGGAATACCAGCGCCGGCGTTACACCCTGACGCTTCAGGATGACCGGAGCAGTGAACGGGTTGAGCGTGTGCTGACGGGCGTGTCATCCCGCCTGCGTGGCGAGCTGCTGAGAAACCTGATTATCACCGGTCTGGCCCTGCATACGACCGCACCGGAGCTGCCGCGTCTGCTGGCCAGCATGCCGGTACCGCCCGGCACGGTCAGCGAGCTGCAGGTTCTGGTTCAGCAGATGGCCGGTACAGCTGGCGCGAGTAAGGCTGCAGTGCCGGAGAAACCAGCAGAGCCTGCCGCACCGGCAACCGGTGACGCGACCAGGATAAAGAAAAATATGCAACGGGTATTCGGAGACTAGAACATGTCAGTGATTAAACAGAAGGCAGAGCAGTGCATTCATGACTTTCTGCGCGCCCGGAACGTGCCTGAAGCTCAGTGGCCGGAGCGGGTCAAAAAGATCGGCAGGGGAATGATACTGGCAGGCGTGGCCGTCGTGGTTCCCGGTGTCCTGGTTGATAATATCTCCCTGCCGGTGACAATCGCGATGCAGGTCTGCTACGCCTCGCTGATCGGTCTCGGGATTCTCCTGGCGTTTGACGAGAAAAAACCAAAGGGGCGGGGATGAATATGAACATTAACCTGAAGGAAACGGTATGAAACTTGAAGAACTGTCAGGAGACGAACGCACACTGGTTATTGTGGCACTGCAGGCGCTGCACCGTGAGAGACTGACCGCATCAAATGCCGTCTTTACGGTCTGTAGTCTGGCCGGAAAGGATCAGCCACCGGAAGATATTTTTGGGCTGCGTGAAGTTCAGGATGCACTGAGACGTATTGGTGCCGCTCCTCATTGATAAAGAATGTTTCGCCGTTATCCTGTCGGCGGGTAAGCTGGTCAGGATAGTTCATCGGCCCGGAACAATGGTTCCTTGAGAAAGTTAATTATGAGCGATTTTCCTTTTGACTGTACGACCGATCCTGTTGAGACCGAGGTATCCCAGGCTCTTGCGGGTTATAAAATGGCGCTAATCAACGCGCATTACCGTAATTTCTGGCACCGGTTTTTATGCAAACTTAAGGATGAAGAGGCTCTGAAAAATGAGCGTATACTCGTGATTCAGGAGAAACTGTGTCGGGTTGTTGTCAATAAAAGTCCTGAACACATCCAGGCGTTAAAAAGAATCAGTGATGAACAGTCCGACGCAGCCAGATTACAGGATAAATTCAGCAATCTGATTGATACATCATACCAGTCTGCGAAGTCGGGTATCGACCACGTGAAGAGGCGTTGAAAAAAAGGATACCATCCGGGGAGGGAGTGTCCTGAAGTCATGCAATTCGTTACAGGCGAAAACCCTTCAGAAGTTTTCGGCGCTGATAATCACACAATCACTTCACACTTTCACCTGCCATATATCCGACTCAAAAAAAAGACGTCTCCGGCCGGGGACGTCCTGAAATCAAAGGCACACATGTCAGATAACGGCGCGAATCCATTATCAGTGTGCATTCTGCCATACCCTCACGGACTCATCAGCTACCAGAACCGGTACCGAAGGATGTCGGTTCCCTCCGCCTTATTGCCGCCAGCCGGCGGCGTGTTCAACGCCGTGCCTTCACGCTAACCCGGCCGCTGCGGTCGCAAGGGTTCACATTGTCTCCCTCCTCACCCGTTCGCACCTTTCACGGTGCATTCAGCCCGTGAAAGGCTTGCGCTGCGGCTTGCGGCGTCGCCCCTGCGCCCTCCGCTTTCCGCCGGGTTTTTGTGGCGGCACGGCGCAAGAGGGTGCCGCATATCAGAGAGGAGAGTGTCTATGTCCCGTTTTATTCTGGGTGACTGCGTGCAGGTGATGTCCCGTTTTCCCGCGCGTGCCGTCGATTTTATTCTTACCGATCCACCGTATCTGGTTGGCTATAAGGACCGTACCGGCCGCACCCTGGCCGGGGACAACTCAGCCGAATGGCTCCAGCCCGCCTGTCATGAAATGTACCGCGTGCTGAAAAACGACAGCCTTATGGTGAGCTTCTATGCCTGGAACCGCGCGGATCTGTTTCTGAATGCGTGGAAAGCGGCCGGCTTCCGGGTGGTTGGCCATATCGTCTTCGCCAAGAGCTACGCCTCAAAATCAACGTTCGTGGGTTACACCCATGAGAGCGCCTACCTGCTGGCGAAGGGGAGGCCGCAAACCCCGGACCGTCCCGTCCCGGACGTGATCCCCTGGAAATACACGGGCAACCGACACCACCCGACGGAAAAGCCGGTGCAGAGCCTGCGACCGCTGATCGAATCGCTCGCGCGGCCGGGGGCCATTGTCCTTGACCCGTTCGCCGGCAGCGGCTCCACCTGCGTGGCCGCCGCCGAAGCCAGCCGCCGCTATATCGGGATCGAGATGCTTGAGCAGTACCACGCCGCCGGCGTCCGCCGTCTGGCACAGGTTGAACGGGCGAGAAGGATGCCGGCGGCCAATGACGGCGCGTTTTACCCTGACTGGCCGGAGGCAGCATGAATTACCCGGGCCTTGAACACCTGCGCTCGGACGTGGCCGCGCTCAGCAATGCCATGTGTGACGTGCGGATGCTGCTGAACCGCCTCGAATCGCAGCACCGGCACGACGCGGCAACGCTTACTGAACGTATGGCAGCGCAGACTTTGCGTCGGATCAACACCCTGCTTCTGGAGGCTTACCGCGAAGCCCTGGTGCTGGACGAAACCTTTCAGGACTGACTGACCCTGCCGGGCTGAAGCCCGGCCTGTAACCCCTTACAAGAGAGAAAAAAATGTACGGAACCCGCGAAGAACTTTGTGTACAGCTTGAAAACATGTTCACGTTTGACGAACCCCTGGTCCTGCTGGTCTGGACGGAAGAGGGGATTAGCATGGCCTGCCGTGAAGCCCAGCCAGAACCGGACGGGGCTGAAATCCGGGAGGTGATGAAGGCGCTCGGCGAAATGAAAATGACGCAATACCGTCAGGAAGGGGTAAATAATCGGACTGTCAGCGATCTTCTGACCCGTCAGCGCGAAGCGGCAAACCGTCAGGTGAGTGTTCCGGCGATACTCCTGTCCCGCGTCCTGCGTAACTATGAATGCGAGCTGGAAAACCGGATCGGTATGGCCTGGGAAGCCGGGCGGCAGGAGCCGGAATCCGTCAGAAATGAGCTGAATAACGTTCGCGCCCTACAGGAGGCGCTGGCTGCCTGAGAGAACGCCGGGGTAACGCCCCGGCAACCGGTGGCCATCCACTGCGAAAAGGATGTCAGTGCCTTCCGCTTTTATCCGCCGCCGCCCTCCGGGCCACGTCGGGACAATGAAACTCCCGTGAAGCTCCGTGCGGTGACGGCATGCGCCGTGACTTCACTGTAGCCCGGCCGCATCGGCCACAAGGGTTCGCTGACGCCGCCGTCCTCACCCGTTCGCACCCTTCACGGTGCATTCAGCCCGTGAAGGCTTTGCGCTGCGGCTTGCGGCGTCGCCCCTGCGTCCTCCGCTTTTCGCCGGTCTTCTGTGTCGTCACGGCGATGCCGGAACCGAGAATATGTTAACCGTGGAGGATCTATGAACCAGACCGTGACCTGTGATGCTGTTCGTCTTGAGGGTGCGCAGCGCCTGACTTTCCTGCCTGATTTGTTTGGCGGCGATTTTATGACGTCCGAGGCATCCGTGTACGCCTACGCCGGGCGTTACTGCCCTGAGTATCAGGGGGGATTCTGGCAGTTTTACCGGCTGCCGGAAGGCGGCGGATATATGGCACCTGACGTGGAGAGCCTGACCCTGTGCAATCGGGACAACTGGTTTGAGCAGACTGTCAGCGGAGAAGTGGCGGGGATCATCCTCACGGCACTGGTACTGAATCACCGGAGCTGGCACCACAGTAACCATGACAACGAGGAACTGTGCCGTCACTTCTGCCGCCGTTATGAGCAGCTTATGGCATTTGCTGATACCCATCCCGAAAGCGCCACCATCTGGCGTGCCCTTGACTGACTGACCGCGGGCGGCGATGCCGCCCGATTTAAGGAGAAAACCATGCAACTGTCACCGGAAACCCGCAGTATCCTGCGCCAGTATAAAACGCTCATCAACGAGCGACGTCGCGAATCAGGACTCAGCCCCGTAACAACAGCGAAAGTGCTGGATGAGATCTGCGAATCGGCTACCCGACAGTGTGCCGTCTATCTTTGCGGCCACTTCATTCTCCAGGGCGGTCAGGGGGATGGACAATAAATAATCCGGGCGGGGCATATGCGCCGCCTGTTCGCGCGCGAAGACCCTGTCATCCCTTCGGGCTGACGGACGGCAAGGCCAGCGCCTGCGGCGCTGCCCCCTCCCGCCCTGATGTAAGCCCGGGCAATGCAGATGAAAACCCTTGTGAGGGCAAATTGTCACGGATACGGTCCTGCGTGGCGTGGCGTGGCGTGGCGTGGCGTGGCGTGGCGTGGCGTGGCGTGGCGTTGTCGCCGGCTCTGAAACCCGATCAGCAAATCCTCTGAAATTATCTTAATTCTCCCGCTTATGGCCCCCTTCGGCTCCCGGCCCTGTCTCTTATACACATCTGACGCTGC
>ERZ1026878.456-NODE-456-length-31879-cov-26.653249_pt1 | contig 31879 bp, 14 predicted proteins | sample MGYA00380169_ERZ1026878 | MGnify/ENA primary metagenome ERZ1026878 (study PRJEB33269, sample SAMEA4719805) | human gut metagenome | biome: human-associated habitat; feature: organic feature; material: feces | place: Cameroon | collected 2013-10 ...
GCAGCTATGTGCTCGGCTATCGTCACGACTACAGCGGAAGCGTGATGTTCGACAAGGATGTTACCGCTAATTATAAGGTTAAGGATTGGGTGGAAATGAGAAAGCGTCATATCAGCCACCTCTTTCAGGAACTTCGTCTCTTCCCGGAGCTTACTGCCCTGGAGAACGTAGAAATCAAGAACAAAATTACCGGATTCAAAAGCCGTGAACAGATCTTGAAATGGTTTGATATGCTCGGTATTGCCGACAAGGTGGATGCAAAGATTGGAAGAATGTCGTTCGGACAGCAGCAGCGTGTGGCGATGATGCGAGCGCTCTGTCAGCCTTTCGACTTCATCCTTGCCGATGAACCTATCAGTCACCTCGACGACAACAACTCCCGTATCATGGCGGAAATCATGATGGCGGAAGCTAAGGAGCAGGGGGCTGGTGTCATCGTTACCAGTATAGGTAAGCACATGGACTTGCCTTACGAGCATACATTTAAGTTGTAATTTATCATTCAACACTTAACATTCAACAATTCAAAAATGAATTTAGTTTGGAAATTACTTCGTCAGCATATCAGTATACCTCAGTTTGCAGGCTTCGCCTTTGCCAATCTCTTCGGTATGCTCATCGTCCTTTTCGGCTTCCAGTTTTATAAGGACGTGCTGCCTGTCTTCACCCAGGAAGACAGTTTTATGAAAGCCGACTATCTCATCATGAGCAAGAAGATAGGTATGGGAAATACCATCAGCGGCCGCTCCAATACCTTCACGGGTGCTGAGATAGATGATGTCAGAGACCAGAAGTTCGTGAAGAAGGTGGGAAAGTTCACCTCTACGGAATATAAGGTAGATGCCCAGATGGGCGTCAACGGCGTGAATGTACTGAACAGCGAACTCTTCTTTGAGAGCGTGCCCGACGGCTTCGTCGATGTGCCGCTCAAGGACTGGAAGTATACGCCTGGAGCCAAGGAAGTGCCAATCATCCTCCCGCGTACCTATATTAATATGTATAACTTCGGATTCGCCCAGAGTCATTCGCTCCCGAAAATCAGCGATGGACTGATGGGAATGATCGATTTCAATATCCAGATTCAGGCAGCCGGCAAGAAGGAGCAGTTCAAGGGTAAGGTCATCGGATTCTCTTCCCGTCTCAATACCATCCTCGTGCCACAGGCATTTATGGACTGGAGTAACCAGGAATTTGCTCCAAACCAGAAGAGCGATCCTAACCGCCTCATCGTAGAGGTAGGTAATCCGGGAGATGAGAACATCACCAAATACCTGGATGATAACGGATATGAGGTGGAAACCGACAAGCTTGATGCCGAAAAAACCACCTATTTCCTTCGCATGATGGTATCCATGGTAATGATTATCGGACTGGTCATCTCCATCCTGAGTTTCTACATTCTGATGCTCAGCATCTATCTGCTGGTACAGAAGAACTCATCCAAGTTGGAGAACCTGCTGTTGATAGGCTATAGTCCTGCCAATGTGGCGAAGCCATATCAGGTGCTCACCATGTCGCTCAACCTGGTGGTGCTCATCATCGCCTGGGTCATCCTCTTCTTCGTCCGTGGCTACTACATGGAGTTTATCGAGGCCATCTTCCCTGACATCGAAGAAGGTACCATGCTCCCAGCCGTCTGCTTAGGCATGCTTTTGTTCCTGATAGTCTCTATCCTGAACATCCTCGCCATCCGTCGCAAGGTAATGAGCATCTGGCAGAGAAAGGAGTAGGGGCAGCCCGCCCCTCCTCAGGTCCTCTTCAGGCCCGTTTCAGGTCCGTTTCAGGTCCTCTTCAGGCCCTCTTCAGGTCCTCCTCAGGTCCCTCCTCAGGTCCTCTTCTGGCCTTCCTCAGGTCCCTCCTCAGGGAGCCTAGCCCCCGTTCCAGGCGATTCCATCGCCTGGTATAGAAGGTCAGTCCCCCGAGGCAGCCCTCCGCCTCGAGCCCCTCGAAAAATTATAACCAAACCCCCGTTATAAATAATAATTTAAAGAAAATCTGCGTTATTTCCTTAACGCAGATTTTTTTTATGTTATAAAACACAATTTTTCATGCAGTTGTAACACTTATATCGAATTTTTTGTTTAATTTTGCACCCGTAATAGATATTTGGGGGCTATTCCCCCGTATTATTAATTAATTTTATAAAAAAAGGTATGCAGAAAAGATTGCATTTATTAGTGGCTTTGCTGGCCTTTATGGTTTCAACCGCTATGGCGCAGATTACTACATCTGGCATTAGTGGTAAAGTGACTGCCAATGGTGAGGACATCATTGGTGCAACTATCAAGGCTGTTCACCAACCTTCTGGTACAGTCTATCGCGCAGTGACCAACATTGATGGTCGTTATTCTATTCAGGGTATGCGCCCAGGTGGTCCTTATGTCTTGGAAGTTTCTTATGTAGGTTACAAGACTAAGGAAGTTAAGAATTTTAATCTCTCTCTCGGTCAGAACACCATTCTGAACGAAAGTCTCTCTGAAAACGCAGAGATGTTGCAGGATGTTGTTGTTACTGCTGATCGCAACAACAACATGCGTACTGACCGCGCTGGTGCTACAACAAGTATCAATGCCGACCAGATTGAGGCTGTTCCTACCGTATCACGTAGCATGAACGACCTCTTGAAGTTGACTCCTCAGGGTGCTAACGTAGGTAGCGGATTCTCTGTTGGTGGTGGTAACTACCGTCAGTCTTACGTTACTGTCGATGGTGCTGCTTTCAACAATGCCTTCGGTATTGGCGGTAACCTCCCTGGCAACGGATCTCCTATCTCTCTCGATGCTTTGGATCAGATTTCTGTATCTTCTTCTCCTTACGATGTTCGTTTGAGCGGATTTACAGGTGGTGCTATCAGCGCCGTAACCAAGAGTGGTACCAATCAATTCAAGGGTACTGCATATATGTATACTACCAACTCTCACTTGCGTGGTAACAAGGTAAGCGATTATGAGTTGAACCGTCTCCAGTCTCATGCTACTACATGGGGTGCCAGCTTCGGTGGTCCTATCATCAAGGATAAGTTGTTCTTCTTCGCCAACGGTGAATATCAGAGCAACATCTCTGCTGGTCCTTCTGGCACAGCTCGTGTGAATGCTTCTGATGAGTGGTCTCCATCATCAGGTACTGTTCATCGCCCATTGCAGAGCGATATGGACAATATGCTCAGCTTCCTCAACAAGACCTATGGTTACAACCCAGGTCGTTATCAGGGATATTCTCTCGATACTCCATCATACAAGTTCCTGGCTCGTATCGACTGGAACATCAACGAGAACAACAAGTTGAACTTCCGTTTCTCTAAGAGCCACGACAAGGATTCTTCAAATCCATCAAGCTCTACAACTCCATTCAAGGATTCTGTCATCTATCCTGGTGGTGAGGATGCTACTGGTGGTAAGTCTCAGTCTGGTCGTACAGCTAACGCTGGTCTCTACTTCGAGAGTGCTCGCTACTATCAGGAGAAGAACTTTACATCTTTCGCTGCTGAGTGGAACTCTAAGTGGGGTGGTGTAAGCAATGTTCTCCGTGCTACTTACTCTTATCAGGACGAGCCACGTACTTATGTGGGTGGTATGTTCCCAACAGTGGATATCCTGAAGAATGGTTCTTACTATATGGGCTTCGGTCCTGATCCATTTACTGAGGGTAACCTCCGTCAGGTAAAGACTTTCGTTGCTACTGATGAGGCTACATGGTCTATGGGTATCCAGAACTTCACCGCTGGTCTCCAGTTCGAGACCAACAAGGCTACCAACGGCTTCGGTGCTGCTTCTGCAGGTTACTATGTATTCGAGTCGATGGACGACTTCATGAACGGCAAGGCTCCTAGAAGCTATGGCGTTACCTTCCCAATGGACGGTTCTGGTCAGTTCCTGGCTACCATGAAGTACAACCAGTTCTCTGCTTACGTTCAGGATCAGGTTAACTTTTCTGACCGTTTCCGCCTGACAGCTGGTTTGCGTTTCGAGTTGCCTATCTATCCAGAGTTGGAGAACAACTACAACAAGGCTTTCGCTGCCATGAAGTGGAAGAACGATGCTGGCGTTGAGTCTCAGTATTCTACTGATCAGCTTCCTGATGCTCCATTGACAGTTTCTCCTCGTATAGGTTTCAACTGGGATATCCTCGGCAACCACAAGCTGGTTCTCCGTGGTGGTACAGGTTACTTCATCGGTCGTCTGCCATTCGTATGGCTCGTATCTGCAGTAGGTAACGCTGGTTGCGGTCAGTACACCTATTATTATAATACTGCATCTGATAAGGGTGCTACCTATAAGATGGACAAGTTCTATCAGAGCCGTGATGAGCAGGTGAAGGTATTGCAGCAGCAGGGCTTGGCTGTTAAACGTGAGGATGCTGCTGCTCCTTCTACTCCTACCATCATCGACAAGGACTTGAAGATGAACGCTACATGGAAGACTTCTCTTGCTTTGGATGCTAAGTTGCCTTACGATATCGACTTCTCTTTGGAGGGTATCTATAGCCGTGAGTTCAATCCTGCTACTGTCATCAACCTCGACCGCTACTGGGATGGTAAGTCATACACAGAGTTGGCTCCAGGTGACAAGCGTAAGTGGTATTCACGCAACTCATACAGCAACCCTTACATGATCACAAACGCTGGTCATAAGGCATACTACTACTCAATCACTGCATCTTTGGCTAAGAAGTTTGCATTCGGTTTGAACCTCTCTGCTTCTTACACCTACTCTAAGGCTAAGTCTTATGGTGATGGTGTGGGCGACCAGGTTTCTTCTGCATACTACAACAACCGCTACTCTGTAAACGGTAACAACGATATGGAGTTGGGTTATGGTACATACGTAGCTCCTAACCGCTTGCTCATCTCTGCTTCTTACAAGAAGGACTACGGCAAGAACTTCGGTTCTGAGGTTGGCTTGATCTACGAGGGTATGAACATGGGTTATGCTGACGGTTACAGCTGCACACGTTACACTTACCAGTTGACTGGCAATGTAGTTAACGACTACGGTTCTAACGGTTTGGTTTACATCCCAGCTTCTCGCGAGGCTTTGGATAAGTGGAACTTCAAGGACAATGGTAAATATACAGCTGAGCAGCAGAAGGATGACTTCTGGGCTTACATCAACCAGGATGATTATCTGAAGAATCACAAGGGTGAGTATGCTGAGCGTGGTGGTGCTGTGATGCCTTGGCATCATCAGTTGGACTTCAAGTTCAACCAGAACTTCTATCTCAACGTAGCTGGTCAGAAGAACACTCTTCAGTTCGGTGTTGACATCAAGAACCTCGCTAACCTGCTGAACAACAGCTGGGGTCTCTACAAGACAGTTAATAACACCAAGTTGTTGAAGTATACAGCTGGTAAGAATGGTGCTGCTGGTTCATTCCAGTTCCAGAAGAATGGTAAGGATGTATTGTCAAAGACATACACCAACTACACAAGCTTCAATTCTACCTATTCTATCCAGTTCTCTATCCGTTACATCTTTAACTAATAGAGATTTAGAATAAGCCCTGAAAGCGTAAAGGCAGATGTCTGTTTGCCCCACACGCCCTGAAAGGGCAGAAGCTCCTAGCCCAGGGCAACGCCCTGGGTTATAATAACATTACAATCCCGTCGCCCTGTAAGGGCAAAAGCTTTCAATATTCGAATGCTTTTGCTCTTTCAGGGCGCTTTCTTTTTGTCCCTTTTCTCCATACTTACTGATATTTTTTATTTGTAACACGTTTTTCTCACGCTAATTTCTTGTTATTTCAAATATTTTAGCTATATTTGCACCATATTGTATAAAATGGGTGAAAACCTTGCTTAAGGGCGAGGGAGAAACCTAAATTATTAACGAAATAATCTAAAGAAATATGCTGAAAAGATTGCATTTACTTCTGGCTTTGTTCATCCTCACGGTGAACGCTGCCATGGCACAGATTACTACCTCTGGAATCAGCGGTAAGATTACTTCTGATGGCGAAAACGTCATCGGTGCTACTGTTACTGCTACTCACCAACCTTCCGGTACCGTATATCGTGCCGTTACTAATATCGATGGACGATATACCATCCAGGGTATGCGACCAGGCGGTCCTTACAAGGTAGACATCTCCTATATCGGCTACAAGGACAAGGTGATCAAGAACCTCAACCTGAGCCTCGGTGAAACGGAGAATATCTCCTGCTCGCTCCAGGAGGATGCCCACCAGCTCCAGGAAGTGGTGGTTTCCGGTAAGGCGGGACTTGCTGCTTCACGTACCGGTGCTGCTACCAGTATGACGGCAGAGCAGATCAACAACATGCCTAGCATTACCCATGGTATTGCTGACGTGGCTCGATTGAACCCACAGCTCACCGTTACCAATTCCGGCAACATGTCGTTCGCCGGTGTCAACAACCGTTACAACAACTTTATGATTGACGGTGCGGCAAACAACGACGTCTTCGGTCTGGCTTCCAGCGGTAACAACGGTGGTCAGGCAGGTGCTCAGCCGGTATCTATGGAGACCATCGAGCAGATTCAGGTTTCCGTGGCTCCTTTCGACGTGCGACAGAGCGGATTCACCGGTGGTGCCATCAACGCCATTACCAAGAGCGGTACCAACCAGTTCCACGGTTCGGCTTACTACTATTGCTACAACCAGGACCTTATCGGTACCAAATATCCTTACCTCGATGGTACGGGTTATGCGCCAAAGTATCAGAAGCAGACTCAGTATAACATGGGTGTCACCCTCGGTGGACCTATCATCAAGAACAAGCTCTTCTTCTTCGCCAACTACGAGCGCACCAACAAGGAGTATCCTAATCTCTATGGTGTAGACACCGGCAATTCCAAGGTGAATACAGAGCAGGCTAAGGATATTCTGAGCATGCTCCAGAAGATGGCTGAGAAGCAGGGAGTCAACTTCAACGATTACTACAGCAACCAGGATATCTACACCAAGAGCGATAAGGCTGGACTGAAACTCGATTGGAACATCAACGAGTTCAACAAGTTTGCCATCCGCTGGAGTCTCGTCAAGGCTGAGCAGTTGAGTGGCGGCGGTAGTGCCAGCAGCTTGAACTCCTACGGCTACAGCTATCCGTTCAAGAGCAATACCAACTCTTTCATCGCTGAACTTCAGAGCCGATTCTCTCCAAGTGTGAGCAATGAGGCACGTGTCAGCTTCGTAAGAGTGCGCGATAGCCGAGACATCAAGGCTCATCTCCCGATGATTTCCATCACGGGCGTAGGTAGCGGTTCGGTGAACATCGGTACGGAGCGCAACTCGCAGGCTAACTACCTGAACCAGGACATCTGGACCATCGAGGACAACCTGACATGGCTTCGTGGCAACCATACCTTCATCTTCGGTACCCACAATGAGTTCTACCATTTCAAGAATATGTTCATCTCGGATAAGTTCGGCTCCTATACCTTCAAGGGATACGACAACTTCAAGGCTTATTACGATGACTATATGGCTGGACAGCTGGATCCTAACAAGGCTTACATCAACCAGTACCGTTACGGTCAGGCTAACACCGATGTGACCGGAGACCCTAACTGGGCATCGGAATTCTCTTCCGGTCAGTTCGGTTTCTATGCGCAGGATAAGTGGAATGCCAGCAACAACTTCACCCTGACCTACGGTCTGCGTCTGGATATTCCTGTATTCTTCGATACTCCAGTGGAGAATCCGGAGTTCAACGCCTTGTCAGAGAAGATGGGGTGGGGCTTGAAGACCAACAACAAGCTCAGCTTCTCGCCAATGCTCTCTCCTCGTGTAGGTTTCCGCTGGGACATCAACAACGACCGCAAGTTCATTCTCCGTGGTGGTGCGGGTGTCTTCACCGGCAGAATCCCATTCGTATGGGTTAGCAACAACTTCTCTGGTACCGGTCTGCAGCTCTCTTCTTACGACAGCAACAACTCTTCTACCAAGGGATTGGAACTGATTCTCGATCCTAACAAGCAGAATGCCAATGCCGATAAGATGAAGGCGAGTGCCGGTAGCCAGGATGTGGCTGTATGCGGCAAGAACTTCAAGTTTGCCCAGAATCTCCGTCTCAACCTCGGTTTCGACTTCGAGGCTTTGGGTATCGACTGGACTGCTGAGGCTATCTATTCCAAGACTTTGAATGATATCCTCTATAAGAACCTGGCTCAGGAGCAGAGTGGTCAGACCTTCTCCCAGAAGTACGGATATGAGTGGGACAACCGTCCGCTCTATCAGAGCGTGGTGAAGGGTACACCTATCGCTGGCGTCTATGCCCTCGGCAATACATCCAAGGGTTATACCGTCAACCTCTCGCTGAAGGCAGAGAAGCATTTCAACTTCGGTCTTGACCTGATGGCAAGCTATACCTGGACCCGTTCACGCAGTGCTGCCAACGGTGGTTCTTCTGTAGCCAAGAGTAACTGGACCTACCAGTATACCTATCGCGACTGCAACGACCTGGAGGTGGGCAACTCTGCTTACAATGTGCCTCATCGCATCCAGGCTTCTGCTTACTACCATATCAAGTACGGTCATCAGAAGCAGTGGCAGACTACTCTCGGTGTCATCTACCAGGGTAAGAGCGGTTCTCCTTATACCTATTATTATTATGGAGACGTAAACGAAGACGGTTCCAAGGGTAATGACCTGTTCTACATCCCAACTGATGCACAGATAGACAAGATGCGCTTCGAGGAGACCAAGTACAACAAGAATACCTTCACCAACCGTATGTTTGGCGACAATCATGGCGATAAGCTTACCCAGGAGATGCAGCGTGAGATGTTGAAGAAGTGGATCGCTGACGATTCTTATCTCAGCAAGCACCGTGGCGAATACTACGAGCGTTATGCTGACAATCTGGCTTTCGAGCATCACTTTGATGTTCACTTCGGTCAGAAGTTCAGCTTCAAGGTAGCTGGTCAGATCAATTCCATCGAGCTGACCTTTGATATCCTCAACGTGGGCAACCTCCTGAACAAGGATTGGGGTCATACCTACGGTGACGGCTTCGGTACTTACTATTCACCTGTCAACTATCAGGGTGGTGGTGTCTACCAGTTCACCGGTGCTTATGCCTACAAGAGCTATAGCGATTACTACAGTCGCTGGCGTGGTCAGGTTGGTTTGAAGTACACCTTCTAGTCATCGCCCGATTATTCCGATTTCACAGAATCCCTAGTGTCGACAAATGCGATACTAGGGATTTTTTGTTCGTTTAACTTACATTTTATCATGAAAGGCCGTTTTTTACAAAATTTCTGCTTTCTTGGTGGATGAAATGTTATCAAAAGGTGTGTTTTTGGGTATAAAATGCGTTTATTTAAACTTTTTAACTAAATTACCCCCCCCCATTTCCAAAAAATCTTAATATATTTGCAGCGTCAAAACAAAATAAAGTTTTAGAAAAAGCAAATGATGAAGCAAAAACTTCAAAGTAAATGATGAATTGTAAGTAAAAGTATACCCGGCAATAAACTAGAGATGCAACTACTGTATACTCAAAATAGAACTAGATATACTAAATAACAAAATACCGAAATACAAATTTAACCATTATAATTATGTGCAAAACAATGGTGATGAAAATGTCTTTAGCTAGCATGCTATTGATGTTAATCTCGATGAAGGGCTTTTCGCAGAACATTGGGGTTAAGAGCAATTTGCTGTATTGGGCTACAACAACACCCAATATCGGATTAGAAACTGCAGTAGGCAAGAAGCATACCGCACAGGTATTCGTCGGCTTCAATCCTTGGAAGCAGTCGGGAGGCGACCAGTCCAGTCTACGTCACTGGCTCGTGATGCCGGAATACCGCTATTGGTTCTGTCAGAACTTCAATGGCTGGTTCCTCGGTGCTCATGCCATGGGTGGACAGTTCAATGCCGGAGGCGTCAAGCTGCCTTTCGGTATGTTTAAGGACTTGCGCGACCATCGCTACGAGGGATGGTACGTAGGTGGTGGCGTTACCGCTGGTTATCAGTGGCCACTTTCCAAGCATTGGAACCTGGAAACATCCATCGGTATCGGCTATGACTACATCCAGTACGACAAGTTCAAGTGCGGCAACTGTGGTGAGAAGGTGAAATCTTCCCACGACAACTACGTGGGTCCTACCAAGGCAGCCCTTTCCCTTATTTACATGCTATAAACCTCTTTAACATTAATGATCATGAAACTTTCAAGAAATACCACCTATTTATTATATGCAGCCTTCTTGATGGCTCCAGCTACAGCTCTGGCCCAGAACTGCCAGGAGGTGAAGTTGGCTTCCGACAAGATCAAGGTGAGCAATGTGCAGGTGGCGCAGCAGAACAACGCTCTTTCCGTTTCGAAGGATCTGAACCTCGATTCGCTCTATCTTCCTTCCAATCTCCAGCTGGTCTACACTCCTGTTTTCAAGACCCGCCAGGGAGACATCAAGATGCCGGAGATAGTTATCAACGGTCGACGCCAGCAAATCATGTTCGAACGTGGGGTAGGCAAGAAGCAGCTCAATCTTTCTCCTGAAGCATTGGTGGTTCGCCGAACCAACAAGAAGGTTCAGACCGTCAATTACTCTGCTTCCATTCCTCTCTCAGGGCAAGTGAAGAACTACGATCTCAACATGCATGAAGATCTTTGTGGATGTGGCAATATGGAAGAAGGCAATGATTTCAATCTCCGCCATCGCCGTCAGCCACAGGCTGTCTTCGTCCGTCCGGCAGTAGAAGCCGTCAAGGTTCGCCATCTCGACAAGCGTGCCTACATCGACTTCCCGGTCAACAGGATAGAGCTTCATGCCGATTACCGCCGTAATCCGGCTCAGTTGGACAGCATCGTAAGAACCATCAATGCCCTGAAGGATGATAAGAACCTGGAGGTGAGCGCTATCAACATCCACGGTTATGCTTCTCCTGAGAGTCCTTACAGCCACAATGACTATCTGGCAAAGAACCGTGCCAAGACCCTTACCGATTATGTTCGCCGCATGGTAGCCCTGCCAACCCAGCTCTTCACCGTTTCTTCTACGGCAGAGGATTGGGATGGTCTCCGCAACTATCTCAAGGACAGTAACCTGGAACATAAGTCAGAGATTCTGGCAATCGCCAATGATGAGAAGATGGATCCGGATGCCCGTGAGCAGAAAATCAAGAAGCTGTATCCGTCAGAATATCGCTTCATGTTGGATACCTGGTATCCTGCTCTCCGCCATTCCGACTACCGCATCACCTATAAGGTAAAGCCATTCGATGTGGCTGAGGCAAAGGAGATTATCAAGACCAAGCCACAGCAGCTCAGTCAGGAAGAAATGTTCCTGGTGGCTCAGACCTATGAGCCTGGCAGCAAGGAGTTTAACGACGTGATGGAGATTGCCGTCCGCATGTTCCCAGAGAACGAAACAGCCAATCTCAATGCTGCCAATACCCGTTTGAATGCCGGTGATGCCGATGGTGCCAAGGCTTATCTTGACAAGGCAGGCAACAGTCCTGCGGCTCAGAATGCCCGTGGTGTATACGAGGCATTGAAGGGAAATGACCAGCAGGCTCGCCATTACTTCGGCTTGGCAGCCAAGGCTGGTGTCAAAGCAGCTCAGGAAAATCTTGAAAATCTATAAGAGGTAATAAATAGGAATAAAAATATTAATCAAATTAAGTATATCAATTATGAAAAAATCGTTATTGTTTTCCGCAGTATTGGCAGGTCTGATGCTCGGTTCTTGTTCAAGTAGTGATGACTTGAATGGTGGTAACACTCCTGCTAATCAGGATGGTAATGGCTATGTTTCGCTTTCATTGAATTTGCCTACACGTAGTGGTTCTATGAGTCGTGCAGAAAACGACAAGTTTGATGATGGACTTGCTGCCGAGTATGCTGTTAATGATGGTACCTTGCTTCTGTTTGAGGGTGCTGATGAGGCTAATGCAACATTTGCAGGTGCATACACATTAAAGAATTTGAGTATGAACTTGGTTGGAACTAGTACAGATAATATTACTACCACAACCAAAATTACCCAAGAAATCAAAAATGGCTTAAGTAGTGGTACTAATAGTTTCTATGCTATTGTTGTATTGAATAATAATGGAACACTTAAAGTTGATGATACTCATGCTACCTTGAAAGTAAATGGTGAAGATTTTTCTTCAGCTAAGAAAATTTCAGATTTGCAAAGCTTAGAGTTAACAAAGAATGCTGATAATTTTAATGGAACAGGTTTCTTGATGATGAATGCTCCTTTGGCAAGTGCTGCAGGTGGTAAAGATAACCCTTCTAGTGCAACCATCAGTGTCGCTTCTAAAATTGATAAGGATCATATCTATGCTACAGAGGCTTTGGCTAAGGCTAATTCTTCTGCAACTATTTATGTAGAGCGCGCATTGGCCAAGGTAGATGTTACTGCTTCAAAACCTACAGGTAATTTGGAAGATGATGCAACTGTATCATATACAGTTAAGGGTTGGGTATTGGATAATACCAATAAAAAGACCTATTATTTAAGAAATACTTCAAATTCTTCAGATTGGCTCTCTTTGAAGACTACATCAACTGATCCAGCAGAGCCTTATCGTTTTGTCGGTAATACTCCTATGGAAAATAGTGTTCAGTTGTATCGTACATATTGGGCTAAAGACCCTAACTACGATTTTAAGCCAGCAACATTGTCAGAGGATTTCAATACAATAGGTAATACTGCGCCTACATCATCATCCTTGAAAAACCTCGGTGAACATGACTACTGTTTGGAAAATACCTTCTCAGTTCCTCAGCAGAATCAGGATGTAACTACACGTGTTATTATTGCTGCTCAGCTTAAAGATGATGGTAAGACTTTCTATGTAGTTAATGACAACGAGAGTCAGTTGCTTGATGAAGATAATATGAAGAAGGCTGTTAAGAGTGCATTCTTGAACAATACTGACGTACAGGCATGGATTAAGACAGGCTTGAAGGATGGTGAAAAAATTGATGAAAATGATTTGGATGTTACTGTTGCTAGTACAGCAGGTAATAACGCACCTACCGTTTCAGTCAATGCTACAGGTAATGATAAATATATCTCTGGTTCAGCTCCAGCAATGACCACAGCTATTACAAACATTATGAATGCAATCAAGGTTGCTACTTATGCGAATGGTATTTCATACTATCCTGTAAGAATCAAGCATTTTGGTGACGACTTGACTCCATGGAAGAATGGGGAAACTCCAGAACCAACTGTAAAAGATGGTGCCTATCCTTTAGCTCACCGGGATGCAAACTATCTCGGTCGTTATGGTGTACTCCGTAATAACTGGTATAATATTGATGTTAAAGGTATCAAGAAACTTGGTTCCCCAGTTGTTCCTAAGGTTACTGGTGATACAGATGATGAATTGGCTGCTTACATCTCTGTCGAGATCAACGTCCTCTCTTGGGCTAAGCGTACACAGGGAGCAATTCTCGGTCAGTAATTTGATACATAATAAGATAAATATAGAAAACAATAATTGATTAGCGATATGATAGCGCAGAAGATAAATAAATGGTTGAAGGGTGTCATGGCTGCTGCCATGACCCTGACAGTCGTCACCTCGTGCAACGATATGTGGCACCAGGATTACAGCGACTGCCCTAATGGTGTATATGTTAAATTTAAGTATGATTACAACCTCCAGCGTGCCGACATGTTCAATGACCATGTTGGACAGGTAACGCTGTATGTATTCGACGAGAACGGAAACTATATAACCCAACAGACCGAGACGAATTCTGCGCTATCATCGCCTCTCAAAGACCCAAATTATGTGATGCACGTCGAGAACCTACAGCCAGGCAAATATCAGTTCCTTGCTCTCGCAGGACAGAATGCTTATGCTGACCAACTGCAATCCGGTCGCGCCAAGTTTGTTCGTACAGAACTGGCTAAGGGCGACAATATCAAGAAGTTGGAGGTGAACCTCGACCATCAGAGCCGTGGTGATTATGATGAAGTTGAGAATCATGCCATGCCATTGGACACCCTTTGGCATGGCAAGATGCTCGAATCCGTAGAGGTTTCTTCCTCTGAAGCAGCCTATGCTACCATTCCGCTGGTTCGTGATACAAAGAAAATCAATGTGGCGCTGCGTGACCTTGACTCTCCACAGGATATGGATGTCAACGACTACACGATGACCATCGAAGACCATAATGCCCGCATTCTTTGGGATAACTCTCTCGATGAGAGCCGTAAGGTGGTTTATACTCCTCATGCTACATGGAATACGGTGGATGAAACCGAGCAGGGCAAGATAGCTCATGCCGACTTCATGACTTCCCGCATTCTGAAGCACGATGATTACAAACAGGACGGTCATCTCCTCATCAAGAGTAAGGAGACCGGAAATACAGTCGTAAATGTCAATCTTCCTGACCTCTTGAGTCGTCTTCGCACCAGTGAGGAGTACAGTTACAGTGCACAGGAATTCCTAGACCGTGCCTACGATTACAAACTTCAGTTCTTTATCCAGGGTGGCAAGCTCAAGTATTGTTACATCACCATCAGCGTGAATGTACTGAGTTGGAGCAAGCGCATCCAGTTCGAAGAACTCAATTAATATGTCCTACCCGGCTTCCCATAAGCCGATTCAAAAAAAGAAAGTGTATGTTTAAGATAAAGACAATAACCCTCTCATTGCTAGCCCTTTTGCTGGTGATGTCGTTCGCATCCTGTGCGAGTGACACTACTAGTGATTTGCCTCTGCCAAGCAAAGATATGAAGGCATATCTGCAGGTAAAGGTAACGGTGGAAGGTAGTGGAGATACACGAGCGAGTAGGGCAGGTGAAGATGATAAGTATCATTTTACAGAGAATCCTTCAGGTGGAGAGGATGGTGATGGAGATGATGTAGGTGAACTTAATGAGCGAACCGTTACCAACTTAAACTTATTGCTTTATTCGTCTTCCAAGAATGATATGAGTGATGATGGTGCCATCATAGAAAAGGTTATTTACTTTCAGCACTTCTCTACAACTAGTGGTGGTAATTCTAGAATATGGCAATCTGCACCGATACAGATACAGAATGCAATTATTGAAAAGAACTATCATCTGCTTGTAGTTGCTAATGCTGGTGATATGACTTCTGAATGGCAAGGTAAAACATTGAAAGATATCCGCGATAAACTTATTATGGATGTTTGTACACGAGATGATGCAGATATAACAAAATCAAGCAACTTCTTGATGTCATCCTTAAAGGATGCCCAACTAACTCCTGATGGACGTATAGGTTCTCAGGAAGATCCTTATCTTGTAGATGTAGATATAGAAAGACTGGCAGCTCGAATTGATATCATGCCAAATGCTTATTGCCATGAAAATAAAAAAACAACGCCGAGAACATATACATATAATTATAATGTAACCGATGCCTCGAATAATGTTATTGGTGGTTTTGTTTTAGAGTCTGTTATGCCATATAACGATGTAACCTCAGGTGAATACCTCATAAAAAGAGTTACTGATGGTAACGACAAGGCTACAGTAAACTACATTTCAAAGGAAACAGAAGATGCGAATCATAATTCAACGAACTATGTGATTTGTCCATGGACGACTGTTCGCACAGGTGTTGCTTATCGTAATGAAATGAAAAGTATAGCAGATTGGGAGTCAATGACTTTTTCTGATTTTTATAAGGTGAAGAAAGCCGATAAAAGTCATGGAAAAGATAATGATAATGCAAAAGTCACCACTCCGTATAATTATAGGTACTATATTCTTGATTATGTCATGGAGAATACTTCCTTTGATAATTCTCTAGACACATCAACAGGATTGGTGTTTAAGGGTACATATTATGATGCAGATCAATGGCAGGTTGCTACAGCTGAAGATATGGCTAATGGTAAATTCGGTAGTCCTAAAACGGGTGCAGTCGGTACTCCAAAATGCTACACTTACGTCATTCGCCATAGCGACCCAACGGGAAATGGTACAACTAATGATATAATGCATTACGGCATAGTCCGCAATAACATCTATCGGGTTCGTATTGACGGAATTACTGGAAAGGGACCGGATGGAATGAAGATTACCCTCAACGTGAGAAAATGGGCAACCTATACTCACGACGAGACAACAATGTAAAAACGAAACAAACAGATAAACAGAAAGTATAGTTTGAACTTAAACTTTCAGAGAAAATGAAAACGATTAGAACGATACATACGGCATTGATTCTGATGGTGCTAGCCTTTATGACGGCTTGCTCCACAGATAGTGCTGACCCTATACAGGGAGACAGTGGAGGCGTTAACCCAGGCGACAAGATTACCGTCCACATGACTCTTTCTACAGCTCCTTCTTCCGGAACCAGAGCTAGTTTGTCATGGAATGATGGCGTAGATGCAGAAAACATGAAGAGCTGGGTAGTAGCCTTTGTGAAAGACAACAAGGTTGTTTCTTTTGCAGAGAATACGGATGTATCGGCTAATAATCGCATTAAAGATGAAGTCACAATCAAGGATCTTCCTAAAGGTGATACCTATCAGGTTTATTCCTTCGCTAATCTTACAGCTGCAGAACTTGGCATCTCAAAAGGTGCAACCGTCAATTTTGATGATAAGAAATGGAAGATGGATGGTAATGGATTCCCTGTGAATGCCACAGACTGTAAAGGTATTCCTATGAGCAATAAGCAGGAAGTAACGATAGATGCTTCCGGTAAGCCAAGCATCACTGAACTTTGGGTAGTAAGAATGCTGGCAAAGGTTACACTTCGGTTTAAGAATCCAAGTTCTACTCCTTTGGAAATCAATGATATTACGTTGAGTGATGTAACTTCAAATCCTTCTGCGACTGCCAATACTGATGGTAACATCATGTTGCTGCCAAAGCATTCTGATGTATCAGGAACCTCTGGTGCAACTGGTTCATCTAGCCTAACTGATGCAGATAAAGATAAAGTTACATGTACTCCGAATCTGGTAAAGCAGGCTGCAACGGAGAATTATACTTATACGCTGTTTCCATCAAAGACGATACCTGCAAGTACTGATACTTATAAGCCAGAGAATGAGATTTCATTTTATGTGAATGAAAGCGCAGCGGGCAATACTTCCAAGTATTTCATCATCAACCTGAATACTTCAGCAGGAGTCAAGCGTTACGCCTTGTTCAAGGATTGGACAACGATAGCGCGCAACGACCATCACATTCTCCAAATCAAATTAGATGATTACAAGTTGAAGTTTGATGTTCAGTCCTTCACGGCAATCGGTCTCTATCCATCCATAACAGATAACGGAACCACTCTTTCCTACACCTGTTATTACCCGGAAGAGGAATTCCATATCCAGCCAAAGGTTGTGAATGCGAGTGACGACTCCGAGCTTTCCGGCACCATCGACTATACCAAAGTAAAATGGGAGTTAATCCAGGAAGATGGTATGAATGATGAAGCTGCTGCCGAAGATAATGCCAAGAAGGTGTTTAAAACCCTTCCATCATGGAATACAACCACCGGCTATTTTGAAGGTACCTTCAATGATGACAATGCCGACAAGCAGAGCGCCCTCTATCAGGTCACCGTTCCTGTGCCTGGTGTCGCAGGAAAAGAGCTTATATATAAGATACTTTTCACCAAGGATTTGAGCAGATATGCTGCTCGTAAACATTATACACGTAAATACTATCGCTATGAATAAGATTAAAAACATATATCGTTCTCTCATCCTCCTCCTTTCATTGGTTTTTATGCCAGTGGAAGGATGGGGAGAAACTGCTGTATTGACAAAAGATAATGGCTATTATAAACTTGATCTAAAGAATGCGTATTTGGATGCAAACAATAATAGCTATAAATATACATATTTCTTTATTGAATTTATTGATAAATCAGAAAAAATAATAGATATAGCTTCTTGGAGTATTAAAAAACACCAATGGTCGTCTAATATTGGCAATTCTACAACAACTGATTGCTTTTATTATATTCAGGGGAATCGTGTTTTTTTTGATGGTAGCAAAGGGGCTGCAAATACTTGGGAGATGAGTACCTTGTATTTTACTCCTCCAACTGATGTAAATCTTGAAGGAGCAAAGATTGTTCTTCATCTTTCTAATGATAAAGGGCTCTTGACTGGTGCTACCCAAGAGCAGGCAACATATACTTATAATATTCGTTTGGCAGAAAACTTGGCAGATTATTCTATGAAGGAAGCCAGCGAGCCAACTAATGTTATAAGTAAGAAATATGTTGTTGATCAAAATAATGCACAAGCACGTGTAAAATTAGATATGAATGATGTCAAGTATATGCGTTGGCAAGTACTTGATAAAGATGGTTCTGTAATAAGTTCTGTTAGTTCCTTTTTGACTGGAGTAACTGCAATCAATTATCAGGTTGTTAAGGATAAATATGTTTGGGCAAAGTTTGATAACTATGAGCCTAATAATATAGCACAGGAATCAGACCGTACTGTGACTTTTAATTTGCCTTCAAGTAAAACGTGGGATGATGGTTATCAGGTGGTTTGTTATTGGGCAACAGATAAGTCTGATGGAGATTTTTATTCTGATGGAACTAAAGCCTATTTCTTCCAAGAGCCAACTCTTTCTGGCAAGTGTGTCTTCTCTTTTATGTCTAAGACGGCTGCAGAATCTGCTACGTTTACTCCTAATATAAGTAGCAATGTCCAAAAGACAACAGAGATTAGAGCTACTACAGATGCTTCTTTTACTATTTCAATGCCTAATACTGCGAAATATATGCGCTGGTATGTGGCAGATAAGGATGGAAAAGTGGTAGATGCTTTAACTCCTGATGGTTCAGCCACAGCTAATACTTATGTAAAGAAAGATAACTATTATATTTGGTATAATAGTGATAAAGAGGCAAGTAGTAACGATTTAAAGATGACCTTCACGCTTCCTAGTGGAAGTACTTGGACTGATGGTTATCAGGTGGTTTGTGCCTGGGCATCAAGTTCTGCTGGTTCAGACATTCTCTATGATAACAACAACAATTATTATCTCTTGAAAGAGCCAAATCTCAGTGGCTTGTATGTTACTGCATTTACTACTGCAGAGCAGATTAAGAGTAAGGATCTTGCTTTGAGCAGTTTGTCAAAAACAGCAGTTGATGAGTCTGATGTATATATGGTAAATGACGGCATTGAGCAGGTAACTGTTACAATACCAAAGCATAGTGTAAAGTATGTACGTTGGCAGCTCATTGACATGACTACCGGTAAGACTGTGGACGCAGTGGGTGAAGATGGTAATTTGATATTGAACAACTCCAACTTTACCAATAGAAAGAAGGGAAGTTTTGTTTATTACAATGCAACTTCTTCTTCAGATCTGTCTGTAAGACAGGTAACTTTTGATAAGTCACAGATTTCTGGTGCTGGCGAATGGAGTAACTATCAGTTAAAGGCGGTTTGGACCGATAATGTAGATGGTATTGACGCCCCAACTTTGGATACCAAGCCATTTGTTGTGGCAGAACCTTCTGTACTACAAGGTGCTTATACCGTTAATTTTAAGACTGTAGCTCAGGCAACTGCTGATTTGAAACTGTCTTCAGCATTGTCATCTAATGTAATTAACGAGTCTGATAACTTTGCTGTCTCTGGCAGTAAGGTTACAGTTACTGTGCCTACTCATTACCTCCGTTATATCCGTTGGCAGGTGATAGATAAGACAACTGGTAAGGTGATTGAAGCTTTGCCAGATGGTACATTGAGTAGTTCTTCTACTTATAATAGAGGTAAGGGCAATTATATCGGCTATTCTGAGACTTCTGTAAGCGATGAAAATCTCAGAACGATTACTTTTGATAAGTCTAAATTGAGTACTCCTGGTGATTGGAAGAATTACCAGTTGAAAGCTGTATGGACCAATGATGTCACTGGTATGACATCTTATATCAAAACTGATGGTACAAGATATGTTGTATCAGAACCATCTGTTATGCAGGGTGTTTATACGGTATCATTTGCAGACAAGAGTGCTGTAGGTACATTAAAAACTTCTACTGAACCAACAACAGTTAAGGAAGTAGATGGTGTTTTGATAAATAGTGCCAAGAAGATAAATATCAACTTAAATCATAAGTTAGATGAAATTCTGTCAGCTCTTGGAAAGTCTTCAGTAAGCGAGCTGGGTAATCTCTATATTCGCTGGACTGTTACTGATGCTGATGGTAACAGCTTCAAAACTAATGGCTTTGGAATATCAAATAAGAAATACAATGACTTTGATAGCAATAAGTATTTTAATGTCTTGACGAAAGACCCAAGTAGCGAATTGGCAGACTTGTTGAAAGTATCCTTTGCACCAACTTCTGAGCTTAATAACTTTGATATAACAAAGGTTACCAATATCTCTTGTGTCATCACAGATGATATAGAGGGATTGACTGAGACGGAAGGAATCGTAACAAAAGAGCCTACTAGCCTGAAGTTGAAATATCAGGTAAAGATTATAGACCCTGATAAAGTGCCTTTCCGTCATTACAAGGGTTATGCCAATGCAGATGGTGATTATGAGGTGATAGATGCTTCTAAGGGACAGTTACGCCAAAAGACCTATACTTGGGAGTATACGTACCCAGTAGCAGAAGGTGAGTCTATTCCACTGACGTTGCCTTTGGAAAAATATGCAACAGAAGGAAACCCATTGGAGCCTCTCGGATATTTCAGATGGTATAATTATGATACTGATATGGCTTCAGAACATCTGCAGGCCGATAATACAACAGGAGAATCATCTTTAAAAAGATATCAGCACGTGCTTACCGATGAGTTTGGTAAGAGCAAGGGTATTTTTGCCTATAATATGCCTGAAAATACCAATGCTTGGCAAGGTAATGTAGGTGTTTTCTATACTCGTCCTAACGATACAAGTTGGGAGGGAGAGACTATCGCTTGTGATGTGAGCCGTTATGTTGATGGAATTGATGAGACTGGTACCTATATGGATCATGAAAGTACGCTTTCTATCCGTTATATCTTCCATCTGATTCCTGCTAAGCAAATGGCTGATATGGAAAAGAATTATCTTACCCATTCGGATAATGATCTCACTTACGAGGATAATAAGAATGTTACTGTTGGTTTCGCTAACGCTATGTCGACAATGACTTTGCGTCTTAATATGAAACCAACCATGTATTATTTCTATCCGATGACTAACAATAAGCATCATGTCTATTTCCCAACAGGGCAATCTGACCGTGATATTGTTGCTACTGATTTCGGAGAGGAAGTCAAGAAAGCAACTAAGGTTATTTGGAGAATATATAATGGTGATAAAGATAAATATTGTGATTTTGAAAGTAACGTGAATAAGTATCCTCGTTTCTTTGATGTAAGTCAAAATCTCTTAAATAGTACATCCAATACATGGAAGGATTTGGATGGTAATTCCGTTACAGGTAATATTACATTCAACTATGGTGACCACTTCTCTGTAGTGGCTTATGCTGTAGATGAAAGCGACAATAGTAGTTGTCCGATAGCCAATTTCAATTGCCGTTTCTTCGGTTTCCATCCGATGATGGATTCCGAAATGGGGAATGAAGAAATTCAGCGTAAAATATCTTATCTTGAGGAGAATTATAACCGTGTGGCTATGGTTAGTTTCGATGATGATAGTCCAGAACAAACAGTTTCTGCTCCAACCAATGATATGGATAACCAGTCTGAACATCCGTCTGATTGGTCAAAAAGAAACTATGGATTTGTCTATAAGAATTTGATGAGTAAGAGTGCGACTCATAAAGGTTCCGTATCCTATTATGATCCAATGCATTCACCATTGCATGGTGAATATGGAATCTATAAGACAGCTAATGTGACGGGAGTATCAACTAAGAGTGATAAGTATCTGTGGCATCATACTGGTACAGAGTTACATGACAGAACTTGGGAATTAACCGGCGGTTCTCAAACCGGTTCTTTCCTCTATGTTGATGCTTCTGATGAAAGCCGTACCATTGCATCTGCAGAATTTAATGCAAGTCTATGTACGGGTCAGCAAATGGCGTTCTCTGCGTATGTTGCTGATATGACTAGTGCATCAACACTGCCACAGCTTATGTTTAAGCTATTTGGTCTTGTTGGCAATCAGAAAGTGTTGCTTCATAATTTTTCTTCTGGAGATTTTGTAAATAATCGTGATAGCCAGGATAAAGGAAAATGGTATCAGGTATATGGTAAGATTACCATTCAGAAAGAGTCACATGCAGAACAGTACGATAAATTCCGTATTGAGATTGATAACTATAGTAAGGGTACTCAAGGTGCTGACTATGCTGTTGATGATATCCGTATATATTTAAAGCCGGCCAAGGTGGAGGTCTTCCAGGACCGACCTGCCTGCGGTGAGAACGGAGAAGGTAAAGTCAAGCTGAAGATACGTGCCATTCACGAGACTTTGAATGCTATACTTAACCATAAGGATACGAAAATCCATTTCCGTTTTGTGGAAGAAGATGGTACACCAGTAACAGGAACAGGTCTTTACAACTATAATTTGGATGGTGTGGAGAAAACAATGCCAGATGGCTATGCTTCTGTAGATGTATATGACTCAGAAAAAGCTTGTAAGTCCCATACGATAGATGGTGTCAACATGATAGAGACTGATGCATATGGTGAAACTTACATCATTCTTGCTAACCATAAGTTTGGACTCAAGGCTGGTAAGAAGTATTATGTCTCTGTATGTGCTGATAGTGATCCAAATGCATCTGATGCACAGTGGGGTAAACCTTCTGATGTCTGCTCTATTTATAGCGATTTGTTTGAGTTGGTTGGTCAGACTCCTGCGATTATAGATAACGAGGGTAATGTCATTACTGACTATCGTGTGGACTGTGCAGATCCAAATCCTAGTGTTAAGCTTAAGGGCAGTCTCACAACCATCGATCCAAAGACTGGTGCAAAGATTACGCTTACAGAGGTGCCTTTCTACTGGTATATCGATCAGAAGACAACGCCTTATAACAGTACCGCTTCTAATGAAATTACGATTCCTGTTAGTTATATTAAATATGGTGCTCATACAATCTATATGAAACCAGCACCTAATGGGAAAAATGAAGCAGGTGATGATGTTTATACAAAAGATGGCGTGAGCTACTTGCTTTGTGATGGAGCAGTTCCTGTACCTCTGCGTATAGCTAAGGATGGTCCACAGCTTAACTTCGGTTTCAATGATGTGTATTATCCGTTTAATGATGCAACTTATAAGTCTGCGCTCCGTATCGGATTGCCACAGATTAAGAAGTTGTTGGAGCGGAACGAGACAAATTCTTCCGAGGGTTATCTTCAGGTACCATTGCATAGCGCAAGCTATAAGACTGGTGTTGAAGATAAGACTTTGACATTCATTGATGATAGTAAGAATAAGACCTCTGTTGATGTCTATGTTGCTACAACCAACGATCCATTGTGGAATACAGCATTGTTGTCATCTCCTGTAGCAACATTAAAGTCTGATCATATAGGCGAAGTGGGTACTGCTACTCAGGCAACTCTCGACCTCCTGTTCTCTAAGAATGTTTTGGATAATTTCCACGAGGGTTATTACTACGATCTTCGATTCGTCTTCGAGCAGAAAGCTGCAGCTACTGGTGGAACAAGTTGTCCTGGTGAGGCTTATCTCAAGGTGAAGATAGTTCCGGAATTCATTACCTGGACTCCTACGGCGAATGGCGGTATGAATGCCAACTGGAATAATGATGATAACTGGCATCGCTCTTCTTCAGGAGAACTGTATGATGATAAGTATACGAATTATCTGCCTTATGGCAGTAGCATGTCTGCTACGCCAACTTCTGCAAAGGAGATTCCTACGCTGAACAGCTATGTGCCAATGAAGTTTACCAAGGTTACTGTCGTCAACTTGAATGGAAAGCCTTTCCCTGACCTCGGTAACATAGTTTATCGTCAAGAGAATGGTATTGCTACCAAGTTGAATAATGCCAAGGGTGATGTGGCAACAACGTATATCCAGTATGATATCATGGCGTTCTGGAATGAGGCAGATGCCAATAAGGGATTGGAAGCAGGTAATCTGAAGTGTGAGAAGTTCTATGGCAATACCTGCCATCAGATTTACTTCAAGCCTCAGGGCGAGCTTCGCGACCAGTGCTATCTGGTATATGACAAGGCTTGGGTAGAGAAGGAACTGGTGCCTAACAAGTGGTATACCATGGCTTCACCTCTGCAGTATATCTACGCCGGTGATATGTATGTGCCAGCAAGTAATGGACGACAGGAAACTAAGGCATTTACGAATATCAAGTTTGATGATAAGGCTGCTGATGGTACTTCTGATGTATATAGTCGCAGCAAGTATCCGGTTTATCAGAGAGCTTGGATGAAGAGTGGAGTAGAGGAGATCACACCTGAGAGTTATCCTGCATCTCATTATCCTGAAGGTGCAAAGACTGATGATATGAATCTCAATCTCGGCTATTGGAGCCACGTATATAATAAGGTGGACGAGAGATATGCCGCAGATGGAACAACATTCGGTGGCTTCGCTATCAAGGCTGGTAATGCGCTCTTGCCAAAGAGACCTACAGATGGTACTCCATTGCCAAATGCGATTCTCCGTTTGCCGAAGGCTGATACTAGCTATCAGTACTACGATTATGATGGATTAAAAACTTCTGGTGGTAAACCAGCCAACGTTGAAAAGGGCAATGGTCATGGCAAACTTCTCGTTGCTTTCAATAACGATGAGAAGCATCTTGCAGAGATGACTCAGAGTTTAGGAACTGATAACAACAGCGGTTTCTATCTCGTGGCTAATCCATATACCTGTTCTATCTCTCTGAAGAAATTCTTCGAGGTGAATACGGGATTGCAGAAAGCTGTATGGGTGGTTGATGGAGTTAACGTAAGTAGTGTTTCTGCTACAGATTTGGCAGATAAAGACTTCTTCGTTCAGCCTACTCAGTCGTTCTTTGTGAAGAAGGATGGAACAGCTTCTGTTGATGCAGTGAAGTTTACTTCTGCGATGTATGTAGACCGTCTGCTTTCTGCTGGTGTCATTATCGCTCCTGGTTATCTCACGAATGTGAATGTCTCGGCTCAGAATGCTAAGGGGCAGACTTCGAAGGCTCGCATTGCCGTAAGAGAAGAGGCTTCTGATGATTATGATGAGCAGGAGGATGTGGATCTTCTGTGCGATCAGAACCTGAGTGGTATTCCGCAGGTTTATACCGTGGCTGGTTCTCAGGCTGTGGCTGTGAATGCTACTCCTAAGATTGAATGGATGCCAATGGGTGTCATCATGGAGAATGGTGAAAAGAACGAAATGGTGAACCTTGACTTCAAGGGGGTTGCCAAGCTCGATGCTCCGCTTTATCTCTATGATGCTGCCAACGGACAGTATACCGAACTGCAGGATGGCAATGAGGTGAGCATTCAGGCGAACGAGCATGGCAGATACTTCCTGACCCAGACTCGTGGTACTACCGGTATCCGGCAGATTGAGGCTGAGGCTGAAAGTAATCAGTTGAAGGTTTATTCACCTGCTGCAGGCATGATTGTTGTATCTGCCCTGAATGGTGAGAAGTTAGGTAGGGTAGAGGTATTTACCTTGGATGGCAAGAGGGTTCACAGTTATCAGTTGCCTGATAAGCAGAGAATGATTCTCCGTGTTCCATCCGGAGTATATATCGTAAAGGCATCCACCCAGTCCTGTGCTCAGGCTAAGGGACAGAAGGTTGCCGTAAGATAGAAGAAGCTTGGTTTGACAAGTTTATAATAGTTGATAAAAAACGAAAAGAGGGTGTATCATGAATTTATGATGCACCCTCTTTTATTCGTATATTAAAGATATATTGTCGGAAAAGACAGGATATATTTCTGAGTTATTTAGTATCTCCGGCCGCACAACAGCTGTTGTGCGCTTGCATAACAGCTGATATGCGCTCGCACATCAAGTGTTGTGCGAGCGGTGACCATCTGTTATGCACCAACTTTTATTTTCCTTCACTATATGAACAAATCCTTCTTCGGCATATCTGCCATGAACTGCTTGCGGAGCTTCTCAAAGAATGCCACGGTGTCGTTGCTGAAGCCGTGACCCTTCCAGGTGGAGGTGTTGGTGATGAGAATCCAGCACTGACCATCGGGGTACTTCAGGACAATGGCAGAGGTGCCGGCAAGAGAACCGGTACGAATCCATGGACGATTGCTCTTTGGAGTGTAGTTCCAACCGATGGAATACTGATGGTCGGGCTGCTCGGTGGTCATGAACTGGATGCTCTTCTGGCTGAGAATGTCCTTGACATGAGGCAGACCGTCGATGCTGGCGATGAGACGGCTCAGTTCTGCTGCTGAACCACACCATGCTCCGGCACCTGAGAGGCGAGGAAGGTCGGTATCGCCATAACACTTTTCTACCATTCTGCCACTGTTGTTGTATTCATATACCGGGATGCTGCCCTGGTGCATGTAATATTTCGTCTCGTTAGGACGGCGGTCCTTGTAGTAGGTGCCGGCAATATGCATGTCGTAGCATCCGGCAGGCTGGAGCACGTACTTCTGCATGAAGTTCTCGTACTTCATTCTGCTCTTCTTCTCGATAATCATCGAGAGAATCATGTAGCCCAGATTGCTGTAGCATTTGCCCTCGCCCGGCGTATAACCTAGATGGCGCTTCAGGAGAATCTTGAGCAGGGTCTTATGGTCAGGAGGAGTAGTGAGATGGTTCTGCATCATGATGTAGCGGGTAGAGGATACCGGGTCGCCGGCATAGTTGTTGAAACCTGCCTGATGGCGCAGCAGCTGTTCTACGGTGATGTTATAGTAGCGCTGGTCCTTGATACTGTTATTGTAGGTGGTATCGTTCAGGATTCCCTTCGGTCCGAATACCTTCTCGTTCATCTTGAGCTTCTTCATTTCCTGCAGTTTCATGATGCCTACGGCGGTGATGAGCTTGGAAATGGAAGCGAAGCGCATCAGCATATTCGGTTCCATTCGGATGCCCCTCTCCTTATCTGCCCATCCGAAACCGCGGGCATAGAGCAGGGAGTCGTTGCGGGTGATGACGAGCTGTGCACCGTTGATTTCCCATCGCTTGAGGTATCTCTCCACGAGTGAATCCATCTTGTGATATTCCTTTCCCTCGGTGAGGGCATTGCTGATGGAATCGTTGATATGCGCCTTGGGGAGCGTATCCTTTGCCTTCTCCTTATCCGAAGATGAGGTGCAGCGCGATACGCAACTATGTGTAGACCATGCGACGATGGCCGTGAATGTGAGCAATATGATAGCTATTCTTTTCTTTCTGAGTCTTCTTGCCATATTTATTGATGATGTTTTTTACAGTTTACGGCTTGCAAAGATACTGCAATCTGATGAATTGGCAAAAAAAATAAAGTTAAACATCTACAAACATGAACGGTTAAGCAGATTTTTATGTACCTTTGCACCGTAGAAATACTTGAACAGGTAAATGAAAAAGATAATTAAAAGGATATTCAGATCCTTCTTATATATAATAGGTATGGCAGGGCTTGCTCTCTTGCCCGACATCTGGCTCTGGCATCTGGGAGTGAGCGGGTGGCCTTTGGCGCTAGCCATTCTATGGTGGGTGCCTTCCTTGCTGCTTCTGCTAGCAGAGGTAGGGCTGCAGATGGGCTTCTTCCATAAGCTCTCCGTCCGCATCCTCTTCACTACGATTCTGTTTTCGGTGATGCCCAAGGTGGTGTTCATCCTCTTCGATTTCATGTTGCCGTGGTTCTTTGCCCTCCTTCCGGCGCTGGCACTGATGGGATGGTTTGCCTTCGGATTCATTGAGGGCTGGAAGCGGTTGGAGATACGGTACGTAACCTATGAATCGCCCGACCTTCCTCCTTACTTTGACGGTTACCGTCTGTTGCATTTCACTGATTTTCATCTGGGTTCTTTCCCGAAGGATAGTGACTTCGTGCAGAAGGTGGTGGATGCTGCCAATAATGAGGAACCGGACATGATGCTCTTTACGGGCGATCTGGTGAACAATGATGCCAGGGAGGTGGAGCCTTATCTGGAAACGCTTAAACAGCTGCATGCCCACGATGGCATCTTCTCGGTATGGGGAAACCATGATTACTGCGAGTATGGCAACAATCATACGATAGCAGGACTGAGAAACAACTGGAAGCTGCTCTATAACTATCAATGCCAGTTGGGTTGGCATCAGTTGATGAACGAGCACTATACTGTGAGTCATGGTATGGCTTCCATCGATATCATCGGTGTGGAGAATGCGGGGCAGCCTCCTTTCAGCAACCGCAGCAAATTGCCAAAGGCGATGAAGGGACTGAAGAAGGAAGGGTTCAAGATACTGCTGACCCATGATCCGCATCACTGGCGCAGAGAGGTATGGGACCGACCTATCCAGCTGACACTGGCAGGACATACGCATGCTGGACAGTTGCAGATAGGCAAGTGGACACCAGCCCGCATGGCATTCAAGGAGTGGGGTGGTGTTTATCGCAAAGGCAGTCAGATGCTGAATGTTTCATCGGGCATCGGCGGTTCCTTCCCGTTCCGATTGGGAGCATGGCCTGAGATGACGGTAATAACGTTAAAAAGGACTTTAAAATGACAGGCAAAAGTTAATAAAATACAAATACTCTCTTAAAACACAAAGATTGTGGTAAATATTTGCCGAAACTTTTGTGAATACGAATAAAAATAGTATCTTTGCACTAGTTTTCGCATATATTTGGGCAAATGGGGGGTGTCGAGACGACTGTACTCCATTTGTTTTTTTTATGCCTCTCCCCAATATCCCTTTTCTCCTCTCTTTATTTCCAGTGAAATGGAAGAAAGGAGAACTAATCATAAAGTTCAAAGTTCCAAGTTCCAAGTTCAAAGTTCCAAGTTCAAAGTTCCAAGTTTCAAGTTCCAAGTTTCAAGTTCAAAGTAAAAAGTTCCAAGTAAAATGAAGATTCCAGTAGAAGAACAATATAAATTCGTGAAGTTATCGCTTCCTGATGGTAGCAAGGCTGAAGGTCATGATGTGTTGCTGCATGCCTGCTGTGCGCCTTGTTCGTCAGCGATAGTAGAGTGTATGCTTCGCAACGGCATGAAGCCGACGGTATATTTCAGCAACAGTAACATTTATCCCTTGCAGGAGTTTGAGATTCGCAAGCACGAGCTGATGCGCTTCCTGGAAGCGCAGGGGGTTCCGTATGTGGAGGATGAGTATGATCATGAGGAATGGCTTGCCACCATCAAGGGATTGGAACAGGAGCCTGAAAGGGGAAGCCGTTGCTCGATGTGTTTCCGGTATCGTTTGACGCATGCGGCTAGGTATGCGCAGGAGCATGGCTTTCATCTTCTTACTACTACCTTGGCTTCTTCCCGGTGGAAGAATATCCAGCAGATAGATGCAGCCGGACATCTCGCCGTAGAAGGTTGTCCGGATGTAGAGTGGTGGGATATGAATTGGAGAAAGGGCGGTTTGCAGAATCGCCGTGGTGAGTTGTTGAGACAGAATGAATTCTATAACCAGTTGTATTGCGGTTGTGAATTCAGTATGAGATAAGAAATCGCCCTGAAAGGCAAAAGTATTGTCTATCGAACGCTTTTGCTCTTTCAGGGCGAACTGTTTTATATAAAAATCTGTGTGAATCTGTGAAATCTGTGGGACTTAAGAAAGACCAGTAATCTCACCATTAACCACATCGATACGCTCAGCCTGTGGGCTCTTTGGCAAACCTGGCATACGCATGATAGGACCGGCGATGACTACGATCATCTCAGCACCCATGTTCAGGGTGATGTCGCGAACGTGGAGTTCGAAGCCTTCTGTAGGACCGTAAGCCTTGGCATCGGTAGAGAAACTGTACTGAGTCTTGGCGATACAGATAGGGAACTTCTCTGCGCCGAGCTTCTTGATTTCATCAATCATAGCCTTTGCCGAATCGCTCATGGTTACGCTGCCGGCACCATACAGATTGAATGCTACTTTCTCAATCTTCTCTTCTACAGAATCTTCGTCAGCATAAGTGAAGTAGAGAGGAGCAGATGGACGCTCATCGATGGTCTTCACTACGAGTTCTGCCAACTCCATCGCACCCTTGCCACCTTCGGCGAAGGCACTGTTGACAGCGAATCCGCAACCCATCTCCTCACAGTGCTTGCGCAAAACCTCAATCTCCTCGTCGGTATCAGTAGCAAACTTATTGAAAGCGATGACTACAGTCTGACCAAAGCTCTGAAGGTTCTTCACGTGCTTGTCGAGGTTCCAGTAACCAGCTTCCATTCCTGCAACGTTAGGCTGCTTGATATCTTCCAGAGCTACGCCACCGTGCATCTTCAATGCCTGGAGAGTAACAACAAGAACGGTAAGGTCTGGCTGCAGACCGGTCTTGCGGCACTTGATGTTGTAGAACTTCTCTGCACCGAGGTCAGCACCGAATCCAGCCTCTGTGATGGCGTAGTCGCCATATTCAAGGGCTGCTGCTGTAGCCATGATGGAATTGCATCCATGGGCAATGTTAGCGAAAGGTCCGCAGTGAACGAAGGCAGGAGTGCCCTCGGTAGTCTGAACCAGGTTTGGCTTCAAGGCATCGAGGAGGAGGGCAACGATACTGCCACCTACACCCATATCCTTGACGGTGAATGGTTTGTCATCCTCAGTGATGCCGAGGAGAATATTGTCGATGCGACGACGGAGATCGTCTACACTTGTTGCGAAACACATGATAGCCATGATTTCAGAAGCAGGAGTGATGTCGAATCCAGCCTCTGTCTCGATGCCGTTCTTATCGCCGATACCGGTGATGATGCGACGCAAGCCACGGTCGTTGACGTCCATTACTCGGCGCCAGAGAATCTTCTTGAGCTTGAATCCCTCTGCCTCGTGCTGGAAACGGTAGTTGTCCAGGAGGGCAGCAATCATGTTGTTGGCCTCTGTGATGGCATGGAAGTCGCCAGTGAAATGGAGGTTGATCTTATCCATAGGCAATACCTGTGCATAACCGCCACCGGCAGCACCACCCTTCATGCCGAAGCAAGGACCGAGAGAAGGCTCGCGCAGAGCTACTACTGCCTTCTTTCCAATCTTCTGCATACCGAGGGCGAGACCCACGGATACGGTGGTCTTACCATTACCAGCCTTGGTAGGACTGATAGCTGTAACGAGGATAAGATGATGGTTCTTAAACTTGTTTCTGTCAATTTTGTCCGTAGTAATCTTAGCGATGTAACGGCCGTAGTTTTCCACTTGGTCTTCATGGATTCCAAGTTCTGCTGCCACTTCATTGATAGGGCGCAGTTTTACTGATTTAGCTATTTCAATATCTGTCAACATAAGAATAAATAGTTTTTATGGTGCAAAGGTACGGAAAAGTATTCACATATTAGAATAATAATGTATAAAAAAACAAAATAAAAAAAGAGGAAGACTTTCCGTCTCCCTCTTTTCATTTATTTCTTTACATAGAGCTTGAAGCCCTTTACGCTTCCTGGAGCTCCCTGTTCGGCACGTGGCAAGTACTCGAAGGCAGAGATGGTAACCTCCTTGCCCATATCCACGATGCCGAGGTGTGGGAAGTTGGCTCCCTTTTCGGTCTGCCAGTAAGTGCTCTCCTGCAAGTCAAACATCTTGTCGAGTGTTGAGTTGCCCTTCTCGCTGTCGGCATAGAAGGCTACCCAGTTGTTGCGGTCGATGCGGTTGCCGCTGGCATCCTGAAGATAAACCTCGGCGATGGCAATCTGGCTGTCGCCGCTCTGGCTGCTTTCTGCCTGGATGGCGAAGTAGCGACCTGTTACAGGCTTGTCGAGCTTGATGGTCTGCCAGCCGTTGCCAGCCTTGAACTCACCCTTCAATGCTGGGGTCTCAGAATTCAGATCCATGCGATGACCCGGCTCGTTGTGCTTGTTGCTCTTTTCGAGATTCAGCTTGTCGAGTTCTGGATGATCCTGGCAGAAAGCGGTAGGAGCCACGTT
>ERZ1026878.462-NODE-462-length-31731-cov-6.777276_pt1 | contig 31731 bp, 30 predicted proteins | sample MGYA00380169_ERZ1026878 | MGnify/ENA primary metagenome ERZ1026878 (study PRJEB33269, sample SAMEA4719805) | human gut metagenome | biome: human-associated habitat; feature: organic feature; material: feces | place: Cameroon | collected 2013-10 ...
AATCCAAATAAGAAAATATTTAATATTTATTGTATTATAAAAGCTCCAAATATACAAAAATCGTAGTTAATTTTGGAAAATTACACTATATTTTGCAGCTCTTTATGTCTTATAATTAGATGCTCAGCTCGTCGAGCACCTTGATGAGCTTGCGGTCGAACGGCTTATCGCTGCGTATTGCCTCGCTCAGCGGAACGTAGACAATCTCGTTGTTGCGAACGCCAATCATCACGTTGCGCTGGCCCTGAAGGATGGCCTCGATGGCTCCTACACCTGTGCGCGAAGCAAGAATGCGGTCGTGTGCGCTCGGACGGCCTCCACGCTGCAAGTGGCCAAGGATTGACACACGCACGTCGTACTGCGGGAACTCGTTCTTCACACGCTCGGCATAATACATAGCTCCACACTTGGGGCTTTCGGATACGATTACGATGCAGCTCTTCTTCGACTTGCGGATGCCGCGCTCCATGAATCGTGCCAACTGGTCGACGTCGGTAGAGTCCTCTGGAATGATGGCTGCCTCAGCTCCACTGGCAATTGCAGAGTTCTGGGCAAGGAATCCTGCGTCGCGGCCCATAACTTCGATGAAGAAGATGCGCTCGTGGCTCTGGGCTGTGTCGCGTATGCGGTCGACACACTCTACAATTGTATTCATGGTGGTGTCGTAGCCGATTGTAGAGTCGGTGCCATAGAGGTCGTTGTCGATTGTTCCTGGCAGGCCGATGCAGCAAATGTCGTATTTCTTGGCAAACTCCATGGCTCCTGTCAACGAGCCGTTGCCGCCGATAATTACAAGAGCGTCGATGCCGTGGTCCTGAATCTGCTGATAAGCTTTCTCCTTGCCTTCGTCGGTCATGAACTCCTTGGAGCGCGCTGTCTTGAGGATTGTGCCGCCCGACATGATGATGCCGCTGACATTCTCGGTTGTGAAGTCCTCAATCTCGCCATTTATCAAGCCATCGTAGCCACGGTAGATGCCTTTGATGTTAAAGCCGTTGCAGATGCCGGCGCGTGTCACGGCACGGATTGCTGCGTTCATTCCAGGCGCGTCACCACCTGATGTAAGAATTCCAATGGTCTGAATTTTAGCCATAGTGAAATAATTTATGTTTTTTTAGTTTATTGATTAATTTTTCTCCTTATATATAATTATAGCATGGCGTAGAGCACAATGAGTCCGATGGTTGAGCCTACGAGGGCCTTCCATCCTACATTGCGGAAATACCAAGCCAGGCGTATGCGCTCCATCTTCATCAGGGCGAGTCCGCTGAGCGAGCCTATGCAGAGTGCGTTGCCTCCCACTCCGGCTGCAAAGGCTATCATCTTCCAGTAGCTGCCATTCTGCATGTATTGAATGTCGTCGCCCAAGGTCTGCACGGTGCCAACGACTGTGTCGTGGAGCGAAACCATCGACATTGCCGTGGTGAAGTTGTCGAGCACCATACTTAATGTCTGGGTTATGATGCCTACGGCGAGCAGGTTGCCCACATTGTCGTCCATCCAGTGGCCAAGAGTTGCCAGCACGCCTGTCTCCTTCACCACTCCCACGGCAAGCATTATGCCAAGCACGAGCAGAATCATCTGTATCACTCCATACTGAACCACTCGCGGGATGCGGCGCAATATCATCTCGTCGGAGTTCATCAGCTTGCGGTTGACCACCTCGTTGACAATCCACAATACAGCCAACACGCACAGTGCTCCAAGGAAGGGGCTGAGCTTGGTTATGTTGTGGAATGTGGGGATAAACCACAATCCGCCTATGCCTACGAAGAGCATGAGCACGCGCTGCCATACGGTGAGACGGGTATCGTCGCCACGATAGGGCATCGTTATCCATTCGGTCTCTATGCGTGTGGGCAGGCTCCTGCCCATCCACCACACGGGCACTACCCATGCTATGAGACAAGGAATGACGAGCGACATGGAGAAATTGGTGGCGGTGACAGCTCCCATATTCCAAAGCAGAAGCCCGGTGGTCGCGCCTATTACCGTCAGTGCTCCGCCACAATTGGCCGAAAGCACTATGGCACAGCCCAATATCATGCGCTCACGCTGACGGCTTACTATGCCGTGCATGATGGTGAGCATCATTACTGTGGTGGTGAGGTTGTCGAGATTGGCTGATATAATGAAGGTGACAACCGACAGCATCCACAACATCTTCTTGCTGCTGCGAGTGCGCAGCAGTTGCGAGATGAAGTCGAAACATCCGTTGTTCTGCAATATCTCGACGATGGTCATCGTGGCAAGCAGAAAAAGCACTATTTCGGAGGCTTTTCCCACATATTTCAAGAATATATTCTGAGCTATAAACTGCTTTACCAACGCCGAAGAGGGTTGCGCTCCGTCAAGAAACAGCATGTAGTCGCGTGCGTGCTGGCTCATGACGAAGTCAGTGCCGTAGCAGATATAGAGTATCCAGCCAAATGTGCCTACAAAGATGGCCACGGCAGCTTTGTTAACATTGGTATATTTCTCTGTTGCTATCAGGAAATAACCAATTATCAATATGGTTACAATTACTATAGTCATACGTCCAAAAATGGATTTAACAATTGCAAAGGTACTAAAATATTTGAACTAAGCAAGGAAACGCTCTGTTTTTTTATTTCCGATTTACAGAGATTTAATGCAATCGTTACCACACAGGAAACTTATTTGGCAGAATAGAAAAGTGCAAGAATAAAATAGCATTGATTTTATGCCGTTTTTTTGGCTTGAATGACAGTTTTTTTTGTAACTTTGTGCAACATTAGGCAATGAATTTTGCCTTACAACCAAACAACATAACCACATTATTATATATTATATGGCATATTGGTTCATATTCAACAAGGGAGACGTGATGCTTGAAAAATGCGACGACGGCTCATTCACTATTCCATGCTCCGACTGCGCACCCGTAGCCACCGACGAGAACACTCACGTAATGAATATTTCGCCCATGGACGACGGCACTGAGGTTAAGGCGTGCAGCATCGACTATGTGCCCGAGGACGCACGCTTCGAGATGTGCGGACTAAGACAGTCGTTCTACAAGCTGTCGCGACCCTTGTATCTTAAGGCCGGCAAGGCTGGCGAACTACTCTATTGGGACCGTAACACTCGATTCTGCGGTGTGTGCGGCTCGCCTATGGAGATGGACACCGACATATCGAAACGCTGCCCCAACTGCGGCAAGACGGTTTGGCCACAACTCGCAACGGCTATCATTGTGCTTATCAACCGCGGCGACGACCTTCTGCTTGTTCATGCCAAAAACTTCAAGACCGACTTCTATGGGTGCATTGCCGGATTTGTGGAGACGGGAGAATCGCTTGAAGAGGCTGTGAGACGTGAGGTGATGGAGGAGACTGCTCTAACCATCAAGAACCTGCGCTACTTTAAGTCGCAACCCTGGCCTTATCCTTGCGGACTGATGGTGGGATTCTTTGCCGAATACGAAAGCGGAGAACTGAAGCTGCAGGAGTCGGAACTGTCAAGAGGCAACTGGTTCAACAAAAACTCTCTGCCTACAATTCCTGAAAAACTGAGTCTGGCGAGAATGCTGATAGACAAGTGGCTGGAGGAACATTCTTGAATTTTGAATTTTGAGTTTTGAATTTTGAATTATTGCGCGATGCGCAATTTTGAGTTATTCAATTTTGAGTTTTGAATTGTTCAATGTTGAATTCTGAGTTATTCAATGTAGAATTAGGATTTTTAGTTCTCGGATTTTTGATTAAATGATAAAGATATGAAACAAATAGGATGGGGATTTATAGGATGCGGCGAAGTGACCGAGAAGAAGTCGGGACCCGCATTCAACGAGGTGGAAGGCTCACACATCGTTGCTGTGATGAGCCGCAAGGAGGCTAAGGCTAAGTCCTACGCCAAACGACATGGCATAAAACGATGGTACACCGACCCGCAGGAACTTATCGACGACCCTGATGTGACGGCCGTATACATTGCCACTCCACCGTCAAGCCACGCCACTTTCGCCATAATGGCTATGAAGGCTGGCAAACCCGTGTACATTGAGAAACCTTTGGCGGCAAGCTACGAGGACTGCGCACGCATCAACCGCATAAGCGAGATTACGGGCGTGCCGTGTTTCGTGGCTTACTATCGCCGCTATCTGCCTTATTTCCAAAAGGTGAAGGACATCATTCTTTCGGGAAAGCTTGGCACTATTACCAATGTGCAGATACGCTTCTCTGTGCCTCCACGCGACCTTGACTATGAGGATACTGCCAATCTGCCCTGGCGTCTGCAACCAGACATTGCGGGGGGCGGCTATTTCTACGACCTTGCACCACATCAGCTCGACCTGCTGCAAGAGATCTTCGGAGTCATCACACGCGCTCATGGCTATTGCTCCAACCGTGCCCACCTATATAAGGCTGAGGACACTATCAGCGCGTGCTTCTTCTTCGAGAACGGACTGCCGGGCAGTGGCTCGTGGTGCTTCGTAGGCCACAAGAGTGCCAAGGAAGACTGCATCGAGGTGATCGGCGAGAAGGGTATGCTCTCTTTCTCGGTCTACAACTACACTCCTATTCTGCTTATCACAAGCGAGGGACGAACAAGCATACGTGTGCCTAACCCTCCCTATGTGCAGCTGCCTATCATCAAGAGCGTGATAGAACATCTGCAGGGCATCGGCACATGCACTTGCACAAGTGTTAGCGCAACTCCAGTGAACTGGGTGCTCGACAGAATTCTCGGCAAGCTGTAGGAGGGTATGGCATCCCCGCCATACCCACTCTGACATGATAGTACTGCCGATTTAGTGGGTACGGCAAGGATGCCATACCCTCCTACTAAATGTAAAGATAATTTTGAACTGTTACTTAATACACTTAACCAATCGTAACGAAATGAACCTGCGTCCTTACATTATATATATAATGTCTATGATGGCATCGGCGACAGCTACCGCTCAAGTGGCTGCCGACACCATCACATGCAAGGACGTGGCGACTTTTGCCACGACTGATAAACTTGCCGCGACTGACAGTACATTTGCCGCGACCGACAGTGCTTTCAACTCTGTTACTAAATGCGCTGAAGCTCTTGCAAAGAAGAAAAAATCCTTCTTCAAGCGTCTTGTCGCAGGCATGTATGAGTTTGTGAAGGACTTCAGCCGCGTTGACAAGGACTATATCGAGCCGCAAGCATTCAACTATACTGTTATGCTGCAAAACACTTACACCTACGAGCTTTACCGCATAACATCGTCGAAGGGCAACGACTTCACATTTGCGCCTCTGCCTTCGATAAAGCTTGGCCCTTACATAGGTTGGCGATGGGTGTTCTTCGGCTACACGTTCGACCTCAAGCACATCAGCAATGGCGACAAGAAGAAGGAGTTCGACCTCTCGCTCTACAGTTCGCAGATAGGTGTCGACCTCTTCTACCGCAAGACTGGCACCGACTATAAAATCTCGCGTATGCGCCTCGACCCAGACGCCAATGTAGACACTCGCCCCATGCGAGGCGTGAGCTACGACGGCATTGACGTGAGCATCAAGGGCTTCAATCTCTACTACATCTTCAACCATAAACGGTTCTCCTATCCTGCTGCCTTCAGCCAGTCTACCATTCAGCGACGCTCATGCGGCTCGGCTCTATGCGGCATTGGCTACACACAACACTCGCTCAGCATCGACTGGGAGAAGCTTAACTCGCTCGTAAGCAACCGCTTAGGCAAGGATGTGGCCGACAAATACATGGACACCAACTTAAGGATGAAGAAGGTGAAATACACCGACATAGCTGTCTCTGGTGGTTATGCCTACAACTGGGTGTTCTCGCACAACTGGCTTGCTGCCGCTTCCTTGTCACTTGCCTTGGGCTACAAGCGGGCGTGGGACGACTCCGAGCATGAGAGATTCACTCTTAAGGACTTTTCTTTCCACAACTTCAACATCGATGGTGTGGGACGATTTGGAGTGGTGTGGAACAACATGAGGTGGTATTATGGCGCCAACTGCATTGTGCACACCTACAACTACCGCAAGTCGAAATTCTCTACCAACAACATATTTGGAAGCCTTAATATATATATAGGTGTAAACTTCGGACGACAGAAATAATAACTCTTAAGATAATTCTTGGATATGAAAACTCTAATTATGGCGTTGGCATTGCTCGCCCAATGCTCCGACGCAAAGAACCCTGCTGAAAGCAACACTCCCAAACAGAAGAGCTATATAGCCAACGACTCTGCTAAATATGTGCAGACAACAACCACAAAGAAGGCTGAAACGACGAACGAGGATTTTGCTACAGTGTCGAACAGCGAAGACCAGAAACGCATAGAAACCATCTTGACAAAATACGCCAAGCACGACACGTCGCCTTCGAGCCTCATCATTGCCTTGGCACGCGAGTTTAAGGGAGTGCCTTATGTGGCAAAGACTCTTGAGAACGACTCTATAGAGAACCTCGTCATCAACACACGCCAGCTCGACTGCACCACTTACGTGGAGAATGTGCTTGCCTTATATCTGTGCATAAAGAACCAAAAACTAACATTCTCCGACTATTGCTCGTTTCTTAAAAACATACGATATGTTGGCGGAAAAGTGAGCTACCCCACCCGACAGCATTATTTCACAGAGTGGATTGACGAGAACACCAAGGATGGTTATGTGGAGGAGATTCAATCGCCCAACCCGCCATTCACAGCCAAGCAGCTCTTGAAAATCAACTTTATGAGCACGCACACACAGTTCTACCCTATGCTTAAGAACAATCCCGAACTTGTGAAGCCTATCGCCAAGATGGAGTCGCGCCTTTCGGGCATCACTTATCGCTTTATACCCAAAGCGTCGATAGCCAACACGCAGCTGTTCCGCTCTACCATCCATGATGGCGACATCATTGCCATTGTCACGTCGAAAGGCGGTTTGGACACTTCGCACATTGGCATTGCTGTGTGGCACAAGGATGGTCTGCACATGCTCAACGCCTCGCAGATACACAAGAAAGTTGTTGAAGAGCCTATGACGCTCTATCAGTATATGCAGAAGCATCCGTCGCAAACGGGAATAAGAATTGTATGGGTGAAATGAGATGTTTTTTCAAGCCTAAGCCACACTTTATAGTAGACAAAAAATGACAGAAAAAGAATTTGAAAAGTATTGGAAGGCCAACCGTGAGTCTATCCTTCAGAAAGACGAGGAATATCAACACGCCAAGGAGAATTTCAAGATGAGCAGCGGGGCAGACATGCTGCTATTCGGCATTCCTATTGTTGCAGGCATTGTGTTTATGAACAATGTGCATTTGGGCAACGAACTGCTTAATTGGGTGGCAAGCGCAGCCATTACTATAGTTTGCTTTGCCATTTGCGTATGGATTAAGAGCATGATGACGGGCAGCGGATCGCCTGATGAGGTGGAGGAAAAGATTAAGGAGAGAGAAAGAAAAAGATTATAAAAAAGATAGGGAGTGTGTCAAATCTCTAAGTTTAGTTTGAGTTTTGACACCTCTTCCTATTCTCCTAATCAAGAGCCTCATGTATATTCCTCATCAGCCCCGAATACTTAGCCCTTTTCACCGCACTTCCCTTAAACAGTCGTCTATAATCCTCTTCGGTTAGCGCAAGCCAATCCTCACGCTTCATATTCAGGAGTTCATCCGAGGGTTGCAGCTCGGGAGTTGTGTTTGGTTGAGAGAAACGGTTCCATGGACAGGCTGCCTGGCAGCGGTCGCAACCGTAAATGGTGTCTCCCATTTTTTCAGACAATTCGGACGGGATTTCCCCACGGTTCTCTATTGTCTGATAGCTTAGGCAAAGCCTTGCATCAAAACAGGTTTTGCCTTTTTCTTCATCATCCTCACTCCCCTCGCCCATTCTCAGCGCATGGGTAGGACAAGCGTCGACACACGCATGACACTTGCCGCAACGCGAAGTCATTGGCTCATCATAGTCAAGCTCCACGGGCAAAAACAGTTCGCCAAGAAAGAACATGCTTCCTGCACGAGGAATGATAAGCTGATGATTGCGGCCCGTCCAGCCAAGCCCTGCCTTCACTGCCCAATAACGCTCAAGCACAGGAGCTGAGTCGCAGAAGGCACGATAGTTGTCAAGACCTAAGAGTTCGGCCAATTGACGCAGCTTGTTCTTCACCACATCATGATAGTCCTTGCCCAAGGCATAGGCGGCAAACTGCGGTTCACCATCAGGCAAATGGCTTGCAGGAGCATAGTTTAGGGCTACAGACACTATGCTCTTCAGTCCTTCCATCAGCAACCTGGGGTCGAAACGCTTGTCGGGATAATTCTCAAGATAAGCCATAGTGGCATGGTCGCCACCTGCTATCCACTTCCTATACGACGCTACGACATCTGGGTCTACGGCATCTGCCTTTGCTATGCCACAAGCAAAAAAGCCGAGGTTCTGAGCCTCGGCTTTTATGCGTAGAGATAATTCTTTCTTATCCATATAGATAAACACAATATCTTTCTTGTCCATCATAAGTACTTGATGGCGTTAACAATCAATATTCCACACTCTACTCGAAAGTCTTGAACTCATAGCCTTGTTCCTTAAGCCACTTGAGTGAGCGGGGAAGTGCTGTGCGGAGTTTGCCGATGCTCCTAAGAGAATCGTGGAAAGTAATTATTGAACCGTTGCGAGCGTAATTGCGCACATTGTTAAACACATCATCAGCCGTGAGCCATTTGGAGTAGTCGCGAGTCACAAGATCCCACATCACAATGCGGTACTTACGCTTAAGCCACAGATACTCGCTATGGCTCATACATCCGTGAGGCGGACGGAACAGATGCGACCCGATAAGGTCGTTGGCACGCTCGGTGTCTTCGATATACGTCTTTGCCAAGTGCTTGAATCCTCCAAGGTGGTGGTAGGTATGGTTGCCCACCTGATGCCCCTCAGCCACTATCTGACGATAGAGGTCGGGATATTTGCGCACGTTGTCGCCCACCATAAAGAATGTGGCCTTGGCGTCAAACTCAGCCAGCGTCTGGAGAATGAACGGTGTAGACTCCGGTATAGGTCCGTCGTCGAACGTGAGGTACACCGAACGGTCGTTATGGTCCATTCTCCAGGCTGCGTGTGGATATAGCCACCGCAGCCATATTGCCGGTTGTTCAATTATCATTGCATCTCGTAAGGCTGACCGCCCTTCATTTGGTACATTTTATAAATGTTGTTGGCAACAGCCATCCACTTGTTGGCCTGCTTGGCGTCAATAAGCCTCATCACGTCCGAGAGACTCTGCATCACGTAGAGCTGACGCATGAGGCTGTCCGAGCACATGTCGAAGCGGCTGCCGTCGAGCTGCACATAGTAGTCGGCATAGCTCTTGGTGTTGTCCCAAACCTCATTGAGCAGACGCTTAGCGTCGTTCTTCTGTCCAAGCAGAGCGTAAGCGCGTGCCAAGTCGGCAGAGCCCGACACGAATGTGTTAGGCACATTATAGTTGGGCAGCACCTTCTCTGCCTTGCGCAGCACCTTAAGTGCCTTGTCGTTCTTGCCCTCCTTGATGAGTTCAAGGGCGAGCTGAACAAAGAGGTGGCGATGAGTGTAGCACATGCGCATCACAGTCTCGTCGAGATAGAGTCCTGGCTTGTAGAGTCCGCCAAACTTATAGCGGTTCATCACATTGTTATATGTCTTCTCGGTGTCGAAGTTCTTCGCACCGTTGGCATTTGTGGTGAACGGTGAGATGCGGTAAGCAAGACCTTCGGTTATGAAGTTTTCGCCAAGATTCATATAGTTGTCCTCACCTACAGTGGTGGCTACATACAATGGACGTGTCCAGTTGCACAGCGACAGCATCTCAAGCATCATGAGGTCGTTCTTGTAGAGAGCGCGCTTGCCACTAAGCGAGATAACCATACGGTCGGGGATTGTGTCGCTTGCCATCATCATTCCGCTCTTCTTAACAGCCTCCTTGTCGATAGTGATAAACAGGGTGTCAGTAGGAATCACGTGCATGTCGCTGTTCTTTGAGCGCACCCAATTCTTCATGATGTTCTTCACCTCGAACGGATTGTCGCCAAACTGCTGCTTTGCATCAGCAGGATGTTCCTTGTAATAGTCCAATACCTGCTGCTTGAGCGACGCATCCACCTGCACATAGTCGTTAGTGCCTGAGCAGAAGTCAAGGCGTGGCCATGAGATAGGCACCGAAGGTGAGTTGTAAGCCGGACGCTTCATCTGGTCAATATACCAGTCGGTCTGCAAGTAAGAGAGGTTGCATACGCGGGCATCTGTGCGCACACCTTCCGTCTCCTGGTTGTACCAGAGTGGGAATGTATCATTATCACCATTGGTGAAGATGATTGGATTACCCTTGTCCGGAAGTGTCATCAGATAGTTCTGTCCGAAGTCGCGGCAGGTGTAACGTCCGCTGCGGTCGTGGTCGTCCCAAGTCTGCGAAGCCATCTGAATTGGCACAAGCAGACATACTACACCGAGCACGCTGGCAAGAGCCACATCGTTGCCTTTGATCTTCTTCTTGAGCATATCGTAGATAGCCAACACACCGAGACCACACCAAATGGCATAAGCATAGAACGAGCCTGCATAAGCATAGTCGCGCTCACGCGGCTGCTGAGGTGTCTGGTTAAGATATATTACAATGGCAAGACCTGTCATGAAGAAGAGGAAGAACACTACCCAGAACTGGCGGATGCCACGCTGTCCGCGCCATGCCTGCCAGAAGAGGCCGATAAGTCCGAGCAACAGAGGCAGACAGTAGAACACGTTGTGTCCCTTGTTCTCCTTGAGTTCCTTAGGCAGGGTGCTCTGGTCGCCAAGCATCCAGTTGTCGATGAACGAGATACCTGTAATCCAGTTGCCTTTCTCGGGCTCTCCGCTGCCTTGCAGGTCGTTCTGGCGGCCAGCAAAGTTCCACATGAAGTAGCGCCAATACATGAAGTTGCACTGGTAAGAGAGGAAGAACTTGATGTTGTCCCACTGTGTAGGCATCTTCACTGTCACTGCCTCTCCGCAACGGTCGTAAGGTACTTCATAGCCTTCTACTCCACCAAGCCAACTCTCATACGACTTGGCATGGGCAGAAGAGTACATACGCGGGAACAGCATGTTCTGCGCATAAATGAGCTTATCCTTGTGCGAAACTACGAAGTAGGAGTCCTTCTCTGTGTCAGAGGCTTTCTCCTTGCGCTGCCAGATAGGCGCGCCTTCCTTGCGCTTGGGGATGCACATATTGCCGTCGATGTCGAATGCCACCTGCGATGTATATGCCTGGCCGTAGAGCAACGGTGAGTCGCCATACTGGTCGCGGCTGAGATAAGAGCCGAGTGTGAACACGTCCTCTGGCGAGTTCTGGTCCATAGGCGGGTTGGCTGAAGAGCGGATTACTATCACTGCATAGCTTGAATAGCCAATCATAAGCATAAGCATGCAAAGCAATGCCGTGTTCTTGAAGCGTGCCGAGATTACTGGCACAAGCTGCTTCTCCACCTTCTTGCGGTAGTTGAGTCCGAAGTAGATGGCTACAAGAATGATGATGCCAATGATGGCTGCTCCCCACTCTGTGCCGCGGAACGGAATGCCGAGCATACCTACAGCGAGTGTGAACGATATGTTCTGACGCTTGAAGTTGCGGTCGACATACGACTCGTAGATTGCCCATATCACAATGGCTACAACCAGGATAATGTAGATTATCTCGCCCGTATTGAACGGGCAGCCGAACTTGTTGACAAACAGAAGCTCAAACCATCCTGCCACAGTGATGATACCTGGCACTACGCCATAGAGCACACCGGCTACGATAACGAAAGAGCCAATCAAAGCCAAGAGCGAGCCTTTAAGCTCGATGTTGGGATAGCGGCGGTAGCAATACACAAGCACGATGGCTGGAATGCAGAGCAAGTTCAAGAGGTGAACGCCGATTGACAAGCCTGTCATATAGGATATGAGCACAAGCCAACGGTCGCTGTGAGGCTCGTCGGCGTGGTCTTCCCACTTCAGGATAAGCCAGAACACGATGGCAGTGAATGCTGATGAATAGGCATAAACCTCGCCCTCTACTGCCGAGAACCAGAATGTGTCGGAGAAGGTGTAGATGAGTGCTCCCACCAAACCAGAGGCTTGGATAGCTATCATCTTGCCCATTGTCATCTCGCTCCAGTCCTTCAGTATGAGTTTGCGTGCAAGATGCGTTATGCTCCAGAATAGGAACAGAATGGTTGTGGCACTTAGCAACGCACTCATCGTGTTCACCATGCGAGCCACCTGTGTAGGGTCGCTTGCAAACTGCGAGAAGAGATTTGCCGTGAGCATAAAGAATGGTGCTCCAGGCGGGTGACCCACTTCCAGCTTATAGCCGGTTGTAATGAACTCAGGACAGTCCCAGAAGCTGGCTGTCGGTTCAATTGTCGAACAATACACAAAAGCGGCCACAAAGAACGTGAGCCAACCCAGCACATTGTTCACTAAATTGTACTGTTTCATTTAATATAATTATATAAACTTGTTTTTAATTCACTACAAGATACATATAGGTTGCAAAGTTACAAATTTTTTGTTAGTATGAGCGATTTATGTAAGGAGTTAATAAAAATTAAGCAAGTCAAGAAAGCAAATGAGGGGTAGACAGACCTTGTTGGAAGTCTGTCTACCCCTCAGTTATTTATTGATTCTTAATCCGTAAGTGGATTACTTGCCGAAATAACGCTTGTACAAGCCCATGAAGCCTGCGCAATGGCGAGCCTCGTCCTTAGCCATTTCATGTACGGTGTCGTGAGTAGCGTCCATACCGGCAGCCTTGGCGTTCTTTGCAATGCGGAACTTGTCCTCGCAAGCACCACGCTCAGCAGCGATACGAGCCTCAAGATTGCTCTTTGTGTCCTTCAACACGTCGCCGAGAAGCTCAGCAAACTTGCTTGCGTGCTCTGCCTCCTCGAATGCGTAACGCTTGAAAGCCTCAGCTATTTCAGGATAGCCCTCGCGGTCAGCCTGACGGCTCATAGCCAGATACATGCCTACCTCACCACACTCACCATTGAAGTGAGTCTCAAGATCCTTAATCATCTCCTCGCTGGCATCCTCATTGCGGGCAGCGCCAAGAGTGTGAACAGTTGCGAAAGCAGGACCCTCTGTCGGATCGTCCAACTCCTTGAACTTGCTTGCCGGAGCCTTGCAAACTGGACACTTCTCAGGAGCCTCTGTACCTTCATAAATATAACCGCATACTGTACAAATAAATTTCTTCTTCATAATGTTATTGTTTTAATGGTTTGTATAATCTTTAATTATCTGTCTCTTTGCCACTTTCTTTCTCAAGACATTCCTTGCATACACCTTTATAGTATAGCTGCACGTCGCTCACCTGATGACCTGTTATCTCCTTGCACGAAAGCAATGGCGACACTTCGTCGAAGATGTCATAAACCTTGCGACAGCGGTTGCAGTAGAAGTGAGCGTGGGCTTCCACATTGCCGTCGTAACACACTCGGTGGTCGTCGATGGTTATCATCTGAGCCGCATCATGCTCGGAGAACATGCGCAGCGTGTTGTACACCGTCGTGCGGCTTAGTGTTGGTATCTTGGAGCAAAGTCCGCGATAAACGTCATCCACCGTGGGATGGGTGAAGTGAGTGAGCAGATACTGCATAATGGCTATGCGCTGTACCGACGGCTTTATGCCGTGCTCAGTCAGTCGTGTAATTGCTTCTTTCTGGTTCATGCTGTTATGTCTTGACTTGTTGTTCTTAAAGCTCTCCACGCCGTTGACGTTTTATCATCATTCGGCGTGTTTTTCTTTTTCACATTGCAAAGATACAAAAGATTTTTGAACTGACAAAGATAAATTGTAACTTTTACAAAGTTTTATCTATTTTAATACTAAAGGAATGATTTTATTTTAGCACTGTCTTCACCATCTCCTCAAAATCGGCCTTCTGCATGGCTCCCATCTGTGCGGAAGGTTTTCCTTTTACGGGAATAAAAAGGAATGTAGGTATGCTCTGAATGCCAAAGGTCTGGGCAAGCTCCTGTTCCTTGTCGATGTCCACCTTATAGAAATCCACCTTTCCTGCATAGGTCTTCGCCATCTCCTCCACAATGGGGGCCATCATCTTGCATGGTCCGCACCATGTGGTATAGAAGTCGATTACGGCTGGGCGCGTGCCTTTATACACCCATTCGTCTGGATGCTCCACATAGTCCATTATCTTGTTGCGGAATTCTGCAGTGGAGAGATAGTCCACAGCACCTGCATTCTTGTCACTGTCTGTCTGGCTTTGTTCCTCAGCCACTTGCTCCACCTGTTTTTCCACATTCTTCTTGTTGCTTGAACAAGCCGAAAGCACAGTTGTCATGGCAAGCATAATATAAAATATACGTTTCATAAGTGTCTGTCTTTTTTTATTTATGTTTTTGATTTTGTTGTCTTCTGCAAAATTATAAATTAATATCGAGAAAACGGCAAACATACCAACAATTATTTTTATTACATGCCTACTTCTTTTTTCATTCAGCCAAGGCTGAACGGTTGAGCAATACGTATAAAACCACAAAGTATGTAGTGTTTCTTGTTCGTCCAGCCAAGGCTGGACGAACAAGAAACACTACATAAGCTTTGTACTAATGAAGCCATCACTACCAATTGTTTAATAAAAGAGAAGCAAAACACTTGCATAAACGGGAAATAATGATTAGATTTGCAAAAGAAACAAAACAACTAATACATTATACACAACAAATGGCAAAGCTAAAAATTGAGACACCCAAGGGCGACATCATAGTACGCCTCTACGACGAGACCCCGAAACATCGCGACAACATCCTGAAACTTGCAGGCGAGGGCTACTACGACGGTACGCTGTTTCATCGCGTGATTAAGGACTTCATGATTCAAGGTGGCGACCCAGACAGCAAGAACGCTCCTAAGGGCAAGCAGCTTGGCGCTGGTGGTCCCGACTATACCATAGAGGCTGAAATCAAGCCCAATCTCTATCACAAGCGTGGAGCATTGTGCGCTGCCCGACTTGGCGACGAGGTGAACCCCAACAAGGAGTCGAGTGGCAGCCAGTTCTACATCGTTTGGGGCGACACTTACAAGCCTGCGCAGCTCAAGCAGATGGAGAAACAGATGAAGCAGAACCAGGTGACCATCACCTTCAACGACCTCGTCACCTATCACAAGGACGAGATTATGGAGATGCGACGCAATCGCGACCGTGCCGGTCTGCAGGAGATGCAAGAGAAACTAATGAAAGAGGCTCAGGACATCTGCAAGGCCAATCCTGTGGGATTCAGCAAGGAGCAGACTGAGGCTTACACTACTGTTGGTGGCACTCCCTTCCTCGACGGCGAGTATACTGTATTTGGCGAGGTAGAAAGCGGCATGGACGTAGTAGAGGCTATTAACGCTGTTGATACCGACCGTGCCGACCGCCCTACAGACGACTTGGCTATGAAGGTTAGCGTTGTTGAGGAATAGTGTCATCCTATGATAACAAAGGATTCCATTGAATCGGCCTACTGCTTCATCCACCAGAAGTGGCGCGTTTACAAGTTCTCCACAATGGAATGGCAGAAAGACGACATCGAGTATGCCATTGCACAATATGTGGAGGGCATGGACCGCCAACTTTATGCAGCTATAGCCCATGGCAAACAGGACTTCCTAACCGACCACCGCTCTTTTGCAGATGACATGCAGAAGGCGGAGGAAAGGTTGGAAGAGTTTATCTTAACCAAACAATCCAACTTATGACCAACTCCCACGCCCTTACTATCTACAAGGCAAGTGCCGGAAGCGGAAAGACATTCACGCTTTCCGTGGAATACATTAAACTGCTTATTCTTAACCCTCAAAGCTATCGGTCCACCCTTGCCGTTACTTTCACCAACAAGGCAACGGAGGAGATGAAGCTGCGCATCCTAAGCCAGCTGTATGGCATATGGAAATTGTTGCCCGACTCACAAGGTTATATCGACAAGATTAAAGCCGATCTCGACGTTAGCGAGGGATATATGTCGGAAAGGGCGGGCATTGCCTTGCACAATATCGTGCACAACTACAGCTACTTCCGCATTGAGACTATCGACTCCTTCTTCCAAAGTGTGTTGCGCAACCTCGCAAGAGAGCTCGACCTTACTGCCAACTTGCGCATTGAGCTTAACGACCTTCAGATTGAGCGAAAAGCTGTTGACGAACTTATCGACTCGCTCAACGAGAACAGCGAACTGCTCACTTGGATTATGGAATATATACGCGAGAATATGGATGACGACAAAAACTGGAACGTCATCAGCCAAATCAAGAAGTTTGGCCAACATATCTTCCGCGAATATTACAAGACTAACAGCAACATCCTGAACGAACGATTGCTGCAAGAGGGCTTCTTCAAGCAATACACCTCCGAACTAAGACAGATTCGCAACGAGGCTGAGGTGGAGATGCAAAACGAGGCGGCTAAATTCTTCGACATTCTGAGCCAATACAACATCGATGTCGACAGCCTAAGCTATGGCAAGAGCGGTCCGGCTGGCTACTTCATTAAGATGAAGAATGGCATCTACGACAACACCATAGTGACGAAACGTGTGGAAAATGTGCTGAAAAATGGTGGCTTCGCTGGGTGGGTGAAATTAGACACTCCTAAGAAAGTTAAAGAAATGCTCAGCAATGTGGCTTCCGAAATGCTTTCGCCTCTTATGGCTCACGCCGAGAAGGTAAGACAAGAACACTGGCATGATTACGGCTCTGCCGTGCTCACTCTGCGACATCTCAACCAGCTCCGACTGCTCAACAGCATTGAGAATAAAGTGAGGGAGATGAATGTTGAGCAAAACCTGTTCCTGCTGAGCGACACTCACACCCTACTCCATTCGCTGATACGCGACACCGACTCGCCTTTCATATTCGAGAAGATAGGCAACTATCTGGAGAATATCATGATTGATGAGTTTCAGGACACGAGCACCATACAGTGGCAGAACTTCAAGGTGTTGCTCGAGGAGTGCATGAGTCATGGCGAGGAACAGGGCAATCTGATTGTGGGCGACGTGAAGCAAAGCATCTACAGATGGCGTTCGGGCGACTGGCGAATGCTCAACAACATCGAACGTGAGTTTCCTTATATGCGCTCTATGCTCAACGTGCGTTCGCTTGACACCAACTACCGCTCGTCAAGAAGGGTGATTACGTTCAACAACGCGTTCTTCGAAAGAGCTGCCGAACTGGAATATCTCGAACAAAAGGCTGAGGCATCTGCCGAGTGTACTGCCAACTCTCCCGAACAGCTTAAGAAGGCTTATGCCGATGTGGCTCAACAAGTGCCTCCCTTCCGCAAAGACCAAGGTTTCGTCAGCATCAACCTCATTCCTAAGGACGACTATAAGCAAGCGACTCTCGAAAAGACGGCTGAAGCTGTGAGTCTGCTCCTCGACTCGGGAGCGGCTTGTTCGGACATTGCCATATTGGTGCGCTCCAACGACATCATCCAACTCATTGCCGAGTTCTTCGGCAAGGAACTGCCCGACGTGAAGATTGTGAGTGACGACGCTTTCCGTCTTGACAGTTCCGTGTCGGTCAACATCATTGTTTATGCAATGAAATGGCTTAGTCATCCCGACGACCGACTTGCCATGGCCTACATTGCCAAGGCCTACCAGACTTATGTATTGGGAAAGTCTGAGCAGGAAACCAATGATATGCTTGCTGCTGCCGAAGGCATAGAGAGATGCCTGCCGCCCAACTTGCCCGACCAACGTGTCGACCTGCTGTCGATGCCTATATTCGAGCTTGCCGAGCGTCTTTACACCTTATTTAATATAAGCAACATAAAGGGCGAGGATGCCTACGTTTATGCCTTCTACGACGCGCTCACTAATTTTCTCACCAACAACACTGCCGACATCGACTCGTTTGTGGAGGAATGGGACAACAGCTTATCGTCGAAGACAATCCAGGCGAGTGCCATCGATGGCATCCGTATCATCACTATACACAAGAGTAAGGGGTTGGAGTTCGAACATGTCATCATCCCCTTCTGCGACTGGGCTATGGAGAAGAGCAACACTATATGGTGTACGCCTAAGGTGGCTCCCTACAATGAGCTGCCGCTCATACCCGTCGACTTCAGCGCTAAGCAGATGAAGGGCACTGTCTACGAGAGCGACTATATGGAGGAACATCTGCAGAATTGTGTGGACAATCTCAACCTGCTCTACGTGGCGTTCACACGCGCTGCGTCAAGCCTTTTCGTCATTGCGCGACGTGGCTCTGCATCTACGCGCTCTTATGTGGTGGAACAAGCCATTACCCACATGACGCTTGAGGGGGGCTCTCTCGAAGGCGACCCGTCCAACAGTAATGACGAGCTGCTTTTCACTTATGGACAATTGGAGGTGTTGGAGGCTAAGGCTAAGAAGAAGTCTGACAATATCTTCACTCCCGAGGTGGGCAACATGAACGTCAATATGGAGACTTTCAGCAGCAATGTGGAGTTCAGACAGAGCAACAAGAGCCGCGACTTCGTAACCGAGGCCGACGAGAATGGCGACGAGGAGGAGCAGAAGCAGATGAGCTATATCAAGACTGGCAAAATTCTGCACTACCTTTTCTCTACCATCAACACCACCGACGACATCGATACGAGTCTCGCTCAACTCGAAATGGACGGACTTATCGAGGAGAGTGGCACAAGCATTGAACGGCTTCGCAAGATGCTGCACAAGAGATTTGCCAACAAGCAGGTGGCCGACTGGTTCTCTTCACGATGGACCTTGTTCAATGAGTGTACCATTCTCGACTATGATGCTGCTACCGACACCGTGCACGAGCATCGTCCCGACCGTGTAATGAAGGACGAAAGCACTCAAGAGGTGGTGATTGTCGACTTTAAGTTTGGCTCGCCCAAGCCTGAATATGTGGAACAGGTGAACCGCTATATCGCACTCACCCGAAGCATGGGCTACGAGAATGTGAAAGGCTATCTGTGGTTTGTTTATTCAAACAGGATAGAGCAAGTGGAATAAAAAAACTGACATCAATTGCTGATTGTCTGTTCTACCAACGGTAAACTATGAATTCAACAAAGACATTCCTGGAGTACGTCTCCGAGGACATAATAAACAAATGGGGAACTAACCTCTCGCGGGTGGCTGTGGTGTTCCCCAACAAGCGTGCAGCTCTCTTCATGAACGAGCATCTGGCACGCTACGCACAACAGCCTATGTGGAGCCCTGCCTACATTACCATTAGCGACCTGTTCCGCCGACACTCCGACTTGCAGGTGGGCGACTCCATTAAGCTTATATGCGACCTTCACAAGTCGTTCATTAAATGTACTGGCCTCACCGAGTCGCTCGACCACTTCTATGGTTGGGGACAACTCCTCTTGGCCGACTTCGACGACATCGACAAGAACATGGCCGATGCCGACAAGATTTTCTGCAATCTCAAGGACATACACGAGCTTGACGACATTTCCTATCTCGACGACGAGCAAAGGGATATGCTCAAACGTTTCTTCGCCAACTTCAGCGACGACCATGAGTCGGAGCTTAAGCGTAGATTCCTTAGTTTGTGGAGCCATTTCAGCGACATCTACCACGACTACAACGCACGCCTCTCCCAGCAAGGATTGGGCTATGAGGGCGCCGTCTACCGTGAGGTGGCTACCAAGGACGACCTTACGTTCAAATACGACCGCTACATCTTCGTGGGCTTCAACCTTCTGCAACAAGTGGAGCAGAAACTCTTTGCCCGACTGAAAAAGATGGGCAAGGCCTACTTCTATTGGGACTTCGACGAATACTATATGCCTCGGCACAAAACGTCGAGTGCCACCGACGCTGGCCATTACATATCTATGTATCTTGAGCATTTCCCCAACGAGCTCGACACTCGCTCTATGGACATCTACGGCAATATGCGCAAGCCTAAGCTTATTAGCTATCTCACGGCTGCTACCGAGAACATACAGGCAAGATACGTGAGCCAATGGCTCCGTGGACAACAACGCTACAAGGACGGTAGACATACGGCTGTGGTTATGTGCGACGAGAATATCTTGCTGCCCGTGATGCACAGTCTGCCCAACGAGGCCGACAAGGTGAACATCACAAGCGGTTTCCCATTGGGCATGACTCCAGTGGCTTCGCTCATTTCAGAGCTATTCGACCTCTACACCTCTGGCTCCATCAACAGCAGCGGCCGCTACCGCACGTTCCTTGTCTCTAAAGTGCTCACTCATCCTTATGCCCACTACATCTCGGAGGAGGCGAAAACGATATTCCAGAAACTTAAGGACGAGCATATATTCTATCCCGACCGACTGCAACTCACAATGAACGACGAGGACGAGGGACTGAGCCTGCTGTTCCCTAAGTCTACCAACTTCACCGCGATTGACAACTCACCCAACGCTCCTATCATCAACATTGGCAACATTGCCTTGCTGCAACAGATTGGTGCCTTGATAAAACGTGTGGGAGTGAAGGCTAAGGACGAGAGCGACGCCTTGTTCCAGGAGTCTTTATTCCGTATGTACACCATCATCAACCGTCTGGAGCAACTCGCCTCCTCGGGCGACATGGATGTTGACATCACTACTTTGCGAAGACTCACCAAACAGCTCATCACCACTACCACTATTCCGTTTCATGGCGAACCCGTTGTGGGCATACAGATAATGGGTGTGCTGGAGACTCGAAACCTTGACTTCGACCATGTGCTGCTGCTGTCGTGCAACGAGGGCAACATGCCTAAGGGCGTGAACGACGCTTCGTTCATACCCTATTCCATACGCAAGGCTCACGGACTTACCACCATCGACAACAAGGTGGCTATCTACTCCTACTATTTCCACCGGCTCTTGCAACGTGCTCACGACGTTACCATTGTCTACAACAACACTACCGACAACGGACAAACGGGCGAGATGAGCCGGTTTATGCTGCAACTCATGGTCGACGGCACTCACAAGATTAGTCATTTTAATCTGTTGGCGCAAAACGCCACATCGCCTCTTGTCACCAAGGCTATCACTAAGGATGCCAACATTCAGCAGATGCTTGACAGCATGACGAGCATTTCGCCTTCTGCCATCAACCGATACATCATGTGTCCGCTCATCTTCTTCTATCAGGATGTGGTGAAAATTCTACAGCCCGACTGTGATGACGACACTGTGGACAGCCGTATGTTTGGAAACATCTTCCACAAGGCGGCTCAGTTTATCTACGAGAATGTGGCAAGCCGAAAGGGAATTGTCGAGAAGACGCATCTGCAGAAATATCTCAACGACAAGAAACTGATGGAGAATGTGGTGGACCGTGCCTTCAACGAGGAACTCTTCAAACTGCCGGCATCGGCTGCTGCCAACACTACACGTCCACCTGAATACAACGGATTGCAGATTATCAACCGCAACGTGATTATCGAATATCTGCAGCAACTTCTCAAGACCGACCAGCGCCTTGCCCCTTTCACCATTCTTGGCATTGAGAAGAAGGCCTACAACTACATCGTCTTCGAAACGATGGATGGCACTAAGCGCAAGCTTAGCATAGGCGGAGTGATCGACCGTCTTGACTTGGTGACCGACAAAGCCACGGGCGAACAAACAATAAGGGTGATTGACTACAAGACGGGAAGTCCTTTAAAGTCGACAATAAAGAATATGGAGGAAGTGTTCGCTGGCCTCAGCAGCAAGCATTCCGACTACTATCTCCAGACGTTTCTCTATGCTTTCATTGTCAACAATTCGAGCAAGCTTAATCCCTCTCGAAACAATGTGAGTCCTGCCTTGCTTTTCATCAAGCAGGCTTCAAACGAAGACTACGACCCCGTGCTTGATATCGACGCTCACAGAATATCCGACATCGGCATATATCAGGCTGAATACATGAAACTGCTGAAAGAAAAGCTCTGCGAGATTTTCAGCAAAGAGGTTCCTTTCACTCCTACTGAAAATAGTGGGAAATGTAAAAATTGCACATACAGGAAATTGTGCGGAAAGTAAAAAAGTGAAGAGTGAAGAGTGAAGAGTGAAAAATCCATTTCTCCATAAATTTCCCCTCTTCACTCTTCCCTCTTCACTCTTCACTCTTCACTCTTCCCTTTCCTAAAATGGTGCCGGTTCACCAAACGGTCCCTCATCAGGCAATCCGCCAAAGGCATCGGGTGGCAAAGGCATATCGCCAGCATTCATCTTGCTGCCGATAATCTCCGAACCAACGGGAGGCATATCATTCAGAGGAGCCGACTGCTTCACTGGGTCTTGGAAGCGAGTAAACTCTCCACGGAATGTAAGCAGCACATCACCCGTGGCACCCTTACGGTGTTTGGCAATGATAATCTGAGCCATACCGCGAAGGTCATTGCCCTTCTCGTCCGTAAGGATATGATAGTATTCCGGACGATGCACAAAGAGCACCATATCGGCATCCTGCTCAATGGCTCCCGACTCACGAAGGTCGCTAAGCTGAGGACGCTTACCCTCAAGACCCTCACGGTTCTCAACAGTACGGTTCAACTGCGATAGAGCCAAGATAGGTATGTCAAGCTCCTTGGCAAGTCCCTTGAGCGACTGCGATATCTTCGACACCTCCTCCTGGCGGCTTCCGAAACGCATACCGTTGGCATTCATCAGCTGCAAGTAGTCAATCATTATTATCTTCACACCCTTCTCGCGCACAAGTCGGCGTGCCTTGGTGCGAAGCTCAAATATCGACAGACCCGGAGTATCGTCAATGAAAAGAGGAGCACCCTGAAGGTTACGGATATTCTTGTCCAATCTCTCCCACTCGTCTTCCGAGAGCTGACCGTTAAGCATCTTGTTGCCCGGTATCTCACACACATTCGAGATAAGACGGTTGACAAGCTGCACATTGTTCATCTCAAGCGAGAAGAAGGCAATAGGGGTGTTGTAGTCCACGGCAATGTTCTTTGCCAGCGAGAGGGCAAACGAGGTCTTACCCATCGCAGGACGTCCTGCTATAATCACAAGGTCGCTGCTCTGCCATCCACTCGTCTTCTTGTCGAGCTCCTCATATCCTGTAGGCACACCCGTAAGACCTCCAGCATTGGCCGAAGCCTTCTGAAGTATTTCTATGGCACGCGTGATAACGGGGTCCACCTGCGTGTAGTCCTTCTTCATGTTGCGTTGCGAGAGTTCAAACAGCGAGCCCTCTGCCTCCTGCATCAGCTCATCTACGTCTTGAGTCTCGTCGAAGGCCTTTGTCTCCACAACACTCGCATAGGAGATAAGCTGGCGTGCAAGAAACTTCTGAGCGAGAATCTTGGCGTGATACTCTATATGGGCCGACGAGGCAACATGCGAGCTAAGCTCCACAATATATGGAGCTCCACCCACCTCGTCTATTGTTCCCTCGCGCTTCAGCTCGTCCACCACAGTCATAATGTCCACAGGGTTCTCATTCATCGAGAGCGTCTGTATGGCATTATATATCTTCTGATGCCGAGGCTCATAGAAAGTCTCCGGTCGCAAGGTCTCCGACACCATCGAGAAGGCATCCTTGTCGATCATCAAAGCACCGAGCACCACCTTCTCTATGTCCACCGCCTGTGGTTGCAGATGGCCGTAGTTCTTGTCAAAAGCCTTCTGGGCAGGACGTGCGGTCGATTTGCCTTGCGGTCGGTTGTCAGTATTTGTACTTGGCATAAGTTCTTTTAAGGATTATTTATCCACTCTGTTATTCTCTGGGAACACCACGGTAGGCTTAAACTCCTTAGCCTCCTCAAAGTCCATTAGCGCGTAGGACATGATTATCACGGTGTCGCCCACCTGCACCTTGCGTGCTGCTGCTCCATTAAGGCAGATGCAGCCCGAGCCTCGCTCACCCTTGATTATATAGGTGTCAAAACGCTCGCCATTGTTGTTGTCTACAATCTGCACCTTCTCTCCGGCTATCATATTGGCCGCGTCCATAAGGTCTTCGTCTATGGTGATGCTTCCCATATAGTTGAGGTTGGCTTGAGTCACCTGCACGCAATGCAGCTTCGACTTGAGTACTTCTATCATCATAATGATTTATGTGGAAAAAGTATTTTTGCTTTATCTTTATTATTTGTTCTTGTATGTTATGTGGTCGATAAGACGTATCGGTGTCTTGCCACAATACACAGTTATGCAGCCTGCTATGTAGTCGCTGTCCTCCCAGTTCTCCACGTCGAGCAAGGTGTTGCCATCCACAATCGAGAAGTATTCCACCTCAAGACCGTCCACAGCATTAATGTCGCTCACCACCTTGTCGTGGGTCTCCTTCAGTGTGTGGGTCTTGCCATACTCCACACTATTCTTCAATGCCTCATAAATCTTTGGGGCAATGGCACGCTCGTCGGCAGAAAGCAAGGTATTGCGCGAACTCTTGGCAAGCCCGTCTGCCTCGCGCACAGTCTCACACTCCACAATCTGGAGCTTAAGGTCGAGATAGCGCACAAGAGCCTTTATCACTGCTATCTGCTGCCAGTCCTTCTCGCCAAAATAGGCACGGTCGGGACGCACGATATAGAACAAGCGCGACACTACCTGACACACTCCATTGAAATGGCCCGGACGATGAGCACCCTCCATAACGGTGGTTACAGGCGGAAAAGCAAACTGGCGTTTGTCGGGAGTAGGATACATCTCTTCTACCGATGGGGCAAACACATAGCTTGCTCCACACTCCTCAAGCAGACTGCAGTCGGCATCAAGAGTGCGAGGATAACGCTCCAAGTCGTTCTTGTCGTTGAATTGGGTAGGATTGAGAAAAACCGAAACTACCGTCACATCATTCTCCTTAACACTACGTTTCACCAAAGAGGCGTGGCCCTCGTGAAGCGCGCCCATTGTCGGCACCAGTCCGACTGTCTTACCTTCTTTACGAACTTCAAACAACTCATTCTGAAGTTCAACAATACTTCTGAAAAGTTTCATCTTAACTATTTTTTTTAAAGCCTATGGCTTGTCGTCTTTTCAATTATCGGTGCAAAATAACAACTTTTTTCTTAAATATAAAAGAATAACTCTAAAAATATATCAAAACAACCTATTAATTAGCGTTATTCAAGAAAAACAACCGATATATGAACTTTTTTTTGTACCTTTGCAGTCGGACGTGCGCATGTACACATCATGCAAACCTATCTGTTGCGCATGACTATGCAAACGCCCAACATAAAAATATATAAAGAGCATGGCAAAGAAAATCTTATTCATCAATCAGGAAATATCCCCGTATGTTCCAGAGTCTCCACTTTCAGTAATGGGAAGAGATCTTCCAAGCAAGATGCAGGAAGAAGGATTGGAAATCCGCACATTCATGCCTAAATGGGGCAACATCAACGAGCGTAGAGGTCAGCTGCACGAGGTGATTCGTCTGTCGGGCATGAACCTCGTCATCGACGATACCGACCACCCGCTGATTATCAAGGTGGCTTCCATACCGCAGACACGACTCCAGGTTTACTTCATCGACAACGACGACTATTTCCTTAAGCGCAAGATGGCTACCGACGACAATGGTGAGGAATACGACGACAATGGCGAGAGAGCCATCTTCTTTGCACGTGGCGTTTTGGAGACTGTCAAGAAGCTCCGCTGGTCGCCCGATGTAATCCATTGCCAGGGATGGATGGCCTACATAGTGCCTCTGTTCATCAAGGCTGCCTACAACACCGAGCCGGCATTTGCCGAGACTAAGGTTGTCACTTCTGTGTTCAAGGATGGACTCACCAAGAATATTGGCGACAACTTCAAAAACTGCCTTGTGTTCAAGGACATCACTGTTGACAGCCTGTCCGACTATAAGGACGACTTCGACTATATGGAGTTCTGCAAGCTCGCTATCGACAACAGCGATGCCGTGGTTGAAGCCGAGGATGGTGCCAACCCTGAGCTTATCGAATACGCCAAGAGCAAGGGATTACCCGTACTTGCCTATCCCGGAGAAGATTACACCGAGGCATACAAGGCGTTCTACGAGGCTCTGTAATTAGAGGGAGTAGAAAATAGAAAAACCAATAATATTTGTATATATTATGAACATTAAATACTGGGCAAGCCTTGCGCTTGCCTCTTTTTTCCTTGTGTCATGCGACGATACTACCGACAACATCGGCTCGTCGCTCATCGACAATGTGGACAAACTGCACATCACTACCGACACGTTTACCGTATCTACACGCTCCATTGTTGCCGACTCTGTCCTCTCACGCAACATGACTGGCTATCTTGGCAAGGTGCGCGACCCTGAGACAGGAGCCTATCTCTCGAGCAGCTTCATGACTCAGTTCTATTCGCCCGAGAATTTCTCCTTCCCCGACAAGGACAGCATACAAAGCCGTGACGAGCTGGGCGAGGTAATGGCCGACTCATGCGACATCCGACTCTACTATAACGGATTCTATGGCGACTCTCTTGCCACAATGAAGATGTCGGTTTACGAGCTTACAAAGCCTGTTGAGGAACAGAAGTTTTTCTACTCTAACTTCAACCCCGAGAAGGAGTATATCAACGGCAACGAGAACAAGACTAATAAGGTGTACACTCTGGTCGACCTTAACGTCGACGAGAAAACACGCTACAGTAAAGACTATATGCCGGCAATACGCATCTCTCTCGACAAGGAATATGGCACTAAGATTCTCAAGGCTTATTACGACAATCCTAACGCCTTCAAGAATGCCTACTCCTTCATACACGATGTGATGCCTGGCTTCTACTTCAAGAACGTGGGCGGATTGGGCTCTATGGCCTATATCTCGCTTAGCCAGCTCAACGTCTACTTCCGCCACAAGACAACTACCACTGCTTCCGACGGAACCAAGCGCGACACCATTATCACTTCGGTTGGTGCTTTCCCAGGAACAGAGGAGGTGCTTCAGACTACGACTGTGAGCAACGACAAGTCTACTCTGCAGAAGCTCGTCAGCGACAACTCTTGCACATATCTCAAGAGCCCCGCAGGCATCTTCACCGAAATGCGCATTCCAGTGAAGGATATTGTGGAGAAGCAATACATAGGCGAGGATGGCAAGACCTATAGCCATAAGAACGACACTATCAACTCGGCTAAGGTGGTGCTCACTCGCATCAACAACGCCCAGGACAGCGAATACACACTTGCCATTCCTCAGACGTTGCTGATTCTGCCTAAGGCCGACATGTACTCGTTCTTCGAGAAGAAGAAGGTGGCCGACTTCAAGACGTCGTTCCTTGCCACCTACAATAGCTCGACCAACACCTACACGTTCAACAACATAGGCGGTCTTGTGAAGTATCTCTACGAGAATGGCGACCGAACCAAGGCCGATTGGTACAAGGTGGTTATCATACCCGTGAAAACAACCTACAACACCACATCAACCACCAAGGAACTTATTGCCGTCAATCACGACATGTCGCTTGCAAGCACCCGACTCGTTGGTGGTCCCGAAAGCAAGTATGGCGACATTAAGATTAGTGTCATCTACAGCAAGTTCAAATAAACCGTCTGGTCATCATATTTTTCAACATAAAGAGAAATGGCAGACAACTTTCTTGAACGCCAGCGACGCGACTACGAGGAGCGCAAGCAACAATGGCAGAAGAGCAACACTAAGAAAAGCGTCAGCGTAGCGGCAATACTCAGGAAGTCACGCGAACGCTTCAACAACGACTGAGCACATAGCTTAATATACAGCAAAGGCGGATGCCCGAGACCAAAAGTCTTGAGCATCCGCCTTTGCTATAATTTATGTCTATGCTATCCAAGCATACAAGCCTCACCATAGGCTTCACGTCAACCTCTTCTTGGCAACCATGACGTAGGAATCTCCTTGTAGTTCATGTCGCCGGCGTCGGTCATATCTATCAGTTTCAAGTGCCACGCATCCTTTCCACGACGTTCACCATATATAAAATACACCTTGTAGGGATTGTCACGCATTATCAGATACTGGTCCATAAACTGGAATATCCTTTCATTAGCCATACATTCCCTTCCATGCAACGGAATGCCAGCCATGTCTCTGTACTTATAGAAATAATAGTTATGGCCCACTCTCAGCATGTCCATAAACCCGACACGCTCAACCACCGGCCTTCTGTCAAACTCCTGCATGGTATATAGATTCACCCATGTTGTCGTCTCCTCTCCTGCAAACACCACCTCCGCAATATTGTCGTCCGAGAGCCTCACACTCGTCAAGCCCTCCAATATCACACGATGGCTGTTGTTGCTTATGGCATATTCTCCGGTAAGATAATGCTCGCAGACGTATGCGTCCTTACTGTCAAACTCCTTTCCTCTATTCTTGTTTACAGCATAATAGGCATAAGTCACAAGGCACTCCTCCCCATTGATAGTTTTATGTATACCACCACTCAGCGGCCTGCGCTTCTCTCCCGTGATATAATTACTGTCATGGGTAGCAATCTCCTGCATAGAGCCGCTTGCATTATCCATATACACATACTGCTCCTTGGCTCCAACCGTCATTGCCGACCATGGAGCCCTCCTACCAACATACACAACACTCCCATTCACATTGTGCATCAAGTAGTACTTCTTTATGCCATGCTCCGTCCTACTGGCCAACCGCCAGTTAAACCTCATATCATCGTATGTTGTATATTCCATCATGTATCTTCGCGACACTTAACATTCAACATTTAACACTGTGAAAAAAATGTAACATTTAACACTGTGAAAAAAATGTAACATTTAACACTGTGAAAATGTAACATTTAACCATGTAAAATCTTAAAGCTTATCAATTTCTTCCTGTGAAAGGCCTGTTGCTTTCATTATATTGTCAATAGACATCCCCATTTCAAGAAGCTTCTTGGCGATTTCCATAGCTATATTTTTCTCCTTTTACAACTCCTTTCTCTTCTGCATTATCCAGCGAATTCTTCATGTCGCGATAAGCTTTAAGACTGGCATTCTGCATCTCAACGATAAACTTCTCGCCTTTCTCATTCTCACAATAAACATCGAATATAGCCTTGCGGTCTGCACGTACATCACCAACATGCTCACTATTAAGGAATGTCACGTCCTTTACAACCTGTTCACCATCAAACAGAGAGTTGAGAAAATCAATAAGCAGATCCTTGTTAGGGTCTGTGCCAAAGATTCGCTTAAAACCGAAGTCGGTAAGCAAACTGATATATCGTTCTTCTGTGTGTCGCATAACTTTAATGTTTAGGGATAATTGATGCAAGGATAGTGCAAACCGAATGCAATGAAGCTTGCTTCAATTGCTGAGGTGAAGCCTATCCTATGCAAAGATATACATTATTTGCGAGATAAATTTGATTCAAGCCATAATAATTCAAAATTCGACAATTTAACATTGCCTCCGGCAACAATTCAACACTCAACATTCAAAACTCAACATTCAACATTCATAAGCCCCATCCTTAGCCTCGAATATCACGCTTGGCTCTATCACTTCCACCGTATGCCATGCGCCTTTGGCTATCTGGCATCCATACTTTGCCTCTGCTGGACAAAGACGAATGCGCTGCACCTCACGGTATTCCACTTTGCGCGACACATCCTGTGCGTCCATACCCATAGGCATAGCGTCTGATGCAGCATTCTCGTATGTCGCAACCTCCTCGTATATCACTTCGTCCAATTTGCCACACAAGCATATTACCGACTCAGTAGTGTCCTCATGCCTGTGTATAGGCACAACCGTACCAGGAAGCAGTGCATTCAGCATACGCTGACTATTATCTGCCGATGACGTGCGCAAATCCAAGTTCTGACGTAAACGAGGATTCTCTTTTGCCTGCTCAAACAAATTATCGAGTAATTCTTTATTTATTTCCATACCATTATATTCAATTATTGGGCATCCGCTTCGCCCTTCTTGGAACAAAGAGGTAGAAGCAGAATGCCCAAATAGCCTTTAATAATTTCATATTGCTTTAATATCTACGCAACACGACTTGGAACGCTTCTGCATAGTTGCATCCCCACTGGCTTCCGCGCATAGCTGCCAAGCCTGTGATATACTCTACACTTCGAGGATGTGGATAAGGACGCATTACACCACGATACATAGAAAGAGCCTTGCACTTAGCCTGCACACCATTCTGACCTACCTCAACATAACAGTTAGGGCGGAATAGATTCATCGCATCGTTGATAGCCCACTCCGAACATGATGGTACTTCCATATACCAGAACTCTTTCACAGGCTTCACCGTCGGCTGACGTTGGAACAAACGTATAGCTTCCTGACAAGCCATTGAGGTTTGCAAGTGGTCGTTGTTGGTGTCAGCAGGATGATGAGTAATCACAATATCAGGTTCACTCTCACGAATTGCGCTCTCAATGAACTGCACCAATTTCAAGTGAGGCACAGTGTTCATCTCGATATTTGGGAACGTCGCCTCATACTTCTTGCTCACACCAACATAGTTGGTTGCAGCATCCGTGTCACCTTCCAACTCCGCATCCGAAGGACGAAAAGCCCTTGCCTTTGCCTCCGTACACATAATTGCTACATCCACTTCGTCGCCCTCATGACTCCATTTCCACATTGACGCACCAGCCCCGAGCACCTCGTCATCGGGGTGGGCCACTACTAATAAATACTTCATATAATTGATTTTAATGAATTAAAATCTTAAGAAAGAATAGTCGGTGTTCGATAAAGGGAACACCAACTCTATAGACACCTACCTTTGCAAGTGCCTATATAATATATAATGAGTAAAAAAATAAAAGATTAGAACCCCATTGCAGTATCGCTCTGCACTATGCCGCCACTCGGATGAGGCAAATATTGAATTTTGAATATTGAGTGTTAAATGTTAACTTGTCAGTGTGCTCATAACCCACCAAGTAAACATTTAACACTTAACATTTAACACTGTGAAAATAGAACATTTAACCATGTAAAATCTTAAAGCTTAGCAATTTCTTCCTGTGAAAGGCCTGTTGCCGTCACTATACTGTCAATAGGCATTCCCATTTCAAGAAAAGTGTTTATCCTCTGCAAAGATATACATTATAGCTTTAAGATATAGTTTCAAACAATTCCCTTACTGTATATACGGGTAAAGAGGAGTTACTAAAATCCTTTTTGTTACGCGTTACAATACAATCCGCATTAGCATTAATCGCTGTTTTATTTTGAGTAGCATCTTCATAATCTTTCCAATCTGACGACAGCATTTCAACTACAGTACGCCCTTTCAAATCAAGAACCTCTATAAATTCCGAGACAGCAAGCAATGTCTCTGTAACACTTTTATAGTCATACTTATGAGCCACATACATAGCCGTAACATACGAAAGTGCAGAGGTCATGAGCTGCATATCCTCCACACATCCTAATGCAAATAGGCGCTCTGCATCATCTACAAAATTTTCCCTACTACAAACAAAATCTATTAAAATGTTTGTGTCTACAAAAATCTTCATAACTGATACTTTTTTTCAATCAATGCATCAAGTCTGTTCTCATCCGCAGGTACAGGTCTGCCACCCTTACCAGAAAGTTCTTTCATACGTGCCAAAGCATTTTTATATTCTACACTTTCCGTTATCTTCCCGTTCTTAAAACGAGAAATGTTGGAAGAAATGTGCTTATTATTTTCTTCAGAGTCTTCCAATGCCGAAGTTTCTGCTAATGATTGCGACAATAAAGTAATCAACGTTATTTTATCTTCCTTTGCCCAATTCTTCACTTCATTCCAAATTGGAGTGTTCTGTATATTGTTATTTGTCAATATCATAATAAATCCTCCTAATTTTAACAATTATAA
>ERZ1026878.470-NODE-470-length-31473-cov-37.996117_pt1 | contig 31473 bp, 14 predicted proteins | sample MGYA00380169_ERZ1026878 | MGnify/ENA primary metagenome ERZ1026878 (study PRJEB33269, sample SAMEA4719805) | human gut metagenome | biome: human-associated habitat; feature: organic feature; material: feces | place: Cameroon | collected 2013-10 ...
GAGGCCAACACAGAAACAGCACAACGTTTGCTGGCAATGGGACTTTCTGCCGAAGAGGTTTCCAAAGCTACCCAGCTACCTTTGGAAATCATTAAGAAACTGAGTAATACATAAAAATATAATAACGGAAATGTAGATTTTAAATATTACCGTATAATAAAGGGTCTATATGCCACCTGTTCATCGTGGCATATAGGTCCTTTCTTTCCCTGCAAGCCATTCAGGATCATTATCCTAAATATCTCCTTACGATGGACAATGACCCTGAAGTGCTGCATGATGGAATCAGGCAGATATATGTGCTCGACTGGCTGGTGAAGGGGTATTAATTTGATGTTGGCAAGGAAAAGGGAGGAAATGTTTCGTAAACAGAGGTTGAATAGGAGATAGAGTAAAAGAAGCCTTTATTTGTAAACGAAAGTTAAAGCCGAAAGATTTTTTAAGAAAAAGATGTGGATTTAGAAAATAATTATTAAATTTGCAATAGCTCTTGAGTCTTGATGCTTTTCTAAGGACTGAACGGTGTGTTGAAATATGCCGTAAGAACTTGAAAATGAGAAGTTGAGACAGCCCACGCCGGGCTGAGTGCCTAACGTTCGTTGGTGAGCAAGCAGCATGAAGCGGGCATAGGGTGGGAATAAGAGAGCTAAAGACATATTAGAAAGCGTTTACAACGCTATGTTCAGCAGACACTCTGAAACGTGAGAAATTTCAAGAAACTATGTACTGCCTCGGACTTAGCAGCAGTAGATGCTCCGGGTGTGATTATGGGTATCCGTGAAGCTATTGCCGGCTTCATGGAGAACTTTATCATATCGGCGTGGGCTATACTGTTGTTCGTTCAGCAGTATAGGGCAATTCTCACGGCCTCAGAGTGTGGATCGGACAACGGACGGTTCACGCTTTTTTTGTTGTCTGTCGGAGAGTCTTTTTCTTGGATGCCTTTTCTAAGTTATTTCTAGGAGCATCATTAATGAACACATTGTCTAATGTGACACCCAAGCGAGGCAAACAATCGCCTCCCAGCACAGGGCTTACCCCTTGTGCCTCCTCCGTAACTTCTAGTGATGGGGTGTCGGTAGGGTATGCCCCTGACCCAAGCAAGAAATGGTATGTGATGCGTGCCACCTACCATCGCGAGATGAAAGCCTACAACTATCTGGCCAGCAAAGGGGTAGAGGCATATCTTCCCTTACGCCGCAGAATAAAGATGGCTGATGGTAGGCGTAGATTCGTTACCGAGCCTCTGCTTCCCAACTTTCTTTTTGTATATGCCACTCCCGAAGTTATCAAGACTTATTCCAAGAACGACCCAAATCTCACTTTTCTCAATCATTATTATGACCATTTCCGTTTGCAGGAAAATGGCTACAATCCTCCGCTTATTGTATCTGAAGAGGCGATGAAGAACTTCATCCGTGTGACAAGCATTGACAACAAGCACGTCAGGGTGGTGACCCCCGAGAATTGCCATTACAAGAATGGCGACATGGTGAGAGTCATCGATGGTCAGTTTAAGGGGGTAGTAGGTAGAGTGGCAAGAGTGGCTGGTCAGCAGCGGGTTGTGGTGGAGGTTGAAGGCGTGTGCCTGGTAAGTACGGCGTATGTGCCGACGGCATTTATAGAATTAAAAGGTTGATTAACAAGATATTATCTATTAAATAAATTATATGAAGAAATTTTTGTTTTTATTCTTTTGTTCCATTTTGTCATTCCCTCTTTTGGCTCAGAACAATTTGGTGGTGCGGGATTTTAAATATCTTCAATACGACCAGACTGCCAATTTGAAGGGTACCAGTAAGAAAGACAACAATGGTAAGACAGCGGCTTTGATTAAGATTGAAACCACATTAGACAATCTTGCATTTGATGGTGGCTCTTACGGTATAGTAACTACAGAGCATAAGACAGGACAGTGGTGGGTTTATGTGCCTCAGAGAGCACAAAAACTCACCATTCGTCATCCTAAGTATGGAAAATGTGAGTATTATTATGAGGATGAAATCAAGGCTGCTCGCACCTATACGATGAAACTCAACCTGGAAGGTAAGAACATCTCTTTCGTTACTTCTGTTCCTGGTTCAGAGGTGATGGTAGATGATGAAAAAATAGGAAAGTCACCATTGACAACCTATCTTTCGTACGGAATTCATCGAGTTTCCATAAAGAATAAGAATATGTACTATGATGGCAATATCACGGTTAGTAAGGAAGGTCAGAATCAATACAACTTTCAAATGTTAGATGAAAATGACCTTTATGGCACTATCACGGTGAAAGTTGACAATGGTGCAGATATCTATTATAATGGCGAGAAAGTTGGTGCTGGTTCTTGGTATACACGCCAAAAGGCAGGAACTTATATTTTGGAAGCACGCAAAAAAAACAGTGAGACTGTATCTACTACAGTTGAGGTTGTTGCTAAGCAAGATAAGACTGTGAAAATTAATGCTCCAATTCCGTATACCGGATATCTGAAAGTTGATTTGACACCGAAAACTGCAGGCATCTATTTGGACGACAAGTTGTTGACGGAATCTAATGTTTGTAATCTTCCTATAGGAAGGAATAGTATTACTTTTGCAAAGAAAGGCTATCGCTCTATAACAAAGACTTATAATATACCTAGAGATAAAGAGGTAAATGATACCATTAAGTTGAAACCACTTACTTATATTAAAGAAACAGGTTTTTATGCAGGTGTTGCTTTTTGCTATAATTCCATGATGGGAATCTCCGGAACCTTAGGCTTTGTTTACAAAAATATAGATATACAGGCATCTTATATCATGGGACTCACTAAAAGTGATGAGGTATATTGGTATGATGATGATACAAGAGATGAGTTGGGGGCATGTACCTATAAGATGAACCAGATGGCCTTTAAGTTAGGCTATCAGTTCCCTTTGAGCAAGTCGATAGGCATCACTCCACAAGTGGGTTACTTAACTCAAATGCTTTCCAGTTCTGGGGTAGATTATGGGTCGAAGGCTATCTGTAGTAATTTGACAGTAGGAGTGAAGTTAAATATTGCCCCGATGAATCATCTTTGCTTTTTCTTGAATCCTGAATATGCTATTCCGATGAAGAAGAGTGAAACTTTTGCTAGCATAGCGAAAGTTGCGGATTTTACAGAGGGAGGTTTTTATGGTAATGTAGGACTTTTGGTTAATTTCTAATTGATATAGAACTTATGAAAAATATTGATTCCAAAATAACAAGCATTGTTTTTTCCCTTTTCTTCTTATTATTGTTGAATTCTTGTACAAGTGAAGAGGAAGCAGGAAAATTTCCTTCGAAGAAACTGACTTATTCATTGAGTGTCAATAAGGAGTTTGTTGAAGTTTCAGCCAAAGATGGAACTGTAGAATTAAGTGTTACTTCTGATGGTAGATGGACTGTTACGGCTAATAGAGATTGGATTAATTTGAATGGTGTAACAGAGGGATTGCAGGATGGAATTGTAAAAGTAGATTTTGAGGATTATTACTCCACTGCCGAACCGCGAACTGGTGCTATAACCTTTCATTGCAATGGCAAGGACTATGTTGTGGACGTTAAGCAATTGGCTGCTTCAAGTACAGTTTTTGGAAAGCCTAGGTCTTCTGGTATCCAGCGAGATGCAGCTATTGTGGAGACTCAGTTTAATGCGATGTTTCCTGTATCTGAGTATGGGGTTGTTTATTCTAAAACCAATTCTAAACCTACGATAGATGACTTAGTCGTGAATGTTACTGAAAACTTATCGAATAATAAAATTCAGGTGCAATTGACAGGCTTGGAATCACGTACTCAATATTACTATCGCTTATACGTAAAAAGTGCTCTCGGTATCGAGTATAGTACAGAAGATAGTTTTACTACATTAGGTGGCATTCCTGGTAATGAAGATAACAAACGACCTGAATAATAGAAAATAATAACAAATAAAACATAAAAGGCTTATGAAAAAAATCTTGTTAGTAACTACTCTGGTAGTTTTTGTAGTTCAATGTTATGCGCAGCAAATTTTTTTGCAAAGAAATGGTAAGGTACTGAAAGTATATGCTCGTACTGATTTGCAAAGCGCAGTAAAGGATGCTCAAGACGGAGATAAGGTTTATTTTACTCAAGGAAACTTCTCTATGTCAAATGGAAACTCTGCGATAAGGGTAGATAAGAAAATCTCTTTTGTTGGCTGTGGTGCAGAAAGTAAGACCGGTAAGAGTAATGGAGCTGATTATACTCAGTGTGACTATAAGTTTGATTTTTGTTTTAAAAACTCAACCCAACTGAGTGACAAGCTATTTGATAATATCCGTTTGAACGGACAGATTTCTTTTAATGATGATTATAATCAAGACTTAGGAGGCTTAAGATTTCGTAAGTGCTATTTCGCTTATGACATTCTTTATGGCAAAAAAACATTGAAAGATGTGACATTTGATAGATGCAAACTTAGTAATAACTATAATAGATTACCTTCTAATTTGTTGCAACTTACTATGCGTAATTGCTATATTACCATTTTGAGAGGCTGTATTGCTGATGCTTCTAATTGCAATATTATCAATTGTAATATAGGTAGAATTTATGGTAGAAGTTTGAATTTCTCGGATAATGGTGATGAATTTCAGGGAGTTTTGACAAATTGTATTGTCGGTAATTTCGCTAATCCTTCCAAAAGCTATTTTAGTGCTTCTTGTAAGTTGAATTACGTATTATACCTTGGTACGAAAGAAAATGCAGTTAAGGCTCAATATGATGAAAATGCGATATATCCTTATAGTGGAAGTGCAAATCTTTTGGAATTGTCTGGAGAGAAGCTTGCTGAATATGTGGGTAGTGATGGTAAGGTTGTTGGGTATTCGGGAGGAAAGAATCCATTTACTCTCAAGAATAGTTTGCCGGAAGTGACATCTTCTTCGGTTCATTGGGATACTAAAAACAAAAAAATTGAGTTGGATATTAAAGTTAATCAATAAAAAATAAAGGAAGCATATTATGAAAAAGATATTTGTAGTTTTGTTGGCATCTATCCTGTTTTCTATAGCAGGACATGCTCAATCTAATTTTCGTTCGTTCGGTTCAACTACAGAGAGTTCTTCTGGAGAAAGCGGTAAGATTTTCTTGCAGCATAATGGAAATGTCAAGGCAATTTTTAGTTCCTATGATCTTGCTGGAGCTATAGCAAATGCAGTGGAAGGAGATACAATTTTCTTGAGTAGCGGAACTTTTACGGGGGATGTTGCTTTTAGCAAGAAAATTTCTATTATTGGAGTGGGGGCTGATGAGTCGGTTTCAACTACTTGTACGCAATATACCGGTAGCATGCAAGTGACTCCTTCTTCTCAGACACAAATGCTTGGTAGAGTCTTGTTGGAAGGTATTTCTTTTACACAACAAACTACCTTTGCGGGTATTGACGATTTAGTGTTGAGAAAATGCTATTTTTCAAATTATTTATATTTGGGTAGTTCTAGTGAAAAAAGCTCTTTGAAAAAAGTTCTGATAGATAGATGTTATGTCAGCAATTTGGCATTTTATTTTTCTGTGGGTGAATCGTTAGCTAAAAATAGCAGAATTTATTCTATTAGTGACAATTCTGGCATGAAGAATAATAGTGAAAGTTTTGCCAATATCCATTTTGATCATTGTAATATTTCTACCACTAGCATGAATGCCGTATATTCAAATTCTATCATAAATAGTTTGTCGAATTTATCGAAAAACTCTTTTTTGGTGAATGTGCTGTATTACTCTTCTTCAAGTACGCTTTATGCTAATTTGCAGGATTGTTATAGTGAAACTAATAGCCTTCTTCTTTCTAGTGGCTCTAATTATGAGAAGCTTGCAGGTAAGTATTCTGTAGAAGATTTGAAGGTGAAAAAGTATTTTGGATATGATGAGACTGTTGTTGGTATTGAAGGTGGTGTAAATCCTTTTTCTTTGAAACGCCATGTGCCAACCTTTACGAATAAAAACTTATATGTCGATCCTAAAACCAAAAAGTTGTCGGTTGATATAAAGGTTACTGCTAATTAAAATGAATGCTTATGTTTAGACAAAAATGGTTTATATCATTGTTGTGTATTTTGGGATTTGCTATCCCCTCTTACGCAATAGATGGTGTGGATGAGGATGTTGCTGATGTAGTATCTGTAACAACTCTCCGCTATTGGATAGATAGCGGCACCAATGATATGCATGAACAAACTTTAGAAAATGGAACTTCTATTTCTGAGGTTTTAAAGCAGAGTATTGATGTGTCTGACATGGCTCTGGGTAGTCATACCATTTCTTTTCAGCTAAAAGGAAATGATGAAGTTTATAGTCGCATTTATAATATTAGTTTCTATATTGCAAATTTAACTTCTGATGATGTTACAGAAACCATATCGCCAGTTAAGCAGGTTGAATATTGGATAGATAATTATGAGCAGAAGAAGAGCTTGAAGTTTAAGTCAGAGGATGTTCATATAGAAGAAAATCTTTCTCATATTGCTAGTGGCATTTATACCTTGTATTATTCGGCTTTTAATGAAGCCGGGATGCAAAGCTTTGGCTATCGGAATTTTATGATCGATAGCGAAGTGGAAGAAGATAAGGAAGAAACTCCGAAAGTTGCAAGTCTGCGTTATTGGTTAGATGGTAATGTCTTGAATTCTGAGGAGAAAGTTTTAGCTGAAGATACTTCCTTGGAAGATGCTTTGAAACAAAACTTTGATGTATCTGCTTTGCCTGCTGGATGCCATACTATCTCATATCAATTGAAGGGTAGTGATGATATTTATGGTGTAGTTAAAGATGTTCAGTTTTTCATTACGGATTTATCTTCGGGAAATGATGTTCCTGATGTCGCTTCACAAGTTAAGCAATATGAATATTGGATAGGTAATAACCCAGGTAATAAGAAGACTTTTAAATATGAAAGCGAAGCTATTCATATAGAAGAAGATCTTTCTCAATATACCAGTGGAACTTATACTCTTTATTGTTCGGCAATAACGGAAAAGGGAGATATGGGTTTCTCTTATCAGGATTTTCTTATGTCGGGTGAGGCGAGTGAAGAGGTTGCGGAAGATAGTTCGCTGGCTTATTGTCAATATTGGATTGATGGGGATGTTGTGAAGAATATGGTCGTTACAGAATATTTTTCTTTTGATAATGGACCATTGACCATTGATATGGCAAATACAACTCCTGGCAGGCATACATTGTATTATCAGTTTGTTAGTGCAAATGGGGAATGGGGTGAAATCTTATCTCAGGATTTCTTTATTGCAGATTTGACAAATAAGGAAACTGCCGAGGTGGATAATTCTCGCCTTGTTGCTTATCGAATTGGTATTGATAATCATGTGAATGAAGTAGAATTAGGGCTGGCAGCTGGTGTACAATATGAAAAGAAATGGAGCGTTGATATGCCGGATTTGGAGGATATTGTGAATATTGATCCTGCAAAGATAGCTATCGAAGGAAACAAGGCTACGTTTGCAACCACAACTTCATCAACTTCTTTTATCCAGTTTAGAAATGAACAAGGAGAATGGGGTGAACCTGCTTTTGTAAGTGATGAATTGCCTTATGAGAAATCTGTGACAGTTAGGACTTCAATTCTTAATCATCCTTCTTATGTCGGGGAACTTCGATTAGGAGAATTTGAGATGTTTAAAATTGATATCGCAGAGGATCGTTCTTATAATTTTAGTTCTTTGAATGGTGGTATGCTTGCTTACTATAATAGTGAGGGAAAATACATGGATTCATTCTCGTTAGGGACAGATCCGAATGCTGGCATTAATAAAAATGCAGTTCAGGGTACTTATTATTTTATGCTTTACAATCAGCCTGAAAATGGTAGCTTTAGAATTTCAAATTTGTCAAAACGTGTATCGGCCCCAATTATTAATTATGATGTGAATACTCGTAAGGTGAAAATTTCTTCTACTCAAGAGGGGGCAAAAGTATATTATACAATAGATAATACTGAACCAACTTCCGAAAGTGCGTTATATGAAGATGAATTCTTGGCAGACCATTATATGAAAGTTATGGCTGTAGCTAAATATGAAGGATTTGCTGATTCTCATATAGTTTCATTGCTGGTTAACTTGGATAAGGATAAGTGTAAGACTGTTGAATTTAATTACGATGGTCATCATTTGGCTATGCAATCAGAAAAGGGTGCAGAGATTCGATATACCCTTGATGGAACTGAACCTGATGCTACTTCTCTGGAATACAATGGTGAGCCGATTACGATTAATGAAATAACGACAGTTAAGGCGATTGCTACCAGAAAGGATGGATATAAGATGAATTCAGATGTGAGTTCATTTATGACACCTAGTGTCTATAATGGTAAGATAGTAACTGTAGCCGAGGCTGGAAATCTAAGTAAGGCTTTCGGCTGGAGTAATAACGTTCCTGTCAATAATGAGTTGGTAGTGAGAGGACACTTGAATGTTGAAGATTTGAAATGTATTCAGTCTTTTAACGAGATAGTTGTATTAGATATGGCTGATGCAAGCATTGAAGGTAATACTTTAGCGGATAAAGCTTTCTCCGCAATGCCTGCCGTATTGTACGTGAAATTGCCAAAGTCGTTAACTTCTTGTGGAAAGAATATATTTGAATCATGTAAAATGTTGGCTACTGTATCGTGGACAGCGGATGTACCGATGCCTGATGGTGTGCTTGATGGTATTGGAAATCCTAATTTGCTTCTTTATGTTACTCGTGCAGAGTTGGCACCTAATGACCAGAAGAATGTGGTGGCTTTAGGTAGAGCAACCTCTATTACATTATCGAATGTAAATGATAATCTTGTTTCTTATGGTAACTTCTATTGTCCGGAATCGTTTGTTGCACAGGAAATCTCTTATACTCGTGATTTCTCGCAAGAAACCGCTTTCAAGGAAGAGAAGGGACAAGGATGGGAAACTTTGGTGTTGCCATTTACTGCTACTAGTATTACTCATGCAACGAAAGGAACCATCAAGCCATTCGCTGCTATGAATAAGAATGATGTGGATAATGATTATAGTGAAGCTAAACCTTTCTGGCTATGCTCTTCTACGGCAAGTGATTTCGTGGATGAAGCTTCCGTAAAGGCTGGTGTGCCTTATATCATTGCTATGCCGAATAATAAGGTATATGCTGATAGATATAATCTTCCTGGTGTGATAACTTTCTCTGCAAATCAAGCTGCTGTGGAGATTACGCAAGATAAGGTTGCTGATTCTATGCTGCAGCCTAACTATGTTTATAAGCCACATAGCTCAAAGATTCTTTCTCTTAATGTTTATCAGGATGAAAAGCCTGGAAGCTTGTTTGCTCAAAACAGTGTCGACGTGAAGCCTTTTGAAGCCTATATTCCTATGGATAAGGTGGCTGTTAGCCGACTTTATATTGCCGACTATCACAGCACTACAGGTATTATGGATATTCCTTTGGATGTTCATGAGGGGCTGCACATGTGGCAGAATAACTCTATCTTGTATCTACAGGCAGATAAGATGGTACACGTTAATATTTATCATGTTAATGGTATGTTGTGCAAGAAGGTGCTTGTGGGCAAGGAGGCTATTGCCGTTTCTGGTTTGCCGTCGGGAGTATATATCGTGAACAAGAAGAAAATTGTTATAAAATGATGATTGATAAAATAATGATGCGTAATAAATTATCATTATTGTTGGTTTTCTTAGCTTTGCCGTTTGTTGCTTTAGCACAAACGGCAGGGCTAACAGCCAATGATATAAAATCGGATGCAACTTATATTTATGGCGATGGTTGGGGAAATACATATAGTACGGCCGACCAGGCTGCCCTTGCAGATTTAATCAGTAAAATCTCGGTCAATATTTCCAGTTCGTTCGAACTCAAGGCAGATGAGTTGAATACCAATGGTGAATTGGATTCTAAAAGTGCTCTTAACAGTGTTATCAATAGCTATGCTCAGGGAACATTGAATAATACAGGTAGTATCTTAGTTGGTAATGAGCCACAGATTCATGTAATGAGGTATATCAAGCGTGATGAGATTAATAAGATCTTTGATGAACGTAAGGAGAAAGTTTTCGACTATGTACGTTCGGCTATACGGGCTGAAGAAAAAAACAAGATAGATGATGCATTGCGCGATTATTATTGGGCATTAGCATTGGTGAAAAGCTTGCAATATCCCAATCAGGTAAAAATGAGAGTCGATGGTGCTCAGAGACTCTTGGTCACCTGGATTCCTCAACAGATAGAAGATATCCTGAGTAATCTTACGGTGAAGGTGGCAGGCAAAGAAGGCAATGAGGTTAATCTTTTCATGAAATATAAGGATACCCCTGTGACCAGTCTTGACTATACTTATTTTGATGGTCGTAGATGGAGCAATCTTTATAGTGCCAAGGATGGTATGGGAATTGTAGAACTTCGACCTGATATTGACATCAATAGTCTGCAAATTAAATATGAGTATGAATATGCAGACCAATGTCAGATTGATAAGGAATTAGAGTCTGTGATGCATCTTTTCAAGGGCGTTTCATTCAAGCATTCTTCTGCATACATTGCTGATTTGGATAAGTCTTCCGTAGTTTCTTCGAAAGTAAAGAAAGAGTTTGATAATTTGGTAAAGACAGAGGGACAGGCTACTTTGCCGTGCCTTAAAACAGATGAGGCTAGAATCTATGCGGATGTTATCACAAAGGTTGTGAATGCTATCCAAACAAAAAACTATGCGAGTGTGAACAGCTATTTTACCAATGATGGATTGGCGATGTATCACAAATTGCTTGATTATGGAAAAGCGCGTATTTTGGGAGTTCCGCATTTCTCTTTCTATCCTATGGGAGAACGCGTGGTTTGTCGTAGCATTCCAATGGCATTCTCTTTTGCGAACAATAAGCGTAAGTTTGTGGAGGATGTGACATTTACTTTTGATAAAGATAAGAAAATAGAGACTGTGGCTTTTGGATTGGGAAGTCAGGCTAAAGCTGATATCTTTGATAAAGGAATAGGTGCCTGGAGTGATCATGCAAAGATAGTTATTGCTACTTTCCTGGAAAACTACAAGACAGCTTTCGCCTTGAAGAGATTGGATTATCTGGAGAGTGTCTTTGATGAGAATGCAACGATTATCACAGGACATCTCATCAAGAAACCGTCTCGTAATCAGATGGAAAAAGGAAAATATATCAGTAGCAACAATCAACTTTTCAAATATACTCGTCATACTAAGAGCGAATATCTTAGAAAGTTGAAGATGTGTTTTGATAGCAATCAATTTATCAATATTCGTTTTGCGGATAATGATGTGGTTAAGATGGGAGTCGGTGGTGAAACATATGGTATCCAAATCAAACAGGATTATTATTCTTCCAACTATGGTGATCAGGGCTATTTGTTCCTGATGGTAGATTTCAATGACCCAGAGCAGCCTTCAATAAAGGTGAGAACTTGGCAGCCTGACCGAAATCCGAATATTAATTCCAATCTGCCTCGTTCGAATAGAGATTGGGGAATTATTGGACCTGGTAATTTTTAATGAGTATGATGAAGAAGTTTATTGTTTTATTGCTGCCGGTTACGTCTGCAGCCAATAGTTTTGCAATGGTTTCTTTTGAGAGCAGTAGTGGACAAGGCGTAGCACTTTTTCAGAATCAGGAGCCCCAGCTTTCTAAAGATTCCAAGAAGATGATCAAGCGGTTGAAGAAAGAGGGATGGCTGGTTATTGCCGGTGAAAAAAGCATGGAGCAACAAATCTTGCAAAGTCAGTTGTGTGATGTAGAACAGATGGTTGATAAGGATGGAAGTTCCACCAACCGATATGTTTGCCATACTTCTGTTCAGACAGCGGGAACATTTAATACTGCTTATGCTGCAGCCCGTACGAATGCTTTGGTAGAATTGGCATCTATGTTGAAAACAGACTTGGTTGCAGCTGTTGAGAGCCAGTTAAGCAACGAGCAAGGTTCGGATATGTCGGCAACGACCAAGTCAAAATTCAGTCAGCAAGCTCGTTCTGTCGTTGATGCAACAATCAAGAGTGCAATTCCAGTATTGGTTATTTATCGTAAATTGCCTAACAATTTTTTTGAGGTACAAGTTCGCTTAGCTTATGATATGAAAAAAATAAAGCTTTAATAACAATGCGTAAAAAACGAATAAGGCTTCATGTCCTATCGAAAGTAGTTTCATTGCCCATCGAAACTACTTTCGTTGGACAATGAAGCCTATTTCATTTTTTTTGTAGATAATCATATGATAGTTGGTTCTATAGAGAATTTGCCTGATATGATTTTGGTAAGGAGAAGTTATCTATTGACGGATAATCTCCCTTGTTCCGAAAATGTTCCGATGAATACCCATAAAAAGCAAGAAATGGCTTACGAACAGATGTTGCTAATTAACGAACAAACACACTATTTGACGTTTAAGCTCAAAATTTAGCAACGTTTAAAGATAATAAAAATAATTGACTCCAATTTAAAATAAAAATCTTATATTTGCAGAGTCTTTTGAGGGTATAAAATCATCATTGTAATGCAATTATGTTTGTTGATTCACCCCCAAAATAGAACTAATGTATTTACAAACTTTTAAATAATAATGACATGAAGAAAATTTGTTCGTTTGTTTTAATGACTTCAATGATAGTTGGAGTTATTATTGCGAAAAACCTTTCTCCTTTGGGGATGTCAACTCAAAAAGAAGATGTTGGCATCTCTAAGTCGGAAAATGTTTTGAATCAACGTTTAAAGGCAAAAGGTGCATCTGCAGATTCTCTGTCTGTGGTTGTGTCTGGTAAGTCTATGGCTCTGACCATTGATAATGATGAGGTGCAGCCATGGACCATAGGTGATGGATTTATTCAAAGCGGAAAACAGAAGAAAGAAAAAGGTTCTTCTACGCTTTCCTTTTCTTATCAAACAGATAAAAAGACAGAGGTGTCGTTTGAATGGGTGAATACCCAGAATTGGGATCATACGCTTAAAATGTATGTAGATGGTGTTTGTAAGGGAGAGAAAAATGACGGTTCCTGGAATAAGGTTCGTTTTTTCCTGGATAAAGGAAAACACATAGTTACTTTTGAGGATACGATATCTGTTTATCGTAGTAATTACAATCAAAGCGGTTTGTTGCGTAACATTTGTGTCAGAGAGATTCTGCCTCTAGAATCTACTGTTTTGACTGCGAAGTCTCAGCCTCTGAAGTTTGTCAATGAATCAGAATATCCATGGACTATTGAAGATGGATATATTCAGAGTGGTAACTATAATTATCAAAATACTTCATCTAGGTTTTCTACCACCTTTAAAATAGATACGGTAAGTAAATTCTCTTTTGAAAGATGTTCTGGATATTATAATGGTGGATTCCGAGATCAATCCTGGGCTGGAGATTACCATAATTCGTCTTTCTATATAAACGGTAAGCTGTATAGCAATGATTACAATAGAATTGCTTTTGGAACCAGTTGTGTGGTACTCACTCCTGGTACCTATACTGTTGAATGGGTAGATACGATGAATAACAATTCCTCTGACCCCTACTTATCGCAAATTAGGAATGTAGAATTGTCTTCCAACTGGATAAATATAGATCTTCCAAAGGCGGGAACTTTGGGTGTTGACGTGCTTTATCAAGTGAGTGTATTGGATGATGTAGAACTTTTAAAGGTAACTGGTAATCTGAATAGTGACGACTGGGCCAATATCAAGAAAATGAACAACTTGATGGGATTGGACTTGTCGGGCGCAAAGTGTAACTCTGTCCCTAACTCTGCATTTGATGGACTGAGCAGGCTTTCGTATGTGGTGTTGCCAGAAGGTATTGAGTCTATAGGCCAGTATGCTTTCCGTGGAACACAGATACAAAACATCACTATTCCAAGCAGCGTAAAGACCATAGGTCAGTATGCATTTAATAGTGTGTCTCGTTTGGCGAGCGTTAATTTTGCAAAAGATTCTCAGTTGCAGTATATTGGTTATGGCAGTTTTAGTGGAACAAGCATCAGTGAATTTATAATGCCTAACACTGTAACAAAATTGGGTTCTTATGATTATTATTATGAAGATAGGAGTGACTATGATACATATGTATTTAGTGATTGCGTTAATCTGAAGAAGATTCATTTTTCTGACGCTTTAACAGTATTGGAAAATTACGTTTGCAATAATTGCTATAATCTAGAGGATGTTGAATTGCCAAAAAATCTGGAAGTTATCAGAAATTATTCTTTCTGTAGAAATTCTAAATTACGCTCCATTAAGTTCCCTGAAAGTTTACGTACCATTGGCTATCGGGCATTCTATCAAACAGGGTTAGACAGTGTGAAACTCCCAACGAAATTAACTTCATTGGCCAATGAAGCATTCTATGATTCTGATAACATCAAGTATGTGGAGCTTCCATCCTATATGTCTTCGTATGACAGATGTTTTAGCAATTGTAATGGTATCGAAAAAATAGTGTGTAAGTCAGCTACTCCTCCTTCTGTGGCGAATGATATTATAGAAGGCGGCCCTGATAAGTCTAAGGTTACTTTGGTTGTGCCATCGTTCTCAGTTGCCAATTATAAACTTGATGGCTATTGGTATCGTTTTGGCGATATTCAGGAGATGAATATCGACTTGGATTATTGGCGCATAGCCAGTGCTTTGTCTTTGACCAACAATCGTAGAATGGGTGGAAAACCTGATGTAGAATTGTATTATGACGGTCAGTTAATGGTAAGCGGTAATGCACCAATGACCCTTAAGAATTTTGATATCTTCGTAAGTGAATCAAACCCTAGCCGTTTGCTGAACGACTGTGCATCCATGACTGCCGACCAGATTACCAGTCATTTCTCAGTGGATGCCAACAGATGGTACTTCCTTACTCCATTGCATGATATAGATCTCACGAAGGTTACTCATAGCAACAATGCTTCCTTTGTGTTCCGTTATTATGATGGTGCAAGTAGAGCAGCCAATGGAACTGGTAACAGTTGGAAAAATGTAGATAACGGTAAGTTGTTGGCAGGTAAGGGTTATATTTTCCAGTGTAACTCTTCGGGAATGATCAATTTGCCATGTGCCGCAGCCAGCCATGTACAGGTGCTGAATACAAACGATGTGACTACCCGATTGGAAACCCATGAAGCCACAGCTTCAGCCAATAAGAACTGGAACTACGTGGGAAATCCTTATCCAGCCTACTATGATGTCTATTATATGGACTTCACCGCTCCTATCACGGTATGGACAGGCAACACCTATAAGGCTTATTCCATTGTAGATGATGAATTTGTGCTCCGCCCAATGCAATCATTCTTTGTTCAGAAGCCAGATGCAGTAGATAACATCGTTTTCCATAAGGAAGGTCGCCAGATGACTTCTGGTATTGAGCGTGCTTCAACTGCCAAAGCCCGTACCCTGTCTTCTTCAAATCTCAACCGCAAGTTCTTTAATCTTGAGATATCCAACGATGAAGACCTGAAGGACGAGACCCGTCTCGTAATCAACGAGAAGGCACAGATGGGATATGAATTAGAATTGGATGCATCGAAGTTTATGAGCATGAATGCAGCTGTTCCTCAGATTTTCACACTTGATGATGAAGGAATCAGTTATGCCATCAACGAGCGTCCGTTAGAATCAGGAAGCATTGCGCTGGGATACCTTGCAGCAAAAGATGGTTTCTATACCATTAGTGCAGTAAAGGCAGAAGGCGAGATCATGCTTTTTGATAAGGAGCAGAACAAGTACATCGACTTGTCGGCACAGGATTACACCTTCTTTACCCATTCAACCAATGGTGTAAACAAAACTCGTTTTGTTCTGAAAATCAATACGAAGGGTGGTACTATCACGGATATCAACAGTGCGGCAACTTCTAAGACAAAGATCACAGGAAGTAATGGCAGTGTTACCATCACTACAGATACAGATGCCCATGTTGTGGTCAACTCGTTGAGTGGAGTTACAGTCTTTAATGGCCAGGTATCAGCAGGAAATCAAACCATTTCCCTGCCTACCGGTATATATATCATAAAGGTAAACAACACATCTTCTAAGATCATTGTTTATTAATTCATCTGATTAAATCTTTCCATCTATGAGAGGTTATAGATATATTCTCCTCATGCTGGCACTGCTGCTCAGTGTCAGCATGCGAGGGCAATACAATCCGGCGAATCCTGCGGAGCCTGGTGCATATTACACCCTGGCTCTGCAGGCTACGCCATCGAATGGTGGAAGTTTCAATGTAGGCGCAACGACAGCCTATTCCGAAGGAACTACGGTTACGTTGCATGCCTACGCATACCAGAACTTCCAATTTGTGGCATGGGAAAATGAAGGAGAGGTCGTGTCAACTTCTCCTAACTTCACCTATACCATGCCCGCAAAGGACGTGAAATTGATTGCCCATTTCAAGTATGATCCATCAAGTCCTTCCGAACCAGCAGAGCCGTCACTACCGGTATATTCCGTCTTGACTCTGTCGGCTAGTCCTGCCAATTCCGGCTATTTCAACATTTCGAGTGGCAACAGATATGAGGTTGGTTCGACGATAGACTTATATGCGTATGATTATTCAAACTTTACGTTCAAGAACTGGACGGAAAATGGTGAGGTGATTTCTACCAACCGGTCGTTCAGGTATGTGATGAAGGCAGGTAATCCTAACCTGATTGCCAATTACACATATACACCATCCAGTCCGGGCGAGCCTTCTGAAGCACAGGTTTATCACAAGCTTTTCCTGAAGAGCAATCCTGATGCAGGAGGTTATTTCAATGTTTCCAGTGGAAACTCCTACCAGGAAGGTTCCACGGTATATTTGTGTGCCTATTCTAACCAATGGTATCATTTCCAAAACTGGACATTGGATGGAGAAGTGATTTCTACCAATAGCAACTTCAACTATACGATGCCGACAAGCAACGTTACGTTGACGGCTAACTACACCTATTATTATAATCCTTCAAATCCGTCGGAGCCTTCCAAGCCCACAGATACTCATGTCAGCATCTATGGTATGACCGAAAATGGCGTGCAGGGGCAGACCATCACCTATCCGGTTTATCTGGAGAATGATACACCTGTAAAGGGAATGGTTGTGGATCTCCAATTCCCGGAAGGTTTTGCGGTGAATACCGAGGATATCCGTTTGTCGGGCCGTTCATCCGGTCATGAGATGAAAGTTGTTTCGTTGGAAAACAACGCATTCCGTTTTTCATTGCTCGGCGAAGATGCCTTTGCTGGAGACAACGGAAAGGTGTTTGATGTTTTCGTAACGATTCCATCAAAAGCCAAGATGGGAAAGAACTATCCTGTGGTGCTGTCGCATGGAGTCATCCACACCATGGACGATAAGCAATCAGCCATTTCTGTGCGTAATGGTAACATTTACGTAGAGAAGGTTTCTGAGGATGGCTTGTATTCCAAATTCTCATTTGATAAGCTGCAGGGTAGGGTAAAGTTCACCAACTTATCTTCTGCCAAGGCTGTCAGCTATCTCTGGGAGTTTGGTGACGGCACAACGAGTACCGAGAAATCACCATTGCATATTTATCAGAAATCAGGCTCTTATACCGTAAAGCTTACGGCACAGGGTAAGGTTGATTCTGATGTAGCAGAGATGACGGTGCTGGTCAATGATGAAAGTACCTGGAAAGCGGATGGCACTTTCTATCTTTCGGATGAAGAAACAGGTGTGCGCTATTTCACCTCTACCGAGTCGCTGTTCCAGTTCCTCGCCAATTCCGCTGTTGGCGGCAATGTGAAGGTAGCCATCAAGGCAGATAGAGATTTTACCTATCCGTTAGGTGCTTCCGACATACTGGTATTGAACAAGATATTCAAGTCTTTGGCTGCCACCCAGCATACCATTACGTTCAACAAATGGGGTAGTGGCCGCAATCCTGTCATGAACTGGGGTGATGGCAAAGATGCCGTCAACAAGGATTTGGTCAACAGTCTTGTTGCCAACAACAGATATTTGGAGTGCGATGGCGTGGAGATGAAGCTATGGAATATCAGCTTTAATCCTTCCAGAATCCATCAGTTGCAGACCCAGAAGATCAAGTCGGGTGCCAAGACCGAGGAAATGGATTTTTCACCTATCAGTACTGATTTGACTTTTACCTGGAAACTGCAGGCTAAGCCTTCTGGTGTATCCGGTTTCCAGGAGTCTGGTGAGCGTACCATTCCTTCCATGACACTCGTCAATGAAGGTGACGGCACAGCCCAACTTAACTATCAGATTGTGGGCAAATACAAGAATCAGGTTTTCTGTGAGTTCGCTCATGAAATTCTGGTCTCACCAGCTTTGGTTGGCTTGTTCACCAACATGTCGCCTGCCAATGGAACGATATCAGAATCTACAAGTGTTACATTAACCTGGAATAGCATCAAGAATGCTGTCTATGATGTATATCTGTGGAATGCTCTCAACCAGCGTCCATCTTCTCCAGCCGTTTCCGGCATATCAGAACTGCGCTATGCATCACAGAATTTCTGCCAAAACGGAAATACATATAAATGGCAGATTGTGGCAAGAAATGAGGATCAGGAACTGGCGAGCGACACGATGTCTTTCTCTGTAAGAAGCTTGCCGGATCTTCACGTATATGCGGTTGACTGTTCTGAGGCTGTAGCTGGCAAGAAGTTTACCGTGAAATGGAAGGTTAAGAATGATGGTGTTGGTTCCACCGGTGAAACCCGATGGAATGACTATATCTGGCTTGTAACAGATGTGTATGGAGGTACATCCCCTTCGGGTACATCCACCAATAATTCCAAACTGTTATCTACGGTTCAGAATGTCAAGTCACTTGATAGTGGTGAATCATACGAGAACAGTGTCGATATTACTTTGGATGAGCGCATCTATGGCAACTACTATGTAATAGTGGCAGCCGATATGTATAGTGTCTCTGATATCCAGTGGAGCGCTATCGGAGGCTCTGTCTTGAATCCGTATAATCCTTCTCAGGATGGTTCTACCTCCTATAAGCATCTTTATGCTTCCACATCATCCTATTATAATAAGGTGTATGAACAGGGAGAGACACCAACGTTAAGCGACAACTTCTTCTATAAGAAGATAAACATAGCTGTACCGAATCTGGCAGACTTGCAGATTCCTGGCATTTCGTCGTTTGTCATCCCGAGCGTAGAGCCAATTCTGTCTCCTGCTGTTGCAAAGGCACCAGGATATGTTGTTGATGACGGAAAGCCTAAGGAGATTTTGATGACTTGGGAAGAATGTTATTATCCTTCTCCTATCACAGCTGCCGGATTAAGAAGTTCCAATGCCTATTATTCCGGAAAGAAGATTGCAGTGAAGGTGAATGTTGCCAATAAGGGCGGTAAAGATACCGAGAAATCCTTCAGGACGGTTCTTTATATGTCTTCTTCGCCAGATAGGGATGCCGCTCCGCTGACAACCGTCGGTTCTGTTACTTGTCCAACCAACATCGTTGCAGGTAAGGATACTACGCTGACATTTGCCTTCTATCTGCCATATTCATGGCATGGAGAAACCTATTTCCATGCTTATGCAGATATAGACGATGCCGTTTATGAGTTGGCTAACACCGTCAACAATTGGGGTAAGAGTGAGAAGGTGGATGTATTGTTGTGTCCAGGAGCAGATTTGGTTCCTTCAAAAATGAATGCTCCTAAGAACATTGCCTCATCCTCTTCTTTTGATGTCACCTATCAGGTGGAAAATAAGGGAGCAGGTATCCCTCTGCCAAAGGATGGTATAACTTATGTAAAGAAGTGGAAGGATAAGGTATATTTATCTAAGAAGAAAACCGGATTGGATGATTCGGCTGTCCTCCTTTCTACAAGTGAAAGAACTGCCTCCTTCCAGGGACCGGTATTCCAGTCGGCACCTGGTCCGATAATTGTCAAGCCAGAAGAATTTCACTATGTTGGCGATTCTTACAGCAATACCATCTCGGTGAAACCTAGCGGATTGACATCGGGCACTTACTATGCCTATATCCAGGTAGATGCAGATGATGATCTGTATGAATATGATGGCGAAAAGAACAATGTTATCTGTTCTGGTCCTATCAAGTTTGTCCAGCCAGACCTGACGGCAGAACTGCTTTCCATTTCAGAAGATACCCTTGCTACAGACAAGGAGATTGCCTTTACATGGAAGGTGAAGAATCATGGAAGTGGTGATATACAGAATGCAAAGCTTACGGATGCTTTTTATGCTACCGTCAACCAGGATGCATCTGGAGGTGAATTGATCGGTAAGGTTGAGAACACCGTTTGGATTGCTGCTGGTTCAGAGAAGACGCTGCGTGCAAATATCAAGATTCCTAGCAATTCCCGCCTGGATGGTTTGAGATATATCTATGTACGTACCAATAGCGACAATGCCATATTGGAGGAATCTGCCCAGAACAACAGTTCTGCTATCGTGAAGTCGTGGTGCAAGTATGAGGCAGTACCTTCTCCACCGAGAGTCAAGGGTGCTAATCTCTATGTGCAGAACCTGGGTGTTAAAGGCGAAGTCAAGCCAGGCGAGGAAGTAACGGTTACCTATACTGCACGAAATACGGGTGAAGCCGATTTGGCTGATTTGGAGGCGAGTCAGGATGTCTTTATGAGTTCTGATGATCGTTTCTCTGATGCTGCAGCTGTGAAATGTGAGGTCACTGCCCAAAAGGGTTCTACTAAGAAACTGAAGGCGGGCGGTAGTACCACGATTACGTTGACGGTGAAGATACCTAATACCATCATAGGTGGCAGAAAGTATCTCCACTTGTTTGCTGACCGCACCAATCAGCTGGCCGAGAAAGAGACGAGGGATAATTATACTTACACTTCGTTCTATCTCAAAGGCAATCTTCCAAATCTGACAGTTACTGATTATGCTTTGGCTGATACCATCAAGACTTCTACGCATGTTGCTTTGAAGTTTACCACAGCCAACCAGGGTGAGTGGGATGCGGCAAATTCAAATGCTCATGTCTATCTGTCGTCTTCAAGTCAGCTGAATGGTAACGCTGTATCATTGGGTTCTGCCTCCGTACGTGCCATCCGTAAGGGTGAGAAGACTGATAACACGGTTACATTCAGTGTTCCTGACAAGTATTATGGCAAATGGAATGTGTTGATTCATACCGATGGAAACCAGCAGATTGAGGAGTTGGATGAAAACAACAATTGGGTCGTAATTCCTGTAACCATCCTACAGTCTCCTCTTCCGGATTTGACCATCAGAGAACTCTCTACAGAGGAAATCCTCACGAGTGGCCAACCTATGAAGATCAGAACGAGCATCGCCAATATTGGCAAACATGCAACCCGATCAGACAAGTGGTCTGACACTTATTATCTATCCACAAGTACGGTTTTGAATACCGAAAAGGCGACCAGGATAGGTAGCAAGACCCACGTTGGTAAGTTGGATGTAGATGCTGTCTATTCAAATGAGGTAAGTTGCAATATTCCAGCCAATATGCAAGGTAACTTCATGCTGTTTGTCGTAACGGATGCATCGGATGCCATTGCCGAGATTGACGAGAATAACAATGTAAAGGGTATTCCGGTCTATGTGAATGGTTCTGCTGATACGCCTGCCGACTTGTCGGTTTTCGCTATCAGTGCACCGGCAAGTATCAAGGTGGGTGATGATGTTACCATTTCCTACCAGATTGCCAATGTGGGTGAGTTTACAGCCAACGGTACGCTGAATGATGTCATCTACCTCTCAAAGAACAAGACTTGGGACAAGGATGATTTGATGGTAGGCGTGGTTTCCGGCAAGGTGAACATCAATCCTGGAGAACAGGCCACCCGTACGGTAACCGGACGCATTACGAATGTACCGGAGGGTGACTACTATGTGGTCGTTAAGACGAATTCCACGAAGACCATAGCCGAGTTGAGCGACAAGAACAATACGGGTATCGCCTCTTCTCCAAGCAAACTGTCGTTTACTACCATCACCTTGGGCAGTAGTGCCTCTGTCAATACTTCCGGCTATTATAAGCTGGAGATTCCTGGTGGTTATGAAGGCAAGACGGTAGGTTTCTATCTGGATCATCCGGAAGGAGCTTCTGCTGGTATGTATGCTGCATTCGGATCGGTACCATCCACAGCTAAGTATGATATCTCATCCAGTGCAAGCCAGGGTACACAACAGGAATTGCTGATTCCGAATGTGAAGGCTGGCAGCTATTACATCTTGGCTCAGGACAATGCTGCCTTGGTTAATGCCACGGGCAATGTGTTCTCGGAGTCGGGTAGTGGCTTAACCAAGGTTACCCCTATGACGATAAATGCCAAGGAGGTGAATTTCGGAGCTACAACCTTAAGTATTGCCGAAGGTGGTAATGGCGGCTGGGTATCTACTGATATCAAGGGTGCGTTGTTTGATTCCATCATGGACTTCCGCCTGAAGTTGGCAGAGAAATTGATTCCTGCTGAGGCTGTCACCTTTAACGGTATGACAAGCTCACGTGTCACCTTTAACCTCAACGATGCGGCTACCGGTTCCTACGATGTGGTATCCGAACTTCCTGACGGCACATTGGCCACCTTGCCAAAGGGCTTCAAGGTAATTCCTGGAGCTTCTGTCAGCCTGGGAGCGAAGATTGATGCTCCGAGCATGGTACGTATGGGCAGTTATGCTCCTGTCTCGATATCGTATGCCAATGGCGGTAACACCGACTGCGAAATTTATCGCCTGATGCTGGTCATCGATCAGGGCTATCTTGGCACCACCATCAAGGATTTAGACCGTCACCAGTCGGTGCTCTATCTCGACTTGGGTTCAGAGAGCAACAGCCGTGGCTATACGTCAATACCTCCTGGTACACAGAAGACCATCAATCTGTTTATGTACCAGACGGCAATTCTCAGTAACATAACGATTTATGTGGTGAAATAAATATAGACATTTCAAATATGAACATAAAGAATTATATCAAAACTATGCTCTTGGGGGCAGGACTGCTTTTGGCAGCCCTGCCTGCCGAGGCACAGAATATCATCCGCCCGAAGATAGCGGGTCCTAACGGACTTTGGGTGAACAGCTACAACGGTGTGCTGTTCTTCGGACAGACGGATATGGAAACGCAAAACTCGCAAATGCCGATGCAGTTGCGCTTCTATTACAACAGTTCGGCTCAGTCAACCAATTATGGCTATGGCTTAGGCTTTTCTCTTGGCTTCGAAATGCGTTATCGTGTCAATGAGATTGGGGGCGTGGTCATAGAAACCGGTGACGGACGTACCGACACCTTCAAGAAGTTTGGCAATGATTTTGAGGCACCAGCCGGCGTGTTCAGCAAGGTGGAGGAATACGAGAGCGGTAAGTTCCGTCTTACCGAGAAATCGGGTGAGCAGTATTTCTTCGATGATGCCAAGCATGGTAAGGTAACGTCGATGACCGACCGTAATGGTAATAAAACCACCTTTACCTATCAGGACAGTATGCTGGTGAAGGTGCAGGATGCCGTGGGTCATGTACTCAACTTCAGTTATGTTGACGGAATGCTCCGCAAGGCCACCGCTTCCTTCCATAAAGGCAGTATCAGCTATGAGTATGATGGATTGCACCGACTGAAGAAGCGCATTGATGCCATGGGCAACATCACGCTTTACGGTTACGACAAGCAGAACCGTATCTGCGAGATAACAGATGCCAATGGCCATAAGACGCTGATTGCCTATAATGGCAGTGGCATGGTTAGCCGCATGAAGACGGATGTATCGGATAAGTCTATCCGTTACGAGAATGACAAGACGGTCTTTATTGACTACACCGCCCCGAAGAACCAGTATTCCTATTACCGTTGGGATGAAAAAGGCCGTGTCGTAGAGAAGGTGGGCTTATGCTGTGGCATACAGTCAACCCTGGAATATGACGATGATGACAATGTGGTGAAGCATACGGATGCCAATGGCAACATCACATCCTATACATATGATGACCGGGGCAATATGCTCTCGCTGACAGATGCCTTGGGCAATTCGGAGCGTTATACCTATGACGATAAGTTCAACCTGGTGACTTCCTTCCAGGATAAGAACGGCAATAGCTATCGCTTCGACTATGATGCCAAGGGCAACCTCAAGTCTCTGTCGGGTCCGTTGGGTTTCAGCAACAGCTTTACCTATAACGACAAGGGATGGCCGTTGAATACTACGGATGCCAACAACAATGTGACGGCTACCACCTATAATGCCAACGGAACCGCAGAAAAGGTGATGAACGCTGCAGGATATATTACCTCTTATTCTTATGATGAATGCGGTAACATCCTAAGTATGACAGACGGTCGCAGTAATACCACTTCTTACACTTACGACAGCAACAACCAGATCATCTCTCAAACGGATGCTTTGGGCCATACTTCTACCTTGAGTTATGACAAGGTGGGTAATATCGTGCGTGTCAAGAATGCCAAGAATCAGATTCGTGCATACAGTTACGATGCCCTGGGCAATGTGCTGACGATGACGGATCCGATGGGTGGTGTCTATACTTACAAGTATGACGGTAAGGGAAACGTGCTGAGCGTGACCGACCCTATGGGTAATGAGCAGACCTTTGCCTGGAATGAAAAGAACAAGTTGACCTCGCAGACCAATGCGGCTGGCGAGAAGACGGGGTATGACTATGATGCCAAGGGCAACCTGGTATCTGTATTCCAGCCAAACGGAAATACCATCAGTTACTTCTATGACAAGCTCGACCGCATAGAGCAGTTGAGTGATAACATGGGCGTGATTGCCAAATATACTTACGATGGTAATGGCAACCAGCTTACCATGACAGATGGTCTCGACCGTACGATGACTTATACCTATGATGGCTTGAACCGCAAGACATCGGAGAGTCTGCCGTCGGGTGCAACAACCCGGTATCAGTATGACAACAATTCCAACCTGACTTCCGTGACTGATGCGCTCAGCCACGTGACGAGTTATACCTATAGCTCACTTAATCAGCAGTTGACCCATACCGATGCCTTGAATGCCATAACGAAGTTTGAGTATGATGCCAACGGTAACCTTTCCAAGGTAACGGATGCCAAGGGTAATGCTACTTCTTATGCGTATGATGCGCTCAACCAGAATACAGCTATCACCTTTGCCAATGGTGCATCGCTGCAATATACCTACGATGAGCTGGGCAATGTGATTTCCTCGAAGGACCGTGCAGGCAATGAGTTTAAGTATGCTTATAACCCATTGGGTAACCTGCTGTCTAAGACCTATCCTGACGGAACTACGGATAAATACACATACGATAAGGTGAGCCGCATGCTTTCTGCCGTGAATAAGGATGCTTCTGTTACCTTTACTTATGACAAGGCGAACCGACTGTTGGCTGAAACATTGAATGGTAAGACAACGAGCTACAGTTATCATGTTGCAGCAGGTAAGCGTACCTTGACTTATCCAAGCGGTATGAAGGTGGAGGAACATCTGAATGCCCGTGACCTCATTGCGTCTATTCTTCAGAATGGCAATGAAGTGGTAACCATGGAGTATAATGTGGCTGGCCAGAAGACCAAGCAGACATACGCCAATGGCATCACTACGGATTATGGATATAATGAGAATGGCTGGTTATCGTCTATCAAAGATGACCACAAGGTTCTCGACCTTGCTATGAGCTATGATGCCATCGGCAATATGACCAAGCGTGCCGATAATCTCGATGCTTCCCGCACCGAGAGTTATGGTTATGATGTCATTTCTCAGCTCACTTCCTTTACTCGTGGAAAGACTGTTAACAAGACGTATCAATTCGACTTGTTGGGTAATCGTGTGAAGACAGTGGAGAATGGTGTTGTCACCAACTATACTTCCAATAATGTGAATGCCTACACGGCAATTTCTGGCGGTATGTCGTTCACTCCATCATACGATGGAAATGGAAATATGCTGAATGATGACAAGCATCAGTATGTGTATGACTATAACAGCAAAATGGCTTCTGTGGGTGATAAGTCTGTTACTTATAAATACGATGCTTTGGGTCGTCGTATTGCCAAGAATAACACCTTGTTCTATTATGTGGGTGACCAGATGGTGGAGGAAAGTACAGATGGTGCTATAACCACTTATCTGTATGGCAACAATATTGATGAGGCTTTGCAGATGAGTAGAAAAGATGAGGCTTACTATTATCATACAAACCATTTAGGTTCTACAATGGGGCTTTCTAACAAGGAAGGCAAGATTGTAGAAAAAGTGGAGTATGATGTGTATGGTATGCCTACATTTTTGAATGCAGATGGCAAGGTGCTTGCTGCTTCTACTATTGGGAATAATATTCTGTTTACTGGCCGTGAATATAATGCTGAAACTGGAGATTATTACTTTAGAGCAAGAAGTATGCATCCGATGGTGGGTAGATTTATGGAGAAAGACCCATTGATGTATGTGGATGGTATGAATGATTATGCTTATGTTAATAATTCTCCTATAGTATTTATTGATTTGTTAGGTAATAAGATAGATAAAATTCCATCATGGGATGATTCAGGAAGGGGAAAAATGAATTCTAATACAGGTGGAAGATTTCAAGGTTCAAGTGTGCATAAGAAGGGTGTGTGGGATTTATATAAAGAATCCGCAGGCGACACATTTAATGGGAAATCATATATCCCCAAACGACAACCTTTAATACCTAATAGTTCTAATTTATTGAGAAAGTTATTGGGAAAGGTTGCAAAAATAAGTAGGTTTTTGGGGAAAAAAGCTCCTGTTGTTGCTGTAGTGTGGGCTATTGGTACTGCAGCATATTCTGCTTCTCAAGGTGGTGATGCTGGTGATATTGCAGAGGCTGTAGTAAACGACCAACTGCCATTTCTCGAACATTATAAGGATCCTGGTCCTATGTGCTATGATTATTCAAGAGGTCCAACAGCATATTTGGGATATGTTCCTGTTCCGTGCCCTCCTCAGAAAGAAAGAGGTTGTGATAAATAGATGTGGCTTAATAAATTGTAAAAAACTATAGTGGGGAAATAAACCTTTGTTTTTGTGTAAGTTATGTTTCGAATAAAAAATATCAAATATGTTAAGAATAAAAAAAAGAATATTTTTGTTATCTATTCTGCTTAGCTTCTCTAGTGTTATAGTGGCCCAAAACAAGAGATATGGAAACTGTAATCCTGGCAAAGGAAGTCAAGATATCCATAAAGATCAAAATCATCATCAAGATCCTCTTGATGACGCAACCACTTCCGGCGGCATTTCCGCCGACCCAAACGAAATCATTGGTCCTGCGGGCTATGATTCCATTCGTTGGGTCAGCATTAACGATGTCTTAAACTACACTATTCTCTTTGAGAATGACCCGGAGTTTGCATCGGCTAATGCACAAAAGGTGGATGTGAGGTTTAGTTTTGACGACAAGGCATGGATGCGTGGTTTTGGATTGGGAAGCTACGGCTTCGCCAACTACTCATGGAATATCGACAAGAGTCCTGCGGCTTACCAGAACCGCCTCGACTTGCGTGACTCCATGAAGATTTACGTTGACCTCAATGCAGGTGTCGATGTGGTGAAGAAACAAGCCTTTTGGACTTTCTCATCCATCGACCCGGAAACAGGTCTGCATCCTTGGCAGGTAGATAGAGGTATGTTGCCGGTAAACGATTCTACCCATGTGGGAGAAGGCTACGTGCGCTTCAGTCTGAAACCATACGAAGGATTGAAGACCGGTGATACCATCAGCATTGCCGCCAATATCGTGTTCGACCAGAATGATACGATTCCTACGAATCGATGGAAGAACGTGATAGATGCCGGTATGCCTACCAGTAAGGTAAAGGGAAAGGTGGATTCCAAAAACAAGAATCTCTATCACCTCACCCTTACCGCTGCCGACGACAAGGGTGGCTCGGGTCTGAAAAAAGTAACGATGTATCTTGCCAACAACTTCGGTATCTACGAAGAATATGCCGTATGTCCGGTAGATACCGTCATCGACTTTGAGGCAGAACCTGGCAGACAATACAAGTTCTACTCATTGGCAGAAGACAATGTGGGAAATCTTGAACCGTTGAAGTCAGAACCGGATCTGTTCATTAACATCAATGCAGCTCCAACCGATATTACCCTGTCAGACTCTATCTTCCAGGATGATATAGCCCCGGAAGGCTTTATCGGAGAGCTGGCTTCAAAGGATGCAGACGGCAGCACCTTTACCTATGCCTTGGCAGAGGGAAAGGGAGCGGTGCATAATGATTTGTTCCAGATCAGCGGCTCACAACTGCAAGCCAAGAATACCTTTAAATGTGCTGCAGATACTATCTATCAGGTGCGTATCAGTACTACCGATGAGGGCGGCTTGTCGTTCGAAAAGCCTTTTGTGCTGCATCTGAAGAATGTATTGGAAAAGCCAAAGACTGATACGCTGTCTGTCAAGATCTGTGAAGGCGATGTTTACAACTTTCATGGCAAGGAATACGAGAAAGCTGGTATCTATTATTATACCAAGAGCAATGAGTTCATGTGCGACAGCGTATATATGCTGCAGCTAACCGTACTGCCTCGCCTGGAGGCACCAAAGGTTTCTGTAGAAGGTGCCTGCACTCTGGTTTCCTCAGCTGACAAGAATAACATCTGGTTTAAGGAAGATGGAACTGCAGTAGAGGGAGCTACGGATAAAAAGTTCACCCCAACAGAAGACGGCGTTTATTATGCTGCAGTGAGCAATGGCTCATGTCTGTCAGCACCATCGCAGTCATATTACGTACAGGTGTCCGACCAATATGCGCTTCATCTGAATCTTGCCAAAGGTTGGAACTGGGTTTCTTCGAACCTGGCAGATGTAGGCTACCAGAAGGCGAAGGACTTCCTGACACCGATAGAGGCGAAGGTGGAAAGTCTGATTGGCTCAGAAGCAAAACTGACACGTGATCCACAGAATGTTCTTGCGGGCGACTTGGTTACATTGAGTCCAACTTCCGGTTATCTCATGCAGACCAATAGTCAGATAGATAATATCTGGAATGGTCATGCCTGCAAAGCGGATGCAACGGCAGTCAGCTTGAAGAAGGGTTGGAACTGGCTAGGTTACTTGCCGGTTTATGAAAACTCTCTGGAAAAGGCCTTTGAGAATCTGGCTCCTGTCGAGGGTGACATCATCAAGGACTACACCCGGTTTGCTACATATACCCGTGGTAAATGGCAAGGCACCTTGGTTTCCATGCAGCCAGGTAACGGCTATATGTATTACTCCGGCAAGAGCAAGACGTTCCATTATCCAGTGCAGCAGGTATTCCCGGTAATAACCGGCGTACAGGAAATGGCAGCACCAGAAGTGGTTTCTCATTGGCAATTTAAAGAGCATACGTATCCATATAACATGAATATGATAGCAACTGTTCAGGCTGACAAGGCAGCAGCTCCTGCCGGATTATTCATAGTGGGTGCATTTGTGGGGAATGAATGCCGTGGAGTAGGTCAATACGTAGGTGATAGACTGTATATGACCCTGTATGGTGACATCAATGCTTCAGACAAGATTACCTTCAAGGCTTGGAACAGCAGTAACCAGCAGGAATACAACATCCTTGAAACGGTGAAGTTTGCCAACAAACTGGAGGGTACAGTCGCAGCTCCGTTTAAGTTGACCATAGGCGACCCTACGGGAATCAATAATGTAGAAATCAATGATGACTATAATATTTATCCAAACCCAGTAAGAAGCACCTTGTATGTAAATGGAGACATCAGTCAGCTGAAGTCTGTTCTGGTGATAGCAAACAATGGTGCAGTTATGGCCAAGACGAATGCTTATAAGGAAACGGGGTTGAATGTTTCCCACCTGATAGATGGTGCTTATATTGTTGTCTTGAAGACAACTAGAGGCACTGTTATCAAGAGAATATTGAAGTCTAACTAGTTCATAGAATAGGAGGAAAACGATGTGGTTTTCCTCCTATTTTTGGTTTGACTAGCATGTGTATTGTCTAATGGGTGCAAGTCCCTAACGAGCCCTAGTAGTGGGAATCGTCTAGCCAGAGAGACAAGGGTGTCCGTGGTGACGCGGAATCTGAAAGAAGTCAGCGGCAAATATCTGACCCAACGCACAGAAACTTGATACAAGGCTGCTTGTAGGGATAAGGCTGCCAAAAGAGTCAAAGTCCAATAACTACTCGGAACTGCAAGTAGTAAATCAAGTGGGTATAAGATGGAAAGACAATATGCTTAACTAGTGATGTCTCACGGACGCATGGGTGAAGATGTGTTATTCGATGTACCATGACGGAGTAAAGCTTGCCGTGAGAAGTCAGCAGAGGTCATAGTACCCAAGGCACGTGTGCCTATAGGGAAGGACTGAATCGTGCAGTGCAATAGTAAATGAATGTTACCTTGTGAGACACCTCGTCAGATGTCCGAAAGGAACTCTCTATCCAAGACGATAGGACGGAATCCGACAATAGGATAGAAGTGACGCTACTCATAGGGATAGCTGAAAACAACTTGCCACACATCGCAAGATGAGAAAGCACGAAACCGCCGTATGCGGAACCGCACGTACGGTGGTGTGGGAGGTCGGTAAATGTGAAAATAGGAGGAAAATGCCTTTTATGATTAGCATTTACCTCCTACCCGATTATAAAAGCGCAACAGTATGGTTGAAAGTGGGCGTTAGTCAACCAGTTTGAAGTTTTTCTTTCGTCATAGTATAAGGCTTCATAGTCTCATCGAAACTACTTTCGTTGGACGATGAAGCCTATTTCATTTAAAGAACATAGAACTTGGTTCCCTAGCCAAAAAGTGAATCAATCGGAAAGTGTGGTTGATGAATAGAAAAAACACCCCTAAAAGCTTGCTAGTTTGAAAATAAAGTAGTAACTTTGCGCTATGGAATTTTAAAACAGATGGTTATGAAGTACTTAGACCCTAAGGAAGACCTTACGTTCAAGAAGATATTCGGCAATCATCCAGATCGGTTGAGAAACCTCCTGAATACCCTTCAGTCACTCAGTGAGGACGAGTTGTTACACCAAGAACAGTATCTGCCGTCAGTAGAGGAGCTGGAGATTTCCGGTTTCTCGGATGCCGAACTCAGAGCCTACGACAAATTCTGGGATTCTGTAAGTGTTGAAAGAACTCTTCTGGATGCCAGGTACCAGAAAGGCATGACCCAGCGAAGCTTAGAGATTGCCAGGAAGATGCTGGCAAAGGGTATGGATGAAGCGATGGTGATGGAAATGACGGGGGTATCGGCAGAGCAGATAAAACTGCTGAAAGAGGAGAAATAGATGGCTATTGCATGGTTTTCTGTTTTAGAAGAGAGTAGAGGGAAATGATTTCGCATTTCCCCCTACTCTCAATATGTTTTATTCCTCCGCTTCTTCGCAAGCCACCATTTCGGCTCCTCTATATATCACCACGAGCTTGTGTAGCTTGGTGGTTTTGATAGATTCCCTTACGATGTCGCTGTCGGCATATCGGCAAATCTGGGCTGAGGCTTCCTTGAAGAGTTGCTTCACCTGTT
>ERZ1026878.480-NODE-480-length-30928-cov-15.508665_pt1 | contig 30928 bp, 24 predicted proteins | sample MGYA00380169_ERZ1026878 | MGnify/ENA primary metagenome ERZ1026878 (study PRJEB33269, sample SAMEA4719805) | human gut metagenome | biome: human-associated habitat; feature: organic feature; material: feces | place: Cameroon | collected 2013-10 ...
ATTACGGAGATGAATTTGCGATGCCCGGAGCAAATGATCCGGATTGCAGACGTGGTATGTACTGGGATGAAGAATACCAGGATAAAGAGATGTTTGAATGGTATAAGCAACTGCTGAAGGTGCGAAAAAACCATGCATGTATCGTAGAGGGTGAACCAATGGAAATAGCTGCAAGGGACGAGGAAGAGACAATCGTCCTGACCAGAAAAAATGGCGAAGAGACACTCGCTTTGATCTTTAACTGCAGCAGCAGCGCAAGAGTGTTTAATGAGTATGCGCAAAAATATGATTTACTTAGAGAGAATTCCTTTGATGGAAAAATAGCAGGGCTTGATGCCGCTGTAATAGTACTATAAAAAATATGACATTTAAAATTGCAAGAAAAAAGCAAGAATCCAGGCATGGAGTTTTTATCAGATAATGTTAAAATAAAACTATCTGAATTGTGAAAGGAGACAAACTTACATGCCGAAACCTACACTGATCGATTGTTGTATAAAAAAATACGCTTATCGTGAAGTATCACAAATATATCAGGAGCTGGGAGCATCACAGGAAGGATTGTCATCAGAGCAGGTAGAAATAATGCGGGAAAAGTATGGCATAAACCGTTTTTCCGGGCAAAAAAACGATACTATGCTGCGACGGCTGCGGCGCGCATTTATCAATCCATTTAATATCATTCTTTTTGTGCTGGGGATAATCTCACTTGTTACAGATGTGGTTTTGGTATCTAATTTTGCCAGAAATGCAACCACTGCTATTATCATTTTCTCGATGATTTTGATTAGCGGAACAATCCGCCTGATTCAGGAACTTCGTGCAAAGAATGCATCAAAACAGCTAAATCGGCTGATACATGAAAGCATTACCGTACGGCGTGCGGGAGAAGTGAAAGAGATTTCGGCGGAGGAACTTGTAGTTGGAGATATTGTTCTGCTCTCGGCAGGTGATCGTATCCCGGCTGATCTGAGACTCACCAAAGTAAGTGATCTATTTCTCTCCCAGGCAGCGATCACAGGCGAAAGTGCGATTCTGGAAAAAAATGCACAGGCACTGAGTTACAGTAATTCGGAATCCTTGACTCAGTTTGAAAATCTTGCATTTATGGCAACAACTGTCATCAGTGGAAAAGGTGAAGGTATTGTGCTTGCAGTCGGAAAAGACACACTTTATGGCAGTTTTGCAAAAGAAGATTCGGATGAAAAGCAGTCTTTTCAAAAAGGAGCCAACTCTATTGCCTGGGTTATGCTTCGTTTTATTGCGGTATTAATTCCTATTGTATTCATACTATTGCAGATCACAGGTGGCAGGTGGCTGGAATCCTTTGCCTTTGCACTGTCTGTTGCCGTTGGCTTGATGCCAGAAATGCTGCCGATGGTGATCACAGCCTGCCTTGCAAGGGGCAGCCTGAGTATGAGTAAAAAGCAGACAATCATTAAAGACATTAATGCAATGCAAGGATTTGGCAGCATGGATGTGCTCTGCATGGATAAAACAGGAACACTGACCAACGAAAGTATTTTGCTGGAATATTATATGGATGTTCTGGGAAACGAAAGCGATAAGGTATTGGATTTTGCTTTTTTAAACAGTTCATATCATTCTGGTGTATGTAATACGATTGATAACGCAATCCTTGCATGTCAGACGATGCCTGGGCATGAACAGCATTTTGCCGGTCTTCTCACGCAGTATCAGAAAGAGGATGAAATTCCATTTGATTATACACGCAAATTTGTTAGCACACTGGTGACAGATAAAAATGGGGATTGCCAGCTTATTATGAAGGGTAATATTTCCCAGATTGTGTCCCGGTGTAGTCATGTGGAATTTCGTGGCGAAATCCTTCCGATGGAAAAAGGGGGGATGCAGAGTGTGGATTCCGTGGTGGATGAGATGCAGCAGGATGGAATGAAGGTAATTGCTGTTGCACGGAAAGAGATTGAGAAACAGGATCAGATCATACCAACAGACGAAAATAATATGATCCTGATGGGATATCTTGCATTCTTTGATGCTCCGAAAAAAACAGCTAAGACATCTGTGGAGGCTTTAAAAAGACTAAAGGTGACACCGAAAATATTAACAGGTGATCAGGCTGACGTAGCGGCTTCTATATGCCGGAGAGTTGGAATCTCTTCTGAAATCATCTTGACTGGTGCCGAGTTAGATCAGATGACGGACGATGAACTTGGCAAAGCAGTAGAAAATATTCATGTTTTCGCTGAACTCACACCAGGGCAGAAAGTCCGTCTTGTTTCTGCATTAAGACAAAATGGACATACTGTAGGTTTTCTGGGAGATGGAATCAATGATATCCCAGCTCTTTGTGAATCGAATGTTGGTATTTCAGTAGATACAGCGGTAGATGCAGCGAAAGATGCAGCGGATGTGGTGTTGCTTCAAAAGGATCTGGGCGTATTGGAGCAGGGAATTTTAGAGGGGCGTAAGACATTTACGAATATGCTCAAATACATTAAGATCACGGCAAGCTCCAATTTTGGCAATATATTTTCTATCGTTTGTGCCAGTGCATTCTTACCATTTTTACCAATGACATCTTTGCAGATATTATTATTAAATCTGTTATATGATATTTTATGTATTATCCTTCCATGGGATAATGTGGATGAGGAAGAAACACTATCTCCAAGAGACTGGTCCGGAAAGACACTGGGACGGTTTATGTTGTTGTTTGGTCCTATCAGTTCATTATTTGATATTGTGACATTTTTATTTCTGTATTTTATTTTATGCCCGATGCTGTGTGGTGCAACCTATTTAAAGCTTACAGATCCAGTGATGCAGTCGCAGTATGTTGCTTTATTTCAGACAGGATGGTTTTTAGAATCGATGTGGACGCAGGTATTGATCCTTCATTTCCTTCGGACAAGGAAGATACCATTTGTACAGAGCAGTCCCTCGGTTCCGGTTATCTGCACGACTTTTGCAGGGATTATTGCCTTTACTGCACTTACATTTACCAAAAGCGCAGGTGTTATTGGATTGACGAAATTGCCAATCAGGTATTTCCTGTTTTTATTTGTTGTAGTCCTACTCTATATGCTTCTGACTACGGTAGTCAAAATTGTTTATCAGAAGAAGTATCATGAGCTGATCTGAAAGGAGGGAAACCATCGTGAAAAAGAATATCAGTATTATTTCCATGGATTCTGTCCTGCAGGAATGGCTCATTCAAAAGCTGATCAAAGAACCACCGGAAAGTGACAGTGCGAAAGAACTGCTTTCCGGTATTTATGATATGGTGAGTGGAGAGGTGAATTCATTGCTGCTTTCCACTGTAAAGAATTCAGAAATTGCATCTCTCAATCTTTCAGATGAAATGAAAATTGGGGAATTAGTGATCAATCCGAAAAGCAGGAGCGTTACTAGGATGGATCAAGCGGTTTCCCTGACTCCTAAGGAGTTTGATATCCTGTATTTCCTGGCTGAAAACAGAGGAGAAGTATTTACAAAGGAGCAGATTTATAAAGCGGTATGGTCTGAAAATTATCTTTTAGATGACAGTAATATCATGGCATTTATTCGAAAATTGCGAAAGAAGATTGAACCGAATCCGGATGAGCCAAAGTATATACTTACGATTTGGGGGATCGGATATAAATTTAATGATAAGGTATAAAAGTAATTCTTGCCAAAACGCAAGGAAATCGCAAGACTTTGGTCATGTGATTCTCCTTGCGTTTTTTGTATTCTTTAGTAGTCGAAGGGAGGCGGTATGTATAGTATACACAGCACAGATTTTGTTTTTAGAAAAGGAGAAGAAAACCATGAATTTAAACTGTATCTTTTTTGGTATCATTTTCACGATTGCCGGTTTAATGTTTGCATGTGGAAAAGGTCATATTTATTTCTCTTCCTGGAAAAACATACCGAAGGAAGAGAAAGAAAAGATCAAAATTGTGCCGCTTTGCCGTAACATCGGTGAAGTCATTGCATTAAGCGGTCTGATTTTTTTGCTGAAAGGTCTATGTCCAGGCTTTGAAAATCACTGGTTCGTGACTGCTATGATCGCATGGTTTATTGTGGCGGGATTTGATCTTTGGTATATCGAGAAAAGTGATCGATATTATGAAAAATAATTGCAAAACAAGGAGGTAAAGACCAATGAATAAGAAAGAAAATCGTATGGCTGTTCGTCAGGCAGCACAGCAGGCTGTGATCCGTGACGAGCAGAACCACCGCATCGAACATGCGGCTACCAATCCGATCAAGGAGGTTTTGAAGAGTCTGCACACAACACTTCGCGGGCTGGATGCGGAAAATGTATCTGTAAGCCGTACAAAATATGGAACGAATAAAGTAACGCATGAGAAGAAACAATCTCTTGCGAAACGTCTGGCAGGAGCATTTATCAATCCATTTACAGCAATTCTTTTCTGTCTGGCAGTCGTATCTACTATGACAGATATGATTTTCCCGTATTTTTCTCTGTTAGGAAGTTCACCGGAGGATTTTGATCCATTAACAGTGGTGATCATTCTGACCATGGTTGTGATCTCCGGTACGCTTCGCTTTGTACAGGAATCCAGAAGTGGAAATGCGGCAGAAAAACTGTTGTCCATGATCACAACTACTTGTACTGTTACAAGAAGAGAACAGGAAGAAATTGAGATTCCTATGGATGATCTGGTTGTGGGAGATATCGTACATCTCTCGGCAGGAGACATGATCCCGGCAGATGTCCGTATCCTGGATGCAAAAGACTTATTTATCAGTCAGGCAAGCTTAACAGGCGAAAGTGAACCGGTGGAAAAGACACCAAAGGTGTGTGCGCAGAAAGAAAGCATCACTGATTATAGCAACATTGCTTTTATGGGAAGCAATGTAATTTCCGGAAGTGCAACCGCAGTGGTTGTCTGTACCGGAGACCGCACCTTGTTTGGTTCTATGGCATCTGCAATAGCAGGAGAAGCGGTAGAAACCAGCTTTACCAAAGGTGTAAATGCAGTTTCCTGGGTTCTGATCCGGTTTATGCTGGTTATGGTTCCACTGGTATTTTTCATCAATGGTATCACAAAGGGAGACTGGCTGGATGCCTTCCTGTTTGGTATTTCTGTGGCAGTCGGACTGACACCGGAGATGCTGCCGATGATTGTAACCACCTGCCTTGCAAAGGGTGCAGTTTCTATGAGCAAAAAGCAGACGATTGTGAAAAATCTGAATTCTATTCAGAACTTTGGTGCGATAGATGTTCTCTGTACAGATAAAACAGGAACATTGACACAGGATAAGGTTGTGCTGGAATATCACCTGAATGTGAATGGAGAAGATGATACAAGAGTACTGCGCCATGCATACTTAAACAGCTACTTCCAGACAGGTTATAAGAACCTGATGGATCAGGCAATCATTCACAGAACAGAGGAAGAAGAGACGGCAGATCCAAAGCTCCTCGATCTGTCAGAAAACTATGTGAAGGTAGATGAGATCCCATTTGATTTTACACGTCGTCGTCTGACTACGGTAGTACAGGATAAAAAAGGAAAGACACAGATGGTGACAAAAGGAGCTGTAGAAGAAATGCTATCCATCTGTTCTTTTGCGGAGTGTGATGGTACTGTGCAGCCACTTACAGAAGAGGTTCGTGGGTGTATTCTGAAAACAGTAGACGAACTGAATGACAAAGGATTCCGTGTGCTTGCGATAGCACAGAAGAGCAATCCTTCTCCAGTTGGTGCATTTGGTATAAAAGATGAGTGTGAGATGGTACTGATCGGATATCTGGCATTCCTTGATCCACCGAAAGAATCTACTGCAGATGCGATCCGGGCATTGAAAGCACATGGTGTAACGACAAAGATCCTGACAGGTGATAATGATAAGGTAACACGTACAATCTGCAAACAGGTAGGACTTGAAGTACGCAACATGCTTCTGGGCTCCGATCTGGATCATATGACAGAGGCTCAGCTTAAAAACGCAGTAGAGACCACAGAGGTATTCGCAAAGCTTACGCCGGATCAAAAAGCGCGTGTAGTTTCCATTCTCAGAGAAAATGGACATACTGTTGGATTTATGGGTGATGGAATCAATGATGCTGCTGCCATGAAAGCTGCAGATATCGGTATCTCCGTAGATACAGCGGTAGATGTGGCGAAAGAATCCGCGGATATCATTTTGCTGGAAAAAAATCTGATGGTTCTGGAAGAGGGAATTATAGAAGGACGTAAAACGTATGCCAACATGATCAAATACATCAAGATGACAGCTTCTTCTAACTTTGGAAATATGTTCTCCGTATTAGCTGCTTCAGCACTGTTACCATTCCTTCCGATGATGAGTGTACATCTGATTTTCCTGAATCTGATCTATGACCTGTCCTGTACAGCAATTCCATGGGATAACGTAGACGAAGAGTTTATTGCAAAACCACGTAAATGGGATGCTTCCAGTGTGGGTAGCTTTATGATCTGGATTGGGCCTACAAGTTCGATTTTTGATTTTACAACTTATATATTCATGTACTTTGTATTCTGCCCGTTATTTGTATCGAAAGGTGTTTTATTTAATGATCTGGCAGCCCATTACAGCGGTGCAGAGCTTGCTGCTATGCAGGAACGGTATATCGGAATGTTCCAGGCAGGCTGGTTTGTGGAATCCATGTGGAGCCAGACATTAGTCATTCATATGATCCGTACAGCGAAGCTACCGTTTATCCAGAGCCGTGCATCAGCACCGGTAACATTACTTACCATGACAGGTATTGCAGTTCTGACAGTAATTCCATTTACACCATTTGGAGCTGCACTTGGTCTTGTAGCATTACCGGCATCATACTTTGCATATCTGATTCCATGTATTCTGCTGTATATGATGCTGGCAACAAGTTTGAAAAAAGCATATGTCCGTTATTATGGCGAACTGCTCTAGGAGGTGAAAAGAATGAATTGGAAGGAATTATGGATGATGCTTTTTGGAACCTGTGAATGGCTGGGACTCAATATGGGATTCTGGGTATCTATGGCTGCGGTGCTGTTGATCGTAATACTCATGAATACAGTATTCTGGGGAATAAAATCCAAAAGAAAAAAGTAACGGTAGAAGTTATTGACAATACAGAAGCATTGCCCTATAATCGTTCTAAAAAGAACGATAAGGGAGGCTGAGATGTATTTTTGGGATAAGCATAAAACAATTACCAGCTATTATGAATTGCTTTCCGGGGAGGTATGTGACCGTTACGGATTAACACAGATGGAATATGATATACTCATGTTCCTGCATAATAATCCGCAGCATAATACCGCGGCTGAAATAGTCAAGATCCGGAAATCAACAAAATCTCATGTGTCAACTTCATTGAAGGATTTGGAAAACAAAGGACTTATTAGAAAAATACAAAGTGAAGATAATAAAAAGCATATTGAGATCGTCTTGTTAGATAAGGCAGAGTTGATCGTGGAAGCAGGAATAAACGCACAAAATCAGTTTGCGCAGAATGTTTTAAGCGGATTGACAGAAGAGGAAAAGCATATATGTATCAATATCTTTGACAAAATCTGTTGTAACGCAGAAGAGGCCATTCGGGCATTTCATTGATTAAAAAGGAGCAGTAGTAACTATGAAAGAGAATAATTATAAACCACAGATTCCGGATGTGATGGAAGCAGTTTTTGATGCAGCATACCTGATTTTTGATCTGATCGCAGCAATGCTATTTTTTATTTTTTCACAAGGAAAGACCTTATTTATCCTGTATGGAATATTAACGCTGACGCTTTGCGGAGGGGATGCTTTTCATCTGGTACCCAGAATCATCCGGGCAGTACGCGGAACCAATGATAAAATAAAGAGACAGCTGGGAATCGGATTGCAGGTATCGTCTATTACCATGACGGTATTTTATATTATTTTGATGTATATCTGGAAATTTACATTCCCGGAATTAAAGATATCGGTGATCCTGGAGGCTGTTATATGGATATCTGCGGTAGTCAGAATTGTAATCTGTCTTTTCCCGCAGAATAACTGGTGTACAGAAGAAGGAAATATCAAATTATCTATTATCAGAAATGCAGTTTTTGCAATTACCGGTATAGGGGTGATCATTCTGTATATTATTTCAGGAAATACCTATGGATACCATATGACCAGAATGGTTGCGGCTATTATTATCTCTTTTGGCTGTTATCTTCCGGTCACATTATTCAGTAAGAGCAAACCTAAGGTTGGATTATTAATGATTCCAAAGACCTGTGCATATATGTGGGTCATAGCCATGGGACTTCAGCTGTTATTTTAAACATCAATAACAAAATTTAAAGCAGCAATGAAAATGAAAAGCATTGCTGCTTTTCGTTTGCAAAAAAGATAAGGTGTGATAAGATGAGAAAAGTATAGAAACTAATTAAAATATATCGTTGGAGAAAATGTTGTTATGAAGAAAAAAATAAATTATGCAGGAATTCTGAAAGAGACAGGGATCCTGACTGTGGCGGTAGCCATCATAGCGGCAGCAGTCTACTTTTTTCTGGTGCCGAGTCATGCGTCGGTCAGCAGCATTTCCGGTCTCGGCATCGTGCTGTCTAACTTTATACCACTTCCACTGTCGGTCATTACGATGATCCTGAATGTAGTGCTTCTGCTCATCGGTTTTGCCACCTGCGGGAAAGAGTTCGGGATAAAGACGGTGTACACCAGTGTGATGCTGCCGGTATTCTTAGGGCTTTTCGAGATGCTGTTTCCGAATTTCGGTTCCATGACGGACAGTCAGGAGCTGGATGTACTGTGCTATATTCTGGTGGTCAGCGTGGGACTCAGCATTCTGTTCAACCGGAATGCATCTTCCGGAGGACTGGATATTGTGGCGAAGATCATGAATAAATATCTCCATATGGAATTGGGTAAGGCTATGTCTCTCTCCGGTATGTGTGTGGCACTGTCTGCAGCATTGGTATATGATAAGAAAACGGTGGTGCTGAGTATCCTGGGTACCTATTTCAACGGAATCATTCTGGATCATTTTATTTTTGACAATAATATCAAGCGGCGTGTCTGCATTATTACGAAGAAAGAGGAAGAACTGCGCCAGTTTATTACAAGAGATCTGCACAGCGGTGCCACGATCTATGAAGCCATCGGTGCCTATCATTTTGAAAAACACAACGAGATCATCACCATTGTGGACAAAAGCGAGTACCAGAAGTTAATGAAATTTATCAATGAACTGGATCCTAAGGCGTTTATTACCGTATATAATGTATCGAGTATGAAGTATCAGCCGAAGATTGGGGACTTTTGACCCTGGCATCTTAATAATATTATGGAGAAATGCGAAATGAAAAGAATGCGGAATATCGCAGTGATCGTGTTATCTGTCATATGTGTTGGAATTCTGGCCTTTTTATTGTGGAATTTAAGAAGCACAGAAGAGTCTGCACAGGAAATAATACCGGAAGTTCAGCCGGAACCTATGTCGGAACAGAGTGTATCGGATTCCGATGTGAGCGGCAACAGTGCGGAGAATAGTGCAGATCCTACGGAATTGTCGGAGACGGAAGAAAGTGAACCGGCGGAACCGGTGGATCTTGTAGAGCAGAGGGCAGAAGAACTCCTGGCAGGAATGACCTTAGAGGAAAAAGTTGGTCAGATGTTCATCGCCCGTTGTCCGGAGACGGATGCAGCATCCAAGGTGACACAGTATCATCTCGGCGGATATATCTTATTTGCCCGGGATTTTACCGGTAAAACAAAAGAAGAAGTAAAGGCAGCCATTCAAAGTTATCAGAATGCTGCGAAAATGCCTCTGCTGATCGGTGTGGATGAGGAAGGCGGCACGGTAAACCGTGTCAGCAAAAATGCGAACCTGCGGGAAACTCCTTTTGCCTCTCCTCAGGAACTGTATGCTCAGGGCGGATGGGATATGATCCAAAGTGATACACAGGAAAAATGTCAATTACTGCAGAGCCTTGGAATTAATCTGAATTTTGCTCCGGTATGCGATGTATCACAGGATCCGCAGGACTTTATTTATGCCCGCAGTTTCGGGCAGGATGCGGAACAGACAGCGGAATATGTACGGACCGTCGTGCAGACCATGTCGCAGGAACAGATGGGAAGTGTGTTAAAGCATTTTCCGGGGTATGGCAATAACTCGGACACGCACACAGGGATTGCTTATGATGAACGTCCCATAGAGAGGTTTGTAAATTCTGATTTTCTGCCGTTTCAGGCAGGCATCGACGCAGGGACGGATATGGTGCTGGTAGCCCACAATGTTGTCTCCTGCATGGATGATCAGGTACCGGCATCTATTTCTCTACCGGTACATAATATTTTGCGTAATGAATTAGGGTTTGACGGCGTCATCATTACCGATGATCTGGTCATGGAAGGAGTACGGCAGTTCGCCGGGGATGCGGAGATTGCCGTGCGGGCGGTACAGGCGGGAAACGATATGCTGTGCTGCACCGATTTTGAAGTACAGGTACCCGCAGTCATCAAGGCGGTCGAAACCGGTGAGATCACCGAGGAACGCCTCAACGAATCGGTTCTGCGTATTTTGAAAATGAAAATTAAGCTGGGCATCATTACGGATTATCAGAATTTTTCCCAATAAAATCTGTATAAATATTGTGGATATTCAGCAGTTTACAGATAGCAAGAAGCTTGGAATATCGCCATATAACATATCTTTCATAGCTTCATAATCATTGATGAGGGCTGGAAAGCGGTATTCCGGTGGAATCAGCTTTAAGGTGCCGGAAATGCTTCCGGATATTTAGCCCATGTTCTTGGAAAAAAATTTCATTTTGAAATCAACAACTGTTTTCAGAAGATCTATGTGAGAGAAAGCAACATCTTTTACTGGGGTCTGGGCCATTCTATAAAGATGTTTGAGGTTGCACTTATATGGGAGAATGATTATTTATGAAAACAAAAAGATTAGTATTAAGAAAATGGACAGAGGCAGACGCAGAGAGTTTATATGAGTATGCAAAAGATCCGGAAGTCGGCCCTATCGCAGGATGGCCACCCCACAAGTCCGTAGAGGAAAGCCTCGATGTGATCAGAAATGTATTCAATGGTCCGGAGTGCTATGCCATCTGTGAAAAAGAGAATGGGAAAGCAATCGGTGCCATTGAACTGAAATTGAAGGGCCACACGGATATGACAGACCGTGAGGACGAGTGTGAACTGGGCTATTGGCTGGGACAGCCATTTTGGGGAAAAGGCTACATGCCGGAGGCCACAAAGGAAATTTTGCGCCATGGATTCGGAGAACTTGGGATGAATACCATATGGTGCGGATATTATGAGGGAAATCAAAAATCCAAAAGAGTACAGGAAAAGGTCGGGTTCGTGTATCATCATACCTGCGAAGAGGTTCCCGTGCCTTTACTGAATGAAGTAAGGATTGGTTACACAAATGTAATGACAAAAGCGCATTGGGAGGAAATAAACGAGGGCAGGTAACGATTTTGTTCGCTCTGCACTCAATGTAGAACGAGGGGATCGAAAAAGATCCCCTTATAATGATATATTTTGAAATATAGTTATTGCATAATTAGAAAACATAGAGTATGCTTTGTCTATAAGTACATTTCACTTATGAAAATTTCTAGGTCAGCAAAAGCTGATGTCTGAGACTTTGATGAAAAAGTCAGCCGAACCCCCAAGATAATACAACAGAAGAATAAGGGGAGGCAAAACACCACAGAAAACCAGTTGTATCACAAAAACAGGTGAGCTATAATATAGATATGTATAGATTCCTTTTGCGTCTGAAAATATCTATAGTTGCCTGACACAAAAGGAGGAAATTAATTGAATACAGAATTGAAGAATGCGGTAAAAGCAGCCGATCTGAAAGCACAGTATGATGCAAGAGTGAAGCGGCTGGTAGGACACAAAAGAGTTCTGGCACAGATTTTGATTAAAACCGTAGATGAATTCAAGGGGATGAATCCCAAAACAGTTGCAAATTGTATAGAAGGGACTCCTTATATTAGTACCGTGCCTGTGGAGCCGGGACTGACCAATGAGGTACTTGACAAAAACGGACAGCGTATTGTCGGGTTTAATACGGAAAGTCAGGAGATCAACGAGGGACTGGCACGATTTGACATTGTCTTTTATGTGCGGACGAAGGACGGTCTGTCGCAGATTATTATCAACGTAGAAGCACAGAAAGATGAACCGGGCGAATATGAGATTTTAAACAGGGCAATTTTCTATGTAAGCAGACTGGTCTCTTCCCAGAAGGAACGGGATTTTGAGAATTCCCGTTACGATGATATCAAACGGGTCTATTCCATCTGGGTATGTATGAATATGGAAGAGAATACCATGAGCCATATCCATCTGACCAAAGAGGATGTGATCGGTTCCTATGAATGGAAAGGAAATCTGGATCTGATCAACATCGTAATGATAGGACTGGCGAAGGAACTGCCGGAACATGACGAGACCTATGAGTTACACCGCCTGCTGGGAGCATTACTGTCCCAGGAGCTGAGTGTAGATGAAAAACTGAGCATTATAGGAAATGAATATGATATTCCCATAGAAGAAAATATGCGAAAGGATGTGAGTGCTATGTGCAATTTGGGCGAAGGAATTGAAGAAAAAGGGATTGCAATCGGACGTGAAAAGGGTCGCAAAGAAGGCCGTATAGAAGGTCATAAAGAAGGTGAGGCGGGCCTCATTCTCAAAATGTACAAGAATGGTCTGTCGGCAGAGCAGATAGCCTCCGCCACAGACAAATCGCTGGAAGAAGTGGCAAAAATTATTGCCGGAAAAACATCGACACAGGGATAGAAAATCTGACGGATCAGCTGCTTGACCCATTGAGAGAGATTTCATTCTTTCTCAATGGGTCTTTTTTGCAAACTATTGGTTGTATCCCTAAATGGTGTGAGCTATAATGTAAATATGGTTAGCTGTGACTAACACTGCTTATAGGCATCGGGCAGAATGAGGCGGGAGAAGGCAACCTGTGCAAAATAGGATTACTGTAAAATTTTCCGCAGAACGTCTTCCGGGCGCGGGGTGTGATTCGGGTATTTTTCCCGAAGGGGCGCCGCAGCTCCGTCCATAATATAAGGATGTCCCACGATATCCAGCATGGATACGTCGTTATAATTGTCACCGAATGCCATAACATCTGCAAGGTCGATACCAAGGATCCTGCAGATAGAGGTGACACCGATGCCTTTGTTGGCAAGGGTGGTATCGATCCAGTAAGGTCCCGCCACTGCGCAGTTCGCCTGCTCCCAGCGGGGGACGAAGCGGTCAGCATAAGCCGCTACGCCTTCATGAAGATATACGGAGACCTTTACGATATCCTCCGGAATTTCGGAAGGATCCTGAATGACCTGATAGTTGTTGCCGATAAACTTTATTCTGTCCAGCATTCCCAGCCCACGTTCCATCAGATAAGCCGTATTCTGTCCGGAGAGCATGATTTCGCCCTGACCGTCACTCCGGTTCCACAAATCCTTCGCAATCTCTTCCGCCAGGGCACGGGGCATGGGATTTTTCGCAATACACTGCTCGTCCTTGTAGATCACGCCACCGTTTTCACATAAGAAAATACAACAATCTGCCACCGGAGCGAACATCTTCCGCAGGCTGGTATACTGTCTTCCAGACGCCGGGCAGAACAGGATCCCCCGGTCACGAAGAGCCCGGATCTGGTCAAAGATTTCTCCCTCTAATTCTTTTTTCCCATATTGTAAAAGTGTACCATCGAGGTCACTGCAGACTAATCTGATTCCCATAGTCGGAATTCCTTTCTCTCAGAATAACAATCCGTAGGCATCAAAGTCGGGGGCTTTTGACCCTGACATCATTTTAAATAGTATATCATAAATTATACATGAAGAAGGATTTTTATTTAATAGCTGTTTTTCTCAATTGCTACAAGATATGTTGAAAAAATGCGGAAATTTGCTAAAGTATATGTATAAAAAATGCGGAAACAAGGAAAGTAATAGAATAAAAAAATGCGGAAAGGAGAAAGAAAATGTTTAAGCGAAAAATAAAAAGATTGCTAATGATATCCAAAACGAGTAAGATAGTAAGCAAGATAATAAGCAAGATGGAGTGACATAAATGGGAAAATATGAACCGCCATATACAATCTCAAATAAAATGTTGGAGCTTGTTTCTTCTATATCTGAAAAAGTAGGTAAAATAAGCAGTCACAGGGAATTGGAAACAAGACCGCATTTAAGGAAAAACAACCGGATCCGATCCATTCATTCTTCCTTAAAAATAGAAGCAAATTCCTTGTCTCTGGCTGAAGTGAGAGATGTCATCAATGGTCATCTTGTATTGGGAGATCAAAAGGAAATACAAGAGGTGAAAAATGCATATGCTGCATATGAAAAAATCTCGGAAATAAATCCTCAAAGCATGTCCGATCTGAAAAAAATCCATGGAATAATGACCTATAGAACAGTAGAGGAATCCGGTGTATTCAGAAAAGGGGAAGAGGGTGTCTTTTCCGGAGATCAGTGTATTTTTGTGGCACCGCCGCCGAATATGGTAAATGAACGGATGAAGGACTTATTTTCATGGGTTAAAAACAGTGAAGGGACAATACATCCGCTTATTGTGTCAGCTGTTTTTCATTATGAATTTGTGTTTATACATCCTTTTGCAGATGGAAATGGAAGAATGGCCAGATTATGGCATACGGTAATGCTATACCGTTGGAGAAATGTGTTTGAATATATTCCGTTGGAAAGTCAGATTGAAAGATTCCAGGCAGAATATTATGATGCAATAGCAAAATGTCATGTGAATGGAAATTCAGATGTTTTTATAGAATTTATGTTGAGTATGATAGATCAGGTATTAGATGAGGTTATCATACAGGTAAATAAGACAAATGAAAGTATGTCAGAATATGTAAAACGGATGCTGGAAGTAATGGAGTACGATGTTCCCTATACCGCTAATGCGATCATGGAGGCACTGCATCTGAAATCCAAGGAAACATTTCGAAAAAATTATATCAAGCCTGCCATAGAGTTGGGACTAATAAAAATGACATTGCCGGAAAAGCCAAATAGTAAAAATCAGAGATATGTAAAACAATAATCCTTGACCTAAAGCTGGCTTTAGGCGTTACAATGTCTTCAGAGTGATTTTCAGCATTTTAAAAAGAAAAGGTGCCAATACCGAAAAGCAGGGTGTCGGCACTTTTTGGGCTTTTTTTGACTTTACTTTGATAGATTCGTTAGATATGATAAAGATAGAAAATGTATTTACCGGATACAGGGGGAGGGCGTATGTACAAAAGAAAGCTTCACAAAGAAATAAGCAACGGATTATTGGTATTGATCGTGGCATTTTCTCTGACAGGCTGCGGCAGCAGTAGGGACGCTTTGGAAATTTCTGATACCGAATCTGCTCAGGCAGAGGGAATCAGTCAGGAAACCGCTACAGCCACTCCAGCCATCTCACAGACAAGCCCGGAGACGACAACGGAACCTGAGCCGGAGAAACTTACCTGCCAGACCGGACTATATCAGGAGAAAACCCTGGCAGATCAAGTCTCGGTGGATGCTGCCCGGGAACTGCCGGAAGGAGAGTATGGTGTGCTGTCATACTCCTATGATGAGACAGTCAGTGTTTGGGGCAACGGTGCAGAAGACTGTCTGGTGATCCACGACGGAGACGAGGAATATCGGGTGGAGATCCCCTGGCGAAACATGTATTCGGCACCACCTGCGATAGAAGCCGCAGATTATGATGGGGATGGCGACAAGGAGTACTACATTTCTACCATACAGGGGACAGGAACCGGTATTTATGTGGAAGGACTGTATTATGTAGATGTACAGAAAGGAACACCGAAAGTATCCGAATATACACAGGTGGTCGAAGATTTTGACAGACGGATCCTTGCGGCGGATACGCTGGATGAACAGTTCCATACACTTCATGTGGATTTTCTGGATAAAAACGGAAAGATAGATGCTCAGAAGAGTATTGATCTGGATCAGACCCGTCTGTTGCAGAAACTGGAAGGATACACTTATAAAAGCATCGGTGTGGGGGCGCAGATCCGATATGATTTTCGTGGAGGACAGCCCTTTGCAAATGTAGGGGTTGGCATAAATATGAACGAGATGGCGGACCTGGTTTATGAGACTGGCTTTAATATAACGGCACCGGTATCCATGCAAAAAGATGGTAATTTTTCTCTGGGAGATTTTTCGGTACAAAAAACATATTCTCGTTATTTGGAAGAGGAGAATATCGACAAAGAAGAACCGGATATGCGGGAGGTCTATACCGGATATTATGACCTGACCCATAACGGCTACAAGGAAAAGGTCGTAACGAAGGTCTATCTGGAGGAGGAAAACGAAGACTTTACGGAAGCACTGCACAAAGCCGGAAACTGGGGAACGGTAGAGGTCTACGAGTATCTGGGAGACGGACAATATGGAATCATTCCTCTGTGGTCGCAGGAATTCGCCATTGCCCATGCGGGGAACGTACAGATATTCCTTACAGAAAAAGACGGCTACGATTATCTGGTAACGACAAGCCTTTGGTCGGGGCAGGGTGTCTGTTATTATGATTATAATGTACTGTCTCCCGTGGACTATTCCTTTGACAGATATCATAACGAGCTGAAAGGTGCAGAGCATTACGATCCGCAGTTTTTCACAGGGCTGGAAAGCTGGCTGAAGGAGGATTCCCTCCTGCTTGTGGCAACAGACATTGATATGCCGCAGGGGCAGGAGGTCATTCTGACGACCGACGAAGAGACACATTATGCAGAAGAATATCTGAAGGTAAAAAAGGAAAGATTGCAGTCTGTGGAAGATATTGATTAAACCAATTATCTATGCCGGATAATTTTCATTATCTGTATCAGCACGGTCGGCATGAGAGCGAGCCCTACGATCTGACCAAGTGCTGTCATAGGCAGAGCGGCTACGCTGAATACACTGTGCAGCCCCGGGATGAAGATTACCAGTGCCAGTAAAGAGACTCCCGCAGCGAAAGCATAGAGGCTGTATCGGTTTGAGGTCAGTCCCAGCCGGAAGATGGATTCGCTGCCACGGCAGTTAAAACCATGGAACAATCTGGCCAGTGTCAGTGTGGCAAAAGCCATAGTGGAGGCCATAGCCGAACTGACTGTCAGTCCGATGTGATAAGCTGTCATGGAGGCTGCTGCGATCAGCAGACCTTGTGTTATCATCGTAATCATAAAACCTCTGGTGAGGATTCCTTCGCGTGGATTCCTGGGTTTTTCCTTCAGAAGGTCATCATCTGCAGGTTCCATGCCGATTGCCAGGGCCGGAAGAGAATCGGTCAGCAGGTTGATGAACAGCAGATGTACCGGTGTAAGAGGCACAGGAAGTCCCATCAGGGATGTGTATAATACTGCTAAGATACCGGCGGTATTACCGGACAGCAGAAACAAAATGGCATTTTTGATATTTCTGTATACATTACGCCCGTTTGCCACTGCCTTGATGATCGTTGCAAAATTATCATCTGACAGAATCATGTCAGCGGCATCCTTAGACACCTCGGTTCCGGTAATTCCCATAGCGACACCGATGTCCGCCTTTTTCAATGCAGGAGCATCATTCACACCGTCTCCCGTCATGGAGACAATATTACCTCTGCGCTGCCATGCCTCGACAATCCGGATTTTGTTCTCGGGAGATACTCTGGCATAGACGGAGATTTCTGCTATCTGTTCCTCCAGTTCGCTGTCACTCATGGCATCCAGCTCAGCACCTGTCAGTGCAAGGTCTCCTTCTTCGAATATTCCGATCCGGCGGGCGATCGCCACTGCTGTTACCTTATGATCACCGGTGATCATGACCGGACGGATGCCGGCTCTCTTGGAAGCTGCAACGGCAGCCGCTGATTCCTCTCTGGGAGGATCTACCATAGAGATCAGTCCCAGGAAGGTATAGCCATACTCCGCATGGATGTCGAGATTTTCATCAGATTCCTTGTAAGCAAAAGATAATACACGCAGGCCATTTTCTGAAAAAAGCTGATTCTGCATACGGATCTTGTCTTTTTCAGCTTCCGTCATAGGACGGATACCATCGTTGCAGCGCACATAGTCACAGCGGTCTAAGAGAACATCCACAGCACCTTTGGTAAGGATCGTGGGTACACCATGCAGCATATATTTCGTACTCATCAGCTTTCTGTCGGAATCAAAAGGCACTTCCTCAAGGCGTTGCATGTTCTGCCTGAGGATATCTTCATGCATATTTGCTTCTTTCAAAATAGAAAATGTATCCGCTTCAATCCTTCGAAACATCTCTAAAAGGGCATATTCTGTAGGGTCACCGATGCCCTTGTCATCGACGATACTGGAATCATTGTTGAGGACAGCGTCGTAGAGCAGATAGCGATGTGTCTGATTCAAAAGGTCAAGCTGGTCCGGCTCGTATAACCGGCCTTCTATATAGATCTGCTGCACCGTCATTTTATTCTGTGTCAGTGTTCCGGTCTTATCAGAGCAGATGACAGAGACACAGCCCAGACTTTCCACCGCTTTCAGATTCTTGATAATTGCATTTTCCTTTGCCATTTTCTGCGTACCAAAGGCTTGCACTATGGTCACAATGGAGCTCAGTGCCTCAGGGATCGCAGCAACAGCCAGCGCCACTGTAAACATCATAGAGTCCAACAACGTCATCCGGCGATAGATACACAGGCAGAATACGACAGTACATATGATCATGATCAGTATGGCAAGTCTGCTGCTGAACTTGTCCAGGCTCTCCTGCAGCGGTGTCTTGCGCTCTTTGGCTGCATTCATCAGTCCTGCGATCTTACCCAGCTCCGTCTCCATGCCGGTAGCAGTCACCAGCATCTCGGCGCGTCCGTAGGTGACCAGACTTCCGGAATAGACCATATTTGCCCGGTCAGCAAGTGCCACATCACCCTCTATAACGGCATCTGTTTTCTCTACATTGGCAGACTCGCCTGTCAGAGAGCTTTCATTGACCTGTAGCGAATAACTGTGCAGGATACGGCCATCGGCCACAATCATGTCACCCGCTTCCAATAAGACAATGTCTCCCGGCACAATATCCTTAGATGGAAGTTCCCGTTTCACACCGTCTCTAATGACTTTTGCACCGGGTGAAGATAACTGCCTGAGACTGTCCAGAGAACGCTGAGCCTTTACATGCTGCAGGGTGCCCAGGATGGCATTGATCACCAGTACCAGCAGGATTACAACGGTACTCTCCACATTGCCGGAAAACATGGAGATCGCTGCTGCAATGATCAGGATTACTACCAGCAGATCAGCAAACTGACTGATAAATACTTCCGGAATACTTTTGCGCCTGCTCTCCTGCAGGATATTTTCACCCTTTTCCAGGCGAAGCTCCTTGGCGCGGGCAGTGGTAAGCCCTTGTTCTGTCACCTGATATTTTTCCATGAGCTCTTTTACAGAAATATTCCAGATGTTTTTTTGTGTCATATACAAATCCTCCTTCTTTAAATAATGTACCCGGATCCTTTGTTTATCACGCAAAAAAAGACTTTTACTGCACGATAAACATACAATAAAAGTCTCGTTCCATTTCTGTAGAAGTGTACTGCCCGGTTAGCGACTGCCTGAGGCTTCACTAACGTGATGACGACCAACACAACACCGGTTACCCGATGTGAACTACTCCCTAATATTGGAAATATCCTAGCATATGCGAAAAGTATTGTCAAATATTTCTATTGGTTGCTATACATAGAAATTTTTTTTTGATAAAATAGGATGATAATCCCACGATATGCGAATATCACGAAGCAATCCGTAGGTATCAAAGTCGGGGGCTTTTGACCCCGACATCATAGGACCAAAAAGAAATAGATTCTCAGGAATAAAGCTAACAGATTACGGAAAGGCAGGAAGGTTAAGAGATGAATGAAATGATCAGAAAAAGAAATGAACAGCTGGCCAAAACAGTGATCAAGGGATTACAGTCCCGTAACATGTCAGGTTATTACGCAGAGGATAAAGAGGCTGCGCTGAAACAGGCACTGGAGCTGATCCCGGAGGGAAGCACCATTGCCATGGGCGGATGCATGAGCGCCGGAGAGATCGGACTGATCTCCGCTCTGGAAGCAGGCAATTACCACTATATCGACCGCTCTAAGATGGATGCCAGAGCAGGACTTATGGCAGCTTACGATGCGGATATCTTCCTTTCCAGTGCCAATGCCATCACCAGCGACGGTGTCATGGTCAATATCGACGGCAATTCCAACCGTGTCTCCTGCATAGCCCAGGGACCGAGGAAAGTAATCTTCATCGTCGGCATGAACAAGGTCTGCGCAGACTTAGACAGTGCCATGAAGCGTGCGAGAAACGTGGCTGCACCTATCAATGCCCAGAGATTCGACATCAAGACTCCCTGCAAAGAAACCGGAAAATGCTTCGACTGCAAGTCTCCGGATACCATCTGCTGTCAGTTCCTGATCACGAGATATTCCAGACATACGGACCGGATCCATGTGATCCTCGTAAACGACACCATCGGTTATTAGACAACAAAGGGGAAAAGGCAATGACATTAGTATTACAAAAAGGAAGACCTGCCGATACCACAGGCAGACTGGACAAAGAGATACGTACCTATGATCTGCTGGATGGCTTAGGCGTGGAATATGACCGCGTGGATCATGCGCCGGCGATGACTATGGAGGACTGCAAGGAAGTGGATGAGATCCTGGAATCCATGGTTTGTAAAAATCTGTTTCTGTGCAACCGTCAGGAGACCGCATTCTATCTGCTGATGATCCCGGATACCAAGGTGTTCCACACCAAGGATCTGTCGGCGCAGATCGGCTCGGCAAGACTTTCTTTTGCAAAGCCGGAATACATGGAGAAATTCCTGGATATCACCCCCGGCTCTGTCAGTGTGCTCGGTCTGATGAACGATAAGGAACATCAGGTGAAGCTGCTGATCGATGAGGAAGTGTTGGATAGTGAATATTTCGGGTGCCATCCCTGCATCAATACCTCCAGCCTTCGTATGCGGACGGCGGATCTGATCGAAAAAGTGCTTCCCGCCATGGAACATGATTTTGTAAAAGTAAAGCTGTAAAAAGCATCTATGAACTTACGAAATAAAAGTGAGGAGCTCCCATGATACTGGAAATTCTGATATATACACATAATATTACGACTATGCTGTTTGGCATCTTCCTGTCGGCTTTTTTCCTGGGTGTGAAGAAGGACAAAAAGAATGTATGGAAGCTGTTGTTATTGGCAGTGATTTCCGGGGGCTTATATATGGTCTGTGCGTCTCTGCTGGGGCCGGAGATGGCGGATCAGATATACCCGTTGATCGTTCATGTGCCGCTATTGCTGATGCTGGTGCTCTACTATAAATTCAGACCGCTGCCGTCCCTGATCTCCATATTTACGGCATATCTATGCTGTCAGTGCAGTAACTGGATGGGACTGCTCGCACTGTCTGTGACAGGAGAAGAGTGGTGCTATTATGCCTGTCGTATCGTGGTGACGCTAGTGGTATTCTGGGTATTGTACCGCTATGTCTGCCAGACGACGACAATGCTGTTTGCGAAGACGGACCGGGAGCTGCTGATCATCGGAAGTCTGCCTCTGGTGTATTATATTTTTGACTATGCCACGACGAAATTCTCCAGCCTGCTCTATACCGGCAACAGAGCGGTACCGGAGTTCCTTGGTTTTGCCATCTGTCTGGCTTATCTGTTCTTTTTGTTGATATATTTCCGAGAATACGAAATGAAGAGCAAGGCAGAACAGTATAACGAGCTTATCCGGATGCAGCTGAATTCTTTTCAGGCAGAGATGGACAATACAAGGAAAAGTGAGAAGAAAATGTCGATCCTGCGGCATGATACCAGACATCACATGGCCGTTCTGCGAACACTGATCCAGCAGGGAGATTGCGAAAAGGCTCTGGAATATCTCAATGAGGTCAGCCAGACCTATGATGATACCGTCATCAAGGCATATTGCAGGAACGAAATGGTGAATTCGGTATTATCTACTTATAATACCCGATTTGAGGAGCAGAAGATTCCCTGGGAGGCACAGGTCACGATCGGAGAAAAGCTTCCCTGTTCGGAAATGATGTTCTGCGCGATCCTGTCTAATGTACTGGAAAATGCCATGCATGCGGTACAGGAGCTGCCGGAGAGCAGGCAGAGGATTGGATTGTCTCTGTCGGAGAAGGCAGGGCATCTGCTGCTTATGGTGAAAAATCCGGTGCAGACGCCGCCGGTATTTACCGATGGAATCCCGGTCACAGAGCGGTCCGGACATGGACTGGGGGTCCGGAGCATCGTATATTATGTGGAAAAACTCCACGGACAGTATCAGTTCCGGATGGAAGACGGGGAATTTGTAGTCCGGCTTATCTTCTGAGTACACTGGAGACGTTCTCCAGTGTCTTTTTCTATTGAGAAAACTTCTTTCTTTCGGTATAATGATGTCAACAATAACAGGTTGTCTGCAGGAAGGAGTCATTGAACAAATGAAATATACACTGGATTATCAGAAATATGCGGAGCTGGCAAGACGCGTGGCGGCAGAAGGAAGCGTGCTGCTGCGGAATGAAGAGGATACCTTACCGTTACGCAGGGGACAGAGAGTGTCTGTATTCGGAAGAACACAGTTCGAGCATTACAAGAGTGGCACCGGCTCCGGCGGCATGGTCAATGCTCCTTATGTCACGAATATCATCGACAGTCTGAAAGAAGATGGGACCATACAGGTAAACGAAGCGCTGGAGCAGCAGTATCGTGAGTGGCTGAAGGAGCATCCGTTTGATGTGGGAGAAGGCTGGGCCATGGAACCCTGGAATCAGGAGGAGATGCCCGTAGATGAAGAACTGGCGGCGCAGGCAGCCGGACAGTCGGATGCAGCGATCGTGGTCATCGGGCGTACTGCCGGGGAAGATAAGGATAACAGTGCGGCGGAGGGAAGTTATCTGCTGACAGCTTTGGAGGAGGAGCTCCTTCATAATGTATGTCATGCTTTTGAGCATACGATCGTGGTACTGAATGTCGGTAACATCATAGATATGAAGTGGGTAGACCGGTATCAGCCGCAGGCAGTACTTTATATCTGGCAGGGAGGTCAGGAGGGCGGAAGAGCCTGTGTGGATATCCTGACCGGCAAAGTAAATCCCGGTGGTAAATTAAGCGACACGATTGCAGAAGACATTGAAGATTATCCTTCCACGGAAAATTTCGGAGATCCGGTGGAGAATTTCTATACGGAGGATATTTATGTAGGATATCGTTATTTTGAGACATTTGCGAAAGATAAGGTGAAGTATCCTTTCGGATTTGGATTATCCTATACGAAGTTCCAGACAGAGATCCTGGGATTCTCAGTACAGGGAATGGCAGTCACGGCAGTTGCAAAAGTAACCAATGTCGGGGGAGTATCCGGCAGGGAGACTGTGCAGCTGTATCTGGAAGCACCTCAGGGGAAATTAGGAAAGCCTCTGCGCCAGCTGACTGCATTTGCGAAGACAGAAGAACTGAAGCCGGGTGAGACAGAAGAACTGCTGCTGAAAACAGAGCTGACGGAGTATGCATCCTATGATGACAGTGGTGTCACCGGACATAAATCCTGCTATGTACTGGAAGAGGGAGACTATATCTTCTATGCCGGAACCGATGTGCGAAGCGCAGCAGAGGCTGGCAAGACGACCTTGACAGAGCTTCAGGTAGTGCGGACGATGACGGAAGCAATGGCACCCGTACAGGAGTTTAAGCGTCTGAAACCTTTCTTTTTCGAGGAAAAGGATCATGCCATTGCAAACTGGGAAGATGTACCTTTACGAACGATAGATCTGGCGGAGCGCATTCGGACAGAGAGACCGACACAGAGTAAATATGAGGGGGACCAGGGCTGGAAGCTGTCGGATGTGCAGGATGGAAAAATTACGTTAGAACAGTTCCTGACACAACTGTCAGACGAAGACCTGATCTGTATGACCCGGGGAGAAGGCATGTGTTCTCCAAAGGTTACGCCCGGCACGGCGGCAGCCTTCGGTGGAGTGACAGAAGGACTGAAGAGATTTGGGATTCCCATAGCCTGCTGCTCGGATGGTCCTTCCGGTATCCGTATGGACTGCGGCACCATGGCATATGCCCTGCCTAATGGGACATTGCTTGCCTGTACCTTTGATCCGGAGCTGGTGGAGGAGCTGTATGAGCTGGAGGGCATGGAGCTTCGGAAGAACAAGATCGACACCCTCTTAGGACCCGGCATCAATATCCATAGGAATCCATTGAACGGACGTAATTTTGAGTATTTTTCGGAAGATCCGTATCTCACAGGTACCATGGCAGCAGCACAGCTGACCGGCATGGGAAAATACGGTGTCACCGGCACCATCAAGCATTTTGCATGTAACAATCAGGAATTCAAGCGGCATGATGCCAACAGCATCGTATCCGAGAGAGCACTGAGAGAGATCTATCTGAGGGGCTTTGAGATCGCGGTGAAACAGGGCGGCGCTTACAGCATCATGTCTACTTACGGACCGGTAAACGGACTGTGGACAGCTGGCAACTATGATCTCCTGACGACCATTCTCCGTAAGGAATGGGGATATCAGGGTATTGTGATGACTGACTGGTGGGCGAAGATCAATGAGGAAGGGGAGCCCGGCTCCGGCAGACAGACGATTCCCATGGTGCGGGCACAGAACGATATCTATATGGTCGTAGCGGATGCGGCATCCAACTCCGCGGGGGACAATACCGCGGAAGGCTTGGCAGACGGCAGACTCACCAGAGCACAGCTTACGCGGAATGCGGCAAATATCTGTGGTTTCCTGTTACGTTCCGTTGCTATGGAACGGCTTCTGGACAGAGAGGAAGAGGAATGCACGGAGCTTCACAATCCGATAAGTACCGAGGGTGCAGGAGACAGCGGACAGGTGCTGGCACGTCTGGAAATGCCGGAGCCGAAGACCGGCGAAGAGATAGAACTTCCGTTGGAAAAACTGTCCACGAAGAAGGGCACAAGTGCGGTATACCAGTTGCGTTTCCCTAAGATCGGAAGATATGAGCTGGTATTTCGGATGAGCTCTACGTTAGGAGAACTGGCGCAGCTGCCGATCTCCGTGTTCCTGAACAATACGTTACAACAGACCGTGACCCTTAACGGCACGGAAGGTCAGACCATGGAACGTGTTGTAACACTGCCCATTCGTCAGGACGGCGAGAAATACATGAAATTATATTTCGGAGAGAGTGGTATCGATATGCACCGGATGTTCTTACGCTATGTGGGTAAGAACGATATCGAAAGCATCCGGAATGAATAAACATAAAAAACTTTAACGGAATATTTATGTGCAGAGCCCCAAAGAATGATTGACTTCCCCTGCTTTTTCAGATACAATCTACTCTTGTACGTTTATTAGAAAAACTAACGAGGAGGCAGGAAAAGTGATAGCACAGATACTTGCAGTAGTAATATTTGTAGCGATGTTTATACTGATCGTTCTGGAAGTATGGGAGAGACACGTTATTACACTGGGCTGCGGTGTGCTGACGCTGGTGCTGGTATTCGGACTGGGAATGCACAGTATGGGTGCAGTGTGGGAGACCCTGAATTTAGGAAGCTTTTTTACAAGTCATTTCTGGTATACGGCGGGACAGTCCGCGGAGACTTCCAGTGGCATTAACTGGGAGACTATCGTATTCGTAGCGGGAATGATGATCATGGTAGAGGGAATGGCGAGAGTCGGATTTTTCCGCTGGCTCTGCATGCGCCTTGCCAAGATGGTTAAATATAAAGTAGTGCCGCTGTTCGTGACCTTTATGGTATTATCCGGTATTCTGGCAATGTTCATTGACAGTATCACCGTAATTCTGTTCCTGGCAGCAGTCACGATTGAACTGTCACAGCTGTTGAAATTTAATCCGGTGCCTATGATCCTGGCAGAGGTATTCTGCGCGAACCTGGGCGGATCTGCTACCATGTGTGGAGATCCCCCCAACATCATCATCGGTACTTCCCTGGGATATTCCTTCACGGATTTTTTGACCAATACCGGTCTGATCGCAGGTATTTCCCTGGTCGTAGTTGTATTGTATTTCTACCTGGTATTCCACAAGGAGCTGTGTGCCAGCGAGGCGGCAGCAGCCGGCAGCAATCAGACTTATCCGGATCCTTCCGAGGCGATCACCGATAAAAAGGGCTTTATCATCAGCACCGTTATTTTCCTGTGTGCAGTAGCATTGCTGGTAACCCATGCACAGACCGGTCTGACTGTATCCTGCATCGGTGTATTTATCTCTATCGTGACGCTGATCGCCGCAGGCAGAGATGCGCTGAAGCTGATCAAACAGATCGACTATAAGACACTGCTGTTCTTCATCGGATTGTTCATGGTGGTAGGCGGACTGGAGCAGACAGGTATCCTGAAAGTCATGGCGAACTTCATCGGTGACATCAGTAACGGTAATCTGATGCTGATGATCGCGATTATTTTGTGGATCTCCGCAATTGCCAGCGCGTTCGTGGATAATATTCCTTTTGCGGCGACGATGATCCCTATCATCAGCAGTCTGTCCGCGACCCAGGGTGTAAATCTGTCTATCCTGGCATGGGCGTTAGCAATGGGAACCGATATCGGCGGAAGTGCGACTCCCATCGGTGCATCTGCGAATGTCGTGGGTATCGCTACCGCAGCGAAAGCCGGTCATATGATCAAGTGGGGAAAATATTGCAAAGTTATGGCTCCTGCGACTATAATAGTAATAGTAATCTCCATGGTAATGATCTATGCGAGATATCTGTAAGACTATAAGGAGGGCAGACCCATGAGTGAACAACTGATTATCTCCGTCAGTCGTGAGTACGGCAGCGGCGGACATGAGATCGCACAGAAGCTGGCAGAATATTACAAGCTGCCAATGTACGATCATAACCTGTTAGACGAGGTGGCTGCAAGCATGAATGTGAGCAGCAAGGAGCTGGCAGAGTTCGATGAAAAGAGACGTAACAAATTCCTGTACAGAAGCGTGATGGGAATGAACAGCTCTCCGGCAGATAATGTGGCGAGAATGCAGTTCGATTATATCAAGAAAAAGGCAGAGGCAGGAGAATCCTTTGTGATCGTAGGACGCTGTTCGGAGATCGTGTTGAAGGACAATCCGAATCTGATCTCCATCTTCGTATTAGGAGACAAAGAAGCCAAGATCGAGCGTGTTATGCAGATCTATGAGCTGGATGCGAGACATGCGGAGGAGCGTATGATCGAGAAGGATCGTCGCAGAAAGTCTTACCACAACAGCCATTGTAAGGTAAAATGGGGCGACTCCCGGAACTACGATCTGTCCATCAACAGCAGCAGACTGGGTGTGGAGGAGACCGTGGAATCTCTGAAGAACTACATAGATGCGAGAATCGCTCATAAATAGAATGATATAAGATAACAAAAATGCAGAGACTGTCTGTGGAAAGCATACAAGAGAAAATCTTGTGGCTGCCGTAGACAGTTTCTTTTTATTGCCATAGAAAGTGTGTCTTAAAAAATGCCGGACAACATTTAAGCAAATATTAAGGATTTCTGCCGCGACAAATACAAAGGAGTGTGGTATCCTAGGAGACAAATAGGAAATAGACTTAAGGAACGTACCGGTGCCGGTATGTGGAAATGAGGTACAACATGAGTGACAGAGAGCGAGACTCCATTCAGGAGATGGAAGATATACAAAAAGGTCTGGAAGCCTTTTTACAGCAGGAGCTGCAGGGAATGCAGACATCCGGCTCCGGCAGTGGGAAGTCCGGGACCGGAAAGCAGACAGCAGAGCGTCCGGCTCCGCAGATGTTTGACATGAATGAGGATGACGAGGATGAGGAGGAACTGGACGTGATCGGATCCGGAAGACGAACAAGAGAGGATGATTACACCGAGGACTGGGATGATCCTGCGTATCGTAAGAGACAGGCAGCCCGCAGAGAGACGACGCGTAAGACTTCAGAGAATCGTAATGGTGGTGGTCGTAGTAACAGTAATGCAGATCGTCGCAGACAGGCGGCATCCGATAGAACCCGGCGTAGCAGACGGGAGGACTATGCGGACGAATACGAGGATTACGAAGATCCCAGAGACAAAAAACGCTCCGGAAAAAAATCAGGGAAGCGTGAGGAGACAGACACGAAAACAGATAAGAAGAGCAGAAAAGGAAACAAAAAGGAAGCCGGGAGCGGCAGAAAAAAGAAAAAATCCAGCTTCAAGCGCTTCCTGATCGCAGTGGCGCTGATCCTTGTATTTCTGGCAGCAGGGCTGTATGTCCTGGTGGGTAAGGTCTATGCTGAGATGAATTATGAAGAGATCGAATCTGTGGCAAGCTCTCCCATGGAGGAAGAAGGAGTTACAAATATTCTCCTGATCGGTAACGACTCCCGTGAGAACGGGGAGGATGGCAGATCCGATGCCATGATCCTGCTGTCTATCAGCAACAAGACGAAAAAGATATATATGACATCTCTGCTCCGTGACATGTATGTAGAGATACCGGGGCATAAGGACAATCGTCTGAATGCGGCATACTCCTATGGCGGTGCGGAGCTGCTGATGCAGACTATCGAGCAGAATTTTGACATTCATATCAGCCGCTATGTGCTGGTGAATTTTGAGGCATTTGCGAATCTGGTAGATGCCGTGGGCGGCGTGGATCTGGAGCTGACCGGCAAGGAAGTGGAATACGTGAACGGCTATCTGGTAGAATATAATATCCTGCTGGGCAGACCGGAGGGAACGGACTATTTCGATGACTTGTCCGGAGGTATGGTGCATCTGAACGGCCCCCAGGCGCTGGCTTATTGCAGAAATCGTTATATCGGTACGGATTTCGGTAGAACCGAGCGACAGAGAAAGGTGCTGACAGAGGTCATTCATAAGCTGCCTAAGGGTGTACTCACGAATCCGAAGGGACTGATCGACGGTCTGATGCCGAATCTGACCACGAACCTGACCCAGGCGGAGTGTTACCGGTTAAGTCTTATGGCACCGAAGATCCTGACATACGATATTATACAGAACAGTATTCCCATTGAAGGCACGTATAAGGATGCGACCCATCGTAAAATGTCCGTGCTGGAGGTGGATTTCGAGGCAAATAAGAAATTCCTGCAGGAGAATCTGTATGGAACGGGAGACAGCACTGCGACAACAGAGACTGCAGACTGATGTGACGATGACACTGTCGTCATATATGGTAAATCGAGGGGGAGAACATTTATGGGGCAGAGAAAAAAGCGATTTGTGGCACTGGCTTGTGCGGTCAGTGTAATAGCGCTTAGCGGCTGTGGGGATGATCTGACACAGCAGGTCTGTATTCCGGGGCGGGAAGAACTGGCGCAGCCCATCGGAGGTTACAATTACAATGCCGGGGCACAGAACGGTCATACCGTTGAGAATTTCGGGGAGGCATCAAAGACCGACAGTATGGACGGTGACAATACTGCATTGCAGGAAGCGGGACAGCCCGGGAATTCGGATACTTTGACGGGTGAACGCTGCACGATCACAATCTCCGCGGCAGGGGATGTAACTTTGGGCAATCATCAGGAACAGGATTACAGCTATTCATTCCGTCAGGTGTACGATCAGGCGGAGGATGAGGGATATTTTTTCGAGAATGTGAGAGATATTTTCAAGGCGGATGATATGACCATCGTGAATCTCGAAGGACCGTTGACCACATCGGAACATATGCGTGAGGGGCAGACCTACTGCATCAAGGGAGATCCGGCGTATGCCCATCTGCTGACATTGGGGGATATCGAAGCCGTCAGCTTTGCCAATAATCATCGACTGGACTACGGAGAGCAGGGCAGCCGGGATACGGTGGCGGCATTGGAGCAGGAGGGAATTGTCTATGCCTATGATAAAAATGTAGGCATCTATGAAATCCCGGACAGTGCGGCAGCCCACGGCGGAGAGCAGAATCTGAAGATCGGTATTATCTCCGTCAATGAAGTGGAATGGGGCGCACAGGTGGAGAAACTGATTCAGAATAATATCGAAGTCTTGCGGGAGCAGAACGTGGATTTGATCCTTGCCTGTTGTCACTGGGGCATTGAGAAAGACACCTATCCGGAGAATTATCAGCAGCAGCTTGGCAGAAAATGCATCGACTGGGGAGTGGATCTGGTCATCGGTCATCATCCCCATGTGTTGCAGGGAATCGAGGAATACAAGGGCAGATATATCATTTACAGCCTGGCGAATTTCTGCTTCGGAGCCAACCGGAATCCAGAGGACAAGGACACCATGATCTTCCAGCAGACCTTTACTTTTGAGAACGGGGAAAAGGTGGAGGATCAGAACGCCCGGATCATTCCCTGTATGGTAAGTTCAGTCAAAACAAGGAATGATTTCCGACCGACGCCGGCAACGGGGGAGGATAAGCAGAGGATCCTGCAGCGTATGAACGAATACAGCAGTGCTTTTGGTGTGGCGTTTGATGAGGACGGCGGGATTATAGTGAATTGACCGGGAGATGTTGATAACTTTCGGATGATGAGGCAGATGTGTGGATAGTGACATGTGCGGATGAGGAATAGAGGAAAGGATAGGAATTGCCATGGAAAAAGCATTTAAGCTGGACTTTATCAATGACAAAACAGGAAGTCTGTATGTGAATTGCTGCGGTTGCTCTCAGACGGAAGCGCTGCACAGCTTCGGACCGGCATCCAAGCCGCACTACCTGATCCACTATGTCTTAAGCGGCAAGGGGCATTTCCGGTTCCATGACAAGGAATACCGGCTGGAGGCCGGGTACGGATTTCTGATCCAGCCCAACGAGCTGGCGTTCTATCAGGCGGATGCAAAGGATCCTTGGAGTTATCTGTGGGTGGGCTTCGCCGGGAGCCGCGCGGAAGAGTATTTACATAGCATGGGACTGTCAGACAGGCATC
>ERZ1026878.488-NODE-488-length-30713-cov-19.029389_pt1 | contig 30713 bp, 25 predicted proteins | sample MGYA00380169_ERZ1026878 | MGnify/ENA primary metagenome ERZ1026878 (study PRJEB33269, sample SAMEA4719805) | human gut metagenome | biome: human-associated habitat; feature: organic feature; material: feces | place: Cameroon | collected 2013-10 ...
TGATGCCGGATGCCACAGTTCCCATCTCGGATAGTACCCCTGACACTATATAGGGCCGGCCATCAATATAAACTGTACCGTCATAGGCATCGTAGGTGCTTCCGAAAATTTCCTTTGCCACGGTGGCGCCCAGTACGCACACCTTTTCCTTGCTCTCATTGTTTTCTTCTGTAAGAAAATCCCCGATGGCCATTTCCAGATTACTGATGGCAGCATAATTGTCCTCCACACCGGCAATGGTGTAATAGGAAGCAGAGGTCATGTTGCCTCCCTCCACCGCCCGGCATTTCAAAACTAAAACCGCCGCTATCACTGCTGTCACAGGAAATATCAATGGCTCCGGCATTCAGGTTCTTGAACTGCTCCGTCACCTCTTCTTTTCCACCGGTACCTATCGCCAGCACCAGCATTATGGTGGCGGATCCCACAACGATACCGATGGAAGTCAGGATCACTTTGAATTTATTCTGTGACAGGTTCAGCCACACCAGGCGCAATATTTCGGATAATCTCATATTCTACTTCTTCCCTTCCATTGACCTTACTTTCCCACAGGTCTCCGCTCTACTTCGTAATGCTGCTTTCGATCAATACGGTATCTCCTTCTGCAATATCTCCGGAGATCTCCACGTTAGAACCATCTGACAGTCCTGTCGTTATTTCTTTTTTCACAATGCTGCCATCTGCAGTCTTCACTTTTACATAAGTCTTGTCATCCTCTGTGATAATGGCTCTGCGTGAGACATACAGCACTTCTTCCGTTTGTTCCGTAACGAAAGTCACATCTCCTGTCATACCCTGGAACAGTCCGGAGACATCCCCTTCTAATGTGACAGTTACGTCATAAGTTATGTTTCCACTGGAATCCGATGTCGCATCTCCAATAGCCGTCACCTTTGCCGTAAAGGTATCTTCCGGATATGCCGTCAATGCAATATTCGCCGCAGATCCCAGAGAGATATCCGTCATGTCATCTTCATCCACCGTTACCGTCATGGTCACTTCGTCCATATCGTATAAAGTAACCAGAGAGGTTCCGGTACTGATCTTGTCTCCGGCCTCCAGCTCCACGCCGGTGATGACACCGTTGTATCTTGCACATACTGCATTACCATCGATATAAGTGCTGAACTCATTCCATTTTTCCAGTGTCTCATTATAGGTTTCCTGCTGATCGGACAATTCCTGCGCAAGATACCCCAGTGCAATGTCATAGGTCTCCTGTGCGGTATTGTAAGCCAGTGTTCTCAGTTTTTGGGTCTCGGCTGCGGTCAGTTTCCCCTGCTCCAGTTCCCGTTCTGCCTTATTGTAGGCGGTTTCGGCAGTGGTTACATTTTCCTCCGCCTGCTCTACTCTCTGTTCCAGCTCTTCCTTCTGCTGCTCCAGGGAATCTGCCGTGGACTGTGCCTGGCCATCGGAACCGTCATCGGAGAGTTACTAAAAGATGCCTTTGTCACTGCCTCTTTAACGGTTTGTATCGGAGCCATGGCTATCGTCGGCTCCATTCAGGACGGTATGCTGGGAGATTATTCCACTCTGGCCGTGAAATCCGTCCTGGATTTTATTATTGTAGCAATTATGACCTGTTCCATGGGAAAAGGCTGCGCTTTTTCCGCCATTCCCGTCTTCGTATTTGAGGGATTGATCACTCTGTTAGCCAGACTGATTGCTCCGGTCATGACGGATAGCGCCATTGCCAGCCTGTCACTCGTTGGTTCTATTCTGATCTTCTGCGTGGGCGTCAACCTCGTCTGGGGCAAAAAATTCCGTGTCGGCAATATGCTCCCGGCGGTCATCCTTGCTGTTCTCATGGAATATCTTCCCCGGCAGATCTAGATCTTTTTCTTATAACGCAAAACTCCCATGAATCCCAGACACATCAGCAACTGTAAAATCGAAGATGCCGGCGTCGCCAGCCCGATATGAAACAGCGACGGCTCCGGCTGAATGCTCATAAAATAAGAAACCGGCACTCTGACACAGAATGCTCCGATGATTCCCTGTATCATGACGAATTTCGTCCTGCCGATACCGTTATAGAATCCGGTATAGCAGAAGAAGATTGCCGTGAACAGGCAGTCAATGGCATAGGCTTTCAGATAATCTGCCGCTGCCAGAATTACATTTTCCTCTGAGGAGAAAATTCCCGCCAGCACATCTCCATGGAAAAAAGTCAGGAAAAACATTCCCACACCAATGACAAAAGAGACTGCTACGCCGTAATGCAATGCCTTTTGGACCCGATCCATATGCCCGGCACCGTAATTCTGCGCTACAAATGCGGAAATCGACTGCATGAATGCGGAAGAGATCAGCATGATAAATGCGCACACTTTTTCCGCCACACCCACACCGGCGGAAGCGATCACTCCCATGGAATTCACAATTGCCAGAATGATCAGAAAGGATACGCTCACCAACAGATCCTGCAACGCAATAGGCGCCCCCAATGCGGTCATTTTCCGAAGCATATATCCATGAATCCGCAGATTTTCCAGCTTCAGTTCAAAGGGTAATTCCTTCTTGCGAATAAAGAAATAAGAAGCAATTACGCTGACAACCTGTGCAAATACTGTAGCGATGGCGGCTCCTTCCGTTCCCAGACCGAAGACTGCACACAGCAGAAGATCCCCGGCAATATTGCAGACACAGGCGATGGTTACCGTCACAAGCGGTGTGCGGGAATCTCCCAGTCCGCGGAAAATACAGCCGATCAGGTTATATGCCACGATCACCAGCATACCAACTCCGCAGATGCGCACATAAGCTACGGTTTTTCCAAAGGCTTCCTCCGGTGCATTCATGATTCCGCTGATCTGTGGTGCAAATACCACCAACAGCACCGTCATTACTACCGCAATCCCCGCAAACATCAGAATTGCTGTACCGATGGTCCGCCCGCCTTCCTCTCTTTTCCCACTGCCGATCTGCTGCCCCAGCAGAATCGTCATACCCATGGCAAAACTGCTGATCAGATTCGTCAGAGTCATCATGATCTGAGATCCCGTAGAAACCGCGGACACATCTGCGGAAGATGCGAATTTCCCCACGATCAGTAAGTCCACTGCACCGTACATCGCCTGTAAAAACAGGGCAAACAGTACCGGTAGTGCAAATATGATCAGCGGCTGTAAGATTTTTCCTTCCGTAAATGTTCTGTTTTTTTCCATTGAATACTCTCCTTACATCTTGAAATCAAAAAAGCCGGACAAGAAGCAGATATCTCAATCTGCCATCTTATCCAGCTATTGTTTCGTGAACAAATCACCCTCCGATGAACCGTAAGTGAGTATACTATACCGAAAGAAAATAGTCAACCGGATTATATCTTATTTTCTCCGGAAATGCAGATATCTTCCAGATTCTGTGCGCCCTCCGGTCCGATGGGTCTGCCGCCCGTGGTAATGCCCCATCCTGCACGGATGCGAATGATGTCATCGACCTGTCCCTGGGATAGCAGGGTCTTTTTTCCTAAGATAAAATTATTCATCATCAGTATCTTCGCATAATATTCCGTGGTCTCCATACGGTAATAGGCCTGCATGAGATTATCCCCCCAGGTCAGTGCGCCATGGTTCGCCAGTAATACAGCATTGTATTCCCGACAATAGGGTGCCACCGCTTCCGGCACTTCCTCTGTACCCGGCAGGGCAAAATGCACTAACGGCACACAGCCTAAGGACAGTACCCCTTCCATCAGCACCGGCTCCTCCAGACTGATGCCTGCACAGGCAAATGCCGTCGCTGTCAGAGGATGTGCATGTACCACGCCCTGTACCTTCGGGTTCTCTTTGAATACTCTGAGGTGCATCTTGATCTCGCTGGAAGGCTTGTGCGTTCCCTCCAACACATTCCCGTCCAAATCCAGTTTCACCAGCATGTCCTCTGTCATAAAACCCTTAGAAACTCCCGTAGGTGTAGCCCAGATCTCATTATCTCCGACCTTACAGGAGATATTCCCGTCGTTCGCTGCCACGAAGCCGCCCTCATACATCCTGCGGCCTACCTCTAAGATCATCTGCTTTGCCTGTACATCTGTTATATATTCCATACTAATCTCCATTCCGCAGACGATTCCTTCCATCGGAGGAATCCGCCTTTTCCGTTCCAGCATGCATTAATATATTACCTTATTGCCCTTCTCCTTGTCCAGCCGATACAATACTTTATCAAGCTGGGATAATGCTATTCCCGGACACTTTTCCTGCTGATATTCCCAACAATCTTTTATGTATGCTTCCTGCCATATTCTTTCGTAACTGATTATCTTTCCCTAGGTATTGTACCAAGTCGCTGGTGCGACAGCCAGCCCTAAGTACATCAATCCACTACTTTTTTACCTGTCAATACTGCATTATATCTTTGATCTCACCTTCCTTTAATTGCAGTCTTTTTTCGGTCTCCTTATATTTCACCACAGTATCCACATCCGAATATGCAGTAAAAACGGCACCAGTGATTCTTCCGTCTTTCCAGCTCATGGAAAGTTCCAGATTTCCTATCAGATGCATTCCCCGTACGGAGCCGGTCTTCCATGCAGCCGGCAATGCAGGGAGAAGCAGGATTCTCTCCTCATTGCTCTGAACCAGCATCCCATTCATGGCAGCGCAGATCCCAAAATTGCCGTCAATCTGGAACGGAGGATGTTTGTCAAACAGATTAGGATAGGTCGAGACCTCCAACATCTTCCGGATGTTGTCATATGCTGCTTCAGCATCCCACAGGCTGACATAGTGATTCGTGATCCATGCCCTACTCCATCCGGTATGTCCGCCACCGTGGGACAGACGGTATTCCAGAGTCTTGCGGCAGGCCTCAGCCAGTTCAGGGGTGCCGTCTGCAGTAATCTCTCCGGCGGGGTACAGCCCATACAGATGAGAAATATGGCGGTGTCCGGGTTCTTCTTCCTCGTATTCCTCCATCCATTCCATCAGGCGTCCGTCACTGCCGATCCTGTTGGGCGGCAGTCTGTTGTACATTTTGCGGATTGTTCCCATCAGTTCCTTTATGTCACCGGCTTCCGGAATCTCACAGGCTTCCGGTACCTGCTCTCCCAGTTCCTTCCAGGTTCCCAGGCATCCTCTGAACAGATCCCTCAGAATCTGATTGTCCATGGTTGCACCGATACAGCAGCATCCCTTTTGTCCATTCGGCAGGATATATGTATTCTCCGGTGAAACAGAAGGATTTGTCACCAGATATCCGTCTTTTTCTTCCAGATAATCCACAAAGAATAGTGCCGCCTCTGCCATGACAGGAAAAGCTTCCCGTAAAAATACCAGATTTTTTGTATAGCGGTAATGCATCCATAGATGCGTACACAACCATGCTGCTCCCATCACCCAGTAAGTCCCGGGATACCATGTATCCTGTGGTGCGGTATCTCCATGAATATCCGTATTATGGTGCGCCACAAATCCCCGGCACCCATACATTTCTCTGGCGGTATATCTGCCGTTCTTCTGCACCTTTTTTAACAATTCAAATAAGGGAATATGACACTCTGACAGATTGCAGTTTTCCACATGCCAGTAGTTCATCTCTGTATTGATGTTGATGGTATACTTACTGTCCCATGCCGGGAAAAATTCATAATTCCAAAGTCCCTGCAGTGTGGTCGGCAGTCCTCCCTCCCTGCTGGCAGCAATCGTAAGATAGCGTCCATAATCATAGAGCAGCTTCATCAATCCCACGTCTTCTGTCTGTTTTGCATGCTCCTGCTTCCCTTTCCGGAGTCTCTCAAGACGCAGATCCGTAGGCAGATTCTCGTACCGCTCTGCGCCTTCTACTTCAAACACAAAACGGTCATATAAAGATTTATGATCTGCCACATGCTCTGCTTTAAGGGTATCATAAGACAGAAGCATCGCCGCCTTTAGGCGCTGATCCATTTTCTCTGCCAGAAGTGTCTGCATTGCCATCTGGTATAGGAACTCTGTTCTTGCAGAGCCAGTCAGTTCTTCATCCAGCCCCACAGGCAGTTCCCTGCCAGCTTTCAGATACGCTTCCGCATACCGATCCTTTTCTGGTGTACTGTAGTGATAAGTGGAATCTGCAGTAAACCACAGCACCACTTCCTCTGCCCCTTCTGCCCTCAGACATTCCCCCTGGGTCAAAATCCGTCCGCCAGTAGACACAGCACGCAGTTCCATGGCAAATTCATATCCGCCTCTTCCCAGATTGCCATAAAGTCTTATGCCATTCTCTCCAACCTTACAAGTTCCATCAAACCAGCTCTCTCTTCGAAGTTTCGCTAGAAAATTCACTTTCCCCTTGCCCCTTGTGCGGAAGCGCATCACCAGACAGTCCGCCGGGTGAGAAGCAAATATTTCCCTCTCATATATACTGTCACCAACAGTGAACTCTGTCCGGCAGATTGCCGTTTCCAGATCCAGACATCTCTCATAATGTTTTGTTCCTTCACAGAGGATCATATCCCGCAGTTTACCGCTTTTCCGTTCTCTGCCGCCTTCGATCCCATCAAAGAAAAATTGTACATCCCCAAGTGTCTGATAAGGATGCATTCCTTCCGGGCAGGCCGATAATGCGGTCTCCATCAGATGCTCAGCCTCCGGAATTCTGCCGTCCCGAAGGAGTTGTCGTATCTTCGGCAGGTTTGCTTTTGCATCGGGATTGTGACGGTTTACAGGTCCACCCAGCCAGATGCTCTCTTCATTTACCTGGAGCCGTTCTCTGTCCGTACCTCCGTAGACCATGGCACCGATTCTGCCATTTCCTATAGGAAGAGCTTCTTCCCATTCCGATGCCGGATGATCATACCATAACCTACTCATGCCATTTCTCCTTTTTTCCTGTTATTATATATTTTTTTGCACACATTTCCCTGCTCCTGACTGTATTCTAACATGTTTTTCTTAACAGCAAAAGCATCCGCTTACCGCCGATGCTTTTGCTCCTGTTCTTATCAGCTGCCTTATTCTGTTACCACACCTTTTTGTAACATGATATTGGCATATAGTGCACTCTCTCCGGTTGCAATAATGGCATAGACCTTTTTTGCCTCCTCATAGAAGGCAAAGCGCTCGATCTGTCCAATGGCACTGCCACCTCGGGAATCGTGTTTTGCGATGATTTTTTCATAATTCTCCCAGATCGGCGTCTCCACCGGATCCCCGGGCATCACCTCCATCAGATTCAACGGATGCTCCACATAACTATCCAATGGAAACACCTGCAAAATGGCATCCAGAATCTCAGTCGTACCATGTCCGTCCATCCGAATCACGATTGCATCCTTCCCCATGGACTCAGCCGGAAAATTACCGTCTGCGATAACCAGTCTGTCACTGTGTCCCATTTCACAAAGTACCTTTAATAACTCGGGAGATAATATCTTCGGAATTCCTTTTAACATGCGCTTACCCCTTTCATGACGTGATTTCTCCGTCCACATCCCACAGATCCTGCCAGTCGGTTGCGCCGGGCCACAGAAATACCTGACCTTTGATCAGGCGGCAATTCTTGTCTGCTTTCCGGATTGTCTCCATCTCTTCCTCTGTCAAGGGATCTTCTGTGATGCATTTCAGATTATCCACATATTGATATTCCTTTACTGAAAAAGGAATCGGAATCTGTCCTCTCTGTACCGCCCACTTCAGGCAGATCATAGCAGGATGTACGTGATGATGCTCCGCAATCTCCATAATCTCCGGCATCCGGGTATCTGCTATATCCTCTGCCGTCCGGTCTCTCTCCGGTCTGGAGGGAGATCCGATGGGACAATAACCGATGGGTTGAATCCCCTGTGACAGTGCATAGTCATACAATTGCGGCTGCTGAAATCCGGGATGCAATTCCATCTCTAAGAACATCGGCTGAATCCTGCACAGCGGCAATACTGCCTGAAGTTTCGGTACTGTCATATTAGACATGCCAATGTATTTTACCCTGCCTTCTTCCACCAGTGCCTCACACTGTCTCCAGGTATTCAGAAATTCTGTCACAGAAAACGGCCTGGAATCCGGATTACGGGAATCTCCGTCACAGCCGGGAGCATGATAATTGGGAAAAGGCCAGTGCACCAGATACAGATCCAGATAAGATACCCGCAGATCCTTCAGGCTCTTCTCACAGGACTCACTCACTCTATTATGCATATCATTCCATACTTTAGAGGTGATAAACAAATCCGCTCGATCCACGATTCCTTCTTTCAGGACACGCTCGATGCTCTCTCCGATACGATTCTCATTCTGGTATACGGAAGCACAGTCGATCATACGATATCCTGCCCGGATGCCGCCATATACAGCTTCTGCAATCTGATCGCTGTTATATTTATCGGATCCGAAGGTTCCAAGTCCGATTGCCGGTACCTTAGATCCGTCCACCAGAGTCCGCTTTGGGATCCGGCTCTGTTCTATGATTTCTGCCATATGATAACCTTTCTTCCCTTAGTCTTCGGGAAATACCACTGCCACCTTGCCACAGTTTCCACTTGCCATCAGTCTGTAAGCTTCCCCTGCCTGCTCCAGAGGGAATTCGTCCGTGATCAGATCTTCCGGATGAATTCCCCAACGCACCAGTCTTTCTACCAGTTCTTCCATTCTCCACAGCGAGGTTACCCAGCTGCCGTAGATTGTCTTCTGACCATGAATAATGTCCGGACTGGGATTAAAAGTGCAGGTGCCTCCCTCTCCCACGAATGCGATCCTGCCCCATTCTCTGGTAGCACGGATTGCCAGCTGTCTTCCTGGATCACTGGCGCTGGCATCGAACGCTCTCTCCACACCATTGCCGTTTGTTACTTTCATGATCTGATCATAAGCCTCATCCGGTGCAAATACATAATCAGCCAGTCCCATCTTCTTCGCCAGTTCAATACGGTACGGATTCGTCTCCACGCCGATGAGCATATTGGCTCCCAGTGCTTTTGCCAACATCAGTGTTGCCAGACCGACAGGTCCCAGACCGGTTACCAATACTGCATCATTGCCGCTGACACCTACCTTTTCGATAGCCTCATATACGGTACCGAAACCACAGGCCACCTGTGCTCCATCCTTGTAGGTCAGCTCATCTGGCAATGCGATCAGATCCTTCTCATCTGCCAGAATATACTGTGCCATGCCACCGTTTCTCTGCCATCCGTATGCCTGACGGAATTTACTCTTGCAGGAAATATAATAGCCTCTTCTGCAATCGTTACATACACCACATCCGGAAATGTGATAAATAATAACACGGTCGCCCTTCTTGAATCTCTTCAGGCCTTCTCCTTCCTCTACGATCAGACCACAGGGTTCATGACCTGCCACGGTTCCGGGAATATAGCCTTCCGGACCTTTTCCCACATGTTCTCTGTAGATGCAGCGGATATCACTGCCGCAGATAGTTGTAGCCATTGCCTTGACCACAACCTGTCCATGTCCCGGCTTCGGCATATCGAATTCTCTAAGTTCTACTGTGCTGTTGCCCGGAAGAATTGCTCCCATCATCTTTTTCTGTTTCATTTCCTGTCTGTCCATCTGTTAACCTCCTTAAAAATAAAATATTATATGTTCTTCTGTCATATTTTCTCTCCCCGTGTGGGTTGCTGTGATACATTCATTCTAATCCTACAAATATACGATTAATAGACATATTTGCGACATAAGTTGTGTGTATTTGTCGTGTTATCGTACTTTTTTATTTGACTTTTTTCTTTGCCGTTGCTACACTTAATATCATCAGACAGGTCACAGTAAATCCGGACAGCAGGAGGCTCCATGAATCAGGCAACGAACAATACCATCTATGGTCTCGATGTGAAAACCACTATCGACAACACAACTTTTCTAATTCTGAATATTGCTTTCGAACACTTTTTTAAGCCACTGCCACGCCACAGCCACGGTAACAACAGCTATGAACTGCACTACATCCCTAATGGGCTCGGGCAGGCAGTCATTGATGGCAGTTCTTATGAGCTTACGCCTGGCACACTATATATGACAGGCCCCCATGTGGAGCACGAGCAGATTCCAAGCCCTATGGATCCCATGACGGAATATTCTATCTATTTTCAGTTGCAGGAAGAAGATGCTCTCCTCGTTTTTTCCGGCAGCACTGCGGACAAATTTCTGAAAAAAAGATTCTGGATTGGTCCGGATACCCAGAATCTTGGTGTACTGATGGAGCAGCTCTTCTATGAATTAAAATATAAATATACCGGTTACATGATTCAGGTAGAGGCTCTGTTACAACAGTGTCTTGTAAAAGTTGTCCGTAATTACGAGGGAAACCGTTTCTCTAAACAGCACTTTGCTCCCTCCAATCTCATTGACGGTAAGACCTTGATCATCGAACGGGCCTTTCTCTATCATTACGAGACCATTACTCTGGAAAACCTGGCAAAGACTCTTGGGTTAAGTGTCCGCCAGACGGAACGGTTCCTGAAAAAATATTACGGCAAGACCTTTCAGCAGAAAAAACAGGAAGCCCGAATGTCTGCGGCAAAAATCTATCTGACAGACAAACGCCTGAGCATCACGCAGATTGCGGAGAAACTGAATTACTCCACATCCCAGCATTTCACCCAGGCGTTTAGACAACATTACGGCATCACTGCCAATGAATACCGCAGGCAGCTCCAGGATCCGGTGGATTAAATCCAGATCCTGCGCAGTTCTCCCTGTTTTAGATAATAACATGCATCGTATTGCAATACCGGGCAGGAAATTCTGACCTCCTGATCCTCATAAGCTTCCAGTTCTGCTTCCAGTATCTTCTTTTCCAGATCCCATGCAAGTCTTCGGATGCAGACTCTTGTTCTGGCCATCAGGCCATCCACACTGCCCTGCTTCCACTCCTCCGGAAGTGCCGGAAGGAATTCAATCCAGCCCCGTTCGGAATATACAAGCGCTTCCTGAATAATTCCCTGCAATCCAAGGATCGTATCCGTGCAATAGACGCCTCTGCAGCGATCCGTATTATGATCCGTCAGAAGACTGCTGTAGAAAATGTCACTGTACACCAGCAGACGAAGGATCTCTCCAAGGCCTTCACTGTCCTTCAGTCTGGCAGCCACCAGTCCCTTATGGATCCAGCCATGGGAGGCCGTATCATCCTTGCCGACATTCCCTGTATTTCGATTCCTGATGGCCTGTCTGCAGCTTTCCGCAAGTCTTACATCATGCTGGGTCTCCACTCCCGGCCATGCGCAGTAAAGATGACTGATGTGGCGGTGCTCGTGATTGTCACGCATCTGTGGAAGTGACCATTCTTTTAAGCCTCCGGTCTCGTCCGCCTGATATTCCGGCAGCTTTTTTGCAAGTTCTCTGCAGGCTGTCAGACGCTCCATCGATCGTTCATCACCGATCCTCTCCTCCAGTTCCCTGATCATACGCAATACATCAGACGCAGCTGCAATATCCATGGCTGCATTTGCAGTGATCGTACTGGTATAACCAATGGGATGATTCTCCGGAGAATAGGATGGAATGATCAGATACCGTTCTCCGTCTTCCAGAAATATCTTTCCCTTTTTATAGTGGGGCTGTCCTTCTTTGTCCGTATAATATTCCGGTGTACACAACTGCTCCCAAAAGTGAAAAATCTTCCACAGCAGGGGGCGGAGAATCTCCTGTTCCAGATCCATGCTTTGTTTTCCGCAGGCTTTGGCCAGATCCTCCGGCAGTAGGATCTGCCGGTTACCGAAGCACTGCCAGTACTCAAAGATCGGCACCATCAGCCAGGAAGCTCCGGCATTCCAGTACTGAAAAGGATAGTCAATATCATACTCTACCATAATTGCCCGATTACCGTCGGTATTCACCGGTGCCAGCAGGGCGTCCCGCATGCCGTAAACAGCTTTTGCATTCTCTGTCCAGTCCCCGATCTGGCGGAGGATAAAATACATATATCCCCAGGCCGCTTTTTCCATGTGCCCGGTATTCATACCGGATACCTGAATATTCACATTGGCATCCATCGTATAGGCTCCGCTCCAGCCGGGATTCCATTCCCCTGTCCACAGTCCGCACAGCCTCGGTGCGGAATATCCGGCGCAGGCTGCCTGCACATATCTGCCTGTCCGGTAGATCCGTTCCACCAGTTCCTGTAACATCTGCGGCGTATTTTTCTGCCGCTGTAACAGTTCCGTATTGGTCTCCTTTTCTATTCCTTCCTCTCCGGAATCCGCTGTCTGTTCTCCCAGATGAAAACTTACTGTACCATAGGTCTCCCTCTGCTGTTCCTTCTGCAGTGCCAACGCACTCTCATAATCCCAACAGCCTTCTTTTGTCCGGTATTTTGCCACAGTTCTCTCCAGATCTGCCAGTACCGCATCGATGCATTCCTGTGCTTTCACCCCCGGAAAATCTTCCATTTCTCCCATTTCGACCTGGGCAGCCGTTTTCGCAAGGATCCAGACCGCCCGTGCCCCTCTGATATGGATTCTTTTTTTGCCTTCCGTCTGTTCCAGACTTTTACTTCCTCCCATATGCAGGACCCGTACCATGGTCACATATCCCTTATCCTGCAATTCACTGTCCAAAAATACCGGATAATGAGCTGCCTGTCCGAGATAAGAGGCCGCCTTATCATAGACCAGTTCATATTTTATATTTACTTCCGGTCCGATTCCTCGCTTTTTTACTCCGAATTTAGGCAGGCTCTCCGGCGGGTCTATGGAAATCGTCAGTTCCGGAAGCTCCTTTTTTTCATCTGCCAGATACTGTGTCACCACACAATCCTCTCTGGAGACAAATGTATGCCGGCTGAAGTCCCCGGTCTTATCCCGATAGTCCATAATGACCTCCCCGGTCTCTCCTACCATCCGGCGGCTGTACGCTTCGAGCTCCTGCTGCGGTGTCGTGATCCGAAGCTGCATCCCCGGGTGAAAGGCATAAAGATATGTTCTTTTTCTGCCATGCACATTCCAGGTATCATCCATATGCAGCACTGCCTGTCTGGCCTCCTGCAGCTCACTTCCCACTTCCGGCGGAGTCATTCTGGGTTCTTCTGTCGGCATCAGCAGTTCTATATTCTGATAGGTCAGTACCTCTTCATAGGGTTCGCAGGAACATATCACTCCGCTGTGTCCATTACCTGCCACCAGTCTCTCCTGCCAGATTTCACCGGTTTTCAGTTTTATTTTCTTTTCGTTCATTTGTCTTCTCCTCGTTTTGAATGCTTTGAATTCTATTTTGAAATATGTTATAATCTGCGTGTTATCTGAATATTACCTTACACGTGAGGAACCTGATATGTATCAAGTAATCGTCGTAGATGATGAACCCCGTATTCTGGAAGGAATCATTCATCTTTTTCCCTGGAACAACTTCGGCTTTGAAGTCGTTGCTTCTTTTACCAATGGGAAAGAAGCCCTGGAATATATCAATGCCCACCCACAGGTGGATGTCGTTATGACCGATATCCAGATGCCGGTCATGACCGGTATCGAACTGTCGCAGAAGCTGAAAAACGAAGATATCATCGTCGTCTTTTTCAGCGCCTATCAGGATTTTGAATATGCCCGGGCAGCAATTATCAATCATGTCACGGACTACCTGATCAAGCCAATGAAATATGACGCCATGTCTACCTGCTTTGAACGCATCCGGAAAACCCTGGACGAACGGGAGAAGAGCCATTATCTGCCTTACGAAGTCAATGCAGACGAGGCAGATTATGTGGCGATTGTGAAAAACTATATCAAATCCGATTATAAGACTGCAACATTGGAAGAGGCTGCTTCTCTGGTACACTACTCACCGGCTTATCTTTCTTCCGCTTTCAAGACGGATACCGGCGTCAGCTTCTCCCGTTATCTGCTACAGGTACGGATGGAGCAGGCCATGCGGATGCTGTCGGATCGTTCCGTCAAATTTTACGAGATTGCAGATGCCGTCGGATATCTGAACCCCAAAAATCTCACCCGTAATTTCAAGGAATATTATGGGATCACACCACAGGAATTCCGTGCAGGAAAACAGCCGGAAGTAAACCCTGAGAACAGAGGACCGTTATCATGATGCACCGATTTTTCTTAAAACGCTTAAAAGTATGGAGTTCTCTCCTGTTAATCCCTACCAGTCTTTTGTTTATATGCATCATGATCCTCACCGCAGCCTCCAAGCTACAGACCATCAAAGAGACCACTCAGACCGCCACAGATGATTTTTGCCTGAATCTGGAAAGCACTATGGATGTATGCACTTCCCAGCAGGAAATGATCACGCTGAATTCCCAACTACTCTTATCCATGCGCAAGATTCTCTACAACAGAGAGACTACTTACACCGACTATGTCTTCCTAAACAGTATCAAGACCTTCCTCGGCAGTATCTCCGCCTCCCATCCACTGGTGGACAGCCTTTATCTTTATCTGGATGACAATAATATCTTTTTCTCTTCGGACAAGACGATCCGTTTTCTGAGCAGCGATGTGGACGCCGGCTGGTATGATATTTATACCTCTCTTCCGGAAGATCAGGACACATATATTGTCCCCCGGGCAATGAAGAATTCCACCTCATCAACATCAGAAAATGTACTTACGGTATATAAGCGTTTCTCTTATCTGGATGGTGTCATGGTATCCAACCTGTCTCTGGAAGAGCTAGAAAAAATGATGTCTGCAAAATCCACATCCTGGAAACACGGTATGTTTCTCCTGGACAGCGAACAGAATCTTCTGGCTTCTCAGGGTTTCTCCTCTGTTCCCGACTTTTCCGGAGTCGATCTTTCCACACTGACTGATGGCTTTCACTGGGAAAAGGTAAATCATCATTTCTATCTTACTTATGCGATATATCAACCCATCTACCGGTATTATACAGTGCAGCTGGTTCCTATTTCCGCCATTGTTCTCTATTGTGCGCAGAATTTGCTGTTACCGCTGATCATGCTGCTGTTTACTCTGTTCATTATCTTTTTGTTCTCTTATCAGATCACAAGGGATAATTTCCGACAGATCCAGTCAGTGATCGATCTGTTCAGTAATGCGGAAAAGGGCATCTATCCTACTGAAGAGGACTCGCCGGTGGATCAGCCGGATGATGAATACAGTCTGATCATGAATAATGTCATCCGCATGTTCTTAAATACTACATTTTTAAACAGCCAGCTGGCAGAGCAGAAATACAAAAAACAGGCTGCGGAGCTCAGCGCCCTACAGCTACAGATCAACCCGCATTTTATGGTCAACACCCTGCAGACCCTGGATTTCGAAGTCTACAAGATAGCAGGCGGTCCTTCCACCGCCAATACGATCATCAGCAATCTGTCGGATATTCTCTCCTACTCTCTGGCCAATCCACAGGTTTCGGTATCGATTCAGGATGAGATCACTTATATCCATAAATATGTGGAAATACAGAAGTTCCGTTTTCCTGACAGTTTTTATTACTTTGAAGAAATCGACAATTCTGTACTGCCGCATGCGTTTAAGCGTCTCCTGCTTCAGCCGCTTTTAGAGAACAGTATCAGTCACGGACTGCGTACCGGCAATCGCCAGGGAATGGTAAAAATTAAGATTTTTAAACGGGATGGTTGGATCCATATATCAATAACCGACAATGGTGTGGGAATTCCAAAAGATAAACTTCAACAGCTGAGATCAGATCTTATGTCAGACGCTTCCATGCGTATCGGACTCGACAACGTGAACAAGCGTCTGACACTGACCTACGGTTCCGAGAGCGCTCTTCACATTTACAGTAAAGAAGGACTCGGTACCTGTGTGTTTTTCCGCATTCCGGTTCAGATTTAACCCTTCAGACCACTGGTGGCAATGCCTTCCACAAAATACTTCTGTGCAGCGAAGAACAGTATGATCAGCGGCAGAATGGACAGGAAGGACATTGCCATTACTTTATTCCACTGGACCACAGATTCTGAATCCAGAGACAATCTCAATGCCAGAGACAACGTATATTTTTTTACAGAGTTAATATAGATCAACACGTTTGTATAATCATTGTAGGTCCACATGAACTGAAACAGACCTGCTGAGAAAAGTGCCGGTTTCATCAGTGGCACGAGGATCTTCACAAATACTTTCAGATCACTGCAGCCGTCAAGGTAAGCGGATTCATCCAGTTCTCTGGGCAGTCCGCGGATAAACTGGATCAGCATAAATACAAAGAATGAGTTCACGGACAGCAGACCCTGTAAGTAAAACGGCCAGTAAGTATCCACCAGTCCCAGTTTGTTAAACATTGCATAACGTGGGATCATAACTACTGCTCCCGGAAGCATCAGCGTGGCAATCAGAATACCAAACAGAATCTTCTTGCCAGGAAACTGGTATCTGGCAAATCCATAAGCGACAATCGCACTGGATAATACCGTAAATAACGTAGTGATGATCGTCATCACAAAGCTGTTTTTGAAAAATGTAGTATAGGTTATTTTGCTGTTCACATGCCAGCCGTCAATATAGCTCTGGAAGCTGAAGGATGACGGCAGCAGTTTGACAGATCCGAAGATCTCCGCATTGCTCTTGAAGGTTGCGAAGAACATCCAGATGATCGGATACAACATTGCCAGTCCGATCAGAAGCACTACTGTGTAGGTCACCCAGGATACGCTGTTTCTCTTTTTAAGCTTTTTTCTCATCTCAGGTCCCTCCTAAAAATCGTTTCCATCTTCGTAATATACCATCATGGAAGAGAATCGGAATAAAATCATCGTAACGATCATGATCATAATGAAGATCACCCAGGAAATTGCGCATGCATATCCCATTTTATAGAAAGAGAATGCCTCCGTGTACAACTTCATTCCCAACACGTAGGTAGACTTTAACGGGCCTCCGTTGGTAATGACCAGTGAGCTGGTAAAGCTTTGTAATGCAGTGATCGTCTGCATGATAATATTGAAAAATATAATAGAGGAAATCTGTGGCAATGTGATCTTAACGAATTTCTTCCAGCTGCTGGCTCCATCGATATCCGCTGCTTCATACAGATCCGCCGGTACATTTTTCAGGGCTGCCAGGAACATAACGAAGGAAGATCCAAACGTCCACAGTTGCAGTAGAATGATCGTCGGTAATGCTGTCTTGGGATCTCCCAGCCAGTGCAGGGTCGGCAGATGGATTGCTTTCAACAGGGAATTGATAATACCCTCCTCCTGGAACATCAGCTTCCAGAGAATGGCAATACCGATGCTGCCGCCGATCAGAGACGGGATATAATAAATTGTACGAATGAAATTGATTCCTTTCATGTTTTTATTCATAACCAGTGCTACGATCAGAGCCACTGTTAATTTTCCGGGTACAGTAAATATTGTGTATATCAAAGTAACTTTTACGGAATACCAGAATTCATTATCCGCCGTAAATAATTTCACATAGTTGGCCAATCCGATCCATTTCGGAGAGGACATGATATTATATTCTGTAAAGGAATAGAACAGGGATGCAACAAAAGGATATACCTGCAGTCCGATCAATCCGATCAGCCAGGGGGCAATGAATACCAGTCCGATCCACTGCTTCCTTTTTATTTTTTTCTTTTTCGGTGTCATGTAGAGTACCTCCGCCTCGTAAATGTCTGAGGTATCCCGAAATCCTTCAGGATACCCCAGTATCATTTCTGTGTAGTACGAATCCGAAACTGATCCGGGATTACTTGGATGACAGATAATTGTCCAGAAGGCTGATTGTTGACTTGGCAACGTCTTCAGGAGTACCCTGTCCGTAAGCAACCTGAGTAGCTGCATCCTGCAGAATCGCCGTTACTTCTTCCTCTGTGGTCAGCCCCAGATCATTGGTTCCTGTATAGGTCTGGATAATATCCACGCTATCCTTGGCGATGCCTTCCAGAATGCCCAGTTCTGTACATGCTTCCTGCCCTACACTGGTAGGAGGTACGGAACGGACTGTCTTCAGGATCTTGGCTGCATCTGCATTGTTGTAAAAGTAGTTTAAGAACATCATGGCTTCTTCCTGATGTTCGCTCGCACCGCTGACACACATATACTGAGGTGCATTGCAGTACCAGCCTTCATCTTTGGCATTTGTCATAACTGGAAGCTTGCCTGCCGCAAAGTTTCCATCGGGACATGCTGCCTGCAAAGTCTCTACTGTAGAGGAGTATCCGAATGCTGCCACATATTTCTGGTTGATCCAGTTAGGATCTGTTCCCAGATCTGCGCCGTATGCGATAACAGTAGACATAGGTGATGCAACGCCTTCATCATACAATGTCTTAATGTAGTTCAGTACCTCCACCAGATCTTTTTCCTCGAAACCTCTCTTCTTGGTCTCATTTACCAGAACTGTGCTGCCGGTCAACTGCTGTAAGTAAGGGCGGACGATCATGGTATTCAGCTCAGAACTTCCCATGGTCAGCAGATACATATCCTTGTCATACTCCTTGACCTTCTTGCCCATTTCTACAATATCGTCCCAAGTATAATCACTACTGAAGTCAACGCCGATCTCATCAGCTACCTTCTTGTTGTAGATCAGTGCATGTCCGGAAATACCGGTCGGTACACCATACTGATGTCCGTCGAACTGTCCATTGTTCTTTAAAATAGATTCTTCGAAGGTAGACAGATCAAAGACATCTGAGAAATCTTTGAAGTCTGCAAAGTATCCTGCATTGGATTCTACATAGCCGGGCATCCAACCAGTTCCCATCTGGAAAATGTCAGCTACCGTACCGGATACCAACTGTGCTGTCAGCTTTTCCTGATAACCATCACTGCTGCCGTACTCCGCTTCTATCGTGATCCAGGGATATTCCTGCTCGAACTTGTCGATCACATCCAGGGTTGCCTGTGCTCTCTCATCGCCGCCCCACCACATGAAACGCAAGGTTACGGAATCATGGTTCTCCGTAGTTTCCGTACCTGCAGCTTCCTGCGTGGCTGCCACCTGAGATGACTGTGTGCTGTCTGTCGTCTCTTCGGAAGCGCTGTTGCCGCATCCTGCAAGAGACGCTGTCATTGCCATAGTTACGAGTAATGCTGTTAATTTTAACTTCTTCATTTAGTACCCTCCTTCAATCACATTTATGTGTTTGCTTGATGAGTTCATTATAGCGGATTTTACGCAAAGGTATGAGACACTCAGGTTCGCAAAAAGGCACTTTGTTTTTTTGTTTTGCCGAAAAACTCACTTATTTTTAGATTCTGTAAAAAGAAGTACGCTTCGTTATTTGTTTAACAGAAGTAATATTGCCTATCCTCTGTAGCTGTCATGTCAAAAGAGCGGATCCTGATGATCCGCTCTTTTGCATCTGTAATAAAGACCTTCTTTTCCTCTGCCATTGCAAATAATTCCTCAGCCTGTCTTGCATTGGCTGTAAACGCCTTCTCTACCAGAACATTTTTGCCATGTTCCATACAGAGCTTTGCCTACTCATAATGCAGAGAATGTGGTGTTGCTATATAGATCAGATCCACTTCCGGATCCGATGCCAGTTCCTCGTAACTGCCATATGCTCTTGTAATATTCCATTTTCGTGCGAACTCCAATGCCTTCTCCTGCGAACGGGATGCCACAGCATAAGCACAGGCTTTTCCCTCCTTCTGCAGCTCATTCAGCGCTTCTGCCATGGATCCAGCAATATTTCCGGCACCTAAAATACCTACCTTCAGACAATTCCCCATAGGATTCCTCTCTCTGCTTCCTGTGATTTTATCGATACAAAGGGCCATACTGCCTGCATGCCGCATAATCCGCCGCCTGTGTATCCTGTGTTCCGAAGCTTGACCATGCATGAGGACGATAGATCTTGTCCCGGTCCACATTATGCATGGTCACCGGGATCCGCAACATGCTGGACAATGTGATCAGGTCTGCACCCACATGTCCATATACGGTCACGCCATGATTTGCCCCCCAGTTTGCCATAACACTATATACGTCAGTAAAAGCGCCCTCACCGGTCAGTCTTGGGCAAAACCAGGTGGTCGGCCAGGTAGGATCTGTTCTCTTATCAATCGCATGATGAATCACTTCCGGCAATTTTGCTGTCCATCCTTCGGCAATCTGCAATACAGGCCCTATTCCCTCTATAATATTCAATCTTAGCATAGTTACAGGCATCTGTGCAATACACCGAAAGTGGCTGGAATATCCACCACCCCGGAAATATTCATAATCTGCCCTGCACCAGTCGGTAACATCCAGACATTCCCGGATATCCTCCTCTGTCATCTTCCAGAAAGGTTTCATGACATGGTCGCCCTGTTCGTCCACACACGCTCCAGTCCCGTCCAACGCCGTTGCACCGGAATTGATCAGATGAATAAATCCGTTTGCCGCCACGCCGTCCGGCTTCTGACCTGTCACACGTTCACAAGCCTCCGGGCTCCAGTAGGTACGGACATCATGGAAGCAGGGAGCCGTTCCCGAAATCAGGTGTCCCAACAGCATCGAAATACCATTGCAGGTATCATTCTCCGTTGCAAAAGGAGTCGGTGCCTTGGGACCATTCCAGTCGAAAGTAGAAGCAAGGATTGCTTCCGTAAAGTCCGCATTCGGCAACCAATCCGTCCACTGTCTCTGTCCCTGGAAACCTCCGGCCACAGCATTATGCCCCAAAGCCTCCTCATGCCAGCCAAGCTCGTCCAGTCGTGAATTGCCGAACAAAATATCCCGGATAATCAGTGTCATCTTCACAATAAACTCCCAGTCTTTTTCCGCAGGAATGATTTTTGACTTTGTGATGACTTCCGGCAGATCTTTTCCAAGATTTTTGTCGAACCCTTCCCTGCAGTTTGCTTTCACCCACTGTAATGCCTTCTCATATTCCTCCGGATCATAGATGCCGATGGCAATACGACGGAGAATTTCCACTTCATCTACCCATTCCGCACGGATCCCGAAATATTTCTGTAGCACATCCGGATCACAAAAGCTGCCTGCAATGCCCATGGCTACCGCTCCAATATTGACATATGCCTTATTTGTCATCCAGCCTACGGCCACAGCTCCCCTGGCGAAACGTAAGATTTTCTCCAACACATCTGCGGGAATTGTCGTATCCTTTGCATCCTGCACATCATGTCCATAGATGGAAAAAGCCGGAAGCCCACGCTGTGCATGTGCCGCCATAACTGCTGCCAGATACACCGCACCCGGGCGCTCCGTTCCGTTGAATCCCCAGACAGCTTTGATGGTGTTCGGATCCATATCGAAAGTCTCTGTTCCGTAACACCAACAGGGCGTCACAGACAAGGTTGCTACTACATTTTCCATCTGAAACTGTTCTGCCACCCGGGCCGCCTCCGCACCTCCTCCGATAGTGGTACAGCCGATCACGCATTGTACCGGTGTTCCATCCGGATACTTCAAATTCTCAGAGATCAGTTTTGCGGCAATTTTTGCCATTTCACAGGTCTGATTCTCCAGGCTTTCACGAACGCCACCCCAACGTCCATCGATTACCGGGCGAATTCCAATCTTAGGGTATCTCATAATTACCTCTCTTTCTCCATTTGCATCATGGTAACAAATCTGTGATACGCATTTTCCCATGCGTCTTTTTTTCTGTTTTGTGGTGCATATTCTGTTATTTTCTCTGTCACGGCAATCAGGCGTCTGCCCTTGTCGATATCATGTATGGCATGCAGTGCCTTCAACTGAATAAGAATATTCCCGAGAGCCGTCGCTTCCACCGGGCCGGCTTTTACCATAAGTCTGCAGGCATCTGCCGTCATCTGACAGAGCAGTCCTGCATTTGCTCCGCCACCGAGGATATGCAATATTGTGAAGTTTTTGCCCGTCATCCCTTCCAGTTGCTCCAGAGCATATCGATATTTCAGCGCCAGACTTTCGTAAATGCACCGCACTGTCTCTCCCACTGTCTCCGGCACCGGCTGACCGGTTCTACGGCAGAACTTTTGTATTCTTTCCGGAATGTTTCCGGGTGCCACGAATTCCTGTGCATCCGGATCAATAAAGCAGTGAAAAGCCTCTGCTTCGTCCGCCAGCTTCGCCAGTTCTCCGAAGCTATACTCCTCTCCCTGTCTGGCATATTCTCTCCGGCTCTCCTGGATCAGCCACAATCCGATAATGTTTTTCAGATAGTTAATCCTACCATTGGCTCCGTATTCATTGGACAGGCCGCTGTCGCAGCTCTCCTTCGTCAGGATCGGTGTCTCCAGTTCACAGCCGATCAGGCTCCAGGTGCCACAGGAGAGAAACGCTGCGCTTTCTCCCTCTTCCACAGGCATGGCCGCCACTGCGCACTGGGTATCATGTCCTGCCACTGCGATGATCTTCGTGCTATCCGGCAATGCTCCGATAATGCTACCACTGTCTGTCATGGCTCCGAATAATCCCGGATCCATTCCCATCTGTCTCAGCAGTTCCAAATCCCAGGTTCCGGCAACAGGATTCCACATCTGACTGGTGGAAGCAATGGATCGTTCCCAGGTCAGATCCGCTCCCAGCATTGCCGCCAGCAGATCCGGGATGAACAGCAGATGCTTTGCTCGTTTTAACAGATCTGGCTGTTCCTCTTGTAATGCCAGCAACTGGAACAGTGTATTGATTGCCAAAATCTGATTGCCAGTTCTGACATACAGGCTGTGAAGTTCTATTTTCTGTGCGACACGCTGGGGCCAGTCCTTCGTCCGCTCGTCCCGGTAATGAACAGGATCCTCCAGTAATTTTCCATCCGCATCCAACAATCCAAAATCCACTCCCCAGGTATCAAAAGCAAGACTGTCGGTCTTTCCCGCCTTTTGTATGGCAATACGGATCTCCCCAAGCAGCGCCTCCATATTCCAGCGAAGATGTCCGTTCTCTACTGCCGGTATATTATCGAACCGGTGGATCTCCTTCCATTTCAGTCTCTCACCGTCATAGACCGCACGAATGGCACGGCCGGTGGAAGCTCCAAGGTCAAAAGCAAGCACTGTCGTAAAAGCAGCCATCCTTTACTCCTTTCTCCTATCTGTCCGTAGGAGTTCCATCCTGCGGATGCTTAAATTTCTTGTATCCCGGATGTTTTCCCGTTATGTGATAATAGGATCGCAGGTTGATCAGTTTGTCGATATTTTTCCGGTCAATGTCATAGCTTCCTCCCAGAAGGATTGCGTTGATCGTGATCTTCGCCCACAGTTCCAGACTTTCCATACGGTAATAAGCGGTGATCACATCACTTCCCACTGTCAATGCCCCGTGATTCTCAAGCAGCATTACATCATGTTCCTGCAAATAAGGCTCAATGGCATCTGGAACCTCTGTCGTGCTCGGTGTACCATATGGTGTCAGCGGAACCGCACCGATGGCTGCGACATCCTCGATCATGTTGTACATGTCCATCGGACGATGTGCCACGGCAAATCCGGTAGCTGCCGGAGGATGTGCATGTACGACTGCGCATACATCCTCCCTCTTTTCATAGCATCTTAGATGCATCTTTATCTCGCTGGACGGCCGCAGTCCTTCCGAGCCCTCCAAAACATTACCGGCAGCATCGATCCGGAGCAGTTTGTCCGAGGTGATGAAACTCTTACTCATCCCTGTTGGTGTTGCCAGGTAGGTTCCATCGTCCAGTCTGACAGACACATTGCCATCATTGGCCGCAACCCATCCCAGTTGCCACATTTTGTGACAGACATCGCAGATCTGATCTTTTATCCCTGTGATTTCCATGTCCATACCTCCTTGTATTATATTTGGTTACTTGTATTATACTGTTGCATTTTTGTGGTGTCGTTGTTTATAATGATTACATATTGGACAATATTGATATTCTGTGACCATATTTGTAAAAGAAAAGACCTGAAAGAGCAGTTTTACGAATGGGATTTTAAATAGTACGGTTCTTTTATGAAAGGATAGAATGATGAGATATCTGGCTTCCCATGAGAATACGACGAGAGGAACTTCTGACTTTCCGTTAGAACTCTATTATGTTGATATGCTGCATCCCCGTTACGAAATGCCCTTCCACTGGCATATGGAATGCGAACTTCTACTGGTTCTGCAAGGGGAATTTACGTTGTTGACAGATGGGCAGTCTTACACACTGCATCCTGGGAATTCCGCCTTTCTTTCCTCCGGAGCCGTACATGGCGGAATCCCCAAAGACTGCGTCTATGAATGTCTGGTATTTGATCTGAACCATCTTATCAAAAATTACGGAGGACTGTTTCAGCAGAAATATGCCGGGCTCTTTTGTCCTGAGACCCAGATCAATGTTCTGTATCCGGCAGGCACTCCCTGCGGTCAGATCATCTCTGACCTGTTTGCTGCAATGAAAGATAAAAATAACGGCTATGAATTTTTCACCATAGGAATGCTGTGGCAACTGCTGGGACAGATTCTCCGGGAACATTTATTTACGGTACTGACTCCCTCTTCCAGACATTTTGTCCAGGATTCTGACCAGATCAAGCAGGTACTGGATTATATCCGCAGAAATTATGCCTCACAGTTAAGTCTTTCGGACCTTGCAAAAGTACTGCAGCTCTCTCCGGAACATTTTTGCCGTGTGTTTCACTCGATCATTGGCAAATCGCCCATTGATTATCTGAATTATTACCGGGTAGAATGTGCCTGTGAGCTTCTGTGCACTTCTTCCGATAGTATCACAGAAATTGCGTATTCTTGCGGTTTCCACGACTTAAGCTATTTTAACCGCATTTTCCGCCGCTATAAAAGTATCTCTCCGGGCCGTTATCGCAGACAGTATATTGGCAGCTATAAAAATCTGATCTATTAAAAATAAAGAATACTCACCTAAAGCAACATCGTGGTATTTCTCCAGTTCTCCGTCCCCAGCGATCCCGTGTACCAAATCAGAAGCCCGGTGTTTTTGGCATTTTCACCGCAGGATGAAATGACTCTTCGTATCTATACAAAAAAACTTGAAAATGCTATAATTAAATTTAAATCACTTTGCCAACACATACGAAGGAAGCATAGCACTATGACACGGAAGAAAGTTAAATTTTCTCATACCAAATGGCTGCTGCCGTTATGGATACTTCTTATCGGCAGTATTGTCTTATATATGATCGCTCATGCGGTACAGCAGAACGACTCCAGGCACATCCGCACTCTTGCGGAACTAAACGCTGTAACCTACGGTGATAACATGATCGCAGATCTGAATGCCGGTATCAATATCACGGATACACTGGAGCAGCTTCTGATCAGTACGGACGGCAGAATCGACAAATTTGATATCATTGCGGACAGAATGATGGCAGATTACGTCCGGAGCATCCAAGTGGCTCCCGGGGGCATCGTAACAGATATCTATCCCGCCGAAGGCAACGAAGCAGGTAAAATAGACCTGATCCATGACAAATACCGCGGAGAGACCGTAAATTACAGCATTGCTAATGATGTGCTTATCATACATGGTCCTTTCGAGCTGGAGCAGGGAGGACACGTCCTTTCAATCCGTAATCCAGTTTTTTTACAGGATGAGAAGGGAACTCCATATTTTTGGGGCATGACTATGGTTATCATCAAGGTTCCTGATATTTTTCAGCATTCCGCTGATGCCTTAACCAATTTCGGTTATCAATACCGGCTATCGAAGACCATCTCACCTCTGACCGATGAATATACCGTGGTAGACCAGTCGGAGGAGACTCTGATGGATCCCGTCTCTTATGATTTTACTCTGGGAGGCTGTAGCTGGAAGCTGGAAGTCATGCCCACCGGTGGCTGGAAGAATGGCACACTTTTACAACTGATAGTATTATGTGGCATTGCAGTGATCCTACTACTGGTGGTTCTAACGATATCTATACTATTCGTTGACGAGCAACGCAAAAAATTTCGCAGACTCTCTCTGACGGATTCTATGACCGGTCTCTTAAATCGTAACGGATTTAATTTGCAGCTGGAGGAGTATCTGGAGGGAAACAAGCAGAAAAACTGTGTCGGTATATTACTTGACGTGGATAATTTTAAATTTATCAATGATGTCTATGGTCATACTATCGGTGATCAGGTTCTATTGCAGCTTTCACAATCCTTAGTGCAGGCTTTTCCGGATAATTCCATTATTGCCAGAAATGGCGGTGATGAGTTCTGTATTATCCTGAAGGATTGCAGTGCAGAAGAGGCTGCCCCAATGATAGACGCTTTCAGCAAGGCGTCCCGCTCTTTTTCAGCCAAAGGCGTCGAACACAATTACAGCATTTCCCTGGGCTATGCGGAATACCCCGCCAACGCAGAAAAAGTCTCTGACATTCTCCGTTATGCCGACATTGCACTCTATGAGGTAAAATTACAGGGAAAACATGGTGCTTTGGCCTACCGGCCGGATTTCCACAATTCGAAACGGACACAGCTTGGTTTTTCATTATCGGATGTTTCTGACAACCTGCCGGGTGCCTTTTTCATCTACCGGGCCGAAAAGGAGAATGAACGCATCCTGTATGCTAATCAGGAAATGCTTCAGCTGACAGGATGTACGGATCTGGATGATTTTATGCATTTTACGAAACATCAATTCCGTAATCTGGTGCATCCTGAAGATCTGACACAGGTAGAAGAAAGCATCTGGCAACAGATAGAATCCGGCATGAACGGATACAATGATTATGTCAAATACCGACTTGCTGTCAAAGATGGAACTTATAAGACGGTTCTGGATTATGGGCGTATCGTGGAGAGTGAACATTATGGCTCGGTTTTCTATGTGTTGGTAGTGGATTGCGAATTTATCAAAACACACTACGATGATTAATCATAAAAATAAAAGAATAACAAACTTTCCTCCGGGGCATACTGGTTCCGGAGGAATTTTTATATGAAAGATCAGATTAAGTCTTACTTACAACGTTTGAATCACGGAGAAGCTCTGGAAAATGTCCAGGCGGATTTCGTCCGGGAATGTAAGGATGTGGATCCTTCCGCAATTATGCAGGCCGAACAGGAGCTGCTACGGGAGGGTACTTCCATCGAAGAATTGCAGCGGCTCTGTGATGTGCATTCCGCCCTGTTCCATGGTTCCACGACAGAAGAGAAAATTGCCAATGCCGAAAAAACAGCAGCCCCTTCTCTAGCTGCCCAGAAACTACACTCTAAAGACATAAAGGACCAACGGCTCTCCGCCGCTGCCGCCCTGATCCAGATCTCCGGGCATCCCCTGCAGACTTTTACGCTGGAAAATGCAGCACTGGAAAAGCTGCTTGCCCGTGCGAGACAGGCATTGGAAAATAATGAAATTACCGATGAACTGCTTGACGAGCTGCGCCAGATTGCTATCCACTATGCCCGGAAGGGAGACTTACTTTATCCACATTTGAAGGTGCAATATGGGATCAGCGGCCCCTCTGCAGTCATGTGGACAGTGGATGATGAGATCCGGGATGAACTGAATGCCCTTGCAAAACAAAAACACCAAAAAGAAACCGATGCATGGAAACAACGTTTGAATGCCGTATTGACCCGCATGGAAGAAATGATCTACAAGGAATCCAATATCCTCTTCCCCAACTGCGCACTGAATTTCTCGGAGGAGGAATGGTATCACATCTACCGGGATGCCAAAGATTATGCGGAATGCTTCGGTATCCGGGGTGACAGTTGGGAGGCTGCGGAAGCACATCTGGCTGACACTGCCTCTACGGTTGGCACCATGTCTGCGGAACATGCTTTTGCAGCTGGTGAGACCAGAATCCACCTTCCCGGCGGCAGTCTGACCCTGTCACAGCTGACCGCCATGTTGAATACGATTCCTTTGGAGATTACCTTCGTGGACATCGATAATGTCAATCGTTATTTTAACGAAGGCCCCAAGGTATTCAAACGTCCCGGCATGGCATTGGACCGTGAGGTCTTCACCTGTCACCCGCCTAAAATCGAAGAACAGGTTCGCCGCATTATCGGAGAATTCCGTGCAGGGAATCTGGACCAGGTACCGGTCTGGATGGACAAGGGCGGCCGGACTTTCTTAGTGACTTATTATGCCGTCCGGGATAAGCAGGAGCAATATCTGGGAACGCTGGAACTGGTACAGGACATGGAGTTTGCAAAAGAGCACTTCCGCTAGGACAGTGCTCTTTTCTCTTCTTGTGCTTCCTCTACATAAATACGTGCATTCTCCAGATTCCACCGGATCTCTTCTTCGGTAACAGCACGTTTTACTTTCCCGGGATTACCGACGACCAGGGAATTATCCGGAATCTCCACATTCTGTGTCACCAACGCTCCGGCACCGATGATACAGTTTTTCCCAATCTTGCAGCCGTTCATCAGGATGGCTCCCATCCCGATCATGGTATTGTCACCGATCTTACAACCGTGGATAATCGCACCGTGCCCAATGGTCACATGATCTCCGATCTCCACCGGATATCCGCTGCCAAGATGCACTACCGCATTGTCCTGAATATTGCTCTCTCTGCCGATGACAATGGAGTCCCTGTCGCCTCGGACCACCGCATTGTACCAGATTCCGCTGTTTTCTCCGATCGTCACATCTCCCAGCACCACTGCTCTGGGCGCTATAAATGCTGTATCATGGATCTGCATAAATTCTCTGCTCCTGTTCCTGTTTTGTTACAATTTCTTCCCTATAACATACAGTTTATCACATTTTTTCCTTTTACAGTCTTATGATTCTTTCCAGTGCAGCCGGTGCAGTTCTCCATCCCTCTGCATACTTTCAAATCCCTGCTGTCTCAGTGCCTCGTAGAGCACAATGGCTACGGAATTGGACAGATTCAGGGAACGGATCTCGGGAAGCATAGGGATACGGATGCAGGTCTCTTCATGCTCTACGAGGATTTCTTCCGGGATTCCGGCGCTTTCCTTGCCGAACATGATGTAATCGTCCGGTCCGAATTTCACATCGGTGTAGGTCTGGTGTGCTTTCGTGGTTGCCATCCAGATCTTCGCTCCGGGATGCATTTCCTGGAACTCCTGAAAATTCATATACCTGGTGACATCCAGATGCTGCCAGTAGTCCATCCCGGCTCTCTTGATCTCTTTTTCATTTAAGCGGAAGCCTAACGGCTCGATCAGATGCAGGCTGGTGCCGGTAGCCACACAGGTTCTTCCGATATTTCCGGTGTTTGCCGGGATCTCCGGCTGGTGTAATATAATATGCATAATTTATCCTCTACAGCATAGTAACTATTCAGCGCCACTTACAGCCTGTGGTTCCGAATAGTTACTTAGAATGCCTTATTTATTATTTTGTTCTGCTCTTAATTTCTCTACAAAATGTCCCAGTCTGCCAATGGCGATCTTCAGCTTCTCCAGGGAGTACGCATAGGAGATTCTAAGATACCCCTCGCCACTGTCACCAAATGCAGTTCCGGGCACAGCAGCTACTTTTTCCTCCTCCAGGAATCTGGTGGCGAACTCTTCACTGGTCATGCCGAATTCCTTGATGCAGGGGAATACATAGAATGCACCGTAAGGTTCAAAGCACTCCAGTCCCATCTCACGAAACGCATTCATCAGAAAGCGTCTTCTCTGATTATAGGCCGTGCGCATTTCCTCGATGTCGGGATCTCCGTTTTTCAGTGCTTCCACTGCCGCATACTGGCTAGTGGTAGGTGCACACATAATGGCAAACTGATGGATCTTCGTCATCTGCTGGATGATAGCAGCCGGTCCGCAACAATAGCCCAGTCTCCAACCGGTCATGGCATAAGCCTTGGAGAAACCGTTAATGTAAATGGTACGCTCCTTCATGCCGGGCAGGCTGACGATGGACACATGCTTCTCTTTATAAGTAAGCTCAGAATAGATCTCGTCAGACATAACAAAAATGTCATGTTCTTCGATAACTTTCGCAATGGCTTCCAGATCAGACTTCTCCATGATGGCACCGGTAGGGTTGTTCGGGAAAGGAAGGATCAACACTTTTGTCTTGTCCGTGATCGCTGCTTCCAGTTCCTCTGCAGTCAGGCGGAATTCATTCTCCGCCTTCAGATCAATGATCACCGGCGTTGCTCCTGCCAGGACCGCACAGGGCTCATAGGATACATAACTGGGCTGGGGGATCAGCACTTCGTCCCCCGGATTACACATGGCACGCAGTCCGATGTCGATAGCCTCGGAACCACCGACCGTTACCAGCACTTCGTGCTGCCAGTCATAGGTTACACCCTGTTTTCTCTGGATCGTGTTGCAGATCTCCTGACGCAGATCCTTCAGACCTGCATTGGAAGTGTAAAAGGTTCTTCCCTTTTCCAGGGAATAGATGCCCTCATCCCGGATGTGCCAGGGAGTGTCGAAGTCCGGTTCTCCCACACCCAGAGAGATTGCATCCTGCATCTCACTTACAATATCAAAAAATTTGCGGATACCCGATGGTTTGATATCCACTACTTTATCAGCTAATGGATTTCTCATGGGGTGATCATCTCTCTTTCATCTTCTTTTTTTACAGCAAATGCGGTTCCGTGATCCTTGTATTTCTTCAGGATGAAATGGGTCGCAGTGCTAAGTACGGAATCCAGTGTAGACAACTTGTCAGATACAAAATTGGATACCTCTCGCAGGGTCTTGCCTTCCAGAATGACCATCAGATCATAAGCTCCGGACATCAGATATACACTGCGTACTTCGGGATATTTGTAGATACGCTCAGCAATGCTGTCAAACCCCTGTCCTCTCTGGGGAGTCACACGTACCTCGATCAGTGCGCTTACTTTCTCAATATCTGTTTTTTCCCAGTTAATCAGGGTATGATATCCGCAGATAACGCCTTCTGCTTCCAGTGCTGCAATCTCATTTACCACATCGATCTCTTCCACACCCAGGATCACTGCCAGTTCCTTCAGATCGATCCTGCTGTTCTTCTCTATGATCG
>ERZ1026878.491-NODE-491-length-30651-cov-48.972872_pt1 | contig 30651 bp, 28 predicted proteins | sample MGYA00380169_ERZ1026878 | MGnify/ENA primary metagenome ERZ1026878 (study PRJEB33269, sample SAMEA4719805) | human gut metagenome | biome: human-associated habitat; feature: organic feature; material: feces | place: Cameroon | collected 2013-10 ...
AACGTTTGTATTTACATAAATTGACATTTTGTTTTCCTCCTGCGGAAAATCTTTTGAATTCTGTTAAGGATTTTTCCTTCCCTTTGAACTTAATAACGTCACTTACAAAAATCTCTTTAATATTTTTTTGAGAATTCTATTTTTCAAGGTTTAAAAATAGGCTCACATTAATGAAAATGTTGATAGACAAAGATCTTCAGTGTAAAAAATTGTTTTTTTACGATGACTAGTTAGCTTAAAAAATGGTGAAAAATGAGAAAATGTTCAGTTTTGTTGCATGAAATTTTGAAAAGAAATGCAATTTGTGTGACGCAACGCACTCTTGCAAACGATTGCAGATTATATATGTGCCCATGATCACGTAACGCATTGATTATGCTTTAAATATTACCGATTAGATCCCAAAAATGATTTAGGCATCTATAAAAATTAACTCTTACAAACTAAAATAAAAATCAAAACGTTAAATTAGATTTTTAGTCATGTGGGAGGAGCTAATGGAAAGTGCTCGTGACGTCGTCAGACAGACCATGGCCCTGGTTTTAGCAGGTGGTAGAGGCAGTAGATTAAAGGCCTTAACAGATACAAGAGCCAAACCTTCAGTTTATTTTGGAGGTAAGTTCAGAATTATCGACTTTGCACTGTCTAACTGTGTTAACTCTGGTATTAAGGGTATTGGTGTTGTAACTCAGTACAAATCTCACAGTCTTTTACGTCATTTACAGGCTGGTTGGTCATTCTTTAGAAACCAGATGAATGAGTACATTGATTTCCTTCCAGCCTCTCAGAGAATGGATGAAGAGCACTGGTATCAGGGTACTGCCGATGCTATTTACCAGAACATCGATATTATTAAAGATCACAAGCCAAAGTATGTTTTGATTTTGGCAGGTGATCATATCTATAAGATGGATTACTCAACCTTAATTCTTGATCATATCAAGATGGGCGGGCCATTAACTGTTGCATGTATTCCAGTACCAAAAGAGCAGGCTAAAGGCTTTGGTGTAATGAATGTTAACACTGACAATTTAGTAACAGATTTCGTTGAAAAACCTGCTGATCCTCCAACTATGCCTGATAACCCATATATGAGCTTAGCTTCAATGGGTATTTATGTATTTGATGCAGATTTCTTATATGACGTTTTACAAAAAGATGCGCAGACTAAAGGTTCACACCGTGACTTTGGTATGGATATTATTCCAGCTTTAGTTCAGCAGCATCAGGTTCATGCTCATGACTTCTCAAAATCATGCATCCGCAACCGTGGTAACAAAGATATTGTTTACTGGCGTGATGTAGGAACCATCGATGCATACTGGGAAGCAAACATGGATATTGCATCCATTGAGCCTCAGTTGGATATCTATGACTTTAACTGGCCTATTTGGACCAACCAGATCCAGTTACCACCAGCTAAGATGGTTCAGGATATCAGTGGTACTTCAACCATTTTAAGAAACTCTGTAACATCAGCTGGCTGCATTATCTCAGGTTCATCAATTAACCAAACCCTGTTGTTTAACTCTTGTCGAGTTCATTCAAACTGCTTCCTGTCTGAGTCTGTGATTATGCCTTTCTGCATTATTCACAGAGCCTGTCGTTTGACTAAGGTGGTTATGGATCGTGGTTGTGAGATCCCTCGAGGCATGATCATTGGTGAAGATCCTGTTCTTGATGCAAAGAGATTCTACCGTTCAGAAGGCGGTGTAACTCTGGTTACAAGAGCAATGCTTGCTAAATTAAGACAGACAGAACCTGAGCTGTTTGAGAACTTTGACAGTTACAAAGCTCCTGTAGCAATGCCTTCATACTAAAGTAAAAGAGCCTTTAAAGACTCTTTACTTAGTGCTAAATTCAACATTCATACTATAGTGACCATAGATGAATAAAAATGAATTATCTTCTCGCCTCTTTTGCGCAAAGCGCCTAAGGGGCGATGTTTTATCTAAAGGACAGTTGTCTTTCTCTCTTTCAAACTTTAACCTTTCTTCATTTAATGAATCAAAGGTAAATTCTGAGAATAATTCAGATGACAAAGAGCTTAATCTTTTTGATTCTGATGATTTTGGTGTCGAGCAGGACCGTCTTAAGTTTTCGCTGTGTGCGCCTTTACGCAGATTGCAGCAGAAAACACAGGTTTTTCCTTTGGATGTAAAAGCAGCTTCAAGAAACAGACTTACTCACTCTTTAGAGGTTGCGCAGTACACAAGACTTATCTCATTTGCAATTGCTAAAAAATGCAAACAAGCTGATTTTGCATCGATACTGCGACCTATGACCAGCTGTCTTTATACTGCAGCACTAATGCATGATTTAGGTAATCCTCCTTTTGGTCATTTTGGTGAATCTCTAATTAGAGAGTGGCTTAAAAAGACTGTAGAGAATCGTCACATCAGCTCAGAAATCGCTATGGCTGAAAAGGATGATCTTTTAACCTTCAACGGTAATGCTCAAGGTTTAAGACTGTCTTTTTCAATACAGGATTTGAATTTAACCTTAGGTCAGTATGCATCAGTAATTAAAGTACCATATACCATTAAAGAGTTACTACTAGGTAAGGGTAAGGGAGAAGCTGGTAATGGTATTCAAGGCGACTTTTACTCCTGGTCATATGCTAATGCAGGTGTCTTTTTATCAGAGAAAGTTCTGTTAGATGCTATAAGAGAAGAGTGTCATAGAGACACACGTCATCCCTTTGCAACCATCATTGAGTACTCTGACGATTTAGCTTATGTGTTAGCAGATCTTGAGGATGCCTTTGATAGAGGGCTTATTGACAGATATGTGATCTTAAAACTCTGTCGTCAACTTGATAATTATCCAGAGTTATCAGAGTTATCAAAATATCTTGATACAAATGAAATAGAAAAGAGATTTTTAGTAAATAAAACAGAAGCTCTGTTTTATTTACGAGATGTTATCTCTGAGTTTTATATTAACGATATAGCTACAGCTATCAGTCAAAATCTTGAGCAATTTATAGAAACAGGTGAACCTGACTTTTCAGGAGGTAACTATCCTGGAGTAACTGCCTTAAAGATGTTAAAGACTTTTGAATATCATGCTGTGTACAACCATTTTGAAGTTCAAACTTTAGATCTGTCAGGTGCTAGTTATATCAGGGGGCTATTTGAATCATATGAGCACCTTTTATTTGAAAGTGAAGACGACTTTAGCAAGGAGCTATTAGGTACAGGTGGTAATCCTTTCTGTAAGCGTATCGCTTCAAGAATATCCAGAAGACACAAAGAGTATTACCTTAAAAACAAAAATAAGGCAGTATTCTCTGAAATGTATTTAAGAATAAGACTGCTTGTAGATTACATTTCAGGCATGACTGATACATTTGCTGAATCTGAGTATAAAGTTCTAAATGGTATTCACTAGAGCTTATAGGTAAGCTCAAAATAGGAGAATTGAAGAACACCAATCTTGTCAGAGCAAAGATTGGTGTTTTAGAGGTAACAATGTAAAAGCAGTCAGTCGCTCAGTTATTCTCTTGTTGCTCAGAACTGACAAGATCTATTTTGCGTTACTTAATTTTCTTAACTGATAACGTGCAGTTTTTTCCGGAAAAGACAATTCCATAAGCATAGATACTTTTGATCATACTGTTTTGCAAGAACGGATCTGCATAGTGTTTATCTTCTATTTGAGCTATTGCGTTCTTGCTTATTGGATTTAAATCAGTTCCTACATGAGCTGCTTTTATCTCGATTATCACAGCATTGTCTGAATATTCACTTTTAAAGGTAATATCAGCATAGCCATCACCAGACTCATAGTTAGAGTGGTATTCAGTTAAGAAATCATTAGAGCAGTTAGTAAAGACTCCGTTTAAGAAACCGTGGTAGTAATTCTCTTGAGGAGCTTTGGTAGCAGTATCTCTTATAGATACGAATTTCTTTAGATAAATACGCAGTTTAGTTTGAACAAACTCAGTATCACCAGTAAACAGCGCATTAGCTATTTTGTCAGCAAGATTATCTTTCTTTAAGAAACTGTCAAATCTCTTTTGAATATCTTCTTTAAAACATTTCTTGATTTCAAGATTAGGAATTCTTACAAAGACTTCTTTGTTAGAGAAATTATCTTTTACAAGTTCATCTTCATCAGTCTTTTCCCAATCAAGGGTTAAATAACCTGTATGCAGTAATAATGACCAGAAGTCATTTGTATCATGTTTAGATAAACAGTCATAGTTCATGGTTTCATTTAGAATGAAACTAATTGAATTACCATCAACTAAGTCCTGCATCTTTTGGTTGTCACTGTCAGTTAGAAATCCCAGATATTCATATAGAGATGTATTTGAGGATGAACCTGCCCAGTAGTTAGCAGCATCTACTTTATTCTTTTGTCCTTTTTGATTTTTTGTAAAGTTCTCATCTATGAAATTTAACACATCCCATGGACAGAACATCTCTTTGTCATAGAACTTATAACCGTCATAGTTGTTCTTAACAACATCTTTGAAATCACCCATCTCATAGTCTTGTAAGGTTTTTAGTGTTTCTTCTTTGGTAAAACCGATGATACCTGTTAAGTTCTCATTTTCAGAAGTTACAGTGTTTACCTTAAGATTGTTAACACCTGTAAAGATACTGTTCTTAGCAACCTTTAAACATCCTGTGAGTATGACCTTACTTATGATAGAGGTATCCTTTTCAGGATCTTTTTGAGTATCTTTTAAGAAGTCTAAGAAAGAGGACATCAGTTCTACCATCTCTTTATGGTAGTTGTTATCCTGTGCTTTAGCTAAAGGTACATCATACTCATCAATTAAGACATAAACCTGTTTGTTAAAGTGTTTATAGAGCATTGATGCTAATGAGGCAATTGCTGAGGTTGCATCAGATATTGCATCATCATTAAAATTTCTTAAATATGATTTTCTTTTTAGATTTGCATAAGTCTCTTTATCATCTTCATCTAGAGCAGGACTGTTTTCTAAAAAACTAAATTCTTTTGCTTTTTCAACAATTAATTCAGCAAGTTTAAAATAGGCCTGTTTAAAATTAGGTCCTTTAACTCCTTTTAAAGTAATGGCAATAACAGGAAATTGTCCCATGTACTTTTTACAGAACTCTTTGTCCTCTAAGATTTTGGTTCCTTTAAAGTAGTTTAGGTGTTTAGTTATGTTTCCAGGCTCTTTAGCACTAATCTTTAAGAAAGATTCAAACATACTCATGAGCAAGGTCTTACCAAAACGTCTAGGTCTTGTTAAGAGCAAAACAGTAGTACCATCGATTAAAGAGTTCTCATCTACAGCTTCATCATCTGAGAATACAGTCTTTAAGTATGGAGTCTTATCTACGTAGTAACGGTTCTTAGCTCTAATTTCAGCAAAGCAACTATCTGTTACTGGTAAGGCTAAGAAGTGTTTGTTGCTCATATTTGTAAATCCTTTATCGTCATTGATAATGATTATACATTATGTAATTTGGCACCTTTGTTTATTTTCTGCACTTTGTGCACTTTTACGAGAGTAATTTTTTTTGATCAATGAAGTAATTTCCTTTTGAGACATAAATTCTGAAACAAGACGATTTTTGTGAAAAAAAATGTCCTAACTTTCAATCTTGGCTCTAAACTAGACATGATTTAAAAAAACAAGGCAATTCTTTGATAAAATAGCGGACAATTATATTAAGCAATAGGCAAAATACATCTTATGGCTATAAATACAGAAGAAAAAAAAATAACTACTTACGACGAGATTTTTGATGACATCAGACCATGTCGAGATGATGAGGTTGAGTCAGAGTTAAATAAGATCATTTCTGATGAAATGGTTATTAGCAGTATCTTAAAATTTCGCTATCCTGTTATCTATAAAAAATTAGGCTTTATCCTAAAGCCTTTTGTGAAGATCTTTTTAAAGAAAAAGATTGCTCAAATCAAGACTATTAAAGATTTCCAAGTTATCGTAGCTAACTTTGTCAAAAAGATGGTTGAGACCACAACTGACGGTCTTGAATTAGTTGGCTTTGACAAGCTAGAAAAAGGTAAAGGTTATCTCTTTATTTCGAATCATAGAGATATCTCTTTAGATCCTGCTTTTATTGATTACGCTTTATATAAGACCGGTTGCGATACTGTAAGAATTGCTATCGGTGATAATCTTTTAAGAATACCAGCTGCTACCTCTTTAATGAGATTAAACAGAAGTTTCATTGTTAAAAGATCAATTGAAGCTCCTCGTGAAAAGTTAAAGGCTTTAACCCATTTATCAAACTACATTGGCCTTTCAATTGAAGAGAATAAATCAATCTGGATTGCCCAAAGAGAGGGTAGAGCAAAAGACGGTAATGATAAGACTGAAGATGCTGTATTAAAGATGATCTCTTTGTATGGTCGTCAGAAAAAACAGTCATTCTCAGAGTATATGAGTTCACTTAACATTGTACCTGTATCAATTACCTATGAGTACGATCCTAATGATTTAGCTAAAGCTAATGAGCTTTATGAAAAAGAAAAGAATGGAGAGTATCATAAAGATGAGTTTGAGGACATTGATACAATCACCAGAGGTATTCGTGGTTATAAAGGTCATGTGAAGTTAGTTGCAGGTGAGCCAATTAAAGGTGGCTTTGAAACTGCTGAAGAGTTATCAGCAATCATTGATAACTTTGTTTGGAAGAACTACGAGTTATATCCTACAGCTTTAATTAGCGCAGGTCATGATGAGAATGTATCAACTGAAGACAAGCAGAAGTTTTTAGATAGATTAAATTCTTATCCAGAGAGCTTACGTGACAGAGTTAAATCTATGTATGCAGCTCCCTATTTCAATAAGAACAAATAACATCATAACTACTAGAACCATGGAAAATCCACTAAGTCTAGTACGAATGAATAGATAAGAAAACAGAGGCTAATGAGCTTAAAAATGTTTAATCCTATTTTTAATGCTGATGGATCATTAAGTTACTTTAGAGTTACCTGTCTTATTGTAGCTTTAGGTTGCCTTATCGGTGGTTGTGTGATGGACAGTTCATCAGACAGCAAAAATAAAGATAAAGTGGCCGAAGACGTTACAGCTCAAGTTGAGAATCAGGACTCAGGTGTTGAAGCTGACGATTCTTTATCAACAGATGAAATTAGAACCATCGCCTTAAAAGAAGTCTATCAGGCTACAAGATATATGCAGACATGTGGTGCTTTAGATAAAGGTTATGACAACTGCTCTGTAAGCTTAAGTGAGCAGGCAAAACCATACTTTACTATGGTTTTTGACACTGCAACTGATGGCTTTACTTTAAGATTTAACGCCACAGAGAATAATTCAGATACCTGTAAGGTCTTTGAAACAGACAGTGATGGCAGTGTCAAAGCTCTAAATGCTAAAGGTGAGCTTGATCCTAGCTGCACTGAAGTAATAGATAAGACTTTAAAGCAGTTTACCATTTCAAGAGATACCGATGCTAATGATGGTCAGTTAGCTCCATCAGGATTTACCCCAATTGTCAGAAATATCTCACAAAGATAAATTACGATTTTTCTGCTAAAATCTAAACCAGTTTTTAGAGGAATAAGAAATATGAATATTACAAAAGATACCGTTGCTACATTAAGCTATACCGTAACTGAAACAAATGGTCAGGTAGTTGGCAGAACTCAGCCAGATGAGCCTGTAACAGCTCTTATCGGTCACGGCTTTTTGATCAGAGGTCTGGAGAAAGCCTTGGAAGGTCACAAGAAAGGTGACGAGTTTGCAATTCAGTTAGAGCCAAAGGATTCTTATGGTGAGTACGATAAGAACCTGGTGCAGACAATTGATAGAGCCATGTTTGGTGATTTCGAGATTGCTGTAGGTAATGTTTTTGAAGCAGATTCAGAACACGGTCCTATGGCTGTTGTAATTAAAGAAATCAATGACAAGACTGTAGTTGTTGATGGTAACCATCCATTAGCAGGTAAGATCTTAAACTTCTTAATCGTAGTTGAAGATGTACGTGAAGCAACTCCTGAGGAGATTAAGCACGGTCACGCTCACGTAGGTGGTCACTGTCCATCTGAAGATCATGATCACGAGCACTGCTGCTGTCACCATCACCATGATGAGGATGAGCACGATCATGAACATCATTGCTGTCACGGTCATCACCATGACGAGGATCATGAGCACCATTGCTGTCACGGTCATCACCATGATGAGCATGAGGAAGGTGAGCATCACTGCTGTCACAAACACTCTCACGAGTAATTAAATTTTGTTAAAGATAAGGCTCCTTTGTGCAGGAGCCTTTGTTGTTTTCGGAGCACACCATGAAATTTATTATTAGACTTTTCCCAGAAATCTCAATTAAGAGTAAACCTGTTCGCAACCGTCTTATTAGATTAGTTAGACAGAACATTGTTAATGTTTGCAAACACCACAACATCGCTGTTAATGCTTATGCTCAGTGGGATAAGGTTGTAGCTATCTTTGGAACTGAGGAAAAGCCTGTATCAAAAGAAGATGCCATCAATGAGTTATCAAGAATTCCTGGCATTCACTCTTTCATGGAAGTAAATGAATACCCATTTACCACACTAGATTCTCTATTTGATTCAATTAAAGATATTGTAGGTCCTTCAATTGAGAATAAGACCTTTGCTGTAAGAGTAAAGAGAAAGGGCAATCATGAGTTTAACTCTCAGCAGGCAGAGAGGATCATCGGCGGTAAATTCAAAGCCTCATTTCCTAACAAAGGTGTATGCCTAGATGATCCTGAGGTTTTAATCCATCTTGAGATTGAAAATCAGGTAGCTTACTTATCAGGTGACAAGCACTTAGGTATTGGTGGCTATCCAGTAGGTTCACAGGGAGATGTCTTCTCTTTAATTTCAGGAGGCTTTGATAGTGGTGTTTCAACTTATGACGTATTACATCGTGGTTGCAGGGTAAATTACCTGTTCTTTAACATGGGTGGTACTGCTCATGAGATTGGAGTAAAGCAGGAGAGTTACTTTATCTGGGATCGCTATGCATCTTCACATCGTGTTAAGTTTGTAACTATTCCATTTGAGCCTATTGTAGGACAGATCTTAGAGAGAACTCATCATGGAGTTAGAGGAGTGATCTTAAAGCGCATGATGATGAGAGTAGGCTCATTGGTTGCAAAACACTTTGATGCTGAAGCTTTAGTTACTGGTGAATCATTAGGTCAGGTATCAAGCCAGACCCTACGCAATCTAACTCATATTGATAATGTATGTGATGTATTGCTGTTAAGACCATTAGTTACAGCTGATAAGCAGGACATCATCGATATGTCTCGTAAGATTGGTACTATTGGTTTTGCCGAATCCATGCCTGAGTACTGTGGCGTAATTTCAGATCATCCAAATGTATGTCCTAGTGCTTCTTTTGTTGAAGAGGAAGAGGCTAAGATGGATCCTGATCTTGTACAAAAAGCTTTCGAAAGTATGAAGGTTGTTGATATTGCTGATATCCCAACTGATACTACCAAGCTTAAAACAGAGATCGAGGTTGTATCAGAGCTAGCTAAATCAGATGTGATCTTAGATGTAAGAGCTCCTGATGATGTTGAAAAGAAGCCGTTAACAGGTTTTGAGAATGAAGTTATCTTAATGCCTTTCTATAAAACAGCCTCAGACTTTAACAAGCTGGATCAATTAAAGACCTATGCTCTTTACTGTGATCAGGGCGTGATGAGTACCATGCAGGCAAAGCAGTTAAAAGAAAAGGGCTATCATAATGTAAAGGTATTTAGACCTAATAATGACAAGTAATAGTCACTAATAATTGTTTTCATTAAAAATGCAGTTTGAACAAAGAAGCGCTCTGTCAAACTGCATTTTGTTAAGAGATGAAGCTGTTAATAATTAAAAGAACTTTAAACTTCGTGATACTCAGTAAAAGCTCTTACCTTAGGATCAGCATTGAACACAGCTGCAATTCTTAACAACTCATTCTTTTTAGGTAAGATGTTGCCATAGTCACGTGTTTTAATCTGCTCAATGGCTTCACTAAGCTTTACATTAGCTTCTATCTCATTCTTTGCATACTTAAATTCAAAGACTATCCTTCTGTTGTCAGACTCTATTACAAGATCAGCTCTACCTTTTGATGAGTGCAGTTCTGCACTGACAGAGTTACAAATACCTTTTAAGTACATATAGAGTAATTGCTGAACCACAGCTTCAGAACTGATTGGATAATTATCATATGAAACTGTATTTAGAACAGTATTGAAAAGTCCTATGATTTCACCAACATCTTTACTTTGTGAAAGGATTTGTTCATTAACATTCTCAAGCTTTGTATCATCAAAGATATTTAGAGCCATTAAGGATAACAGTGCATTGTAAACTTCGCTGTTTGGTATTCCTAAGGTCATAAAACCTTTTGAGTATACTGGTGAGCGTAATGTTAAATAGCCCGTCTGACACATTAAGACATTCTGGTTGATCGAGGTTAAAGACGTTGGATTCTTAAAATCATTTACTTTAATAGTGATAGTTTTATCTTTCTCTACATAATCCAATGAATTTAACTTATGGGTCTTTAAATAGTTAACAAGGATAGATGGTAGGCCACCGTTGTCGTACCAGTACTCTCCAAACTGAACTTTTTTCTTTTCTATCATTGTTTGGAAAAACGTATTTACAGACCAGGTACTGAAGACTTTCTTTTCATAGTCTTCATCAAAGCAGTAGCCATCATAGTTTTGAGCCATCATATCTAACATTGACTCAATCTGAACGTCGGTTACATCTTCAACACTGCAGTTGTTCTCATATGAGGCAGCCAACTTTAAATAATCAATGTAATACTTTTTAATCTCATCACGAGTAAAACCTATCATCTGAGAATAGGCACTTGCATTGGTAATATCTCTGATATCAGAACCAATTGAAAAGATTTCTACATCTTTTAATCTCGTGACACCTGTTATTCCTAAGAATTTAATTGGCCACTTATTTTTAATAGTGGCATAAAAGCTTTTTATTTTTTCCTGAAATTGATTATATAGAGTTTCATTATTGATGTTTGCTGTCATCTGACAGTCATACTCATCAATTAAAATTACGATTTGACGTTTTTCTTTTCTTAGCTCATCTAACAGGAAGTAGATTGTGTCTTCAGGTTCAACTTTCTCTTTGTAGCCTTTAAGCTTGATGTCTTGAGCGAATGCTGTGATGATTGAATTTAGCTTTTGCTTAAAAAGATCAAGCGAGTATTTATCTAAATCTAAAAAATTCAGTCTTAATACAGGATAGGTAGGTTCAGTCCACTTGTCATAAATCCAGGTTCCTTTAAAGTAAGGCTCTACACCTGTTTCAAATAAAGTTGCTATGGTATCTAAGGTAAGAGACTTACCAAAACGACGGGGACGGGAGATAAAAACTCGCTTTAATTTTACAAGTTGTGGAATATATACAGTTTTATCAACATAGATATAGTTCTCTAATGTAAAATCTATAAATGAGCCAGTTGAACTGATATCTTTCATATGTATTCATCTCCATTTATCTTATTAGATTATAGCCTAAAAGATATATTTGTGTTCTATCAGCGACAACTGATGCTTTAATTTCAATTTTTTAGTGTTGTTATTCAAATTAAAACTCTTTCTAGTATCCGTATTATTAAATAGAATTCACCAAAGGCTAGAAAAAGTGTATGGACAAAGAAATTCAAAGCCCATACGTGAGTTTACTTGAATTGTTTTATTACCTTGTTTTCTGATTTTGTGTTTGAAAACTTGATTTATAAGTTAAGCTCCTGCGCAGGATCGATCTTAGAGGCTTTAATAGCAGGATAAATTGAGGCAACAAAACTCATCACTACGGCACAACCGACCACTATTAACACATCAGATATCATCAAATTTGAAGGTACAAAATTGATAAAGTAGATATCTTCATTTAAAAGTTCAATGCCAAACCAGTCTTTAAAGTGAGAAGTTACGTAAGGAATACACAAAGAGAGTAGTGAACCTGCTACACCACCGTAGATACAACCTTTTATAGCTGAAAGTACACCCATCAGGGTAAATGACTTGATAATAAGCGCTTTTTTCGCACCCATAGTCATTAATATAGCAATTTCATGTCTCTTTTCGCTAACAGCCATCACAAGATTTGAAACGATATTAAAGCAAGCTACACTGATAACTAAGATCATCGCAAGATACATGATCTGTCTTATCATATTGATATCAGAGTAGAGTTTTCCCTGTGAATCAATCCAGGTAGTACCATCACAAGGCTCAGGTAGAGTTGCAATCGCAGTGTTAATGATCTCCCTTGCTTCTAACATATTGCTTACTTTTACGTGAATAGTATTAGGAGCACGCAGTGCACTTAAAGCTACAGCTTCTTCGATATTGATAAAGGCAAAGTTGTTATCGATCTGACCACCGGTCTTAAAGAAACCTGCTACTTTAAAAGTTTTAACCACCATTGAGCCTAAACCATCACTGTTAGTCTTAGCATCAATAGCGCTTAGATTTAGCTCATCACCTTTTTTAATATTAAGTTTCTTGGCAATACCATGACCGATGATAACTAAAGGTTCAGCTTCAGCATGGTTGAGAATATCGGTTTTGCAATCCATAAATCTTTCAAGTGAGATAACCTTTTTCTCATTTACGGGATCAATACCGATAACCATGGCAGGAGCAAAGTTAGCACCGAAGCTAAAGGCTCCGTTTAAGCTAACAGCAGGGGATACAGCTTTTATATTAGGTGCTTTTTCAAGAGCTTTGACTTCACCTTCTAAATTATAAAAACCAGTCTTATCGTATGAGGATACCTCAGCTCCGGGGATTAAAGAGAGCACTCTGTTATTTAGCTCATACTCAAAGCCATTCATGGCAGATAGACCGATGATAAGAGCACAGACTCCAACACCGATACCTGTAGTAGATGCCATGGAGATGAATTTTGCTAAAGCTCCATAACGCTTTGAGTTTAGAAAGCGAAAGGCAAGCTTAAATGAAAGACTAGTTTTCATCAATGACACCGTCCTTCATGGTATAGATTTTGTCGCACATTTTAGCCAGAGAATTGTCATGGGTTACCATAACCACCGCTAGGTGCTCGTTTTTAGCAAGCTCTGTGAAAAGAGAGAACACGGCTTGGGCATTCTTTGCATCAAGGTTACCGGTTGGCTCATCTGCTAAAACAATATCAGGGTGACCTGCTAGAGCTCTTGCAATGGCAACTCTTTGTCTTTCACCGCCAGACATCTCTGATGGTCTGTAACCTATTCTGTGGCTCAAGCCTACTTTTTCTAAATACTCGCTGGCAGTAGCTTTCGCTTTTTTTATATCCATATTGCCAATCAGTAGTGGCATCATGACGTTTTCTAAAGCAGTAAAGTCACCTAACAGGTGATGGAACTGATAGACAAAGCCTAAGTTCTGATTACGAAATTGAGCTTTTTTGTTGCCAGACAATCTGCACAGATCATCACCTTTAAAGAGAATTTCACCACTTGTAGGTGTATCTAGTGTGCCCAGAATGTGCAATAAGGTACTCTTACCTGAGCCTGATTTACCAATAATAGCGGTAAGCTCATCCTGTCTTATGGCAAGGTTTACACCTTTTAAAACATCTGTGCGTATTTTTCCTTCAAAGTAAGAACGTGTGATATTTTTTGCTTCAAGAATAACTTCACTCATTTTAGCCTCGGCACAGGTTTTCAACAGGATCGGTAGCTGATGCTCTGTAAGCTGGGTACAGAGTAAAGATAAAGCTCATGAGAATTGAGCCAAATCCAATCAGACACAGATTAAATGGTTCTACAGATACAGGAAGATTTCCAAAGCTTCCTTGATTGCTCATTGCAGATGAAATGTAATAGGTAAGAGGAATACCTAAGATAATACCTATTAGAGTTCCTATAACACCTGCAAATATCCCCATCATCATAAAGATAGATAAGATCTTTTTATTAGTAAGACCTAGGGTTTTTAGAATAGAGATTTCAGTAAGTCTTGCACTTACCATCATGGTGAGTGCTGAAAGAATGTTAAAGGCTGCTACTACAATGATTAAGCATAGCATAATGCCCATGGTCAGCTTTTCCATAGCTACAGCTTTGAAAAACTCTCCTTGAACTTTGGTCCAGTCTGAATAGTTAAAGCCATCATTATCAAGCTGAGATTTGACCTCATCAAGTGAGAAAGGATCATCTAACCAGACTCTTAAAGAAGCTGTCCTATCTGCCATTCTAAACAGACGTCTTACATCATCATAATTACCTACAGCAGTATCTAATGAGGTTGAATTAGTTGAAGGGTAATACTGATTTAATAAGAAAATTCTTTGAGTAGGGGTAAGGCCCATTGGTGTATAGCGAGCATTGATGGTGCTTATAAGTCTTACTTTAGAATTTAAATGTAAATTGTTCTTAAGGTAAAGAGCTGCTTCTGCGTTTAAAGAGAAGCTACCTTTTTCAGGAATATTAACTAAACCTAAATTCTCAAAAGGGTAGCCGTCCTTTAGTTTTATCTTGTCAGTATCAATTCCTTCAAGATTGATAAGTGCAAGTGATCTGCTTCCTTGCAGTAGGGTCTGACCCTGAACAAAAGGAGCTACAGCAACCACATGATTTAGATTTAAAAGTTTGTTTTCAATACTGCCTATAGTGTCAGTATTAGCATTGTTATCAATGTTAACTACGATATGAGGGGTATCTTTTAAAACAGCCTTTTTCAGTCTGTTTTGCAGTCCCTGCATAATTGAGGTATCAACAATTAAAGCTGCAACGCCTATGGCAATGCCAATGATAGAGAGAATGGCTACAAATGAAGCAAATTTATGAGCCTTGCTTCTAAAGCCATATTTTAAAGAAATTGCTAATGTAAGAGGATAAAACAAACTCACGGTAATACCTATTTTGGTGTCGTTATGTTTTCTGACAGCTGTGTCACAATTTTACCGCATTAGCGTGAGTAGTTCGACAAAATAAAGAAATTTAAGGCAAATATTAAAGACTGTATCGAGTTCCTCTGCCATTACCTGTTTGTCTGATGTAACCTTGAGTTACTAGGATTTTTAGAATGTTAACCACCTTGTTTTTACCAAATGGGCAATTCTTGGTGATATCAGTGCTTGAAGCATAACCTTTCTTTACTAAGGTATACACACTGTTTTCATCTGGTGTTAGTAAGTTGTCCTGTTTTAATACAGGAAGAATAACCTTTACTGCGTTTTCTGAGCAGAAAAACTGTGGCTTTGTCATATTCCCAATGTATTCATCCATGATCCTTTTTACGCCTGAGCCAAAGTGTTCGATTAGGTGGAGTCTGTAAAAAACGGAACCTAGAATTCTGTTTCTTAAAATTGAAACACCACCTTTTAGATATTCACTTTCATCAAGTCCTTGAGGAAGACCACCTGGTGAGGTAATTTCAATTCTGTCTTCAAACATCGCAACGTTAATACAGGCTTTGACATCCCATGCTCTGTGAATAATTGCATTTACAAGAGCTTCTCTAAAGGCATTTTCAGGTAGGATCTCAACCGTCTTTCTGTAAGCTGTTTTGATTTCTTCATACTGATAGTATCTTTTGAACATAACCATCGCATCATCAAATTGCTTTAAGATACTTTCATTCTCAATAGTATTTCTCTCTTTGATAATACTGATGCTTTCTCCAAATTTAGCTATATCAATACCACAAAAGGTATTGTTATCAGAGAGTAACAATGCTGCTTGGTTGTAGCCTTCAGCTTTATGGTAAAGCTCAAGAGTCTTTAAGGTATCTATATTGATTAAGCTCAAATCGAGTTCATTTTTTAGTTTTTCGTCTAAGTATGAAAACTTAGGCTCCTGTATTGCTGAAGGTAACTCTTCAAAGGTTAAATTCATGCCAGCCATAATCAGTCTTTTAAGTTCAAGAGAATCAAGTTCAACAGTGGCACTATCATTCCTTTTATAGGACTTTGCTTTATAAAGATAAGGTTTGTCTATACCTTCTTTTACACACAGGGTGATGACATTGGTCTTAGCATCGATTGAAAGACTGTATTCAGGTATCGGTTTAAAGCTATCGTTTATCTTGTTTTCGATCTCAAGACAGCATTCTTGAGGATTATCGATGCCTTTTACAGTACCATCATCAGCAATACCAAATAAGATCTTGCCTCCATTAAAGTTAGCAAAAGCGCTGACAGTTTTTAAAAAGGTATTACTGATAGATCCTTTAAATTCTAGATCTTTTGTTTCTCTCATGAGATTTTGCCTTGTTTACCAATATCTTCAGTAACTATAGCAATAAAGAAAAATAAAAACAAACGAAAAATATTGTGTTTTATGCTGTATTGGTAAAACTTAGATTTTTAATTTACGTCTTTATGATAAAGATAAATAAAGGCGGTTCAATGAACCGCCTTTAGGTTAAGCTGTAATCTTTAGAGTTAACTGTCTTTTGGTACTCTCTTTCTTACAGCCTAGAATTTGAGTTTGTTAAACTTATCTTAAATCGTTTTCTTCTTAGTATCGATGTTCTTTTGAGATAAGTGATACTCTTCAATGAGCTTTCTTAAATCTGTAAAGCGCTGTTCACTTGATGGATGAGTGCTGGTGATGTTTGAGAGTAATTTGTCAGCAGAGTTTTGAGTGTTACCTGATTTTTCTGATTCTTCTTTTTCAAACTTACTTAATTTTTCCATTACAGTTACACTTGCGTTAGGATCAAAGCCCGCTTTGTACATAAGCTCAAGACCATACTTGTCTGCTTCTGATTCCTGATCACGGCTAAATGGCATTGCAAAAGCAGTGTTGTATGCAAGATTAGCTGTATCAGTAACAGCCTTTTTTACACCTAAGATCTTAGCAACAGTGGTAAGTCCACTCTGTAAAGATGCCTGACTTCTCTTTTCTCTTGAGTGCTCTTTTAAAGCATGGCTGATCTCATGACCGATGATTGATGCTAATTCATCATCTGTAAGATTTAGTGTATCGTTAAGACCTGTATAAACGCAGATCTTGCCACCAGGCATACACCAGGCATTTACGGTCGGATCTTTAATGGTATTAACTTCCCAATTCCAATTCTTGCAGTCTGCTCTTAACTCTGGAGCATAGTCAATTAAGCGTTTTGAAATCATATCTACACGCTTTGAAAAGTTCTCATCAGCATTTAAAGTTCCGTTAGCTTTAGCCTGATTGATAACCTCATCATAAGCTTGTTTAGCTTCAGCATTTAAAGTTTCTTCAGAAACTAAAAGTAGCTGTGATCTGTCATCACCAAACATGGAATTAGTGGTTTGAGTACAAGCGGTGAGCACACATGATCCAAAGATCACAGATGAAGCTACAAGAGTAGCTTTTAAGAAATTGTTCATATTTTTTCCTAGGTTATTTTTTGATTTTTAGCGTAAAGCTGTTTTATGGATAATGTATTGTGCCAAAACGAAACTCTAATCTCTAATGTTTTATGTTTTGCTTATTCTTTGTGCATAGTTTATTAGTCATTTAAATATCAATTTCGTGAGGACTTCACAAATATACATAAGTAATGACAATTAGTTATATTCAGATTAACGCAAGTTATACACAACCATAAATATGTACGGAGAGCCTTTTTATATGTTGATTGTTGTTACTCTGTAATTGAATATTTGAGATATATAATACAGCTCGCTTAGGATTTATATGAATAGAACTAAATATGGATGTATGTTACAAAGTTGAAATGTCTTACTAGAAATAAATTGAAAATATATGTTAAAACATATATAATATTAAAGATATTAACAAGGTAATTAGAATTCCATGGATAAGCAAACTAAATTTAAAGTTATTTTTTACGAAAAAGAAGACGGCAGCATGCCTGCTAAAGACTTTATATTAAGTCTTAATGATAAATTGAAAGCAAAAACATTACGCAATATCAAGCTACTATCTGATTACGGTCCCGAACTTAGAGAGCCTGAATCATCAAAATTAGAAGGAGATATATTTGAAATAAGAACAAAAGTAGGAACGAATCTAACTCGAGTTCTTTACTTTTTTTATGTAGGAGAAAAGGCCATTTTGACAAATGGTTTTGTTAAAAAAACTCAGAAAACGCCAAAAAAAGAAATCGAAACGGCTAAAAAATATAGAGCGGAATTTTTGAAAAGGAATCAATGAAAATGAGTAACAAATTTGATGATTTTCTAGCAGAGCAATTGCAAGATCCTAAAGTAAAAAAAGAATATGATGCTTTGGAAGCAAAATACGTCTTAATCGAGAGTATTATTCGCGCTCGAAAGGAGAGAAATCTTACCCAAAAAGAGCTCTCAGCTCTTACAGGTATCACTCAGGCTGATTTATCAAAAATTGAAAATGGTAATGCAAATCCTTCCTTGAATACCCTTATGAAATTAGCCAATGGTTTAGGAAAGAAACTTCAGGTTTCGCTTGTTTAATTGACTGTTTGATATAAAAACTGATTTGTTGTCATTGTTCTAATCTTGTTGGTAGGATTGAACAATGACTTCTTGAATATGTTGCAAATATTATCTCTTTTTTAGCTAAAACTCTCCTTTCTTTTCCAACTCCAAAACTTACGATTTTTGAAAAAAGTAGTGCTTTATTTTGGGGAAATACTGCACTTTTATAAAACTTTTACCAAATCTTGTGCACCATTACTATGTAGATGCAAAGTTTTTCATTTTTTAAGAATTCATAAAATTTCGAAAAAACGTTTTTTGTAACTTGTTGAAATAAAAGAAATAATTTTTTCGAAATAAACGTATTCTGTAAAAATTCTAAAAATTTCCTCGTTTGACGAAAAAAATCATGAAATCTAATCTGTACACATCGAACGTTTACAGGAGAATTTCTATGAAATTTAAGTCATTAGCAAAGATTTCACTTGCTCTGTCTCTAGCTTGTGCATCAGTTTCTTCCTATGCTGAAGACACCATTAAGATTGGTGTTCTGCACTCACTGTCAGGCACTATGGCCATCTCTGAAACAACCTTGAAAGACACTGTTCAGATGTTAGTTGATGAACAGAATAAAAAGGGTGGTGTTTTAGGTAAAAAGATTGAAGCTGTAGTCGTTGATCCTGCTTCAAACTGGCCACTATTTGCTGAGAAGGCTCGTGAGTTAATCTCAAAAGACAAGGTAAGTGCTATCTTTGGTTGCTGGACTTCAGTTTCAAGAAAGTCCGTTCTACCTGTCGTTGAAGAGTTAAACGGTATCTTATTCTACCCAGTTCAGTACGAAGGTGAGGAATCATCAAAGAACGTATTCTATACAGGTGCAGCACCTAATCAGCAGGCAATTCCTGCTGTGGATTACCTGTTAAAGCAGGGCGTAAAGCGCTGGGCTTTAGTAGGTACAGACTACGTTTATCCTCGTACAGCTAATAAGATCCTAGAAGCATACCTAAAGTCAAAGGGCTTTAAGGATGAGGATATCATGATTAGCTATACCCCATTCGGTCACTCTGACTGGCAGTCAATCGTATCTGACATTAAGAAATTCGGAACAGCTGGCAAAAAGACTGCTGTAGTTTCAACCATCAACGGTGATGCTAACGTTCCTTTCTACAAGGAGTTATCAAATCAGGGTATCTCAGCTAAAGACATTCCTGTTGTAGCTTTCTCAGTTGGTGAAGAGGAGCTGTCTGGTATTGATACTAAGCCTTTAGTAGGTCATTTAGCTGCATGGAACTACTTTGAGTCTGTTGATTCTGATGCTAACGATGATTTTATCGAAGAGTGGCATAAGTACACTGGTGACGAAAAGAGGGTAACCAACGATCCTATGGAAGCTACCTACATCGGCTTTAACATGTGGGTAAAGGCTGTAGAAAAAGCTGGTACTACAGAGTCAAATGCAGTTCAGAATGCACTAATTGGTGTTACCGTACCAAACCTTTCAGGTTCATACGCAACTATGATGCCTAACCACCACATCACCAAGCCTGTTTTAATTGGTGAGATTCAGGAAGATGGTCAGTTCCAGGTTGTAGATGAGACTCCAACTACTGTAGTAGCTGATGAGTGGTCTGATTATCTGCCAGGCTCTAAAGATCTTATCGCAGATTGGAGAAAGCCTTTATCCTGCGGTAACTTCAACGTAAAAACCGGTAAATGCGGTGGCAGTTCTAAGTAAGTAATTGTTCTTTTATTCCCTTGAAAGCTGGCAGTTGCTTTTAAGGGAAATTTTTTAATCCGGTAACGATTCAATACGGTAAATCATAATGAAAAGTTTCCTTTTAGTACGTATTTTCTGCCTTCTAATCAGTGTCTTCTCGTTATCAATATCATCAAATGCATATGCCATGTCTGAAGACGAGGCTTATGAGGTTTTGTCTACAAGAAGCAGTTCTTTTGAAGACAAATCTCAGGCTGTAAAGAGGTTAGGCAGTACAGAATCAAGTTTAGCTACTTTAGTTTTAAAGGCTCTTGATACAGGCATCTTGTATTTTGACAAAAAAGAAGGCGGTCTTTACACCTCAACTAAGAACGGCAGTTTTATTTCTGTAAAGACCAATGAAAGATATCAGGGTAAGGTGCGCAATTTAAAAAAAGTAGCTATCAATAACTCTATCCGTGAAGATCTTGCTCTGACATTGTCTATAAGAGAACTTATTGATCCTAATCAGTCAGCAGATGAAAGAATTGACGAAGCTTATAACTTAATTGGCAAAGTAACCAAAGATAAAACCGAGCCTTTTGTGGTACTGCGCGACAAGTCAGTAGGTGTCAATGAGTATCTAGCAGAAGCTTTAGATTATGTAATTGCAGCAGCCGATCTCGATTCTGAAGATGCCAAGGTACGTAACGGTGCGATGAGAATTTTAGAGAATTTTTCATCTCCTGTTCTAATTGATCGTTTTGAAAAGATAGCTCAATCAGATCCTGATCCTTCAAACCGTTATTATGCTCAAAAGAGAGTTACCTCATTAAAGAGCTCCCAGAGATTTAACTCAGGTATTGAGACTGTCTACTTTGGTTTATCTTTAGGTTCTGTATTAGTACTAGCAGCCATAGGTCTTACCGTAACCTTTGGTGTAATGGGAGTTATCAACATGGCTCATGGTGAGCTAATGATGATTGGTGCCTATACTACATACGTAATTCAGCAGTTATTACCTTCATATCCTGGAATTGCTTTAATTTTATCAATTCCAGCTGCCTTTATCGTGGCAGGATTAGTAGGTATTGCCATTGAGCGTTGCGTGATCCGTTTCTTGTATGGCCGTCCACTAGAAACACTGCTTGCAACCTTTGGTATTAGCTTACTGTTACAGCAGGCTGTGCGTTCTATCTTTACAGCCTTAAATAAGAACGTGGTTATTCCTGACTTTATGTCAGGCTCTGTAAAGGTAAACGAGTTCTTATTCTTAACCTACAACCGTCTTTACATCATTATCTTCTGTTTGGTTGTGTTCTTCTCTCTAAGGTACTTCCTGCAGCACTCAACTTTAGGTGTACAGGTTCGAGCTGTGTCTCAAAACAGAGCCATGGCAAGAAACATGGGTGTGCACTCAGGCAGAGTAAACGCTCTAACCTTTGGTTTAGGTTCTGCTATTGCAGGTTTAGCTGGTGTGGCTTTATCTCAGTTAACCAACGTAGGTCCAAATCTTGGACAAAACTACATTGTTGATTCTTTCTTAGTTGTAGTCTTCGGTGGTGCCGGAAACATCTGGGGTACTTTAGTTGCCGGTATGACTTTAGGTATTGCTAATAAGGTTATTGAACCTATTTACGGCGCAATGCTAGCTAAGATCATCATCCTTGTAGGTGTAATTCTGTTCATTCAAAAACGTCCAAGAGGTCTCTTCCCTCAACATGGTCGTTCAGTTGAAGACTAGTGAATAGAAAGAATAACGGAGAATAAAAATGTTTTCTCTTATAAAAAATGACAGAAAGGGAGCTTCAGTGATAGGCGCCGTATGGTTCTTTGTACTGCTGCTTCTAATTGGAAACATCTTCTTTAAAGATGGTGACGCGCTCTTTGTAGGCTCTAATACCATCACTTTATTTGGCAAGTATCTTTGCTATGCCTTACTTGCCGTATCTTTAGATTTAATCTGGGGTTATTTAGGTATCCTCTCATTAGGTCATGCAGCTTTCTTTGCACTAGGTGGCTATGTCATGGGCATGTATCTGATGCGTCAAATCGGAACTCGTGGTGTCTATGGCAACGCTGAACTTCCAGATTTCATGGTGTTTTTAAACTGGCATGAGCTTCCATGGTACTGGTACGGAGTAGGTCATTTTCCTATAGCACTACTTTTAATTATGGCGGTGCCAGGGATCTTAGCTTTTGTCTTTGGTTTTTTAGCCTTTAAATCAAGAGTAGGTGGTGTGTACTTATCAATCATCACTCAGTCATTAACCTTTGCTCTGTCTTTAGCTTTCTTTAGAAATGAAACCGGCTTTGGTGGTAACAATGGTTTAACAGACTTTAAAGATATTTTAGGCTGTACCATAAGTTCAGATCTGACTCGTGATTCATTACTCTTCTGTTCAGCTCTAGCTTTAACCATAGGTTACATCCTCTGTCGCTTTATTGTGTCATCACGACTTGGCAGAGTAATTGTGGCTATCCGTGATTCAGAGTCACGTGTGCGTTTTATAGGCTACAGAGTTGAATACTTCAAACTCTTTATCTTTGTGTTCGGTGCAATTCTAGCAGGTATTGCTGGCGCCTTATACGTACCACAGGTAGGCATCATCAACCCAGGTGAGTTTAGCCCAATTAACTCAATTGAGCTTGTGATCTGGGTAGCTGTAGGCGGTAGAGCTTCTTTATACGGAGCAATTATCGGTGCCATCTTAGTTAACTATGCAAAGACAGTCTTTACAGGTGTCTTCCCAGATGAATGGTTATATGCCTTAGGTTTGCTCTTTGTTTTAGTAACTTTATTCTTACCAAAAGGTGTTATCGGTGTAGCTGAGTTTTTAAAGTTAAAAAAGTCAAAGAAAAACGATAACTCTGATGGGGACAGTCAAAGTTCATCAGGTATCACATCAGCTGATACTAAGGTAGCAAAGGAGGCTTAAAAATGTACAAAGAGAGCATTGTAAATTTTAAGAATAAATATCTGTCTCCTAAATTGCCATTACGCAAGCATCGCACTGAGGCTCCTGTGGACAGCCACGGCATGATCCTCTATGTAGAAGGAGTTAATAAGAGCTTTGATGGCTTTAAAGCCATTAATGATTTAAATCTCTACATTGAAGAAGGTGAATTGCGCTGCATCATCGGTCCTAACGGTGCCGGTAAATCCACCATGATGGACATTATCACCGGTAAGACCCGCCCTGACAGTGGTACTGCCTGGTTTGGTCAGAACTGTAACTTACTTGAAATGGATGAACCTGCTATTGCTAAAGCTGGTATTGGCAGAAAGTTCCAAAAGCCTACAGTTTTTGAAAATTTGAGTGTAGACGAGAACTTAGAGCTTGCTATGAAAGCACCTAAGACTGTACTTACCACTCTTTTTGGCAAGATCAACTCAGAGCAGTCTGATATGCGTGATCATGTCTTGGAGCTTACAAACTTAATAGACTTAAGAAATCGTCCTGGCAGAGTTTTATCTCATGGTCAAAAGCAATGGCTAGAAATTGCCATGCTTTTGATGCAAAAACCAAAGCTGTTGCTAGTTGATGAACCAGTAACCGGTATGACCCGTCAGGAAATGGAAAAAACAGGTGAGCTTTTAGTCTCACTCTCTGGCAGTCACTCTGTAATTGTAGTTGAGCATGATATGGACTTTGTCCGTCAGATTGCAAGAAAAGTAACCGTGTTACATCAGGGGCATGTCTTATCAGAAGGCACTATGGATCAAGTGCAATCAGATCCTAAAGTTATTGAAGTTTATCTGGGAGCTGAATAATGCTGAAACTTACAAATTTAAATCAGTTTTACGGACAGTCCCATACTCTTTGGGATATCTCACTTGAAGTTCAAAAGGGTGAATGTCTGTGTGTGATGGGCAGAAACGGTGTAGGTAAAACTACTCTTATGGATACCATCATGGGACAGCATAGGATTGAGTCTGGCACCATTGAATTTGACGGAGAGGATATTACTAAACTCTCAGTTGAGGATAGAGCTTCTTTAGGTATTGGCTACGTGCCTCAGGGGCGACAGATCTTTCCTTTGTTAACCGTAGAAGAGAATTTAAAAATCGGTATTGGAGCAAGACGCGATGGTCTTAAGGCCGTGCCAAAGGCTATCTATGACATGTTTCCAGTACTCTACGATATGAGACATCGTCAGGGTGGAGACTTATCAGGTGGTCAGCAACAGCAGCTGGCTATTGGCAGAGCCTTAGTTATCGATCCTAAACTTATCATCTTTGATGAGCCTACAGAAGGTATTCAGCCAAACATTGTCTCAGAAATTGCTGAGATCATGCGCAGACTGAATAAAGAAATCGGTCTTACCGTACTTTTAGTTGAGCAGAAATTACCTTTTGCCAGAAAAATGGGTGATCGCTTCTATATCATTGATAGAGGTACTCATGTAGCCGATGGTCAGATGTCTTCCCTAGGAGAAGATCTCATCAAGAGGTATTTGACGGTTTAATCATGAGCTTCGGTATCTGGCAGGCTTCAATTAAGCTTGAGTTTAAAAAGGATAAAGACAAAACCATAATGGTGCGTAATCTGCATTACGGACCATTAGTGGTTCAAAAGCCTTTTTATTCTGAGGTCGCCTGTCATGTATATCTGTTGCACCCTCCTGGGGGAGTAGCCTCCTGCGATCACTTAAGCGTAGAAGCTAAAGCTCATGAATACAGTCAGGTTTTAATCACTACACCTGGTGCTACCAAATTCTATAAAGGTGAGAACAACTGTTCTTTGTTTGAGCAGAACTTTTATGTAGAGGAGAACGCTTCTTTAGAGTATTTACCAGCTCAAAACATCTTTTATAAAGGTACTCATACAAAAGTAAAAACAACCTTTTATCTAAAGGACAATTCTCGCTTTGCTTTTCGTGATGTTTCTAAGTGTGGCATGAAAGATGAGGAAAGGCCTTTTGAGAACAGTTCCTTATTTAATACTGTCACCATTATAGAAAACGGCAAAGAAAAACTCATCGAGACAAGCTTTATCGATGGTCAGGATGATCTTGAGGCGTTATCTGGTAACTATGGTTGTGTCTATACCGGTACCTACATTACCAATAAAGTTTGTGAAGACACTTTAGAAAAGATAAGAGCGCTGTTAGATACCTATCTTAGTTACGATAAAAGCTCTGATCCTTTGAAAGTTGACAGCACACTATCAGAGACAGACTCTAAAAAACAAACTCGTTTTTTTGCTGCAGCAGGTGTAGTTGATAACTATACCGTGGTGCGCTTTCTCTCCTCTAAAAATGAAGCTATTGAAAAAGCAATCGTAGAGATTTGGAAATTAACTCGCCAAGAGACTATAGGTCTTGCTCCATGTCTTCCTAGGATCTGGTCAACCTAGAAGGAAATGCAATTATTTATTACGGACTAGTCAATTACAGACTAGATATTTACAGGCTTTATAAATACAAGTTACAAGAGGAGAAAAAATATGAATCTAACTCCACGCGAACAGGACAAATTACTGATTTTTACAGCATCATTAGTTGCTGAAAGACGTAAAGCTCGAGGCTTGAAATTAAATTACCCAGAAGCTGTAGCTTTAATTTCAGCTGCCATTTTAGAAGGAGCTCGTGATGGTAAGACTGTAGCTGAGCTTATGGATTATGGCAGAACCATTCTCTCAAGAGCTGATGTCATGGAAGGTGTACCAGAGATGGTAACTGAAGTTCAGGTAGAAGCTACTTTCCCTGATGGTACCAAACTTGTAACTGTGCACAATCCAATCATTTAGGAGCTTTATATGATCCCTGGTGAATTTTTTATTGATGATGGCGAAATCGAGTTAAATAAAGGTTTGGAAAAGACCTTTATTACTGTGAAAAATGAAGGAGACAGACCGGTTCAGGTAGGCTCTCACTATCACTTTTATGAGGTAAATCCTGCTTTAGTCTTTGATAGAGAAAAAGCTTTAGGTAAACACCTTGATGTCGCACCTGGTACTGCAATTAGATTTGAGCCGGGGCTTGAGAGAACCGTAACCTTAGTACCTTACCAAGGTGAGCGTAAAATCTTCGGATTCCGCCAAGAGATTATGGGTAAATTAGATTAGAGGTATAGGATGAGTACTATTTCTAAAAAAGCTTATGCTGATATGTTTGGCCCTACAGTTGGTGACAGAGTAAGACTTGCTGATACCTCATTAGTCCTTGAAGTTGAAAAGGATTATGCAACCTACGGCAATGAGGTTAAATTCGGTGGCGGTAAGGTTATCCGTGATGGCCAGGGACAAGGTCAAAAGTGCGATAAAGATACTGTAGATACTGTTATCACCAATGCCATTATTGTTGATTACACTGGTATTTACAAAGCTGATATCGGTATTAAGTACGGTCGTATTGCAGCTATTGGCAAAGCAGGTAACAGTGATGTGCAAAATGGTGTTGATTTTGAGATCGGTGCCGGCACTGAGGTAATTTCAGGTGAAGGTCTGATTGTAACTGCAGGTGGCATTGACTCTCATGTTCATTTTATCTGTCCTCAGCAGGCAGAAGAAGCGATCTCATCAGGTGTTACTACGCTAATCGGCGGTGGTACGGGCCCTGCTACCGGCACTAATGCTACTACCTGTACACCAGGTATTTGGAATATTGAAAAGTTCCTACAGTCATCTGAAGAGTTACCTGTAAACATCGGTATTTTAGGTAAGGGTAACGCCTCTTTACCAGAGGTGCTTGAAGAACAGGTAAAGGCAGGTGCCATGGGCTTAAAACTTCATGAAGACTGGGGATCAACTCCTGCTACTATTGATAACTGTTTGTCTGTTGCTGACAAGTATGATGTGCAGGTTGCAATTCATACTGACACTTTAAATGAAGCAGGCTTTGTTGAAAGCACCATCGGTGCTTTTAAAGGCAGAACCATTCATACCTACCACACAGAAGGCGCAGGTGGTGGTCATGCTCCTGATATCTTAAAAGCCTGTGGTTATGAGAATGTATTACCAAGCTCAACTAACCCTACAAGACCATATACTGTAAATACCATCGATGAGCATTTAGATATGCTCATGGTGTGTCACCATCTTGACCCTTCTATTCCTGAGGATATTGCCTTTGCTGAATCAAGAATTAGACGTGAGACAATCGCCGCTGAGGATATCTTACATGATATGGGCGCGCTCTCTATGATCTCATCAGATTCACAGGCTATGGGACGCGTAGGTGAGGTTATCACCAGATGCTGGCAGACAGCTCATAAGATGAAAGTTCAGCGTGGTCCATTACCAGAGGACAATGAGCGCAACGACAACTTTAGAATTCGTCGTTACATTGCAAAGTACACCATCAATCCTGCTATTGCTCATGGCGTATCTCATGAGATAGGCTCAATTGAAGTAGGTAAATTAGCTGACTTAGTCCTGTGGAAACCAGCTTTCTTTGGTGTAAAGCCTGATATGGTAATTAAAGGTGGCATGATTTCATATGCGCTGATGGGCGATATTAACGCTTCTATTCCAACTCCACAGCCAGTGCGCTACCGTCCAATGTTCGGAGGGTTTGGTAAAGCATTGCAGACAACTCGTATGACCTTTATGTCAAAAGCCTCAATCGAGGCTCAGATCCCTGAAAAGTTAGGTCTAATCAGTCTAATCGGTGAGGTTAAAAACTGCAGACACCTTACTAAGAAAGATATGAAACTGAATGACTACTTACCAAAGATTGAGGTTGATCCTCAGAATTATCAGGTACACGCTGATGGTAAGCTACTTTCATGTGAACCAGCAAAAGAGCTACCTCTAACACAGAGGTACTACCTGTTCTAAGGAGTTGACAAGATAAAATGAAAACATTCAATAAGATTATTTTAGATACAGACAAAAAGTTAAAAGATGATGAGATCCTTACAGTAGAGCTGTCTATTGATGACAGAATTAAAAGCAGAATTATTGCTACCACTAAAGATGGTCAAGAGGTAGGTATTTTAACTGCTCGAGGTACTACTTTACGTGATGGTACCTTACTTTCAAATGATGATTCTGAGTATTTAAAAGTGGTAGCAGCTTTAGAGAATGTAAGTTCGGTAAGAGCATCAACTCCAATTGCACTTACAGCTCTTGCCTATCATTTAGGTAATCGACATGTACCGCTACAGATTGATGAAAGTGGCTTTTTACGTTACCAAACTGATCATGTTCTAGATGACATGGTGGTAAAGTTAGGTGGTGTTCTAGTTCATGAACAGGCTAAATTTGAGCCTGTATCAGGAGCTTATTCACACCATCATCATGATCATGAGCATGAACATGAACATCATCATGAGTAATAAGCTATTAGCGCTAAGGCTGTAAGTTAGAACATGATTGCATCAGCTTTTTCTTTAGTCTCTCCAAATCTTCCCATAGGAGCTTTCTCCTATTCAGAAGCTTTAGAGGCTGCTGTTGAAAATAAAGTAGTTACAAACTGTGATTCTTTTTACAAATGGCTTTGTCACAATCTTAAAAGATCACTTGTCTATTTTGAGTTACCAGTATTAAGACACCTCTATGAGAGTAACAGCGTAGATGAGTTTTCTTTTTGGACACAAAGGGCAATTGCCATGCGTAATACCTTAGAGTTGAGAAAAGAAGAAGATGACAAAGGCAAAGCCTTTGTTCGTCTTATCTCTTCTCTTTCATTAACTGAGAAAAAAGATTTTTTAGATGAAGCCAGTCGCTCCTATCTGAGTGCTTTTTGTTTATATGCTAAAAGTGAAGAGCTGTCTTTAGAGATGATGCTTAACTGCTATCTGTTCTCTTATATAGAATCTCAGTGTATTGCAGCTGTAAAACTGGTGCCATTAGGTCAGACTGATGCCTGGAAATGCATTAAGAGAGCTAGTTTAATGTCAGACGAACTTATTAAAAAGTCACTTACTGTACAAAATGATGAGATTGGAGCCGGTTTAGTAAATCTCTCCATATTAAGTGTTAAACACGAAACACAATATTCAAGAATATTTAGAAGTTAATTATGAGTAAAAATGCTTTAAGAGTTGGTGTCGGTGGCCCTGTAGGCTGTGGTAAAACCGCTTTAATTGAAGTTTTATGTAAAGCCATGCGTGACAAATGGCAGATTGGTGTAGTTACCAACGATATTTACACTAAAGAGGATCAGAGAATCTTAACTGAGGCTGGTGCCTTAAATGCTGACAGAATCATTGGTGTTGAAACCGGTGGTTGCCCTCATACAGCTATCAGAGAAGATGCTTCTATGAACCTAGCTGCTATTGATGAGTTAAATCATAGATTCAATGATCTTGATTTAATCTTTATTGAAAGTGGTGGTGATAACTTATCTGCTACTTTCTCACCAGAATTAGCTGACATCACTATTTACGTAATCGATGTGTCAGAAGGTGAGAAGATCCCTAGAAAGGGCGGACCAGGTATTACTAAATCCAGTTTCTTTGTGATCAACAAGACTGATCTTGCACCATACGTGGGAGCAAGTTTAGAGGTTATGGAGCGCGATACCCAAAAGATGCGTCCTACCTTACCATGGACCTTTACTAATCTTAAGAAAAATGAAGGTGTGGATAAGGTTATTTCATTTATTGAGAAGTATTTAAATCTGTAAAGACGGCTTTCTTTACCTTGTCTTTATAGCAAAAGTGGTAGCCTCTGCTACCACTTTAAAAATCACTAGAGTTTACATTACTCTACAAGAAGTGCCTTTGTGCCGTCATTTGGTTCTTTTGCAGGATCTCCATCTGTAATGTCAAAATTACCAAATGCCTTTAAAGCACCATTGATGCCTTGGCAATAAATATTGCAGAATTTGAATTCCTTTTCTTTTACATCTGAATCTAAGTCAGATACTGCAACTCCTTTTTCTTTTGCAACAGATTCTAAGTACTTGTCGTATGTTTCATCTTCAGTGTAAGAAACATCTGACTTTAGCTCTTCGTCTGTAAGCTCTCTTTGGGCCTCATTCCAAAAAGACATTCTGTGTTTTATGATGAAACTATAGCCATTGAAAGCGTAATCAGTTACAACGTCATTATCATCAAATTTAAAGATAGCATTTTTGATTACATAAGGTGTCGCCTTTGAACCAAAGCCAAATGTAAGCATATGCTTGGCAAAATTTTTGCCTTCGTTTGCCCAAGAGCTAGTTCTTAACATGAAACCTGCTACTTTCTTGTGATCATCTTTTGTCTTACCAATAACAAAAGGAGTACCTAACATTGCTCTTAAATCAGATAGTGTGGTCTGGTTCTTTGTCACGTTCTGCTCAATTTTTGTGATACTAACAGGCTTAGATTGAATTGTAGAGTTAACACATCCTGTTAATAATAAAGATGCAGCTCCTAGTAATATGTAGAAGAGACTTAAATTTCATTTCATACCTCAAAATGTTTAGACTTAATGTCTTAGTTATAAAAGAACAGTTGTTCTTTGCGCCTAGTATACGGAAAATGACGTATGATATCTTAAAAAAATCGTTAAAGTTCGTTTAGATTAAATAGCTTGTAGCTCCTTTCTACACACAGCGCTTATAGCTTTTGTTCTTACCATTTGACAAGGTAAGGTTTGAGCTGACTCTATTTGACAGTTGTAATTTCGACAGTTGTAATTTCGACAGTTGTAATTTCGACAGTTGTA
>ERZ1026878.496-NODE-496-length-30415-cov-8.128327_pt1 | contig 30415 bp, 14 predicted proteins | sample MGYA00380169_ERZ1026878 | MGnify/ENA primary metagenome ERZ1026878 (study PRJEB33269, sample SAMEA4719805) | human gut metagenome | biome: human-associated habitat; feature: organic feature; material: feces | place: Cameroon | collected 2013-10 ...
GCGATTGGTCGCGAACCCGCCAACGACAACTTCAACCTCGGCGTGACGGGGGTGAAAACCGACGAAAAAGGCTACATCGTCGTTGATAAATTCCAGAATACCAGCGTGCCGGGCATTTACGCCGTGGGCGATAACACCGGCGCGGTTGAGCTGACCCCGGTGGCCGTTGCGGCAGGGCGTCGCCTTTCCGAGCGTCTGTTCAACAACAAGCCGGACGAGCATCTGGACTACAGCAACATCCCGACCGTGGTCTTTAGCCACCCGCCAATCGGCACCGTCGGCTTAACCGAGCCGCAGGCGCGCGAGCAATATGGCGACGATCAGGTGAAAGTGTATAAATCCGCGTTTACTGCGATGTATACCGCCGTCACCTCTCACCGTCAGCCGTGCCGCATGAAGCTGGTCTGCGTCGGCCCGGAAGAGAAGATTGTCGGTATCCACGGCATTGGCTTCGGCATGGATGAGATCCTGCAGGGCTTCGCGGTGGCACTGAAGATGGGTGCGACCAAAAAAGACTTCGACAACACCGTGGCGATCCACCCTACGGCGGCGGAAGAGTTTGTGACCATGCGCTAGGATAACGCCAGTTTTTTCTCAATCGCTTTTTTGACATCGCGGACAAATGCCTCAACCTGAGGCATTTTTTCTGTCCAGTTCACGGTGACCTCGCCGAGATATTCTGCGCGCGCCTCAGCCAGCAGTTTCGCATGGGCCGCAGGCAGCTGTGGCATCAGCCAGGCCGCCGCCTCGTCTTTCGCCGCGATCTGACCGGTCTCTACGCTATACCCGATGCGCGCCAGCGTTAGCAGGATATGCCTCTCGTCACCTTCCAGATCCTCGGCCCCGTTCCACAGTGCGAGGGTCTGACGAAACGTCTGCTGCAGATCGCGTTCAGGCACCACCTCAAACAGCGTGCTGGCCGCCTCTCCCCGCAGGGCAAGGCTGTTCTGCCGCGCTTTGGTGAGTAAAATCGCCAGATCGGGGTCGGGCTGCGCCGGTTCGTATTCGTCGTTTAAAATCGCGTCCCGTAGCCATTCCCCAAACTGCAGCTCCCGTACGGGCGGAAATCGCCATGGCACCATCTGCGACCAGACAACCACCGTCACTTCCAGCGCCCGGTAAATCTCCGACGTCCCGGGCCAGGCCGAAACCGCCAGCAGCTGCTGCATTAAGGCATGGCGTTGTTCATCCCGCAGCGGTGAGCGCACCGTGACCAGCAGATCGATATCGCTCAGCGGTTTCAGGCCACCGTCCATTGCCGACCCGTATAAGTGAATCGCCATCAGCTCGCTTCCCAGAATGTTCTCGATAAGCGTGCAGGCCGTCTGTATCTGTTTTTGTGCGCAGGGGAGCACGTTCATCATCCCTCTTCCTCAGACACCAACTGTTGATTAACGCGGGCGATCTCGTCCAGCACGCGCTGCACGAGAAGCTCAATCTCTTGCCAGGAATCGTCGTTGTGACAGGCCGTTTCCAGCTGTTCGCAGGCCTTCTGCAACGATGTCATGTTCATCATCCGCGCGCCGCCGTTGATACGGTGCGCCATACGCCCCACCTTATCGCGATCTTTCTGTGCCAGCCACTGCGTCAACTGGCGGGCATCTTCCCGGTTGACCTCCGCCATTTCGGCCTGCAGCGCCCGCGTGGTATCACTCACACGATCAGGTTTCGCGCTGCCGACGGCAAAATAACGATCCAACAGCGTCTGCAGCTTCTCTGCCGTCAGCGGTTTTTCCAGATATTCATTCATACCGGCAGCGATACAGCGCTCTGCCGCCTCTGCCCCGCTCATCGCCGTCAGGCCAAAGATCGGAACCGGTGGATGACCGTTAAGCTGTTCGGTATGACGGATCTGCTGTGCCAGCTCATAACCGTCCATCTCTGGCATCGTACAGTCGGTAATAATGACATCGTAGCAGTCAGGATTTTGCTGCCACATCGACAGTGCCTCAGCCCCCTGGGTCGCCAGCGATACCCGGTGTCCCCAGGACTCCAGCCGCTGCTGCAGCGCACGGCGTGCTGGCGGGTAGTCATCCACCCCCAGAATATGCAGACTGCGCGCCTGGTCGACGGGCGGCGGGGTCAACACCTTACTGGCGGCAGGCTCCGCGTTGAAGTGCAGGCTGACCACGCAACCCTCATGCGGTTCACTGTCGATCCGCACCTGCGCACCGGCAGCATGCGCCATAAACAGGCAGGCCGGTAAACTGAACCCGGTGTCGGTCCACTCTGATTTCAGCGTCACGCGGTGAGCGCGCCCGCTTATCTCTTCCAGCTGATGTGGGTCAATGCCCTCTCCCTGGTCACACACCTCGATAACCAGCGGGATCGTCGTGGCGTCCGGCGCTCTGCTGCCCTCATACACCTCAACGTCTATCTCCTGACAATGCGCATGCTTGATGGCGTTACGCAGCAGGCTGGAGAGGATGCGAATAATCAACAGCGGATCGGTGATAAAGCGCTCGGTGGAGAGCTCAATCAGCACGTTGAGGGTGATCCCTTTCGCTTCCGCCTGCTGCCGGTAAAGCGCCACCGTGCTGTGGATCAGCTGCGGCAGATGCGTGCTGCGCATCGTTCCGTTCAGCTGCGGGTTATCGGCACGGAAGACATCGAACATGTCGCCAATTAACGAAAGCAGATTCAGCGAGGATTCCCAAATCAGATTCAGGTTTTCATTATGCTCATGCCGCGCATCAAGCGCCTGAAGCTCCATCTCCAGCAGGCCGGTGATCACGCTGAGCGGGGTGCGCACCTCATGGCCCATGCTCTGCATAAAGGCGTTTTTACTGCCTATGGCCTGCTCCAGATTACTTTTGGTCTCAGAGAGCTGAGCGATCAGCTGCTCTTTTTCGGTGACATCCAGCCAGCCGCCAATCAGGCCGCCAATCTCCCCCTGACCGTCGTGCCACGGCACAATCCAACCCTGCAGGTAACGGGTCTGGCCATGTAGCGTAACGCTTTCAGACCATTTCTGCGGTTGCCCATCCTGCAGCGCCTGCTGGTATTTTGCCTCCAGATTGGCCAGCACCGCCGGCTCGGCGATGTCGATCGCCGTGACCGGCTGCCCCTGAAACGCATCGCCCGGCTGGCCGATGGCATCCGCCCACGCCTGGTTGTAACGCAGCAGATGGCCGTTGCGATCGCGCACGTAGAGCGCCACGGGCGAGGCGTCAATCAGCGCCTGGGTAAAACGTAACTGTTCGGCCAGCTGCTGCTGCCAGACGTTACCGCGACGCAGCGCGGCGCGCAGATAATGTATCCACAGCCAGCACCCGGTGACCACCAGCAGGAGCAGTACGCCCCAGACCAGGGAATTAATCAGCGAGCTGTGAGCCCAGGTTTCGCTATTGTCGATGGCCGCCTGTCGCCAGTCGCCCGCCAGCTGCATCAGTGCCTGCGGCTGCATATCCGCCAGCGCTTTATTGAGAATATTGATCGGCTGGCTGGTGTCGCTTTGCGCGGCAATGACCACGTCAATGGGGGCTACCGGTACCGTCACGGCCAGATAAAAACGGGTGGGGTGATGGCGCGTCACCAGATAGTTGGCAATGAACTGCGGCGCAATCACCCCGCGAATTTCCCCTTTTTTCAGGCGCGCAAGCGCATCGTCCATCTGCGTCAATGGCACCAGCTTAATGGTGGGATACCAGGTTTCCAGCCAGGCGCGCAGCGGATCATCAGCCATGATCGCCAGCTTTTCCCCCTTCAGTTGGGAAAAATCGTCCGGGCGTTTGATATCCTGGTCCATCACCACCACGGCGGGCGTGGTCAGTAACGGCGGCGTCATCGCCACGGTCGCGGCGGGCTTCTGCGACACGTCCCACTGCTGCCTCAGTACCAGCGCATCCGGGTTGTCGCGTTTTAAGGCGTTAAGTTCGGCGTCGCTCCCGGCGGTGAGAAGCGTAAAGGGAATATCGTACTGCTCGCTAAACTGGTTGAGCAGATCCACCACCAGACCCGCGGGCGCCCCCTCTTCCAGAAACGACAGCGGGCGCTGGCGGCTGTCCAGGATCACCTGAATCTGACTATGCTCACGCAGCCAGTTCTCCTCCTCCTGATCCAGCGCCAGCGGATTGGAGGTGATGACAAAGCTCCGGTTAAGTCCCCAGCTGGTGGTGATTCGCAGACGGCTGGCTAACGGGATATGTTTGAACACCGTGTCGATAGCTTCAGCCAGCTGCGGCAGTTGCCTGTCGACACCAAAGCTCATGTTCAGATTGGGCAGGGCCGGGCTGTAACGCCAGCGAAGCCCCTGCGCCTGATGGTACTGAGTGAGATACTCCGCACTGGCGCGGTTAATCCACAGCGCATCTATCTGCTTAAACGCCAGCGCGCTGATCGCCGAAGGATACCAGAACTGTAAACGCAGCGTGCTGTCGGGATAATGTTGACGCAACGCCGCACTGGCGTGGGTATCGGACATCAGACCGAGGGTCTTTGGGCTCTCTTCTGGGTGGTCATCGGCGCGATCGCGAGAGGTCATCAGGACCGCTTTATCCAGCAGCCATGGCGGCGTGGTCACCAGCCCGGGGTTGGGCCACAGTTCCGGGTTCCACATCGCCACCATCTGGATTTCATGGCGGCGCAGCGCCTGGAAAGCATCGCGACTCTGGCTGTAGTAGTGGAGTTTGACGTTCACCTTAAGGCTGTCTTCCAGCAGCGCCAGATAATCGGCAGCGATACCGCTGAACAGCCCGTGGTCCATGCCCTCGCTCAGGGGAGGATGCGGCTGTCCCCAGACCCCCACGTGAAGCGTTTGATTGTTATTCAGCCACTGTTGTACGTCATCGCTAAACTGGACGTGCGGCGCATTGACCTGCACGCGGGGTTGCAGCGTCAGTTCCTGGGCCTGTATCTGCCCGATACTGCACAGCAGTAAAAACAGGCTAATTAACCGGGCAGAGATAAAACGCATCGTTTAAGTCGTTCCCTGAAAAATAAGAGCTGAAAATAAGCAGACGGGTGCAGCCTTAATTTTAGCAACCGCGCGTCGTTCTGCATTGTCTGGATACCCGCCATAATGTGCGGGAATTTTAGCCATTGGCGATCCAGCCCTAACTAAGGTCGGTCTTGTTTTTAAAAAATATCGACCGCCGTTTTTTATAAGACAGGCCTTATTGTCCCCTTTTACCCGGACAGGTAAAAACACAGCAAATTAGCTATGCATAAACAGGTTCCACAATAATGAATAACCCTTTAACGCCCCACGATGAAAAGCCTGCGCTGGTCGAGATTACCCTCGGCGATATTTTCATTGCGGGTGAAGAGCCTCTTTTTATCGACGATGGCAGTCAGCAGTTACTGATAAAAGGCGCGCCCGGCCAGCAGGTCAATCTTTCCGATCTGCTGCCTGCGGAGTCAGAGCCTGGAGAGTGGATGAAGGCGAGAGGCTCCGTCACCGTAGATGGGGTGCAATATGAGGTGTATCACCATTCCGGGATCGAGACGGAGCTGCTGGTACAGACAGGCATAGAGGTTGCCCCTCAGACGTAAACCCGTTACGCGAGCACCTCGACCTGTATCGCGCCGGCGCGAAAATCGTCGGCGAGGAAGAAGGGGATGGGCAATCGCCATTGTCCCTCTCGCACCGTCGCCGTGTAGGGATAGCTCACGCCAGCAATACGCAATGCAACCGTCTGTTTTTCACCTTCAGCATGTTCGCTCGGTCCGGCCAGCACGGTAAACCCGGCGTTGCTGCCCACATGGAAGTGTTCGGTCTTCCAGCGAATCGGCGGGTGTTCGGGCCAGGGTTGAGCATGGTGAAAGGCAAAGATCTCATCGTGATTCAGAATGCTCTGTCGGACCGTAGGCCACAGCGCTACCTTGAGGAAATACTGGTCGGTGAAACGGGCGCTCCCCCGGTAGCCCGCCACAAACTGACGCATCATCCCTTCCACGTTCGGCACCACACCGCCACAGCCGCCCCACATCCCGGCCAGTAACAGCTCGGTATGGGTGAAGTAGTCGCGCATATGGTGGAAATAGAACGGCGAGCGCAGCCAGGCCTCGACGCAGACCTGTTCACGCTCTGAGAGCAGGGAGTCAGCGTCACGCACTAAAAATCGCTCGACCTGCGGGTCATCCATTACCAGAAAACGCCACAGCGTCGGATAAATGCCTTTTTCCTCGCTCATATCCACCAGCGCGGCACCCGCCTGCGCCAGCCGCTGCCAGACATGCTGCGGCACGGAGTCGTCCAGATAGACGCGGCAGCGCCAGGCCGGAAACAGCGCTGCGGCAACCTCGATATTTTTAATTAAGGTTTCGCAGTAACGGGGCTGATCGCCATACAGGCTGAACGCAATAATGTTCTTTTCCGGGCAATCCGCCCGGAAAGGCGGCGGTGGCGTCTGGGGCAGCGGCCAGACGGTTCCCTGACGAAAACGCTGGTCCGAGAGGGTCAACGACTCCAGACCACAGGCGCGCATTTCATCCGTTTTGCCCATATGGCCGCACAGTTCCGCCAGACCATCGAGCCAGGTTTCTGACGCTTCATGACGGCGCGGCGACTGATAAATCTTGCGATAGATCTTATACGCCTGGTCATATTTTCCCGCACGCATCAGGCTCAGGGCGTAATCGCTCTGCACCGACATATTGTGCGGCAGAACGGCCAGCGCTTTTTCGCAGCAGAGGGAGGCGGTCGCATAATCCGCGACGGCCATAGCATGGCGGTACTGCTCAGCCAGAGCAGTAAATTTCTGACGCATGGCGTGTTGTTTCGCTGCGGAAGCGTGAGAATGAAGGGTTCGGCGCATCGTTCGGGCTCAGGAGTAAATAAACGTGGGTATTATTTTCCTCTTCGCCAGGCAGGTAAGCGACAAGACCCGTCTTGATGTTCCTGCCAGTAAACATACTTTAAGCTGCGAAAAGCAGGCGAAACGGCACGCTTATATTAATATTGAGGTGATTGCGTTGAATTAATCACGTTCCTGACCAGACATTACGCTTTTCGTTATTCTCAATTGCCAGAATAATAACCAAGCCTTGTCTTATAACAATACTTTTTACCTTTAACCAGAATATTACTCTTAGTACTTCATCCTCAGGAGCGTTATAAAAAGATATGCGCCACTACCTTCGTCGTTTTTTGCTTCTGGTTTTATTTTTATTCGTGATGCCGCCAGCACACAGCGAAGAATATAAGATTCTGATGCGTACCCCTATTGAGGGGGTGCATCGTTTACCGCTTACCGAAAAGCAGGCCACGCTGCTGAAGGGTTTGCAAAATTTAACGGTCGGCATTACGCGCTATGACACGCCCCCCTTCGGTATGCGCAATATGCGTCATGAGTATGAGGGTTTAAGCGCTGACTATCTTGGTCTGGTCTCCTGGCAGCTGAATCTGCCGGTTAAGCTCCGGATGTACGACTCGCCGGAAGAGCTGTGGCAGGCGCTGGCCCGCGGTGATATCGATCTTATCCCCTCTGTCGCCGCTTTTGATGCCAACGACGCCTTTGTTTTCTCAGCCCCCTACGCCAGCGATAAACCGGTGCTGGGTATTAACGACCGGGACACCCGGCCCCTCGCGGACGATCTTGCCGACACCGACGTGGCAATGGTCAGGGACTATCTCCCCCTTTCTCAGGTGAAAGCGGCGTACCCCAAAGCCCGCTTTCGTCTGTTTGACAGCTATCAGGACGCACTCAGCGCCGTGGCGTTTGGGCAGTCGCGCGCCTATCTGGGCAACAGCTATTCCCTGAGCCGGAACTATTTGAACAATATCCATATCGAGCGCTTCTCCCGGCTGCCCAACCGTGAAGTCGGGTTCGCCCTGAGCCAGAATAACCCGCAGCTCAATGCCTTAATCAACGCCACTATCCGCGCGGTGCCCGAAGAGGAAAAGCTGGATCTCTATCGCCGCTGGCAGCCCGATCGGGTCGATATTGCTCAGGGAACCAAGTCGCTGGATTTTACCGACCAGGAAAAAGCGTGGATTGCCCGTCATCCGGAGGTGAAGGTGCTTATCTACAGCCAGGATAACGCTGCGCCGGTCTCGTTTATTGATAACAAGGGCATACTGCGTGGCGTGGTGGCGGACCTCTTTTCCGTTGTGTCGCTGAGAACCGGGTTACGCTTTAGTTTTGAGACCGGGACGACCACGGAGGCGTTAATTTCCCAGGTGGACCATGGCCAGGCGGATATGCTCGCGTCAATCACCCCCAGCGAGGCGCGTCAGTCTCAGCTCCTCTTCACGCGCCCCTACTTGCGCAGCGCATTTTCCCTGACCACCTCAACCTCACGCAACGACATCCACACCCTGGCCGATCTGCGCGGCAAGCGCCTGGCGGTGGTCAAAGACATTGCCGTGGAGCAGTGGGTGCGCGAGCGTTACCCGGAGATCAAGATTGTTCACGTGGGCAATGAATCGCAGCTGCTCGCCAGCATTACCGAGGGCGATGCCGATGCGGCGCTCGGCATTCTGGTGATGACGGATTATCAGATCTACACCAACTTCCCGGATCGGCTAAAAGTGGTGTCGATCGTCGGCGATTCCCCCGTCTGGATCTCGTTTGGCGTGGGGCTGGCCAGCCCCGAACTGCAACGTATTCTGGATAAAGTGCTGTTGAGTATCTCCCCCATTGAGATGGAGAATCTGGCGAACCGCTGGCGACCGAACGAGCTGGTGGTGGTGGACAGCTTCTGGTATCGCTATCGCGAGGTGCTGATTGCCACGGGCATCTTCAGCGCCGTGCTGGTGCTGCTGGCGCTGGGGTGGGCGCTCTATTTACGTCGGCAGATCGTGCGCAAAGCCGCCCTGCGCCGACAGCTGAACGAACAGCTCAGCCAGCTTCGTGAGATGCTGACGGAACGTGAATCGCTGCTGGCAGAGCTGAGCGAGGCGAAAGAGCGGGCCGAAGACTCTAACCGGGCAAAATCGGTCTTCCTGTCAACCATGAGTCATGAGATCCGCACCCCGATGAATGCGATTATCGGCATGCTGGACATCGTGCTGAAAAAAGGACGCCGGGGCGAACACGATCTGCAGGCGCTGGAAGTCGCTTACGACTCGGCAGAAGGGCTGGTGGGGTTAATTGGCGATATTCTCGATATCTCCCGCATTGAGGGGGGCCATCTCGATTTCAATCCGGAGCCGGTGCATTTTGGCAAGCTCATCGACAACATGATGCGGGTATTCCAGGGGGTGGCGATTGAAAAGAATATCCGGCTGGAGAAAGTCTTCCCGACCACGCCGCTGTATGAGGTCTACGCCGATCCGCTGCGTATTAAGCAGGTGCTCTCCAATTTGCTGAGCAACGCCATTAAGTTTACCGATCGCGGCGGCGTAACGCTGACCTTATCGCTACAGGAAGAGGGCGATGCTGTCCAGTTTGTGATTGAGGTGCAGGACAGCGGCGTCGGTATTGATGCCAGCCAGCAGGCCGCCCTCTTCAAACCGTTCAGCCAGGCAGACAACCGCCGGGCAGGAACGGGACTCGGGCTCTATATCAGCCGGACCATTTGTGAAAGCATGAATGGCACGCTCACCCTCACCAGCGAAAAGCAGGTCGGCACCACGGTACGCGCGACCTTCTCCCTGCCAAAAGTGACCCGTGCCGTTACCCCCCGCGCCCCGTCGCAGGCGGAAGAGGAAACGTTACCGGCGCTGAAGGTGCTGGTGGTGGATGACAACCCGGCAAACCGGATCCTGCTGGCCAAACAGCTGGCATGGCTGGGCCAGCACGCGCATCTGGCGGCCAGCGGCGATGAGGCGCTCAACATCTGGGCCGACACGGCGTTTGATGTGATCATCACCGACTGTAATATGCCGGGCATTAACGGCTACCAGTTGACGGGCATGATACGCGATGCCGAGCGCGAACAGGGTCGGGATCCGGCGTGGATTATTGGCTTTACCGCCAACGCGATGCATGAGATTACGGAGCGGTGTTTACAGGCGGGCATGAACGATTGTCTGTTTAAGCCGTGCTCGATTAGCGATCTGGCAAAGGCGCTGCGCAATGCACGGGCCTACAACGTGGAGCAGGCCGGGTAAGCGCAGCGCCACCCGGCAAGAAAAGCGGCTCTCAGTGGAGGATCACAGCAGCTGGTCGTGCCAGAGGAACAGCTCCGGGTCGGTCTTGACCCCCAGCTTTCTCATCGCCGATTTCTTCTGGCCGCTGACCGTTTTGCGGCTCCGGCTGAACTTTTCAGAAATTTGCAGTACCGACATTCCGGACAGGAAAAGGCGCAACACTTCCAGTTCCCGTGGAGAAAGCTCATCCAGACGGCCAATACCCTCGATGACCTGCTGCTCGTCTTCCACCTCACCCGGTGCCGTCGGCTCGGAGATAAGATAAAACTCTTTCTCCATGCTTTCGGAGAGGCAGATATGCCCCGCTGCCACCTGGCGTACCGCCGCGACCACTTCCGAGGCGTCGCGGCTTTTCCCGATATGCCCGCGCACGCCTGCCTTCAGCGCCTGACGGACAATCGCGGTATTTTCCAGCGTCGATGAGAGCAAAATTTTCAGCCACGGGAAATTGCTCATCAGCTGTTTGATCATCGGTAATCCGTCGATGTCGTCCTCACCGAGTAAATAGTCGAGGATCAGCACATCAATACGGTTGGTGCGTAAGAAGTTCATCAGATCAATACGGCTGGCAAAGCTGCCCTTCAGTTCGAAATCCGGCTCCTGGCTGAAAATAATTTCCAGCCCTTTGCGCACAATCGGATGATCGTCGAGTAAGGCGATATAGATTTTTTTTCCTGAAAACGGGTTCATCTGCACTCTCTTTCTGTGCCTGCTGGGGTCATGATAAAAAATGGCTGATTAAGGCTTTCTCAGCCACTGCAATAATGTCCCCGCACTGGCATAACTACGAAAAATAGCAGCGTAAGCGTCAAAGCGGTTGGTGGCTTCTGCCACCTGGTTACCGTAATAATCACTTTCTGCACTCAGCACATCCAGCAGGGTTCGTCTGCCAAGGTGGTACCATTGATCGAAGAAATCCTGGCGAATGCGATCGGATTCAAAGGCTAAGTCATGGTACAACTCAGCGCGCTCCAGCATGCTGCGGGCATCGTGATCGGCCGCACGCACGCGGTTATCGAGATCGCGTAACTGTTTTTCAATGGCTTCTCTGCTGGCGTCGGCACGACGCGCGGCGGAGAGTTCAGCGGCGCGCTGCGAACCACCGCGGAAAATCGGCCAGCTTACGTTCACCCCGGTCTCCCAGGATTGCTCCCGCCCCAGCTCGTCACGCCCGGTACTTTTGCCCACGTTCCAGGTGACCGTCGGGTATGACGCCGAACGTGCCGCATCCGCATCCGCCAGCGCCGACGCGGTTTCCGCCTTCGCCTGACGGATCGTCGGATGGCTGTCGATGGCCGAAAGCTGTGACGTCAGTTCACCCGGCTTCAGGTTCCAGACGGTCGCCGCCGGCAGAGGCACTTTCTTATCACCCAGCAGGCGATTAAGGGTGATTTCAATATCACGGGCACGCGAGACGGCCGTATCCAGCGAAGATTGCGCCTGCAGCAGACGCCCCCGGGCCTGGGTCAGCTCGCTGCGACGCCCCTGGTCGACCTTCACAATCCCGTCCAGCATGGCGACCAGCTCGTTCATCCGCGCCACGTACTTTTGGCTCAGGCTGATGATCTGGCGCTGTTTGCTCAGCTCAATCAGTGAACTGCTGACCTGCCAGGCGATATCTTCCGCCTGCGCATCAACGTTATTGATTGCCGCGTCATGCAATGCTTCGCGGCTTTTAATGGTGTTACTGGTGCGGCCAAAGTCGAGCAGTGTGGTCGCCATATTGACGGTGACCGCCGGGCGGCTGTCGCTATAGCGGCGCTCACCGCCACCAAACTGATAGCTTTTGGAACGGGTGCCAACGTCAATTTGCGGCCAGCGCTGGCCTTTGGCTTCATCCACGTTCGCTTCTGCCGCTTCCGTATTGAAATTCGCACCACGCACTTCCGGGCTGATGCTCAGCGCAGTATTGACCGCGTCATTAAACAGTTCGCGAATATCCTGTTCACTGGGTACCCGGGCCGTTGAAGACGGGGCCGTGTTTTCGCGTTTGGGCGCAGCAACCACCGGTTTCACCGGCGCCTGCTCCACCAGCGGCGCGGCGGGCGCCGGCGGCGTGGAGGCCATCACCATGCGAGATTTTACCACAGGGTCCACAGGCACAAAGGCTAATAAGCCATCACTATTTGCTGCACTTTTGGCCGATGCCAGGCAAGCCGCGGCCGTCAGCAGTGCCGCCAGACGGCGCTGCATAAAAATAGATTCACTTTTCATATTAACGCTCGCGGAACGCTTCCTTCGCTTTGAAGATAGGTTTCAACAGGTAGTCGAGAATGGTTTTTTCACCGGTGCGAATTTCCACCGTGGCGATCATGCCGGGAATAATCGGCAGGGATTTACCGCCCGCCGTCAGCGTGCTGCTGTCGGTTAAGACCATCACCCGGTAGTAGGTATCGTCAGGGCGACCGGCGGCGGCTTTGGCGTCATCCTTCAGCGTGTCCGGGCTGACGAGAGAGACGTGCCCTTTCAGACCGCCGTAGATGCCGAAATCGTAGGCGGTGATCTTCACCATCGCCGGTAATCCGGCATGCAGGAAGGCCACGTCAGACGGTTTGATTTTCCCTTCCACCAGCAGCTGGTCTTCCAGCGGCACGATTTCCATAATGTGTTCACCCGGCTGGATAACGCCGCCGATGGTGGTGACACGCACGTTTTTTACCGTGCCTTTCACCAGCGCGGTGATGGTGGTCCGGCTCACCACGTCAGCGCGTCCGGTCAGGCTCTCCTGGGCCTGCACCAGATCCAGCTCCTGGCGAATCAGCTCGGCGTTAGCATCGGACTGGTAGCGGTTGCGGCGTTCAACAATCTGCGACTGCAGATCGTTGGCCTGACGGCGCATGCGCAGCAGTTCCACTTCCGAGAGCAGGCCGCGCGCGGCCAGCGGCTCGGACATGGCGATCTCGTTCTGCGCCAGGCGGTAGCTTTTTTCCAGCGAGGCAATGCCCTCTTCCAGCGCCTGCTTGCGGCTGTTATAGGCATGCGTTTCCAGCTCCACTTCTGACGGGTACTGCTTCACGCGGTCGCTGAAGGTCAGCGGCAGGCCATATGCTTCGGCACGCAGGCGATCGACAGTGGCCTCAAGGGCGACCACTTTACGCAGCGTCTCCTGGTAGCTGGACTGGGCGCGGGTCGGGTCAATTTTCAGCAGCACCTGCCCCGGCTCGACGATGTCGCCTTCACGGACGTTCAGCTCTTCGAGAATACCGCCCTCCAGGCTCTGGATAATTTGCTCGCGGCTTTTCGAGACGATTTTGGCGTCGCCTTTGGTGATCTCTTCCACTTTCGCGAAATGGGCCCAGACCAGGAAGCCGCAGAAGACGACGAGGATCAGCCAAAGTACCAGCCGTGATTTTGGCGTGGTCTGGGAGAATAACGCCTCCTGAATGTCGCTCATCCAGGCGGCATCGCGCGCCGAGAGGGCTTTTTGTCGGGTGTTACGTTTAAAGAATGTCATGCGGTCGCCTCCACGGGCTGTTTTGCTGGCGTGGCTTTCGCAGGGGAACTGTCATTAGCCGGTGCGCCGTTCAGGGCGGCCAGCACCTGTTGTTTAGGGCCATCGGCCACGATTTTGCCGTCATCAACCACCACCAGGCGATCGACCAGCGCCAGCAGCGACGGGCGATGGGTCACTACAACCAGCGTGTGCCCAGCCGTTGCGACTTTCAGGTGTTGTAAGAAAAGGGCTTCCGTCTGGGAATCCATCGCACTGGTGGGTTCATCCAGCAGTAGAAGATTGGGTCTCGCCAGCAGCGTACGGGCCAGCGACACCAGCTGACGCTGGCCACCGGAGAGACTATTCCCCTGCTCGCCCACCGGCATGTGGATCCCGCGAGGATGGCGCGCGGCTATCTGATCCAGCCCGGTCAGGCGCAGCACGTGCAGGAATTCATCGGAGGAGGCGTTCTGGCGGCCAATCATGATGTTTTCACGCAGGGTGCCGTAAAACAGGCGCGCTTCCTGGCCGACAAAGCCCACGTTGTTACGCCAGTCGGAGGGCTCAATCTGGTTTACATCCAGCCCGCTGCTGAACAGTTGCCCTTTCACCGGGGTGTAGAGACGGGCAATGATGCGCAGCAGGGTCGATTTGCCGCTGCCGATTTTGCCGACAATCGCCACGCGCTCGCCCGGCTTAATCGTCAGGTTGACCCCTTTCAGGATCTCCGGGTTAGGCTGCATCGGCGGTGCCGGATAGGAGAAGGTCACCCCTTTCAGCTCGATATCGCCATTCAGCTCAGGCTGTTTGATGTAGTCGATCTCGCTGCTGCGGTCGGTCGGATGCTCCATCAGTCTGTTCAGCGAGCTCAGCGCGGCCTTCGCCTGCTGAAAACGCACGGCCAGACCAATCACCTGGCTTAATGGCGCGGTCACGCGGCCCGCCAGCATCACGGTACCGATCAGCGCGCCCTGGGTCAGGTGACCGGCATCAATCAGGTATACCCCGGTCACAATCAGCAGCACCGTCTGCAGCTGCTGCAGGAAGCTCACCGAGTTCATGGCCAGCGTCGAGTAGTGTTTGGATGCCGCGGCGCTGCTGGACTGCATGGCGCTGAACTTCTGCCAGCGGCTCTGCATCCAGGATTCACCGCCCACCGACTTGAGGGTTTCCATCCCTTCGATGGATTCAATCAGTACGCCCTGCTTTAACGACGCCTCCTGCAGGCTGGCTTTCATAACTTTTGCCAGCGGCCACTGGATCAGCAGGCTCACCACCAGGATCATCGGTAACATCAACAGGGGAATAATGGCCAGCGAGCCGCCGATGGCAAAAATAATGCCGATAAACAGCAGCACAAACGGCAGGTCGGCAATCGCCGCCAGCGTCGCGGAAGAGACGAAGTCGCGGACGGATTCAAACTCGCGCAGCTGGTTGGCAAACGAGCCGGAAGAGGCCGGTTTATGCTCCATTTTGACCGCCAGCGACTGGCGAAACAGAATACTGCCGACGATCAGATCCGCTTTCTTTCCAGCGGTATCGAGCAGATGCGCCCGCACCGTACGGGTGACGGCCTCAAAGACCATCGCCACCAGCACGCCAATCGCCAGCGACCAGAGCGTGGTAAACGCCTGGTTCGGGATCACACGGTCGTAGACGTTCATGGTAAAGAAGACCGACGCCAGCGCCAGGACGTTGACCAGCACCGAGGCCAGCGCGGCGCTGCGGTAGTAGCTACGGTAGCGCCACAGGGTGCTGAACAACCAGTGGCCTTTCGGCTGCGGCGGCGCGATGTCGCTGACCCGGCTGTCAATGCGCGCCGTGGGCTTTGCCGCAATGGCATAACCGACATACAGCTCGCTGAGCGCCTCATGGTTCAGCTCAACCGGCTCGTTACCCACTTCCGGCATGATCAGGGTGTAAAACAGATCCCATTTATCATCGGCATTTTTACGACGCTCGCGCGCAAGCAGCACCATGCCGCCCGCACCTTTGCGTAGCAGAATCATGGGGAAAACCTGCTCGGGCAGTTCAGCGCTGTTACGCTTGATGAGCCCCCCGGTGATACCGGCGTTTTTGAGCGCATCAAGCGCTAAAGAGGGTGTGAGGATTTGTTCGACAGGCAGACCAGCCAGCAACACATCGTCGCTTTTACCCAGACCATAATGCTCAGACAGCCAGGCAATGCTTCTGAGCAGAGAGTCGTCATTCAGGCGGGTATCACGGGCGAGCGTGTGCAGCTGTTCCTCCTGGGTATTGGCCATTGAGGATTCCATATTTCGCGTGTTCCTGGTTGTTAAAAGACAATTAAATCAAAAAGATAAATTAACTTTTTGCAGTGAATTAGGAATATTCTGTCACGCGGAATGGTCTTGCCTTAATGAGACCTGTCTCAATGGACCTGCTTATTTTTTGACACGAAAAAGGAAGGGGTAGGAAGATGCTTTCCGTAAAGCAGGCCGGGTAAGCGAAGCGTCACCCGGCATAAACAGATGAAAAATAAACTACTTTTGTGCTGGCGCACTTACATCCTGTCCACCGCTGACACGCACCACCACACGACGGTTAGGCGCATTGCAGGCAATCAGGGCTTTTTTATCGGATGCCGCGCAGTCGTTCACCACAGGCTCATCGCTGCCCACGCTGGAAGCGGTCATCAGGCGCGCCGGGAGACCGTTTTCTGCCAGCATGGTGCGGACGGTCTGGGCACGCTTCAGACCAAGGGCATAGTTGCTGCGATCGCTGCCAATGGCGTCCGTGTGGCCGATAACCTGGATCTGCTTCAGTTCAACGTTTTCACGTCTGATCGTCGCCACCAGATCTTTCACCGCCTGATGACCCTGAGCGGAAACACCTTTCACGCCAGACTGACCAAAGCGGAACATCACATCGCCGGAGAGGGTGTAATCCTTGTACTGTGGCGCAAGGTTCTTACAGGCTTCGACGCTGGAGGCACGGGACAGCACGTGGATCTGCTCGCGCAGCCCCACAAGATCCTTTTCCGCCTGCTCGCGGGTCCGCGCTTCCGGCACGGCATTCATCGTGTGGTTGACGCGCACGAAGTAGGTCTGACCGCCGCTCATCTCGACGTTGTAGCCCTGCTCTTTGCCGCGATACTGTGGCGCATCATTCTGGTACGCGCCCAGATTGTGCTTGCCCGGCGCCAGACAGAACACGGTATAGCCGCCCGGCAGCAGGGCGTCGTGGAATTCATTATCGACATAAATATGCGCTGCGCCGCCTGCGGTATTGCTGGCGTCACGGTAGTAAACCACCTGGGTTTGCGTCTGGCCGACAGGCGCAACGGGCTGATACGTCTTACCAAAGTTTTCCGCCGCCAGTGCCGGGTGAATGATCAATGCGGAGGAGGTAAACAGCGCCGCGAATAAAGAGGTCTTGAAAAAAGTCATAAATCCTCCACGGGCCCCCTCTCAGGGGCCCGGAAAAGTTTTAGTTAGTGATTATTCACGTTGACGGTGACGCCGGTCTGTACCAGCAGCTCCACGTCATGGTTTTCCATGTGGTACACCTGGTATTCCACACCGGAGACCTTGACGTTACCTGCGTTGGTCCAGTTACCCGGATCGCTGTTGTCAGGCAGCAGATCGTTCAGGTTCACCACATCGCCTTTATTCCCCTGCACCATCAACTGCTTGTTGCCATCAGCAATGAACAGGTCTTTTTCAGCGTGGGTCAGTACGTCGTGCAGACTGATATTCAGCTTGTCCTGCTTGCTGTTGGTCAGATCGATGGTTTTGTGCTGGAGGTTATCCAGTTTGATCTCCTGACCGTTCAGCGTGCTTACCACACTGGCATTGTCGTCATGCTGCTCTTCCGTGTTCATCAGCATAGACATAGAACGCCCGGCTGAACGGCTGGCAACCTGCGTGCCCCATGTGAGGTTATCTAAACCTAAACCACTCGTATCATTGCTATAAATATGTACCTTGGCGATCGTTTCTCCCGCAGGTGCGGTGAATTTGAAATTCACATAATCAGTAGAACTTCGACCTACTCCGCTTAATGAACCAATCTCCTTCCCTGCGGCGTTATAGAACTTCACATAAGCGGTTGTACCAAGCCCGCCACCATATCCACCCCACCCCATTAACTGGAAGCTAATGTTATTGGTTTCACCTACTGTAAAGGTGGTTCCCTTGGTCCCCTGTTCAATATACAAGAACGGGTTACTGTAATAAGCACCACTCACCGTTGTTGAAACACTGGCACTTCCAGACAACAATGTGAATCCAGAACTGGTTGGTTTTCCAATCGTCAGATAGGTGTTCGCCAGTGCGTTGAAGTTTTCTGAACCGCTCGTCGTCGGCGCAATAACTGTTAAAGCGCGAGACACACCCGCACTCTTGTTACCCGCCTGGTCAATCGAGAACACGCTAAAGGTATGGTTACCCAGCGGCAACGCTGGTGGCGTAAAGCTCCAGTTGCCGTTGGTGGCGACGGTGCTGTACGTTGCGCCATTCACGGCGATATAGACCGTGCTGCCTGCCTCTGCCGTACCGTTTAACGTTGGTGTGCTGTCATCCGTTTTCCCCAGGTTCGCTACGTTACCCGTTTCATTTCCGACGTTATCCATCACGCTGGTAATGGTCGGTGCGGCGTTAACCGTATCGACGACCACATAATGCTGGTTGCCCAGTGCGCTGGTGTTACCCGCCAGATCGGTCTGTTTGGCGCGGAAATACCAGGTGCCATCCTGCAGCGCCTTCGGAATTTCCAGGCTCCAGGTGCCATCGGCTTTGGCGGTGGTGGTGTACACGAGGTTGTTGTTACTCCAGCCCTGGTTACCCAGCGCCAGCACAATCTCAATCTTAGCGCCCGCTTCCGCACCGTTACCTGTAATGGTTGGACGGTTGTCATTGGTACGTTCACCATCCACCAGGTTACCGACTTTACCGCCCGCTACGTTATCCGAGATAACCGTTACGGTTGGTGCAGCCACTGCGGTATCGACCACAACATAATGTTGATTGCCCAGAGCACTGGTGTTACCCGCCAGGTCGGTCTGTTTGGCACGGAAGTACCAGGTTCCGTCCTGCAATGCCTTAGGAATTTCGATGCTCCAGGTGCCATCGGCTTTTGCGGTGGTGGTGTACACGAGGTTGTTGTTACTCCAGCCCTGGTTACCCAGCGCCAGCACAACCTCAATCTTCGCGCCCGCTTCCGCACCGTTACCGGTAATGGTTGGACGGTTGTCGTTGGTACGCTCGCCATCAACCAGATTACCAACTTTACCGCCCACCACGTTATCCGAGATAACCGTTACGGTTGGCGCTGCCGCCACAGTATCAATCGTCAGCGCAAACTTCGCTGAATTCGCAGAGCGGTTGCCTGCTTTATCAATCGAGTACGCATCGAAATTGTATGTTTTGTTGTAGTTCGTGGCGACTGTATAGGTCCACTTACCATCTGCGCCCGCTGTGACGGAGTTCAGCAGATTGCCATCTGCAGAGATGTACACCACGCTGCCCGCTTCAGCGGTACCACGCAATTCAGGCGTCTTGTCGTTCGTTACGCCGCCATTCGCCACCAGGCCGTTGTACACGCCACCCGCAACATCATCATACGCACCGGTGATCACCGGCGCGGCATTGACCGTATCCACGTTCAGTGAGTAGGTCGCCGATTTTGCTGAGACGTTGCCCAGGTCGTCCTTGGCGATGGTGTAGAACATGTGCGGACGGCCTGCAGCGGTATTCGCGACCGCACGCTCCCAGCTCCATTTACCGTCCGGACCGGCTTTAACCGTATCCAGCACTGCGTCGTTATACGCGTTGTAGATGTAAACGATGCTGTTCGGCTCTGCAGTTCCGCGCAGCTCCATATTCGCGTCGTTAGTCAGCCCACCGTTCGGTACCAGTGCTTTATAAATACCGCCTTCCACGTCATCGTACGCGCCGAGAATAACCGGCGTGGTCGATTTCGTGTCCACTTCCAGACCGTAGTGGTTGGACTCACCTGAGACGTTACCCGCCTTGTCCTGCGCCCTCACGTAGAAGTCGTGTTTTGCATCGGACAGAACCGGCGAGGTCCATTTCCATTCGCCGTTCGCGTCGGCATAGACCGAGGCAATCGGCTCTTTGCTGTCCGGGCCATAGATTTTCACCAGGCTGCCTTTCTCAGCGGTACCGCGCAGCTCCGGCGTCGCGTCGCGTGAACGGCTACCGTCGACAATCAGCGTGCCTGCATCGTCATACATGCCCTTAATCGTTGGCGCATCCGGTGCCTGCGTATCAATGGTGATATTCCACGGTGCCGTTGGGGCACTCTTCACGCCGGTCGGGCTCTGGAATACCGCCGTCAGGGACAGCTCAGTGCCGTTGTTCTGCTGCGGCAGGGTAAAGTTCCAGGTGTTCGCTGGCCCTACGGTGACAGAATCAATCAGTCGGGTGCCGTCGTAAATAAAGACCACATCCCCCGCCACGCCCTTACCATACAGGGTCGGGGTGGTGTCATCGGTCACCGCCGGGTTGGCCAGGTCGCCCTGCACCAGACCCACGTCATCCGCGACGCGATCCAGAGAACCGGTCGGCACGCGGGTATCCAGCGTCAGCTCAAACGGTGCGGTTTGCGCACTCTCACCTGCGCCTGCATCTTCGCTGGCGGTGATCTTATAGGTCGCATCAACCGTCAGCGCCGGGCTGATGGTGTACTGCCATTCACCGGTCACGGCGTCAGCGCGTACGCTGTCGACAAATTTGCCATCAACATACACCTTCACCAGGGCGCCAGCCGTCGCACGGCCCACCACGGTTGGGGTCGTGTCATCGGTATGGCTACCGCTGCCCAGGTTGCCGGTAAAGTCACCCTGATCGTCCACCACGTGGCTGATGGACACGCCGTTGTGGCTGGTGTCCACAATAAAGTGGATAGGGTCAGAAGACGGACCGACGTTCCCCGCTTTATCTTCAATCGCGACTTTCCAGGTGTAGTCGCCGTCCGCCAGCGCCGGCGCCGGGGTGTAGCTCCAGTGACCTTTTTCGTCTACCGGCACGCGCACGGTGGTACCGTTACCCAGATCGATAATCGCGGTGCCGTTCGCTTCACCCTTACCACGGTAGGTTGGGGTGTTGTCATCGGTGGTGTCGCCATTAGCAATGAGGCCCGGCGTGCCGAAGTCGTCCCACAGCTCAATGTCCGTAGGTGCCAGCGGATCGACGGAGTCCACAATAATGACCCACTCACCGGTTTCCGGGCCGCGGTTACCTGTCACATCTTCTGCCACCGCGCGGAAGCGGTGCTCGCCCTGAGCCAGATCGGCATCAAAATCAATGGTCCAGCGGCCGCCCTTCACCACGGCGCTGCCGATCGGGTTCGGGTTTGTGCCATCGTACAGATAGACCGTAGTGCCATCCTGCGCGGTACCGGTAATGGTTGGGCGCGCGTCGTTGGTGATGCCGCCGTTCTGTACCGTCCCCACATGTGCGTCAACGTCGTCGATCACGTCCGTGATGGCCGGTGCCGTCGGAATACCGCCCGCCAGCAGATCAAACGAGAAGGTGTCAGACGGCTCAGAGCGCAGCCCCGCTTTGTCCTGAGCCACCACGCTCACGTCGTAATGACCGTTCGCCAGGCCCAGCGTCGGTGTCCAGGTCCAGATACCGGTCGCGGCGTCGGCGGTCACCGAGTCAACGGTTTTGCCGTTGATGATGATGTACACCAGGCTGCCCTTCTCGGCGGTACCGGTGAAGTCCGGGGTGCTGTCGTCCGTGATACCGCCGTTTGCGATATTGCCGATCTGCTGACCTGCATCGTCATACACGGTATCAATTGTCGGTTTCGCCGGTGGCTGCGTGTCCACGATAAAGCCGATCGGATCGGACGGATCGCTGGCGTTACCTGCCGGATCGCTGATCACCACCACGGCCTGATGCTCACCGTCTTTCAGTGGATTTTCCGGGGTCACTTCCCATTTACCGTCGTCGCCCACGGTAGCCGTACCGACCACTTCATCGTCAACAATCAGCTCAACGGTATCGCCAGGCACGGCGCCTTCGCCGCTGAATACCGGCTGCGTGTCGTCGGTGGTGTCGCCGTTGTGAATCGGGCCAACAACCGGGCCCTGGTCGTCTTCCACATCACCAATGATCGGTTTGTTCGGCGCTTCGGTATCAATCACCAGCTTCCACGGCGCAGTCGGTGCGCTTTCCACCCCCGTTGGGCCACGGAAGACCACGCTGACGTCCAGCGCAGTGCCGTTCGTCTGTTCAGGCAGGGTATATTCCCAACTGCCATCAGGGCGAACGGTGACAGAATCAATAATGTCGCTGCCGTTGCGCACGAACACGGTATCACCCGGACGGCCGGTACCGTGCAGGGTTGGAGTGGTGTCATCGGTCACACCCGGGTTCGCCACATCGCCCTGATAACGGCCTTCGTTATCTTCGATGCGATCGAAGGTGCCTGTCGGCACAACGGTGTCGATAGTCAGCAGGAACGGACGCGTCGGCGCAGGGACCTCACCCGGGCCGCTGTATTCACCTGCAGTAATTTCGTAGGTTTTACCCGATTCCAGTGCAGGTTTGATTTCGATGGCCCACTCGCCGGTTACCGGATCAGCGGTCTTCGAGCCAACAGGTTCGCCATCAACGTACAGGGTGACCAGCGAGCCAGGCGTCGCCGTGCCCACGATAACCGGGTTCACGTCATCGGTGCTGCTGCCGCTTGCCAGCGGGTTGGTCAGCGGACCGGTGTTGTCTTCAGCGTGGCTGATGGAAACCGCGTTACCCACCGTATCAATGGTGAAGCTGATGGGCGCGGTAGAAGGCCCCCGGTTGCCCTGCGCGTCTTCCAGGGAAACAGACCAGGTATAATTGCCGTCAGCCAGCGCTGGTGCTGGCGTCCAGCTCCAGGTGCCTGCTGCGGTTACCGGTACGCGAACGCTCTGACCGCCACCGAGGTCGATCACCGCCGTCATGCCCGGCTCACCCTTACCGCTGAAGGTTGGGGTGTTATCTTCACTCGGATCGCCGTTGTGAATTTCGCGCGGGAACTGGTAGTCGTTCCACAGTAAAACGTCCGTTGGCAGCGGCGGCAGAGCGGTGATGTTGGGTTCGGTATTGTTAGTAGAAGCAATGGTCTTTTTCATACAATTTTCCAAATAAATTCTGTTTATGTTCTGGTCTAAAACTCTGGAGGTTCCGGCGAAGGAACCTCCCTTTCCTGGTATCAATTAATGGTTCTGTAGCGTGACCGTCACTCCCATCTGAACGAGGATCTCGGTGTTCAGGCTATCCATCTGGTAAGACTGATACTCCACTCCTCCAACATTCACCGTCCCGCCATCGGTCCAGTTACCCGGGTCCATACCGTTCGGCAGCAGGTCGCTCAGGTTCACCACGTCGCCCGCGTCGCCCTTCACCATCATTTGGTTGAAGTCGTTGTCGTGGAACAGGTTCTGCGTGGCGTTTTCCAGCACATCCCCCGCGCTCAGCGTCAGGGTGTTGTTACCTGTTCCCGTAATGTCGAACACTTCCACTGACTGAACAGGGTGCGTCAGCGCGCTCAGGTCGAGGTGCTGATCCGCCCCCAGCAGCTTCAGCGTGTCGGTCCCTTCTCCGCCCTGAATCACCGCATTGGTCAGGCTGGCCACGTCCGCAACCTGATACAGGTTGTCCGCCGCGTCGCCGTACCAGACATCGCCCTGGTTATCCGCCAGGAATTCACCCGGCGTTACTGTTTTCGCCGTTCCGCTCACCACCAGGTTATCGATGCTGAAACCAAAGCCAGAGCTGGTCGCCAGTTCCTCATGGTGAATTTCCATGCGGTAAACCGGGGTATCATCCGGGCTGGTGAACGACACCGGGACGTTACGGTTGCCGATGAAGGCGTTCACCGGCTGAGAGCTAATCACATCACCGTTGACGTCGTAGAACGTCACCACCGTCGACGGACCGGCAAAGCGCGGGTTGAAGACGAAATCGATCGTTTTAGCGCCATACTGGAAGTCAACAAACATGCTGGCTGCCATCCCGGTATCCGTAGAAGTGCTGTACAGATACAGGCTGTTGGTGCTGCCCGTGCCAATAACCTGTCTGTCGAACTCATAATCCGCCGTGCCGGTATCCGGTGTGTGGGAGAAACGCATCCCGTGCACCCATGCGCCTGCATTAATGTCCGCGAACTCCGTATCGTCTTCGAAGCTGTTGGTGCTGGTGAACGCGCTGGTGCGGTAGCTGGAGCTGTTACCCGCCGCGTCAACAATCGCCGCGCCGACCGGAATATCGGTGTAGCCACCCGCAGGCATGGTCAACGTCACGTTGCCGTTAGCGATGTCTGTCGCCGTCAGCGTATGGGTGACGGTAATGTCGCCGCTCTTCACCAGCACGGTGTCGCCCTCGACAACGCCGCTCCCCGGCAGCGTTACCGTCACGTCGTTACCGCTGCGCACCACGTCGGTCGGCTCATCCGGTGCCACCTGATCCAGCACCACTTTCTGGGAGGATTCGGTGTAGTTCCCGGCGGCATCGACCACGCGGGTAAGCACCGTCCAGTCCGCGCTGTGTGCCTGCCCGTCAACGAACGCCCATTTGTCGCCGTCAACCATCGCTTCAAGCCAGGTTTTCCCGCCATCTGTAGAGACCAGCACCTTGCCGCCCGCTTCCAGCGGCGCGGAGAGATGGCCGCTGACCAGACCACCGGCCTGACCATTGTTAGTAATAAAGTCGCTGCCGCTGACGCCGGAGTCATGGGTCATCGCATCCACCACAGCGCTGCTTACCGGGGCTTCGGTATCAATGGTGATTTTCCACTCCGCGGACGGCGCGCTTCTCACACCGGTCGGGCTCTGGAATACCGTCGTCAGGGACAGCTCCGTGCCGTTGTTCTGTGCCGGCAGGGTGTAGTTCCATGACCCGTCCGGATCAACGGTCACGGTATGCAGCAGCGTGGTACCGTCGTAAATAAAGACGGTATCGCCCACGACGCCGGTCCCGTGCAGGGTTGGCGTGGTGTCATCGGTTACGGCCGGGTTGGCCAGGTCGCCCTGCACCAGGCCAACGTCATCGGAAACGCTATCAAACGAGCCAACCGGTACGCGGGTGTCCAGCGTCAGTTCAAACGGCGCGGTCTGGGCGCTGTCACCGGTGCCGGTATTTTCACTGGCGGTGATCTGGTACGTTCCGTCAGCGGTCAGCGCCGGGTTGAAGGTGTATTTCCACTCACCGGTCGTCGGGTTGGCGATCACGCTGTCGACAAACTTACCGTCCAGGTAGACTTTGACTTCGGCACCAGGCGTCGCGCGGCCCACAACGGTCGGTGTCGTGTCATCGGTATGGCTGCCGCTGGCCAGATTGCCTTTCAGCGCGCCTTCATCATCTTCCACGTGGCTAATAGAGACGCCGTTGTGGCTGGTATCGACGATAAAGTGGATAGGGTCGGACTCTGGGCCCATGTTCCCCGCTTTGTCTTCAATCGAGACTTTCCAGGTGTAGTCACCGTCCGCCAGCGCAGGCGCCGGGGTGTAGCTCCAGTTACCGCTGCCATCAATCGGCACGCGCACCGTGGTGCCGTTACCCAGATCGATGATCGCGGTACCGTCAGGCTCGCCCTTGCCGCGGTAGGTCGGGGTGTTGTCATCGGTGGTGTCGTTATTGGCGATAATGCCTGGCGTACCGAAGTCGTCCCACAGTTCAATATCCGTGGCCGCCAGCGGTTTAACAGAATCGACAATAATCACCCACTCGCCGGTTTCCGGGCTGCGGTTGCCAACGGCATTTTCCGCGACCGCGCGGAAGCGGTGCTCGCCCTGCGCCAGCGGCGTGTCGAAATCAATAGTCCAGGTGCCATCCTTGACCACAGCGCTACCGATCGGCAGCGGATTCGTGCCGTCGTACAGGTAAACCGTGGTCCCGTCCTGACCGGTACCGGTGATGGTCGGTTTGTCATCGTTCGTGATACCGCCCTGCTGTACGGTGCCGGTGTAGGCATCTACATCGTCAATCACATCGGTAATGGCTGGCGCAGTCGGCACGCCGCCTGCGACCAGATCGAACGAGAACGCGTCAGACGGCTCAGAGCGCAGCCCGGCCTTGTCTTCAGCAATCACGCGCACATCGTAGTGGCCGTTGGTCAGTGCCGGAGACGGTGTCCAGGTCCATTTACCGGTTGGATCGGCGGTAACGGAATCCACTTCTTTACCGTTGACAATGATGCGCACCACGCTGTTTTTCTCAGCGGTACCGGTAAAGTCCGGAGTGCTGTCATCGGTGATATCACCGCTCGTCAGGTTGCCCGTTTTCAGCCCCGCATTATCAAACACGCTATCAATCGTCGGTTTTACCGGCGGCGTGGTATCAACGATGAAGCCGATCGGATCGGACGGATCGCTGACGTTACCGACCGGATCGACGATCACGACAACCGCTTCATGATCCCCTTCTGGCAGCGGTTTCTCAGGCGTGACTTCCCATTTGCCGTCATCACCGACAATCGCGGTACCTACCACTTCATCGTCAATAATCAGGCGCACGGTGTCGCCTGGCGTACCGTTGTCGCCACTGAATACCGGCTGGGTGTCGTCGGTGGTGTCCCCGTTGTGAATCGGGCCGGTAACCGGGCCGACGTCATCCTCAACGTCACCAATGACAGGTTTGGCAGGAACCTCCAGATCGACGATAAACTTAAAGTCATCAGACGGTTCGCCCGCATGGCCTGCCGGATCGGTGATCACCACCTTTCCGATATGCTCGCCTTCCGGCAGCGGTTTTTCCGGGGTGACGGCCCATTTACCGTCTTCACCCACGATCGCGGTGCCGACCACTTCGTCGTCCACAATCAGCTTAACGGTATCGCCAGGTGTTGAACCTTCGCCACGGAACGTCGGCTGCGTATCATCCGTCGCGCCGCCGTTTTTAATCGGACCCACAACGGAACCGACGTCATCTTCCACGACGCCAATCACCGGTTTTTCCGGCACCACGACAAATTTAAAGTCGTCAGACGGGACGCTCTCGTTGCCCGCAGGATCGGTGATGATCACCTTCCCGGTGTGACTGCCTTCCGGCAGCGGTTTCTCAGGCGTGACTTCCCATTTACCGTCTTCGCCAACAATGCCGGTGCCCACGACTTTGTCGTCCACAATCAGCTTAACGGTGTCGCCCGGCGTGCCGCCTTCACCGCGGAATACCGGCTGTTTATCATCGGTATTATCGCCGTTATGAATCGGGCCAGTTTTCTCGCCAACGTCGTCTTCCACTTCGCCAATGACAGGTTTTGCGGGCGCTTCCAGATCCACGGTGAAATCAAACGGGTCGCTCGGCGCGCTGGTGCGGCCATCCGGGCCTTTACCGATCAGCACAATGCTGTGGTCGCCGTGCGCCAGCGGGGTTTCAGGCGTCCAGGTCCATTTGCCGTCAGCGCCCACGCGGGTTTCGCCGAGCTTGACGTTGTTTTCCCAGAACTCAACGATATCGCCCGGTTTGCCTTTGCCGCTAAAGGTTGGCGTGGCGTCATCTGTCACGCCGTTTTGTGGGATCGAGCCGGTTTTGCTGCCGTAATCATCGTGTACGTCGGTCAGTTCAGGGGTCGTGACAGAAGGTTTGTTTTTACTGCCATTACCACCGTTACGGTTATGGTCAATAATGGCGCCGATCCCCACCAGCGCGCCCAGCCCCGCTAACGCACCCAGCGCCAGCAGAGCAGGAGAAAACGCGGTGCCCGCAACGGCCAGACCGTCCAGGCTCGCAATCGCGCCCGCGCCCAGCGCCTGAGCGGAGGATTCGCCGTCCAGCAGGAAAGCGGCTTTGTGGTCGTCATCGCCGTCAGTGGCAATGTACTCATGCCATTGACCGTCTTCGCCTTTCCCCACCAGCTCGCCCGGGTTATCGAAATAGCCTTCAATGATCAGCTGCGGCTGATCCTCGTCGGTGCCTTCCAGCATGACGAACAGGTCTTTGCCTACGCGTTTCAGCGTAATGTTTTCTGGCGCGACGCCATTTTCCCCTTCAGCAAGAATGTATTTTGCATGCGGGATGGCCTTAATTTTGACAGCACTGCCAACCTTTTCACTGCGCAGAACGTCAGCTTTGACAATCGTCTCTTTATCAACGACTGCAATATTTACTGGCTTGAGAGTCATATTTAAATTCTCGTGTAAATAATCGATCTGTGTCCGCGCAATGCGCCAGACGCACTTCCATACGGGATACTTTCCCTGGCTGAAGCTATCTTCCCGGCTGGCAAGCGTTGTCTTAATAAGACCTGTCGCAAACCGGTCTTATATGTCTCAGAGGTGGGGGAAAAAGGGGGGAAGAGGCGCGGTAACCTGTTGGTGCCAGGAGGTCAGAAAATAATGGCAAAGATAAAGACAAGTCTTAGCCACCTTTTTTTTGCGCACGGGGAAAATGACATTTTTGTCACCCCATCAGGACAATCAGGAATGTCAGATAAAAAAGTCATTCTCCTGGACGTCAGTTCCTTGCTCCGAACAGGCATCCAGGGTTTATTAGCAGAACACGGTTATCAGACTGCGGCACAATTCCTCACGATTGAGGCAATGCACAGCGCGTTGCCAGAGTTACATGCTGACCTGATTATTATGGAGCATCTGCAACAAAGCCCTGAGGTGTTCTCTCATCTGGTACAAATAAGAAAAACCTACCCTGCTATTAAGGTTCTTATTTTGTCGTCGTCGTCGAGCGATTTTCATATTCAGTTGAGCCGACGGGCCGGTGCGGCAGGCTATATCAATAAAAACAGCTCCCTGGATAAAATTATTAACACCGTCAACACAATCACCACTGGGGGATATTGCTACGGTTCTGAGTTGTGGCAACACCACGCCCGCTATCCCCGGGATGCGTCGCTGTTATTATCCTTGTCCCATATTGATATTTGTATTTTGCGCTATATTTCTGCGGGCTACAGTAACCAGATTATCGCCTCGCTGCTGAATATGAATAATAAAAAGGTCAGCGCGTATAAGCAGCGCATCATGGCAAAATTCAACATGACCCGTCTGGCTGAACTGGTGGATCTGGCAAAACGGAATTATCTGTACTGAGCGCCGGAAGAGGCCCGGACGACGGTCTGTTCGGGCTTGATGACATCATTTGTTGCAAAACGAATGCTCCGAAAATAGTGATCTACCGCACATATTCCTCCCCCTCTACCGAAGCGAATGTCTACGCTTATAGGACGCCCGGAAAAACCTGTCTTTCAGAACATACAACCGGAGGTCCTTATCACCATGTTCAACCAGAAACTACAGGCTAACGAGAACATCGAATTCGAGATTGCAGAAGAGCTGCGCTACGAGACCGATCCCTGCGAGTTAAAACTGGATGAGATGATCGAGGCGGAGCCGGAACCGGAAATGATTGAAGGGCTGCCCGCGTCGGATGCGCTGACGCCCGCAGACCGCTATCTTGAACTGTTTGAACACGTGCAGTCGTCACGGCTGTTTGCGGACAGCAAAACCTTCCCCGACTGCGCGCCGAAGATGGACCCGCTGGATATCCTGATCCGCTATCGCAAGGTCAGACGCCACCGGGATTTTGACCTGCGCCAGTTCGTGGAGAACCACTTCTGGATGCCGGAAACGTTCGACTCAGAATATGTTTCCGACCCGGGTCTGTCCCTGAAAGAGCACATTGATAATCTGTGGCCGGTGTTGACGCGCGAGCCGCAGGACCATATTCCCTGGTCCTCCCTGCTGGCCCTGCCGCAGGCCTATATCGTGCCCGGCGGACGATTCAGCGAGACTTACTACTGGGATTCCTACTTCTCGATGCTGGGTCTGGCGGAGAGCGGGCGCAACGATCTGCTGAAGTGTATGGCGGATAACTTCGCGTGGCTGATTGAGCGCTACGGCCATATCCCTAACGGCAACCGTACCTATTACCTCAGCCGTTCTCAGCCGCCGGTCTTTGCCCTGATGGTGGAGCTGTTTGAGGAGGATGGCGTGCGCGGTGCGAAACGTTACCTTGAACACCTGAAAATGGAGCACGCCTTCTGGATGGACGGGGCGGAGTCGCTGCTGCTTAACCAGGCTTACCGCAGCGCCGTGCGCATGCCGGATGGCTCGTTGCTGAACCGCTACTGGGATGACCGTGACACCCCGCGCGACGAATCCTGGATTGAGGACGTGGAAACCGCCCGTCACTCCGGACGTCCACCGAATGAAGTGTATCGCGACCTGCGTGCGGGTGCGGCCTCCGGCTGGGACTACTCGTCCCGCTGGCTGCGCGAGCCGGGTCGGCTTGCCAGTATCCGCACAACGCAGTTTATCCCCATCGATTTGAACGCCTTCCTGTTCAAGCTGGAGAGCGCGATCGCCAATATCTCGGCATCGAAAGGGGATAAAGAGACGGCCGACCTGTTCCGCCAGAAAGCCAGCGATCGCCGGGCCGCGGTGAACCGCTATCTGTGGGATGAAGAGAACGGCTGCTACCGGGATTATGACTGGCGACGCGAAGTGATGGCGCTGTTTTCCGCCGCAAGCATTGTGCCGCTGTATGTCGGTATGGCGACCCATGAGCAGGCTGAACGCCTGTCTGATGCGGTTAAAGCGCGTCTGCTCACGCCGGGGGGGATTCTGGCGACCGAGTACGAAACCGGCGAACAGTGGGATAAACCCAACGGCTGGGCGCCGCTGCAGTGGATGGCCATTCAGGGGTTCAAGCAGTATGGCAACGACTCCCTGGGGGATGAAATCGCCTGGAGCTGGCTGCATACGGTGAACCATTTTTATAAGACCCATCATAAGCTTATTGAGAAGTACCACATCGCCAGCAGTACCCCGCGTGAAGGGGGCGGGGGTGAGTATCCGCTGCAGGATGGCTTCGGCTGGACTAATGGCGTGGTGCGCCGGCTGATTGGGTTGTATGGGGAGCCTTGAGGAGGGTGAGAGTGCGGTCTGATGCCCTCACCCTGGCCCTCTCCCACAGGGCTGAGGAATCCCCACAAAATAATGCCTGCACAGACAACCC
>ERZ1026878.497-NODE-497-length-30414-cov-41.642050_pt1 | contig 30414 bp, 27 predicted proteins | sample MGYA00380169_ERZ1026878 | MGnify/ENA primary metagenome ERZ1026878 (study PRJEB33269, sample SAMEA4719805) | human gut metagenome | biome: human-associated habitat; feature: organic feature; material: feces | place: Cameroon | collected 2013-10 ...
TTCAGCGCATCAAGCTATCCAAGGAAGGCCATCACCTGTATGTGTCGGCCGACAATATCTATTTTTCAAATCATTCCTTGGTTGACTTCGCCGACGAGTTTATCAAGGAGGGTGGTACACATCTATATATAGATGAAATTCACAAGTATGCCGGATGGAGCAATGAACTGAAGCAAATTTACGACATGCACCCATCCCTGAACCTTATCTTTACCGGTTCATCGGTATTGGACATCAAGAAGGGAGAAGCAGATCTGAGCCGCCGGGCACTGATGTATATGATGCAAGGCTTGTCGTTCAGGGAATACCTGCAACTTTTTGAAGGCATCAAGACCAGAGTTTTCAGTCTCGACGAAATACTCAATCACCAGGTAGAGATTCCGGGTTTGGACCATCCATTGCCTGTTTTCAGAGCGTACCTCGACCATGGCTATTACCCATTTGCCATAGAGGGAGATTTTACGCAAAGAATGCTGCAGGTGATAGACCAGACGGTAGAAGTTGACATTCCGCAATATGCCGATATGAGAGCCTCAACAGCACGCAAGCTAAAGCGCATGCTCGTTATTCTTTCCGGGTTGGCTCCCTACAAGCCAAGCTTAGAGAACCTTGCCACAGAAATCGGGGTGAGCAAGAACAACGTTCCTGATTATCTGGTCTATCTGGAACGTGCAGGAATGATAGGTCTGCTCAGAGATGATACTTCGGGAATGCGCAATCTTGGAAAGGTAGAAAAAGTCTATGTCGATAACCCAAGCCTGATGTCTGTACTCAACCCTAATCCCAATATTGGAAACATAAGGGAAACTTTCTTCTACAATCAGATGAGAGAAAAACAGAATGTTATTTCCTCCAGGATTTCCGACTTTACCATTGGTGACTATACCTTTGAGATTGGCGGAAGGAAGAAAGGTAAGAAGCAGATAGAGGATGTAAAAAACGGACGTATCGTAAAAGACGATATCGAGACGGGGCATGGAATCATCATCCCTCTCTGGTACTTCGGAATGAATTATTAACTGAGTACACTTCAAGACAGTAATAAACGTCATTTACTCAACTTTCGCATATAATAAAAGGTCTATACGCCACTTTTCATCGTGGCATATAGACGGAGTCTTCTTACCCGACTTGCTGATGTAGCTAGGATCAATGGCATCACCCAGCACGCCCACCTGTACGATTGATATTACCCAGCACGCCCTGAAGGGGCAGAAGCTCTTAGCCCAGGGCAACGCCCTGGGTATAATGTCAGTCAGCAATGCGCCCTGTAAGGGCAAAAGCTTTAAAATATACCTAATAAAAAAGGAAAATTCGTTGCGATATGTAAAGCTTTTGCCCTTACAGGGCGCATTGTTTGCGACCCACAAAAACCCAGGGCGCTGCCCTGGGCTAAGAGCTTCTGCCCCTTCAGGGCGCGCTGCTTATATGAGCCTTTCAGGGCGTGCTGCTTATATGAGCCTTTCAGGGCGTGCTGCTTATATGAGCTTCTTGGCCCTTTTAGGGCGTGTGGAATATACTTGCGAAACTTACTTGACCATGATCTTATACGTCTTGCCGTCGTGCTTCACGATGTTCAGACCCTTCTGCAGACTATGGGTGCGGCGACCATTTGCGTCGTAGTATTCTGCGTCGGCATCACGGCTGATGGCGTTGAGGTGGTCAATGTTACTGGCCTCCAGTTTAGACTCCGAATAAACAAAATCGGGCCTCAATCTCATAGAAGTTGCGCTCATCATGATTCTCAATACGCATAAGGATAAGATAATGCGACCATGACAAATAAAACTGAATTTGACAAACACCGTCTGTCAAATTTGCATACGCCAAATAGAACTGACGAATTTGTCTTAAATTAGAATAAGACCAACCCTCACCGTATTTCAGACACAGTTTCTCAGAAAGAGCTTTTAACACCTTCTTGCCATACGCTGCACGCTCGTATCCCAGCTGTAATTTACTCAACTTTCGCATATAATAAAAGGTCTATATACCACTTTTCATCGTGGCATATAGACCTTTTTCCAGCGCTATCATCAATTTTAAAGTAATAAAAGCCTATATTGGTTCAAACCTGAATATAGGTTTCTTTATCATTTCGGGTTGAAGATACATCAACATATAGATAGGGTAATAGAGAATCTTGCCTACGACCTGAACATTGAAGCATATCTTTATTACTTTTTCTAACCATATTTATAGGTTTTACGGAACTTTTCCAACCTATTTTAGACTAAAAAATGGAGCTTTTCCAACCTTTTTTAGGGCGTTTTTTGCCACTTTTCCAAGTTCCAGCCGCTGCAAAGATACTATTTTTCTCCAAAACTCCTCTATTAAAACAAGAATATTTTCTCAAAATAAAGGTCTATACACCACTTTTCATCGTGGCATATAGACCTTTTATTAATATATCAGGCTCTGCTTTCGCCTTTGCGAAACTTACTTGACCATGATCTTATACGTCTTGCCGTCGTGCTTCACGATGTTCAGACCCTTCTGCAGACCATGGGTGCGGCGACCATTCGCGTCGTAGTATTCTGCGTCGGCATCACGGCTGATGGCGTTGAGGTGGTCAATGGCAGTGCTGCCATCGTTCTTTCCGATGCTCAGTTTAGCAGCTGACGTAAGTGATGCGTCGGATAGATGAAGGTATGCACGCATCGGTAGGATAGTGGCGTCGTGTAAGTCGGAGACGCGACAGAACTTGTCCTCGCCAATGACGTAGTCGCTGGCCTCAAGATTCTCACCACTGATCTGGGTGAACGAACCTACGAGGTTGACATCGGTTCTGTTTCCTGACAGTGGGGTAGTAGCGATTTCGGCAGCGACAGCAGAGAGGCTGAGCACCGTCTCGCCCTCCTTCATCTTGAAGAGTACCGGTGTGCCGGCAGGGATGATGCCCTCTTCGCAACTCTCTATGGTGACGCATTCCTTATCCGCATCAATGCCTGTGAGACGATAGAAGTCACATTCTGCCTCCTGGCTCAGGTCGATGGCGAAAGGCAAGCAGAGTGTTCCCCAGGCTGCGCCTTCAGGGATATTGCGGCTGTAAGAGATGGTCTTGGAGGTGAACGCCTCATAGTCCTTGAAGTCCTCGCCGTCGGCGAGTGTCAGGTCTTCGGTCGCCACAAACTTGTTGTTTGCATCCTTTGTCACCTCGATGTTTCCAGCCTTGTCGGCAACATACTTGTGCGCTGCGCATTTCTCGTTGCGGCAGCCCATGTGATAGATAGGCTCGTCGGCATCATGCTCAGGACTTGCCAAGGTGGCAGACATTTGGTGAACCAGCACATCCTCAGAAGTGCTGTTGCTATATGAGGCAGCCGTATTGTCGCAGTAACGGAACGCTCCATGATATACAGTATTGCCCTCTGCAGCTTTCAGTACAGGAAAAGCATTTGAGCCGAGTTTCTGATACCACGCCAGCTTGCCTTCTGATGTACTTCCATTGAGCAGGTAAGCCACTTCGCCGCTCTTCAGCTGCTCTGGGGTGAAAGCCTTGACCACGTCTGCTTCATTCTTACCTTCAGGATAGGTCCATGAGCCAGCTCCGATAGCCACGACTGCATCACCCGTCAGTTCCGTTCCACCGATGGTCATCTTAGCACTGCTGTTGTATGCCAAGATGCCAGAAGCAGAGCTGGAAGCATCTGCAATGTATCCGACAATGAGACCATTACAATCTGCATGGTTAGCAGTAATATTGCCAATACCCAACACATTGTTAATATTGCATATATTAGCAAATCCTATCAAGTTTCCGACGCGAGCATTTCCCGAAATATTGCCATTATTGACACTGTTCTGGAGGCTTCCTTCACCAAAATATCCAATTATACCTCCAACGAAATGCTCCGTGCCTGTTATCTCACCATAATTGGCGCATGAAGTGATGGAATTTCCTGAATCGAAGCAGATGCCTACAATACCACCAACATAATATGAACCATTCACTATTGCATGGTTTTCGCTGTTGCTGATGTTGCCATTAGCTCTTCCTGCTATTCCGCCAGTCTCTTCTTTTCCTTCTACCGAACAGCTTTCTGTGGTCTTGATATTTTCAATCACACAAGAACCTGCATATCCTGCCAAAATACCAGTACTACAATTATCATTGCCCTTCACCTTTGCATTGTCGAAAGTGATGTTCTTGATGCGGCAATCAGCAGCACAGCCAAAGAAACCAATTTCATTAGAGGTGGAGCTGATGAAGAGATTACGGATCGTCTTCCCGTTGCCGTCGAACGTTCCTTGATACTTCTTAGAACCGATAGGAGTCCAGCTGAGCTCTGCTACCTGCTTTTCGGCATCAGCCTTATGGCATACAGTGCTCATATCAATTGCTTCCACATCATCGGCAATCTTTGCGCAGGCACTTGTCTTACCTGCATTCACGTAGTCACGGAACCACGCCAGATGATCTGCCGTCTTCAGAATGAAAGGTTCCGCCTCGGTTCCTTTACCAGTCACGCCTGTAGGTGGTTGATAACTTATCAGTTTTACATTGAGCGTGACCTCGCCTTCGATGGCATCGCCATCATCCTCTCTGGCACCGATATAATAAGTGGTGCCTTTCTTTACTTCGTAGGTGATTTTGAAGTCCCAGCCATTGCCACTACCTTTTTTAATCAAGTATTTAGCCTTGCGGTTGTCCCATAGGGCACCATAGGTGTCTTCGCCGTGGCTGTCTGCCGTTACCTCCAACATGCCATCTTCTGGGGCTGTATATTTATAAAGATTGTAACCGCTGATTCTCTTCGTCGAACCAAATACCTTTTCGATCGTTATGTTATTGTTGCCCAATTTAACGAACTGAATTTCTTTCTGGCACTTCGTGCACTTGTCGTTGTCGTCATAGTTGTGACCAGTGGCAGCCTCCTTGATAATGTTACCTACTGGTTGTGTCAATCTTTCATCTAAGTAAGTCTCATTGCAAACATCACATTCCCAATATTCAATTGTGCCATCTACTGTGCAAGTAACATCCACTGATTCGTGATGTATGATATCATTGCCATGCTGCATCGTGAATGTGCCCTCCTGTGCTGGCTTTGTGTTGCTATATTTACCTGTACCTTCCAACTCGCCTGAGCATTTCATGGTTATAGGACTATCCGAATACACCTTATCCGCAGAATTAAGTAAAGGATAATCGTCTGTGTTCAGTTTTTGTCCCCATTTTGCACTTTCAGAGGCATTTCCCTGGAGTAAAAAAGCAACCAATCCACTCTTCAATTGTTCTGCAGTAAATGCCTTTATCCTTCCTGTAGATGATAATGAACTTATTCCGATAGCCTTGACGGCATCACCAGTCTGCTCAATTCCATTAATCGTAAGTTTTGCACTGCTGTTGTACGCCAAGATGCCAGCGGCGGTGCTGGAGGAATCCAAGATTACTCCAGCAAGGAGACCTGATTGAGAAGTTGTCGCAGTAACATTTCCAATGCCAAGCACATTGTTCAGATTGCATATACGAGCATATCCTATCTGGTTTCCGACACAGTCAGCCCCCGATATATCGCCATAGTTGGCGCAGTTCTGAATGGTTCCTGAGCTAAAATATCCAACCATGCCTCCAACATTGGATTCCGTTCCTGTTACGGCACCATAATTAGCGCATGAAGAGATGGTATTGTCGGAAGCGTTGCCTACAATACCTCCTACATTATTTGTACCATTCACCATTGCACGGTTTTCGCAGTTGCTGATGTTGCCCGCTCCTACTCCTGCAATTCCGCCTGTATTTTCAGTTCCTTCTACCGAACAGTTTGCCAAGGTCTTGATGTTTTCAATAGTACATTTCACAAAAACTCCTGTCAATATTCCTGTACCATTATAATGAGTGTTCTTCACCTTCGCATTGTCGAAAGTGATGTTCTTAATACTGCCACTATTAGCATAGCCGAAGAAACCTTTATTCATAATGGTGCTATTGATGTATAGATTGCGAATCGTCTTCCCGTTGCCGTCGAACATTCCACAATACATCCTGCCATTACCGATAGGATCCCAACTGAGCTCTTCTGTATTCGTGGCGGCATCAGCCGCATGGCAGAACTCTGACAAGTCAATATCTTCAGTCAGCGTGGCTGAAGCATATTGAGATTCATTATTCACATAGTCGCGGAACCACGCCAGTTCGGCAGCAGAGGATATCTCATAAGGTTTGTCTACTGAGCCGTCACCTCTGGCAGGCTGCTTCGTTGTCTGTGCCCATGCCCCCTCATAAGGCATGAGGATAGCCATCACGAGCAGCAGCATCGTGACGAGCCATTTCGGTTTGTGTAATTGTTTCTTTTTCATACACGTTTTGTTATTAATAATTAATGTAAATATTTTATCTTGTATTTCTGTTTTTGAATTTATCAAGAGGGTAGGGCGCTTTCCTCTATGATGGGAAAGACTGCGCCGTCAAGCCCATTGAATCGTCAGGACGAAGAACACTCATAAAAATATAAGTGGCTTGTCTGCATGATGAACAGGTATGCCGACCTTGCAGTCTGGCATGGCTCCTGTTTCGCAATCATGGAGCAAATATACCAAAATAATTTGGGAAAAGGTGTCGCATTCCCCTGTCTATGTGTCGCATTCCTATCATTTAGGTGTCGCATTGGTAGGGAATGCGACACCTGAAAGGGGTTTTTCCGATAAAAATGTCTCTTTTCTCTGGTGTTTTTCAAAAATCAGTAATTTCCGCTTTTTTATCATCCGAAGCTGTTTCTGTAGCCGGGTAGTCTCTCTTTTTGGGCCCTCAGAGCTTCCCTTAGCCCAGGGCAAATGACTCAAGCAGCACGCCCTCCAGTACGATTGATATTACCCAGCACGCCCTGAAAGGGTAGAAGCTTTGTAAATTGTCAGGATTTTTAAAGCTTTTGCCCTTACAGGGCGCCAGGTTCGTGTCCCCCAAAACTTACTCATTTTAACTAAAAAACAGCCTAAATATTTGGAATTTACTAAATTTCAGAGTATCTTTGCAAAAGAATAAAACGTATCAAGACAAAGGAATCAAAACGTTCCCTGCAAAGGAATAAAAAAAATGCGTATGAGACAGGTAGAAGAAAGATATACTCCGCAGGAATTGAGGGAGTACGAGGCCAGCAAGATAGCATATCGCGACATCAAGAATTCCGTAGACACCGCCAAGCGTGAAGGTATTGCTGAAGGAATGGAAAAAGGAATGGAAAAAGGAATGGAAAAGAAAAGCCTTGAGATTGCCAAGAAGATGCTGACAAAGGGCATGGATGAAGCGACTGTGATGGAAATAACGGGGCTGTCGGCAGAAATGATACAGCAGCTGAAAGCGGAGATGTAGATTATTGATACGCAAGGCTCCTGTAATAAAACCAAGTCTTGCACATATTGTTATAAACAGATATTCACTCAATAATGCCATTCTTCAATATCATGATATTGTAGTTTCGGAGGAAACGTTCAATTGGATTGTTAAGACAATACATACTAATTCTACAACAGTAGATAAAGAAGAGATGCGGAAGAGGTATGAGATGCAGTAAGAAGAAAGCATAATGGCGGCAGAGCCTGATGTGGAAAAGAAATAATAATTTTGATATGGAAAATATTGATGTAACATTTGACTTTACTTCAGACACACCTTATTATTGGGATGGATTTTGGGACAATGAACTTGGCTATTCAAAGAGAGATCCAGATTCGAAAAGTCCAATGCTAAGGAAATATCATCAGATACTTTGGAGTAGAGAATTGCCGTGCGGTGAGAAAATGGAGCTGACCGATGGGAAAAGCAGATTTTATCTGAAATGGAAAGACTTCTATTTTGGCAGTGATTCCATATTGGTGAGTTTCCGCCATAGCGACAAAAAAGCGTTGCTTGATGAAGTAAAAGAAAAGGTGTCTGACTATAAATCATTTGTAGAGAAGTATGTCCGTGATTTTTATACAATAGGCGGAATGATTATCTTTCCACAGCGGCGGTTCAGTCTTAACTGTGCCCGTGGATGCCATCAGCGAATACGTGACCGATGGGACTTAACACTTGAATGTATAAGGCGGTACTATCAAGGGGAGGACAGTCCGCTGTATAAATCACTATTGAAAGACAAGGCCTTTTTTGATTTGTTTGTTGATTTCAAAGGATATGTTGATTTCTTCTTTTTGCAAGACTGCGTGTCAGAAGACTACAGAAAGGTGAACTTGTGGCTCGATAATGATTTCTTTGAGAAAAATCCAGTGCCACAAAATGCAGATGAATATCTTACTTTTATTGGGAAGGAATATGATTTTCTAAACAAAAGGAACCGAAGAATTTTAAATTTTAAGATAAATATGTAATTTAGCACTCTTAACAGGATTTGGAATGAGGCAAACCTGCCCCAAAAACTTTTGAAAAAATCTTAGGATAAGCGTGGAGCGCGACCCTTTCAGAATGCTGCTTGCGCTAACTTTGCAAAGGAAAAATCAGACGGCGGAACAAGCTACCAAGATAACAGCATAGGAAAGATGCACAAAGTGCAGGAAAGGCGCTGCTGAAGGCGGAGCATACCGCAGAAAAAAGAAAAGCCTTCATCCTGCGTTGAGCGCAAGACAAAGGCGTATAGGAAAGGGTGATTAGGAGGAATTTCACTTCACGTAGTCTTTGATGTCTTTACTTTTTACTAATGTCATCATCAGGTTGCTTACGAAGATTTGAGCGATAAACCGAAATATTTGTGGTTACATCTTTTCCTCCTACTCGACCATATACTTTTATAGTGGCTCGTGCGCCTAAGAAGCCCAACGGCAAATCTTCATCCTTCAACTTGGCAAAGTGAATGCGAAGTGTCTTATTATCGATATTTTTCACAGAGATACCAACCTCTTCCTCGGTGGCAGAGATATTTTTCCCTTTATTGTTTTTTACGATTCCAAAACTGCAATCTAATGAATAGTTAATATTGTCGCAGTTAGTGCATGTCAGCTCTAAATCACCATCAATATAAGTGTACGAATAGATGAAGTATTTCGATTCCTTAGGGTAAAGAGTATAACCTATTTCTTCGGGATAATAGCGGACACTTATATATTCAGGATTAGTGTTTGAAGTAGCCTTAAACAAAAGGGGCGAGTCTTTCACTTCATCGCAACTGCTTAATATCACAACAGTAAGCAATGCAAATAGCATAATTAAAAGCTTGTTCATATATATAATTTGTTTTGAATTCTTGTTCGCAAAGGTACTGTTTTTTTTCTCATTCAAGGAGTGATGTAGCAATTATTTTATTCCGCTTCATTATATTTCTCTAAAGAAATTTGTAACGTACATTATTTCGCCTCGTCAAACTTCTTTATGAGCATAGTCGGATCTTCATAAAACTTGTCTGTATCAAGCTCCTTAATAATAGGCTTCATTTCAGGAAAGTCTTTGAAGACAATTTTCAACATTGCTTTCACACCAATGGCTGATGACATCCAAAAAGCTCTGGCGACATCCTCACCCTTAACCTTAAAATAATAAATGCAGCCACCTCCAGTTATTTGTAAATTCTTGGTATTGGTCTGGGTGGTAATGGGATGAATATATGCAGTAGCTCTCTTTCCCTCATATAAAGGAATCATAAATACTGGTTCTTTGTATGGTTTTGGACTTTTGACCCAAACGCTCGGCATAGTTTTTTGCGCCATCAGAGGAACGAATGTAATCCATTCTTTTCCTTTCTCGTCGAAATACTTTACTTCTTTTATCTCAGACGATTTGTAATCTTTATGCTCACCATTCTTTTTATCTTTAACACGGATTTCACTTCCATTGTCGTACATAAACAAAGATTTAGTGTTTCCACTCACTGTTTGACCATTGTTCAGTGTCAACTTGATATTCTGTGCTTGCATTGTAAATGCAAACAACAAGGCAAATAGCATTGTTAAAATCTTCTTCATATTCATTCTCGTTTTATTAGGTATAATTATTTGATTTACAAAAATAGCATTTATTTGCAGAAATTCCAAATGTTTAAAGACTTATTAACGTAAAATATTGGTTATCTCACTCCACCAATAGCAATTGGATACAAATCGTACTGTGGGAACTTCTCGCAGCCGATATAGAGAGTATCGAAGGCATCGGTGCCGTCGGTACGGTGTTCGAGAAGGTCTTCTTTTAATTCAGGTTGTTTTCACTCAAAAGGTGCAGATGAAGCGAAGCGTAACAGGAGGTGAAACCAAGGTTGCTGCCCACAAAGGAAAAGCCCTTGTCCTACGTTGGTTGGGCGCAAGACAAAGGTTTTATCTGGAAAGGCGGATTAGGAGGGATTCCACTTCAATAAATCTTTAATATTTCCATTCTTCTTACTATTCAAAAATTCTAAACAAAGCATACATTATAGACCCAAAAACAACAACATATCCTTTAAGATAACTAATATAGGCTATTGTAAAACTCGGTGGGAAATTACGCCTGTCTTTGTATGTGATATTTAGGAATGTAATACCATAGAATATTGCACAAATACTATCATATCTTTTAAATAAGATGGTTGTTATTCCTAAGCATATCATCAAAATTGAAAAAATCAAGTAAGTGCCATTTTTTATGGCACTTACCGACTTTTTGTGCTTAATAACTGAAAACATTATTGCAATTCCTGTTATAGACGCTAATATTCCCCAAAAACAAAAATTGTTCATAATATTACTTATAATCTTCTAATGCATGACTTAAATCTTCAGCAAATTGATTCAGCCCAACAACTTTACCCAATACTTCTTGCCCTGTTGGAAAAACATTAATCGAAAGTTCCTCCTTACATATGAAGTCTATGATAGAATTCTCAAAAGTGTCAAGACTTATGGCTTCAATTTTCCAATTAGACCAGTCTTTTACACAAAACGCATGGGCATATTCCTTGGAAGACCATATCGGAAACAACCGCTCGTTACCATAAGACTGAATAAAAAATGCACCATTGTTATCGACAATAGACCACATAGTTTCAGTGTCAACAATTCTTTTAAGAGCATATTGGTATCTCACATCTGGCTGACTCTTTATTAGTGCATTAAATTCATTTTCAGAAATTATCAGCTCATTTGGCATTGTGTTATTTTCCATATCATTTTGCATTGTTCTTCACAAAGTTACATCATAAAAACGGCAATTCTCCATTTTTGTTGCTTTTATTTCTCCGTCTTATACGTTTGGCAACAATGATTTTGACAAATCGGAACGCCAAGATTACCAAATGAATGAATGTAAGTAACAACAGATAAAACCACCAAGTAAATGCTGCTCCACCATACCCCCTATATAACATGAAGTAATACAAAGGGCATGAGTAATAAAAGAACACGATGAGGTCTGTCATTCCTTTCTTTTTATTGACAGATACTATTTCAATTAGTATAAATATTATACAAACAAGAGATAGTATGTATGCAATTACATTGTCATTCATTTTTGTTGCGTCTCATAAAATTAATAGACTTTTCCTATAAAACGGCATTTCCTCCGTTTTATTGTATTATCTCACCCCACCCACGCAAATTGGATATAAATCATGTTGAGGGAACTTCTCGCAGCCGATGTATCATCGTGTCGCATCGGGTTGCCGAGGTACACGTCAATGACCTGCCAGCCGTGGCGCTCGAACACGTGGACTACCACCCAATGGAAGTCCTGGTCGTTCACGGTATAGTTAGAGCCAAGGGCTGTGGCATCATAGTAGTAGATGACCATCTTGTTCGGGTGTGGAGCGTAATAGGTGCAGAAATTGGCGACGAGCGCAGGGATTTTCAATTCCGCTATGCGCCGGTGACCGTTGGTTCAGGGCGCCAGGTTTACGACCCCTCAAAGCCCAGGGCAAATGAATTCAAGCAGCACGCCCTCCTGTATGATTGATATTAACCAGCATGCTTACTCATTTTAGCTAAAAAACAGCCTAAATATTTGGAAGTTACTAAATTTCAGAGTATCTTTGCAAAAGAATAAAACGTATCAAGACAAAGGAATCAAAACGTATCCCTGCAAAGGAATAAAAAAATGCGTATGATACAGGTAGAAGAAAGATATATCAGCTTGCTGACCGACTTCGGCTTCAAGCGAATTTTTGGAACAGCAATAAACAAGGATTTGCTGATTTGTTTTCTCAACAGCTTGTTTGATGGCAAACAGGTTGTGAAGGACGTTTCGTATCTGAACCCTGAGCATGTGGGAGACGTCTACACCGACCGCAAAGCCATCTTCGACGTATACTGCGAGGGCGAAAACGGCGAGAAGTTCATCGTAGAAATGCAGAATGCCTATCAGGCATATTTCAAGGACCGCTCCCTGTTCTATTCCACATTCCCTATCCGTGAGCAGGCACCAAAGGGGAAGGATTGGGACTTCAAACTCAACTATGTATATACCATTGCCCTGCTCAACTTCGACATGAACGAGGAAGCCTTCGAAAAGGAAAAAATCCGCCATAGTGTACAGCTGTGCGATACCGCCACTCATAAAGTGTTCTACGACAAGCTGGAGTTCATCTATGTAGAAATAGCCAAGTTTAACAAATCGCTGGAGGAACTGGAGACGCTTTACGACAAGTGGCTCTATGCGCTGAAGAATCTCTACAAGCTTACCCAGCGCCCTAAGGAGTTATGCGACAAGGTCTTCGATCGCCTCTTCGAGGAAGCCGAGATTGCCAAGTTTACTCCGCAGGAATTGAGGGAGTACGAGGCCAGCAAGATAGCATATCGCGACATCAAGAATTCCGTAGACACCGCCAAGCGTGAAGGTATTGCTGAAGGAATGGAAAAAGGAATGGAAAAAGGAATGGAAAAAGGAATGGAAAAGAAAAGTCTTGAGATTGCCAAGAAGATGCTGACAAAGGGCATGGATGAAGCGACTGTGATGGAAATAACGGGGCTGTCGGCAGAAATGATACAGCAGCTGAAAGCGGAGATGTAGATTATTGATACGCAAGGCTGAATGGTTTCTTTGCTCCGAAGTTTAGATAACAATAACTATCAGTTAATCATATTATAATTGTGAACAAGTTACCTATAATAGTTTTGGATTTTTCGGGAGTATATGATTTTGAGGCGTTTGCTTCAAGTCGTAATATCATCCGTGTAGATTGTAAGGACCTGAAAGGAGTGGACTGCTATTGTGATGAGGATGGCAGGGAGAAACTTCATCGCAGGTTGGCCCCATACCCTTCTAAAGCCATTCATTTCCTGGACTCAGGAGATTTCCATTATCTTACCGAATACTGGGTGTCACGGCTGCAGGAACCTTTCTCTCTGATAGTCTTTGATCATCACCCGGATATGCAACAGCCTCAATGGGAAGGCTTGGTTTCGTGTGGCGGTTGGGTGACGGATGTCTTAAAGTCCAATCCTTTTGTGAGACACATCATCCTCGTTGGCGTATCCGACGAACTCATGTCTCAAATACCGGCTGCACTTAGGAGTAAGGTGCTGTTCTACAGTGAGTCGGAAATCGACCATCATCAGGCTTGGCCCTCCAGGGCTGGTAAACTGATACATGAACCCGTATATATCTCTATCGACAAGGATGTGCTGAGGACTGATGATGCCGTCACCAACTGGAGCAATGGCGACATGACCCTTATGGAGCTGCAGGCTGTTCTGCGTATCGTCTATGCTCACGAGAGAGTGATGGGAGTGGATATCACTGGCGAGTGTTCCAATATGCTTGATTATGCCACTGAAGTGAAGGATGCAAGTATTGACAATGAGGCCAATGAGGAATTGATTCGGATGATATTGTCAGAGAGGCAGAACAGGGAGGAGTGACACGTGTCATTTTGGCATTTCAGAGGGGAAGTAATTGACAGAAATCAATTTTTCAAGCCTTTTAAGAAGAAAAAGACAGAAATGTTGTGTGCGAGCACAAAAAGGTATTACCTTTGCACTTGAAAAGATTGAATAACGATAATTAAAGTAAAGAAAGGGTAACAATTATGATGATTTTTGGAATGACATTGGTAGTTTTAGCTATCACATTTGCTGAGATTGTAGTAATCAACAAAAAGATGCATCTCGGTGAGTAATATGGAACTAAAGTAAGTTATTAATTTTACAAAATACGAAAGGCAGTTGCAGGCTATGGTGCTTGCAACTGCCTTTTTTTGTCGACCCGCATAGAGAATGCCCTATGGTGGGGAACGTGCTCTCAATGGTGCCATCGCTCATCTTGCGGATGTAAGAGGCTGCTGTGTCTTTGAAAGCTTGTTTAGAGATGTGAGTGGGGGATTATTTATTTGATTCCTCTCTCGTTGAGTGCCTTTGAGTATTTGGCTGCGTTGTCGAGGTGCTCGGAGTAAGTGCGGGCAAAGTTGTGGGTGCCGCTGAAATCCTCCTTCGCACACATGTAGAGATAGTCGTGGTGGATGTGGTTGAGCACGGCATCGATGCCGGCAACAGTAGGGATGCGGATAGGTCCTGGAGGCAGTCCTGGGTTGCGATAGGTGTTGTAGGGGCTGCGGATGCTGAGCAGGTTGTTGTAGATGCGCTTCAGCTCGAAACGCTTCCAGGCGAACTTGATGGTGGGGTCAGCCTGAAGAGGCATTCCCTCAGGATATTCGGCATTGCGAAGCATCAGACGGTTGTAGTACATGCCCGCAATCATCGGTTTCTCACCGTCGTTGGCTGTCTCCTCGTCCACGATACTTGCCAGGGTGATGACCTGCTGCTGGGTGAGGTTCATGTTCTTCGCTTTCTGTGTGCGCTCAAAGTTCCAGAACTTTTCCGACTCCTTCTTCATGCGGCTGAGCAGTTTGTCGAGCGACACGTTCCAGTAGATGTCGTATGTGTTGGGGATAAACATACAGGCGATGGTGACCGTGTCATAACCATACTTCTCGCAGGTGGCCTCGTCGGTAAGGGCATGGCTGATGGTAGCGCTGTCGAGCATCAGCTTGCGTCCCAACTCAGCTGCGAGTTTGTCGAGTGTGCGGACTGATGGAACGGTCAGGTTGACAGGTTCCTGCAGTCCGTTCTTCAGGTGGCGCCATGTCTTGAGCGAACCATCACCAGGATGAATGGCATAGCGACCCGTGCGAATATGCTCGGCGTATTCGGAGTGATGGGTAAGGGTGCGGAAAGCCTGCATCGGGATGGCGCGGGCTATCGGCGCGAGCTTATGATAAACGGAGTCTATATTGTCGTCCTCGTCAATATAGACATATTCTGTCTTCTCGCTTTTCGAGAATGAGGAAAAGCCATAGATATAAGTAATGACGATTACCGCCACGAGGCACACCAAGGCGCCATAGAAATAAAATTTGTAAGCGGTCTTGCTTTGTTTTTTCTTCATTTTTGTGTTTTGTTTTTGTGCATGAATTTCGCTGCAAAAGTACATTTATTCGTGGAATTGACAAAATTATTGGGCTTATATTATTCAAGTATAGGTAAAAATAGGTTAATTCCTTATTATTTCGGCAAGATTGACGTAACTTTGCAAAGTTCAATAACAGAAAAATGATGGAAACAAAGGATTATAAAGAAGGAATAAGGGAATATGATACGTATGTCTTCGACCTGGACGGCACGTTGCTCTCCACACTCGACGACCTGGCTGCGAGCTGCAACTACGCCCTTCGCACCAACGGGATGGAGGAGCACTCTGTCGACGACGTCAGGAGATTTGTGGGCAACGGCGTGCGCAAACTCATGGAGCGTGCCATTCCTCAGGGCGACAGCAATCCGCTCTTCGACAAGACCTATGCCGACTTCAGAAAGCATTATATGGAGCACAACCTCGACACCACCAAGCCTTATCCCGGCATCATGGATCTGTTGAGCAGACTGAAGGAGAGAAACAAGAAAGTGGCTGTGGTGAGCAACAAGTTCTATGCTGCCACGCAGGCGCTCTGCCGTCATTTCTTTGGCGACCTGGTGGATGTGGCGATAGGAGAGCGTGAGAACATCAGGAAGAAGCCTGCGCCCGACACGGTAGAGGAAGCCCTGCGCCAGTTGGATGCCGACAGGGTTGGCGCAGTGTACATTGGCGACAGCGACGTCGACATCATGACTGCCCGCAACTGTCAAATGCCTTGTATCAGCGTGTTATGGGGGTTCCGTGACAAAGAATTCCTCGTGGATCATGGCGCCACAACTTTCGTTCACTCTCCCGGGGAAATATTTACTTTCTGAAAGGAAGGCTTTTCTGGGAGGGAATCTCCTTCCCTTATGCTAAATGCGAGTTGATGAACTGGTAGACGGCATCCTTGTAGGAATCGGAGATAGGGATGCTGCTTTCGCCATAATAAATGCGCATGTGACCGATGGAGTCCATGCGGCAAAGGTTGGCGATGAACGAACGGTGGATGCGCTTGAACTGCTGGCGAGGCAGACGGCTCTCCAGTCGCTTGAGATTGGAGAAGGTCGTGACCTTACGGCCCTGTGTGAGATGGAAACGCACATAGTCGTTCATGCTCTCGATGTAGAGAATATCGTCGAGGTCGATGCGGACAAACTTATTCTCAACCTTGGCTACTAAACAGCGGTCACGCTCTATCGGGTCCTGCAACTGGTATTCGTCAAAGGTAGCCCTCACTCGCTTGTACGACTCCTGAAAGTCTTCGAAGCTGATGGGTTTGAGCAGATAGTCGGCAGCACCAGCCTTGATACCGTCGAAGGCATACTCCTTGTAGGCTGTGGTGAAGACCAGACGGCAGCTCTCTGGCACGAGACGGGCAAACTCAATGCCGCTCAGTTCGGGCATCTGTATGGCGAGGTAGATCACGTCGACATGTCCGTTCTTCACATCTCTCACCGCCTCCCGCGCACTGGTATAAGCACCAATGAGCTGGAGGGTTGGTGTTCGCTTGATGTGGCTCGTTATCTGGTTCAGAGCCTCTGAGTCATCGTCAATAACGATACAGTTTAGTATCATGTTTAATAGTGGTTTTTTTTTCTTTTCTGCTACAATAACGTCCCAATTGGGAAATTATTGTGCAGAATAGCGAGAGATTTTTATTCGTACCTGATGGCTTCGATAGGGTCGAGGCGGGCAGCTTTCTTGGCAGGATACCAGCCGAAGAAGACACCTGTGAAGGTACAAACAGCAAAGCTCATGATGATGCTCCAGGGCTCTATCTGCGTGGCTACGTGCAGGAACTGTTGCAGTCCTACCGACAGACTGACTCCCAACAGCACACCTATCACACCGCCCGTCACACTCAGCAGGATGGCCTCGATGAGGAACTGGTTGAGAATGTCGACACCACGTGCTCCCACGCTCATGCGCAGACCAATCTCACGGGTGCGCTCCGTCACACTCACATACATGATGTTCATGATGCCGATACCGCCCACGAGGAGCGAGATGCCTGCCACAGAACCAAGAAGGATGGTGATGGTCGACATGGTGGAGTTCATCATGCTCGAAATCTCCTCCTGCGAACGGATGTTGAAATCGTCCTCGTCTGCCTCGGTCGTATCGGTGGCGTCCTTGAGCTTATGGTTGCGTCGCAGGATCTCCGTTATCTGGTCTTGAGCCGGTTGCGAAGCTTCCTCGGTAATCGCCGAGCAGACGATGCCGCCCAAGTAGGTTTGGGCCAGGATGCGTTTCATCACGGTGGTGTAGGGCGCCAGCACCAGGTCGTCCTGGTCCATGCCCATGGAGTTGTAACCCTTCTTCTTCAGCACACCCACCACACGGAAGGGGATGCTGTTGAATCGCACCACTTTGCCCACGGGGTCGCTGCCGTCGGGGAAGAGATAATCCACCACCGTCTGTCCCAGGATGCACACCTTGGCAGCCGCCTTGATGTCGTTGTCGGTAAACATCTCACCGTCGGCCACCTTGAGCTGTCGGATGCTCAGGTAGTCCTGGTTCACACCGTAGATGGAGCTTTGTGTATTGTTGTTGCCGTTGATCCATTGACCGCTGCTGTTGACGGTAGGCGAGATGGCAGAGATGTAGTTGCACTCGTCCTTGATAGTCTGATAGTCAGCCTGTTTGAGGGTCTCCATGGCAGAGGCGTCCTGTCTCACACCGCCTCTCATGTCGGCACCCGGCGAAATCATGATCATATTGCTTCCCATCTCGGCGATGTTGGCCTTGATGCTTGCCTTGCTGCCCTGTCCGATAGCGAGCATGGTGATGACGGCAGCAATACCTATAATGATACCCAAAGCCGTGAGAAACGACCGCATCTTGTTGGCTGCGATCGCCCTGATGGCTATCTTGAATAGATTCTGATAATTCATCGCATTTTAAATCATTAATATTGAAAAATTACTCATCCGTATTCGCCGGCAGGGCAGCGAGACCCTCTGCGGCAGAGAGGATGTGCAGATTGTACTCGTCGCTGATGATGTGACCGTCGCGCAACTCGATGTTACGGCTCGAATAGTTGGCAATATCGGGGTTGTGGGTCACGAAGATGATGGTACGTCCCTCAGCGTAGAGTTTCTGGAAGAGCACGAGAATCTCGAAACTTGTACGTGTGTCGAGGTTGCCCGTTGCCTCATCGGCAAGGATGACGGCGGGGTTGTTGACCAGGGCGCGGGCTATGGCCACACGCTGCATCTGTCCACCCGACATCTGGTTGCTCTTGTGATAGAGACGTTCGCCCAGTCCTACGGCCTTCAGCGCCTCTATCGCCCTCTGCTTGCGCTCCTCGGCTGTTACCGAGGGGTTGTACATCAGGGGCAGTTCCACATTCTCCACGCTCGTGGTCTTGGGCAGGAGGTTATAGTTCTGAAAAATAAAACCTATCTTGCGGTTGCGCAGCACGGCACGCTCCGAACGCGACATGGTGCGTACCGACACGCCGTCGAGGTAGTATTCGCCACTCGATGGGGTGTCGAGACAACCCAACTGGTTGAGCAGGGTAGACTTGCCCGATCCCGACTTACCCATGATGGTGACAAACTCGCCCTCGTAAATCTTGAAGCTCACGCCCTTGAGGGCATGAACCGTCTCGTCGCCTACGAGGAAGTCGCGCCTTACGTTGTCGAGCTCAATCACGACCTTCTTCTGGTCTTGGCTGGCTTTGTTTTCTATGTTTTCTGACATGATGATTGTACTTTTATTGAACTTTCGCTGGGTTCAGAATAAACTTTAGCTGGGTTGAGAAGTGATAGCAAACCCTTACTTCTTCTTTCCCCTTGGACCCGGTCCGCTTATCAGTCCCTGGCTTTGCTGCTGGTCCTCACTGTCGCCCTCGGGTGTGTTCACCACGATTTCGGTCACAATCTGCTGACCGGCCTTCAGTCCCTTTATGATCTCTGTATGCATTCCGTCGGACTGGCCGATGCTCACGGGGTGAGCGGTAAGGGTTTTGCCGTCGAGGGTCCACACCTTGTTCTTGCCCTTGCAGTCTACTATCTTCATGTCCTTGCCTACGGTTTCCTTGGTAGGTGTGAAGCGCAGCGCCTTGTTGGCTACAGCCAGCACGCCAGCGCGTTCCTGAGTGTAGATAGTGACATTGGCAGTGAGTCCAGGTTTCAGTTTCAGATCGGCATTCTGAGCGCTGATCACCACCTCGTAGGTTACCACGTTGTTGGTTGTCGTGGCCTGCAGACGAACCTGCTTCACCGTACCCTCGAAGGTGTCGTCGGGATAAGCGTCGACGGTGAAGGTAACACGGTCTCCCTCCTTCACAGCGCCTATGTCAGCCTCGTCCACATCGGCTACTACCTGCATGTTGGTCAGGTCTTTGGCGATGGTGAAGAGCTCAGGAGTGTTGAAACTGGCAGCCACGGTCTGTCCTTCCTCCACACTCTTCGAGATGACGGTTCCGTCGATAGGCGAGGTGATGGTGGCGTAGCCCAGGTTGGTCTGCGCACGTTGCACCTGTTCCTTGGCTGTGGCCACCTCCTCCTTGGCCTGTCGATAGGTGAGGAGGGCGTTCTCATAGTCGTCGGCGCTGACGAGTCCTTTCTGGTATAGGGTCTGATAGCGCTTCATGTTGGCGCTCTGGTAGTTGAGCTGACTCTGGGCGCTTGCCATGTTGGCCTTGGCGGTGTTGAGCTCGCTCAGCAGGTTGGTCTTGTCGAGTTCGGCGATGACCTGGCCCTTCTTTACCTGACTGTTGTAGTCAACGTAGAGTTTGTTGACAATACCTGATACCTGTGTACCCACGGTGACACTTGTCACCGCCTCGATGGTACCGGTGGCAGTCACGCTGTTCTGCAGGGTCTGCAGACTCACCTTCTCCTGTTTGAAGTTGATTTCTTCCTTTTCCTTTCCGCCTGAGAGTGCCCAGGCAGCCACGGCAACGATTACCACGACTGTCATGGCAATCCAAACTTTGCTTATCTTCAGCTTTTTCATATTGAATGTTTTTTACTTTTTTACCTTTTTACTTTTTTACCCTTACAAGATTCTTCCTTCCTGATAGAACTTCAGCATGTCGAGGTTGAGGATGGCGAGGTATTTTGCCTGCAACTCGTTCTGCTGGGCACGCAACAGGTTGTCCTTGCCTGTGCGAAGTTCCACGATGTTCTTCAGTCCTAAGCGGAACTGTTCGCTCAGCAGGTTGTAGCTTTCCTGTGCGCTCTCGCGGCTCACTTTGGCAGCCTGGTATTGGCTCTGGTTGGTGTTGGCCTGCAGCCAGTAGTTCTCGATGGTGGAGTAGAGCTGTGTCTGCTCGTTCTTCATGTCGAGAAGAATCTGTTGCTGCTGGATGCAAGCCTTGTTGACAGCTGTCTTTGTCTGTCGGTTGTCGAAGAGCGGAATGCTCACGCTGAAGCCACCGCCTACATTGAAGTTGTTCTTTATCTGTGAACCCCAACTGTTTGTATTCATGGAAGTTGTACTCGTAGACAAGCCTGCATTCAAACCGATGGTTGGCAGTTTGCCAGCCTTGGCTATCTTCACGTCCAGGTTGTTCTGTGCCAACTGGTTCTGATAGACCTTCATCTCGGGACGACGGTCGAGAGCAGCCGTGTAAACACTTTGCAGGGCAGGAATCTCAGCCAGCGCCATCGCCTCGGTCGTGTTGGGCATCACCACGTCGAAAGCCTCTTCGTCGGTTATCTGCAACAGTTCCTTGAGTTGTCGCTTGTAGTTTCTCACATTGTTCTTTGCCTCCACAATGTTGTATTCATCCTGTGCTCTCTGAGCGGTGAGCTGAGCCAAGTCGGCTTTCGACATCTTGCCGATCTTTACCATCTCCTTGCCACGGTTCTCGTTCTCCAAGCTCGACTGATAGCTCTCCTGGTTCACGTTGATGGCCTCGGTGGAGTAGAGTATCTGGACGTAGAGCTGGGCTATCTGCTCCTGCAGTTTGGCAGCCTGTGTGGCAGAATCGAGTTGTGCAGCCTCGCCCACCAGTTTGTTGAGCTTCACCTGCGCCTGTCGCTTGCCGCCGTCGTAAAGGGTATAGTTGCCCATCACGCTGTACGTGCCGTTGTAGTACACCTTGTCGATGGAAGCCTTGGAGTATCCGTCACCAGAGATGCCGTTGGCCACCCATGGCGTGTAGTTGACATTCTGGTTGGTAGAAGCGCTGAGCGATGGCAACAAGGCTGCCTTCGACTGCAGATAGTCTTCGTGGGCACTCTGTGCCTGCAGACGTGTTTTCTGCAACGAGATGTTGTTGGCCAGGGCGTAGTCGATGCAGTCTTTCAGACTCCATTGACGTGCCTCTGCCGAGAAGGGCATTGAGGCTATCATCAAGCCTACGATTGCCTTTGTGATTGTTTTTACTTTTCTCATCCTTTATATATTATTTGTTGATATCTGTTTTTTGAGAAGTTATCTTCTTGTCCCCTCGCAACTTACACTAAAAAAGATGACATTTCGGGTAAATGGTTTATTATGTATGAAAGTTTTTAACAAAAATAAACAAGAAACCTTGGCGGGTTCATATTTTTTATTTACCTTTGCACCCGCAATTGGTTCGCAACTATCTTCGTTCCGCTGAGGCAACAGGAGATGTTGCGATGAAAAGGGAATCAGGTGAGAAGCCTGAGCAGTCCCGCTGCTGTATGCGTCTTATTGGGCAAGCATGATGGTCACTGACATTTTTTCGGGAAGACCGCTTGAACGAGTTTGACGACGCGAGCCAGAAGACCTGCCGTTGCCATAGAGAGACAATGTGTGTGCTCACTGTATGTATCAATCAGCATACTATAAGTATTTACGCTTTCTGTCTATGATTCTATCCCGCCTCGTGGGTTAGGTTTTGGGATGGAGAACCATTAAGTTTTTTAGGATAAGATGAAGAAAATCTGCAAAGGATTATTGTGCCTCTGTGTGATGCCCTGTCATGCGCAGAATGTAGGTACGATTCATCGCGACACGCTCTCGCTCGACGAGGTGGTGTGTGTGGGCGAGCGCCCTCATTACCTTACACCCAGTCAGACCCTCCAGGGCGAGATGCTGCAGAACCTGTCTACCACCTCCGTGGCCGATGCCCTGAAGTATTTCTCGGGCGTGCAGATCAAGGACTATGGAGGACTGGGCGGACTGAAGACCGTCAACGTGCGGTCGCTCGGATCGCAGCATGTGGGCGTGTATCTCGACGGCATTCGTATCACCAACGCACAGAACGGACAGGTGGATTTGGGCAAGTATTCTTTGTCCAACATGGAGTCTGTGTCGCTATACAACGCCAACAGGAACGAGCGTCTGCAGTCGGCTTCTGAGTACGCCTCGGCTGCTACGGTCTATATGCAGACCCGTCGTCCCGACCGCACTATGATGACGGGCGAGTACGGACTGGGATCGTTTGGACTGCAGAAAGCCAAGCTCTATTTCGCCTTGAAGAACTGGCTCTTTGTAGATGGCGAATATCAGCACAGCGACGGCGACTATAAGTTCCGGTTCCAGTCGGCTTCGGAAGACACGATAGGGCGCCGTCACAATTCCGACATCACCTTCTACCGGCTTGAGGCAGCAGGCTTCTATCGGGGACTGTCGGTCCACACCTATTATTATAACTCCGAACGGGGCTTGCCTGGTCCTGTCGTCAGGCGACTCTCCGACCAATGGGACTCCACCGACCGGCAATGGGATCAGAACTTCTTCGCACAGGCATCGTACAAGAAACTGTGGAGCCGTTTCGGTCTGAAGGCCAACATGAAGTATGCGTTCGACTATCTGCATTATCTGCAGGACCCATCGACCAATGCTGCCGCTATGTACTGCAACAATCACTACACCCAACAGGACTTATACGCCTCTGTGGCAGGCTCTTACAACAGTACCTATCTCTCGCTGACAGCAAGTACTGACCTGCGATGGTCCGACCTCAACTGCGATGTCTACCGCTTCAACTACGTCTATCGCATCGACTCCAAGTCGCTCCTCTCGCTCATCGGTTCGTACAAAGGATGGGAGGCCAATGTGGCGCTGCTCTACACCCATGTGCAGGATCATACCGTGGCACAGGCTGACGCCATGCAGAAGCTCACACCCATGTTACTGCTCTCGTATAAAAAGGGCGGCTGGATCCTCAGGGCTTTCCATAAGCGCATCTTCCGTGTACCCACGCTCAACGACCTGTACTACACGCTGGTGGGCAACACCCAGCTGCAGCCCGAATACACCTCGCAATGGGATGCGGGAGCCGACTATCGCGGCAAACATCTGCACCTGGCCCTCGATGCCTATTACAACGAGATAAGCGACAAGATTGTCGCCATCCCTATGAAATGCCAGTTCAGATGGTCGATGGTCAACTTTGGCAAGGTGAAGTCGTATGGCGTGTCGCTCTCAGGCGGCTACAACCAGGAGTGGGGCAGGTTCTCGCTCTCTGCCAACGCCAACTACACGTGTCAGATAGACCGCGACTACACTATGCCCGACGATCCGGAATACAAGAACTACATTCCCTATTCGCCCATGCACTCTGGCTCTGCCATCGTCGACCTGGGTTATCGGTCGTACAGCCTCTGCACCTCGTTTCTCTATACAGGAGAGCGCTTCGCTCTGATTTCCAACAATTCAGACGACCTCCTGGGCGACTGGTACACGGTGGACGTGAAGCTGAACAAACGTTTCCACTTGGGCAAATACGTGCTGCAGGCCACCTTGGAGTGTAACAACCTTACCAACTCGCATCACGAGGTGGTGAAGCGTTACCCCATGCCTGGAAGAAACTACAAGATGACCCTGAAATTTGAAATGTAGGGATTTGATTTGCTCAGAAGTTAAGGAGTTAAGACAATACTAAAGAAATATGAACATTCGTAAACACATCATAGGACTCTATGCCATCGTCATCGTTCTGACGATGATGCTTACGGGCTGTCGCATGGAAGTGAACGACGAGGTGGCTGTCAGTCATCCCACGGCTGCAGACGACCGCCTGCTCGTGCTCTGCGAGGGATTGTGGGGAATGGACAACTCCACCATCTCGCTCATCGACCATGGTGTGCTTACCAACAAATGGTTCCGACAGCAAAATCCACAGCAGCGCTTGGGCGATACGGGCAACGACCTGTTGATGGTGAACGACACACTCATCGCCATCTCCGTCAACTGGTCGAACATCATCCAGTACATCCGTCCCGACGGAACCGCCATAGCTGCCACAGAGGACATTCCCAACAACCGCAAGTTGGCTACCGACGGCGAATACCTTTACTGCACCTCGTATGCCAACGACGGCTATGTGGCGAAGATAGACCTGCGTACAAAGAAGATTGTCGACACCTGCCCCGTGGGTTACGAGCCCGAGGGAATAGCCTGCTACCGCGGCCGCCTCTTCGTGGCGAATACAGGAGGCTACTCTTCGCAAGCAAGCCACGACTACGAGTCGACCATCTCGGTCATCGATACTCAGACGATGAAGGAACTGAAACGTATCGACACGGGCTGCATCAACCTCTTTGGCAACATGTCGCAGGAAGGGCAGTTTCTTTGCATCAACTCCGTGGGCGACTACTATAAGGTTCCAGGACGCAGCATTGTTCTCAACATGGAGAGCGAGGAGTTCCGCGTGTTCGATTTCCCTGTGACCTATAATTGCAGCTACGGCGGAAAGTTCTACGCCATAGGCTCTGCCTTCTCCTACCTCTCGGGCACCTACGATTTCTCGGTTCACACCATCCAGCTGCCCTCACTTCGGGTGGAAGACGGGCTTGGGGAATACGATGCTGCCATGCCCACCATCAAGCAGATGCAGTCGCCCTACGGCATTTACATCTCGCCCCACTCGGGACATCTCTATGTGTCGGATTCACGCGGCTACGCCACCAACGGCTACGTCTACGAGTTCGACCGCGACGGCTCCCTGCTCAACAAGTACAGTCTCAAGGGCATCAATCCTGCCCACTTCTTGGCGTTGCCGTGAAACATAGGATAATAGGGAAATATTCTGCCCCGAATAGGCGAGAACCAAATTGTTTAAAAAAAAGTAATTCAACATAAATTATTAACTTTAACTAAAAGAAAAATGAAGAAGTATTTACTCATGTTGGCTTTGCCGTTCATGGCTCTGTCGATTTCGGCTGAAGAAGCTTCCACGCTCAATGCTGTTTGCGTGGCTCTTAAGTCGGGGGACAGCAAGTACGTGGCTTTTTCTGACCAGCCCACAATTAAGGCTGAAGATGGAAAGCTCTACGTCGTGTCGGCTGTTGACAACAAACAGCTTGTTTTGGCTGATCTCTCTGATGTGGAGAAGATTTCAGCCGAGAGTCACGTTTTTACCCCCACGGGCATCAAGCCATTGGTTGTAAATGGAAAGGATGTTGAGGAAATCTACAACATCGATGGAACCAAGGCTACCACCATTGTTCCGGGCAGAATCTATATTATCAAGAGTCAGGGAAAGACCAGAAAAGTGGTTAAATAAACATAAATAAATAAGAATAAGAGGAAAAATGAAAAAAATATTTGTTTCTTTGCTTTTTGCAATACCTGCTGTAGCTTCAGCACAATCAGTATTCACAGTAGAAACCGAGGGAAAGAAGTACTCTTTCCCTTTGGAGAACACGGTTATTAAAGTTACCGATGAGCAGCCTTCACAACTGACAGAGGCTCCTGTTTACAAACACAATCTGGAAGAGGTCAACCTCTTTGGCTCCTTGACAAGTTTTGGCTTCAAGCCAATGTCTTTGGTTGCAGACTACGTATGGGGCATCAAGATTATGCCTGAGTCTAAAAAGATGTTTAAGTTCCAGGCCAAGACCAATACTAATGCCGACCTTTACTTTGGGGCTGTTGATGCCAATCAGAATATAGCGCAGTCGGGAACAGCCACAAAGGGTGGTACAAAATTCTTCAACATTGAGGAAGGCTATGAGCAGAACGAGGTGCTTCTTCTTTTCGATGAGCGCACAAATAACTACAGCTTCATGGGACTGGCAAAGGCCGCAGTTTACGAAACTGTAGATTTCGAGGGTGAATACTGGAATCGTCTCATCGACCCTAATCAGGCTACTGGAAAACTGCTCTATGGTGAGTCGGGAATGGGTTACACAGAAGAAAATGGTGTGTATGAGTGGACAGATGCTGCGACATCTCTGCACTCTAAGTTGAATGGATCTGACGGTTCATGGGCTTACTGGTATGGCGGAGTGGCTGTATCCAACTACACCTGCAATATTGCTGACGGAAGCCCCAGCACACAGCTCTCTTTGCCTACAGGCATGGCAGCACACTCGGGCAACAACTTCGTTGTGGCTTACGGCTATAACGACGGTGGATGGGATTCATGTCCCGTTATCGACTTCAAGGACGGCGTGGCACGCAAAATCAAGGGACTTTGGGTGACCAACAACTCTTATTTCCTCAACTCGCTTAGCAATGGAGATAGCTACAACTCGGCAGCCACAGACGCTACCTTCATCGACGTAACCTTCGAGGGATTTGATGTAAACGGACTCTCTCAGGGCAAGGTGAAATGCCGTCTGCAGGATGGCAAGACCTCACTTACCGACTGGAAGTATGTTGACCTCAGTTCTTTAGGCGCAGTCAACAGTCTGAAGGTGAACTACGAGTTCTCTGACGACCAGAAGAACAGCTCTGGTTTCTCTGCACCTGCTTATGTTGCTATCGACGACGTGCAGATTTATAAGTAAACAAACAATAAAACATGTACAAAACTACTACGAGAAAAAAGATTTTATCCCTCTGCCTGCTGACTCTGTCGCAGGTAGGATGGGCGCAGACACAAACTGTTCAGGTGCTGGAGTTTCATCCGGCACCCGGACAGTTTGTTAACGTTTTTCCTGAGGCTAATGCCAATTCCACACAGGACGACGTGAACAGGCGATGTGAGGACTTGCTGAATGATGAAGGCAATGTTATCAGTTTGGGAGCCTATGGCGGCTACATCACCATGAAGTTCGACCATCCGATAGTGAACAAGTATGGGTCGGATTTTCTGATCAAGGGCAACGGAATGTATGCAATCAACGACCCAAAATATGGCAAGGAGACCATCGGAGGTTCCATTGAGCCGGGAATCGTCTACGTGGGAGTGGGCGACAACCTCGAAACAGCCAAATGGTATGAGTTGGCTGGTTCTGAATATTATACTTCTGAAATCCACGATTTCCAAATCACCTACTATAAGCCAACGGCAGAGAGTGGAGACCATACACAGTTTAGTTCTTCATACGACAAATACATCAAATGGGAGTGCTCATGGACTGATAAGAATGGAGAGCATCGTGATTCCACAGGATATCACATGAAGAATGTTTCTCACAAACAGACTTATTGGCCTATATGGGAAGGTAAGGATGAATTGACATTCAAGGGAGGTAAGCTACCCAATAATGCCATAGAAACAAGTGGTAAAGGTACTTATTGGATACAATACCGCTACGCAAAGGACGCCTATGGCTATGCCGACGCTTGTCCTGCCAAAGACTTGCTCTACTCGTCGTTCGACATCAGCTGGGCTGTCGACGAGAAAGGCGACCCAGTTGCCCTCGATCATATCGACTACATACGGGTGATGACGGGTATCTTCCAGTATTGCGGATGGTTAGGAGAGACTTCTACAGAGGTCAGTTCCGTAGTAGACCTTCATCTCGTGGAAGGCTACGATGACAATCCCTACATCATCACACCACGCAAACGTCCTTCTTCCGGTATCCAGCTCCCAACAGTTGCTGGCCATGAGGTTCAGGGTGATGCAGCCTACTATACTCTTACAGGACAAAGGGTGGAACGTGTGGAACGCGGCAAAATCTACATCCACAAGGGCAAGAAAGTGGTATTCTGATCTCTCAGAAGTTGTTGATTAACTTCTTGAACTTCCATTATTTAAAAAATCATGTCAATAACAAAAAGGTATTATCAACATTATAATATACTGGCGCTCTGTGTGCTGGTATGGCTCTCTGGCTTTATGCTGTTGTTCAACTCGTGCGGAAACCGAACTGCTGCAGCTCAGGCTTCGGGCGACACCATCCAGCTCGACTATGCCAAGTACTTACAACTCATTCGCCACGAGGGTTATACTGAGGCTGTGGTGCTCAATCCCTGGAAACAGGGTGGGGAACTTCATCGCTATCTACTCGTTCCCAAGGGATCAGAAGGCGACGAGGTGGCTAAGAAACTGGCCGACCAGAAGACAGCAATTACAGGAACAACACCCTGCGACATCCTGCGCACACCCCTGACAAAGAGCATCATCACCACTTCAGCCCATTGTCAGCTGCTCTACGAGCTGGGCCGTCAGCAAGCCATCGCGGGTGTCTGCGACCTCGAATACATCCTTATTCCCGATGTTCAGAGGCGTACTTCACACAAGTCTCGTCCCTACATATCCAACTGCGGGTCCAGCATGCAGCCAGATATCGAGCGCATCATGTCACTCCGTCCCGATGCCCTGCTTCTCTCACCCTTCGAGAACAGCGGCGGTTACGGCAAACTCTCGGCCTTGCAAATACCTATCATCGAGGCTGCCGACTACATGGAGACCTCGCCCTTGGGCCGTTCTGAGTGGATTAAGTTTTACGGCTTGCTCTACGGTTCCGAAAAGGCTACCAGTCTTTTTAGCGGCATAGAGAAATCTTATCTCCATTTGAAAGCCTTTGCAGCCAAATTGCCCTTAGGCTATTCCATCCTTACCGAGCGCAAGACGGGAAGTGTGTGGTATGTTTCTGGCGGACGCAGCACCATAGGCACCTTGCTGCAGGATGCTCATGCCCGTTATCTCTTTGCCGACGACACCCATAGCGGCAGTCTTCCCATGAGTCCTGAGCAGATTTTAGCAAAGGCTGACGAGGTGGATGTCTGGGCGACAAAGTATTGGGGCGACCATCCTCTCTCGCGTGCCGAGTTGCTGCAGGAATATCCCGGCTACAGCCAGCTGAAGGCGATGAAGACAGGGCGAGTCTTTCAGGCAAGCACCAGTTCGCAGCCTTATTTCGAGCAGACCAGTTTTCATCCCGAGCGCCTGCTTCGAGAGTTTATCATCCTCTCGCATCCCGAGACCACCCGTTCGTTGGGAGCATTGAGGTATTATTTGCGACTATAGACATAAGCAGTCAACTGTAAGATGACTAAAAATATAGTAAGTCAATGTGAATTATAAATAAGGCATAACTGAGTGTACTCGTATTGTCAATAATACTTAGAGTGGTCAACTAAAATCGTTAAATCACATTGAAATCTCCGTTCAAAGGCTTTGAACGGACATTCAAAGGCTCTGAACGGACATTCAAAGACTCTGAACGGACATTCAAAGGCTTTGAATAGAACTTTTATAGGCTAAACAGAACTTTTATATAGTATAAGAGAAAGATCTCACCAGTATTAAGCGACCTTTTCTTTGGGTTAATAGTTGTAACTCGCTCTAAATTGGACTTTGATTGAAAATCAAGAAGTTGGTCGTTTGCCTATATTATATAGGTAACAATATGGAAACGAGCGGACTTCTGCTCGTTTCTGTATTTTGCAATATGCAAAGAACGCCTCAATTCGGGGACAAAGATACGATATTTTTCTAAATATCCCATAACTCGCTAGGAGAAATTCAAGGAATTTAGAACTTTTGCATAAAATCTGATGCTTACCAACACAATATGCATCCAAAAACAAACAGCAGGTATTCGGATATAGTTTATCCGAATACCTGTTGCCATAACGTTTTATTGCTGACGATGATTCTGACATCGGCTTTCATGTACTGTTGCAATATTGGGGTATTTTGTCCCTGTGTGCTCACAGTGGCTGTAGCCATAAAATAGTTGCCATCTTCCCTATGTATGAGTTTGGCATTATGGCTTATGATGTTGCAGTTATAAGATGCATTGTCGTTGCCATCGAAAGAAACATGAGCTGTCCTTGGCTCATCGAAAAGACGCAAATACTTAAAAAAATCTTAAAACATTCTTTATCCCCGATTAAATATCGTATCTTTGCAACCAAAAGAGTTCTTTGAATGGTTATGCAAATCACGGCAGGATGCTACATTCTGTATATTTCTAATTCGTAACCTCTTCTTTTTATGAGATAAAAACTTATCTCATTCTCAATTACTTATAAAAAATAAGTACTTTCGAAGAAAAAACTCTTCAATATTTAGACTT